>Ga0075418_10000594_pt1 | contig 38967 bp, 35 predicted proteins | sample SoiMetdeltSBSDD2_FD_81776 | JGI IMG/M metagenome (GOLD analysis project Ga0075418, IMG submission 81776) | Bulk soil microbial communities from a Populus tree surrounding site in Tennessee, USA - Soil MetaG P. deltoides SBSDD2 | ecosystem: Environmental > Terrestrial > Soil > Tree plantation...
CGAGAAGTTCACGCGGGGCCGCCACGCCGGCACTCGCGGGACCGGGCTCGGGCTGTACATCTGTCGCAAGATCGTCGAAGCCCACGGCGGGAAGATCTGGGTTGCCAGCCGGCCCGGGGGCGGCGCCGTCGTGTCGTTCACGCTGCCCCGCGTGATCGCTTCGCCGGACGCGGGCGCCGTGCTCGACCGCCCGCCGGCGTCGGTCGGGTGACATGACAGACGGGCCGCTGCGCGTCGTCGTGCTCGACAACGACCGCGCCGTGCTCGACCTGCTCGAGCTCGACATGCGGCTCGAGGGCCACGAGATCGTGGCCAGCGTCGAGAACGGCGAAGCGGCGCTGCGCGCCTGCGCCGAGCTGCATCCCGACGTTCTCGTGGCCGACCTGCGGCTCGGCCCCGGCATCAACGGCCTCGAGGTCGTCCAGCGGGCGCCACGGCCGGGGCCGCGCCTCGTGCTGCACACGAACTACGTGACCCGCTCGCTCGTCGACGCCGCCGCGGCGGCCGGCGCCGTCGTCGTCGAGAAGGGGAGCCTGAGCGCCCTACGCCGCGCCGTCCGGGGGTAGGGGCGTTCCGACAAGAGACGGGCGTCGTCGTCTCTACGCAGAACGCGACGGGAAACCTCGTGTGAAGACGTTGAGGACTTCCATCGCTCCATTCCGCACCGCGCTCAGCTTCGTCAGTGGAATCTGCATGTCGCCGAACCGCAGGTCAACAGGGATCGTGCCCCGCGCAAGTTGTTGACGAAGTCTCCGAGGATGATCCCCAATCGGAGTGGCGGTTCGATGACCGACCAACCCTCAGGATGTACTCGCCGGTCTGCGTGTCTTGCGCAATGGAGAAGCTGTACGAGCTGGCTTCGATGAAGCCACGGGCTTCCTCCTGCAGCGCGCGTAGGTGTTCGTCTGCTCTCTCAATCTTCGCTGCGATGCCATCAAGCGGATGAGGCATCGGGCTACGCGGAGCGCATGAAGGGATGCGAGGACGTCGCCGTAGCTTGTCACCCGACGTGGCACGAGATTCTGCATTTCTAAGTCGTCGTGATCTTTGCGATCACCTTGACATCGAACACCAGTGCGATATAATTACATCGTTGTAATTTGGGTGACCACTTCCCCCTTCGTACGGCCGCCTCCGAGTGCTGGAGGTTGCGTTGCTGGCAACGCTGCAGCAAGTGAGCAGAGACCTCGACGAGGTTCTCGCCGCGCTCGATCCCAGCGCCCTGCATCCCAACGACGCGGTGAAGCTGCTGAACAAGGCGAGCGCGATCGAACGCCGGGCCGGCGCGATCAAGGCGCTGGTGGCCGACCGCGCTGCATCGAGCTCTGACTGGACGCGCTCGGGGCATCGATCTCCCGAGGAGTGGCTGGCCGCCAAGACCGGCACCTCGTATGGCCAGGCCAAGGACCTGCTGGAGACCTCGGCCAGGCTCGACCAACTCCCCGAGATCGACGCCGCCGTGCGCGACGGGAAGCTCTCGGCCAGCCAGCTCACCACGATCGGCCCGGCGGCCACGCCGACGAACGAGACGCGACTCCTGAAGGCGGCGGCCGAGGAGGCCTTCGGCGGCCTCAAGCGGACGTGCACGCGGGAGAAGGCAGCGACTCGGTCAGCCGAGGACCAAGCCAGGCGCCACGAACGCATCCACCGCGAACGCTTCCACCGGTCCTGGACCGACGCCGAGGGTGCCTATTGCTATGAGGGCAAGACCACCACGGCCATCGGTGCCCGCATCGACGCCGCGATCGCCGCGCAAGCCGAGCTGGTGTTCAAGGCCGCTTACGCCGAGGGTCGCCGTGAGAGCTCGGCTGCCTATCGGGCCGACGCCTTCGTCAACCTCATCTGCGGCGGCGGGGCGTCGGTCGACACGTCGGTGGTGATCCGCGTGGATGCCACGAGACTCGCCGGCGGCGACGGAACTTGCGAGACAAGCACCGGCGACGTGCCGGTCGACGAAGCCATCGGGGCGATCCTCGCCGGTGCGTTCACCAAGGTGGTGCTCAGCGACGGCACCGACGTCACCAAGGTGATCCACGTCGGCCGGCGCATCCCCGTCGAGCTCAAGACCGCGGTCACCGAACGCGACAACCACCGTTGCGTGCGACCGGGGTGCTCATCGGCGCATCGGCTCGAGGTCCACCACTACAAGGTCGACTTCGCCAAGGGCGGCGCGACTGCCTATTCGAACCTGGCCACGCTGTGCAGCTTCGACCACGACCTCGTCACCTACGGCGGCCACCGCCTCGGTGGTCGCCCCGGCGCATGGGAGTGGATTGAGCCGCCGTGATATCCCGCGCAGCGGTGCTTGTCATGATGACGATTGCGGCCCTTCGGGAATCACGTGGCCGCGTTCGTCCCGTCGACGCCGCGCACCACTCTCCATGGCGCCGTAAGCGCCGAGCGCGCCGAAGGGCGCTGCCGCGAGCCACCACCACGCCGACGCGTTCACCGCGAACCGCGCGAAGACCAGGCCCAGGACGATCAAGACCAACCCAAGAACCACGCCGCTTGCGTCGCGCCGCCTTTCCCTTTCGCGCCGCACCAGTCGCTCGATCGACAGCCGCACGTGCTCATCGAGTAGCTCGCGGCTGGGATTGCCCAGAGGGAGCATGTTCATGAGTTCGACATCGCTCTTAATCTCGGCGCGCCGTCTGCCGGCAGCGCTCCGGTCCGCGAACACCTTTGTCACGACCGCAGCTGTACCGGCGATCGCGCTGGTCACTTTTGCGACGACATCCCAGTCAACGACGCCCAGCACCACCCCGCAGAAAGTAGCGGTGCGTGGTCGCCGACAAGACCGCGCCGTCAGTTAACGATCGTTTGCATGCCGCCGCGGAACGGCGTTACATGATGCGGTGACCGACGGCATCCGCATCGACTTCGACGTCGAAATGAAGACGCGCGACGGCGTGGTGCTGCGCGCCGACGTCATCCGCCCCGACATCAAAGCCAAGGTGCCGGCCATCCTCGCCCGCACGCCGTACGACAAGACGGGCCAGTTCTCGATGCTGAGTCATCTCCGCCCGGTGACCGCGGCCAAGGCCGGGTACGCGTACGTGATCCAGGACATCCGAGGCCGGTACGCGTCGGAGGGGGAGTGGGACTTCAAAGACCTCACCTCGGCCAACATCGACGACGGGGTCGACGCGGTCGAGTGGGTGGCGTCGGAGCCATGGTGCGACGGCCACGTCGGCATGGCCGGCGGGTCCTACGTCGCCGAGACGCAACTGGCCGCAGCGATGGGCCAGCCGCCGCACCTCGGGTGCATCGCGCCCTCGCTCATGGGCGTCGGCAAGGAGCGGGCACTGGCCCACGGGAGTCTGCCCCTCGAGTCCATGGTTATCGGCTGGATGTCGGGCCTGGCGATCGACCGGCTCATGAAGCTCCTGCCGACCGGCGAGGCCGAGCCGACCGACTTCCAAGTGCTGCTCGATGCGCTCCAGCGGCCCGACCTCGCGTCGAGCGTGCTGCCGCTCAACGACCTTCTCACCCTCGGGAGTGCCGGGATGCCGCGGTACGCGGACACCGCGGAGATGGTGAGCAACGTGACGAGCCTCAAGGGCGAGCAGGAGAAGTTGTTCGCCTGCCCCGCGCTATGGACCACGGGTTGGTACGACAACGCGGCGGGCGCCGAGCAGTTCAACGCCATGCGTGAGTTGTCGGCGACCGACGTGGCGCGCACCGGCACGCGGCTGATCTTCGGCGGCTGGACGCACAACTACGCGCTGTCGTTCGTCGGCTCCCTCGGGCTGGGCGCGCTCGGGTCGGTCGAAGGCGCCGGCGTCGGGCAGCTGCACCTCCAGTTCTACGACCGGCACCTCCGCGGCGGCAGCGCTGACTTCGCGCCCGTTCGCTACTTCGTGATGGGAGTCAACCAGTGGCGCGACGCCGACGCGTGGCCGCCGCCGGGCACCGAGCTCCAGCGGTGGTACCTGCATAGCCGGGGCAAGGCGAACGCGGTCGGGGGTGACGGCGTTCTCGGGCGCGACGAGCCGACCGCCGCCGAGTCGCCCGACGTGCTCGTGTACGACCCCGCCGATCCGGTGCCGTCGTGCGGCTTCCGCGTGATGTACACCGGCGGGACGACCGTGGCCGGCCCGTTCGACCAGCGGCGCGTCGAGCAACGCGCCGACGTGCTCGTCTACACGTCCGAACCGTTCACCACGCCGACCGAGGTGGCCGGCGACATCGACGTGCACCTGTTCTTCTCGACCGACGTCCGCGACACCGACCTCATCGTCAAGCTGTGCGTGGTCTGGCCCGACGGCACGTCGATCAACCTGGCCGACGGCGCCCTGCGGGCGCGCTATCGCAACGGCTACGACAGTCCGTCGCTGCTCGAACCCGGTTCGGTGTACGAGGTCAAGGTCGGCCTCGGCCCTACGGGCTACCGCTTCGAGCCCGGCATGCGAGCGCGACTGCAAGTCACGAGCAGCGCGTTCCCGCACCTCGAGCGCAACATGAACACCGGAAACCCGGCCGGCGAGGACGGCGAGGGCGTCGTCGCCCATACGGCGGTCCTGCACGACGGCGAGCACGCGTCGTACGTCGTGCTCCCCGTCCAGCCCGAGCCCGGCCCCATGGTGCTCCCACCGCTGCCGTTCTAAGGATCGATCGCCACGAAACGCGTTCTCCTAGCTCTGGCGCTGCTCGCCACCGCGGCGTGCGGCTCGACGGTTCCGCAAGCGGCGCGGCCCACCAGCGACCGCGTCGACGGGCCGACAACCGCGGCCAACGACTCGGCGGCCACCAGCGGCACGGCGGTATCCACCGTGGCCAGTGGTGCGACGCGAAGGGCGACGTCGGTACGCCCGAGGGCGTCGTCGCTCACTGGCAGCGTCACGACGGCAACGGTCGCCGTGGGGATTCGCTACCCGAGCAACTCCAACGGGCTCATCACCAGCGTCGGTTTCTCCGGCGTCAACCCGGGCGACAGTCGGGCGATGGCCCAGGCTGTCGTTGACGACATCAACGGGCGCGGCGGCATCGCCGGACGGCGTATCGCACCGCTGTACTTCCCGTTCGACGTCACTGCGTCGGTCGCGCCCGGTGGCGGCGACGGCGAACAACAGAAGGCGTGTGCAGCCTTCACCGAGGACAACAAGGTGTTCGCGGTCGTTTCACCGATCGTCAGCGGCGACGTGCTCCAAGCCTGTCTCGCGAAACGCGGTGTCGTGTTCGTCGACGACAACTGGAACTACTTCACCACCGACATGAGCGCGGCGAACTATTGGGATCCGGCGTATCCGAACCCGCTCCGCAGCGTCCCTGCACTCGTCGACCGCCTTGTCGCCAACGGGTTCCTAACGAAGAACGCCAAGATCGGCGCCGTCTATCAGGACCTGCCGAGCCGCCAGATGCTCGTCGATCAAGCGTTGCGTCCGGCGCTCGTGCGGCATGGGCTCAAGCTCGACAGCACGGTCGCGTGGACGGCGTCGCGCGCCGACGCGCTCGCCGGCGGTGTCGTGAAGTTCCGCGCCGCCGGCGTGACGCACGTGTTCGTACTCGACCCCGGCGGCCTCGAGACCTTCGGCTGGATGACCGCCGCCGAGAGCCAGGGCTACCACCCGAAATACGCGCTCGACACGCGCAACTACCCGTTCCTGCAGCAGGGCCAGAGCCCGGCCAACCAACTCATCAACGCGTGCGGCATTGGCTGGGTCCCGGCGGCCGACGTCGGCCTACGACCCAACGCCGAGCTCTCACCGGCCGAGCGGCGCTGCCTCGCAGTGGTCGCCAAGGCCGGCCAGAACATGGGCGACGCCACCAACGTCCGCGTGGCCTTCGCGTACTGCGACACGCTCGAGTTCCTGAAGGCGGCGGCGGGCGACGGCCGGGCCGGGCTATCCCTCACGTCGATCAAGGTCGGGGGCGAAGGTTTGGCCGATCGCTATGCGCCGACCGGCACGTTCAGCGCCCGCTTCGGCCCGCGACGTCACGACGGCGCCAGCGCGGCGCGCGACCTTGTGTTCGACGGACCGTGCCGTTGCTTCCGCTACACGGGGCCGGTGTTCTCCATCGGCTGAGACGTAGTCTGAGGTCGATGCGCCGGCTCATCCTGGCGTCGGCGTCGCCGGCCCGTCTCCGCTTGTTGCGCGCCGCCGGCCTCGATCCCGAGGTTGTCGTGAGCGGCGTTGACGAGGCGACGGCGAGTGACGATCCGACCGAGATTGCCCTCGAGTTGTCACAGCAGAAGGCGAACGCAGTCGCTGACGTGCATCCCGATGCGCTCGTCCTGGCGTGCGACTCGGTGCTGGAGTTCGGCGGCGAGGCGTACGGCAAGCCGGCCACCGCGGCCGACGCCGTGGCGCGGTGGCGGCAGATGCGCGGGCGCACCGGACGGCTGCTGACCGGGCACTGCATCGTCGATCGCACCAATCGGTGCGAGGTCGCCGGGATCGTCGGTACGACCGTGCATTTCGGGCAGCCCACCGATGCCGAGATCGATGCCTACGTCGCGACCGGTGAGCCGCTCGAGGTCGCCGGCGCCTTCACGCTCGACGGCCTGTCGGCCCCGTTCATCGACGGCGTCGACGGGGATCCCGGCAACGTCATCGGGGTGTCGCTGCCGCTCGTGCGCGCCCTGCTCCTCCAACTCGGCGTAGACATCACATCGCTATGGCGCTGACGATCGGCAACATCCGGGTCGACCCACCGGTCGTCCTCGCGCCGATGGCCGGCGTCACCAACACCGCGTTCCGCCGGCTGTGTCGTCAGCACGGGGCCGGCCTCTACGTGAGCGAGATGGTGAGTGCGCGGGCCCTGGTCGAAGGCACGTCACGCACCCAGCGCATGGTGACCTTCGGCGACGACGAGGACATCCGCAGCGTGCAGCTCTACGGCGTGGATCCCGGCACCGTCGCTCGCGCCGTGTCGATGTTGATCGACGACATCGGCGTCCACCACATCGACCTCAACTTCGGTTGCCCGGCGCCCAAAGTCACGCGACGAGGCGGCGGCGCGGCGTTGCCGGTGCGGCGCGCACTGTTCCGCGACATCGTCTCTGCGGCCGTCGGCGCCGCCTCGCTGTCGGCGGTGCCGGTCACGATCAAGCTGCGAATCGGCGTCGACCTCGAACACGTCACCGCGTTCGAGGCCGGTCGCATCGCCGAAGACTCGGGCATCGCCGCCGTATCGCTGCACGCGCGGACGGCTGAGCAGCTGTACTCCGGCCAGGCGGACTGGTCGGCCATCGCCACGCTGAAGGCGGCGGTTGCGTCGATCCCGGTGCTCGGCAACGGCGACATCTGGGAGGCCGGCGACGCGCTGCGCATGATGGCGGCGACGGGATGCGACGGCGTGGTGATCGGGCGGGGTTGCCTGGGCCGCCCGTGGCTGTTCGGTGACCTGGCCGACCGCTTCGCCGGCCGCCCGCCGCGGACGCCGCCGGCCCTGGGCGCGGTCATCAACACCATGCGCATCCACCTCGGCCTGCTGATCGATCTGCTGGGCGAGAACCTCGGTCCGCGGGACTTTCGCAAGCACGTCGGCTGGTATCTCACGGGCTTCCCGTTGGGCGGGGCCACCCGCCGCGCCCTGGCCAGCATCGACTCGTTGGCCGAATTCGAGACGCTCGTCGCGCCGCTGGATGCGGCGCTGCCGTTCCCCGAGGTCGCGCACCGGGCCGCCCGTGGCCACACGCACGGGCCGCGCCGGGTCACCGTCCCGACCGGGTGGTTCGACGCCGTCGACGATCCCACGCCGCCGGTCGGTGCCGACGTGCTCGTCTCCGGCGGCTGACCTCGCGTTTTGCCGGCGTTAGTCTCGCTGTATGTCTGAGAGCGAGAACCCAGCAATCGACGCACCGACTCCAGCGCCGAGCCGGCCCAGGACGAATCAGGACTGGTGGCCGAACCAGCTGGACCTGTCGGTTCTCCACCAGCACTCGGCCGTGTCCAACCCCATGGACCCGGACTTCAACTACGCCGAGGAGTTCAAGACCCTCGACCTCGACGCGCTCCGGCGCGACGTCAACGAGGTGATGACGACCTCGCAGGACTGGTGGCCGGCGGACTACGGCCACTACGGGCCGTTCTTCATCCGGCTCACGTGGCACGCAGCCGGCACGTATCGCATCGCCGACGGTCGCGGCGGCGCCGGCAGCGGCGACCAGCGCTTCGCCCCGCTCAACAGCTGGCCCGACAACGGCAACCTCGACAAGGCCCGCCGGCTGCTGTGGCCGGTGAAGCAGAAGTACGGCCGCAAGATCTCGTGGGCCGACCTGCTCGTCTTTGCCGGCAACGCCGCCCTCGAGTCGATGGGGTTCAAGACCTTCGGCATGGGCTTCGGGCGCGAGGACATCTGGGAGCCCGACGAGATCATCTGGGGCTCGGAGGACGAGTGGCTCGGCGACGAGCGCTATAGCGGCGACCGGGAACTGGCCGATCCGCTCGGCGCGGTGCAGATGGGTTTGATCTATGTGAACCCGGAGGGGCCGAACGGCAACCCGGATCCGCTGGCGTCGGCGCGAGACATTCGCGAGACGTTCCGTCGGATGGCCATGAACGACGAGGAGACGGTGGCCCTCATCGCCGGCGGCCACACGTTCGGCAAGTGCCACGGCGCCGGCGATCCCGACCTCGTCGGTCCGGAGCCCGAAGGGTGTCCCGTCGAGCATCAGGGCTTCGGGTGGATCAGCAGCTTCGGTTCGGGCAAGGCGAGCGACGCGATCACGAGCGGCCTCGAGGGCGCGTGGACGAACGAGCCCACCAAGTGGGACAACGGCTACCTCGACAATCTCTTCAAGTACGACTACGAGCTGACGAGGAGCCCGGCCGGCGCGCAGCAGTGGACGCCCAAGAACCCCGAGGCCCAGGGCACGGTGCCCGACGCCCACGACCCGTCGAAGCGCCACGCGCCCATGATGCTGACGTCGGACCTGGCGCTGAAGATGGACCCGATCTACGCGCCGATCGCCAAGCGCTTCCACGAGAATCCCGACCAGCTGGCCGACGCGTTCGCCCGGGCCTGGTTCAAGTTGCTGCATCGCGACATGGGCCCGGTCGCCCGTTATCTCGGGCCGTGGGTTCCGGAACCGCAGTTGTGGCAGGACCCGGTTCCCGCCGTCGATCACAAACTGATGGGGCCCAAGAAGATCGCCGACCTCAAGGCCAAGATCCTCGAGTCGGGGCTGTCCATCTCGCAGCTGGTCACCACCGCGTGGGCGTCGGCGTCGACGTTCCGGTTCACCGACAAGCGGGGCGGCGCCAACGGCGCCCGCATCCGCCTGGCGCCGCAGAAGGACTGGGAGGTCAACCAGCCGGCGGAGCTGGCCAAGGTGTTGCAGACGCTCGGGCAGATCAAGAAGGGAACGAAGAACTCGCTCGCTGACCTGATCGTCCTGGGCGGTTGCGCCGCCGTCGAGCAAGCGGCGAAGAAGGCCGGCTACGACATCACTGTCCCGTTCACGCCCGGGCGCACCGACGCGACCCAGGAGCAGACCGACGTCGAGTCGTTCGCGGTGCTCGAGCCGACCGCCGACGGGTTCCGCAACTACCTGCGAAGCGGGGAGAAGTTGGCGCCCGAGACCCTCCTGCTCGAAAAGGCGAACCTGCTGTCGCTGACTGCGCCGGAGATGACTGTCCTCGTCGGTGGCATGCGAACGCTGAACGGCACGCAGACCTTGAGCAACGACTTCTTCGTGCACCTGCTCGACATGAGCACGGAGTGGAAGCCGTCGGTCACCGAGGAGAACCGGTACGAGGCACGCGATCGGAAGACGGGCGAGGTCAAGCGCACCGGCACCGCGGTCGACCTCGTGTTCGGGTCGAACTCGCAGCTCCGCGCCCTCGCCGAGGTCTACGCCAGCGACGACGCCAAGGAGAAGTTCGTCCGCGACTTCGTCAAGGCGTGGGACAAGGTCATGAACCTCGACCGCTTCGACATCGCCTAACTCGACCTGCGACTGCGCACGAGCCGCCCTGGGCAGGGCGCTTCGTGCGCTCTCGCGCTGCGGGCTCACTGGCTGTGTTCAACGGTGCGGATGTCGGCGATCACGCGCACATATAGCGTCAAGGGCCGGTGTGGATCGAAGCTGCGTTCTTGGCCGAAGAGTCCGAATCCGCACGACTTCTTCCCACAGCCCCCCGCTACCGTTGGCCCGTGGCTGACGGTTCGGCGATCGAGTGGACCGAGGCGACTTGGAATCCCACCACCGGTTGTGATCGAGTCTCGCCTGGGTGCGACAACTGCTACGCCCTGACGCTCGCCAGCCGCCTTAAAGCGATGGGCTCGGCAAAGTACCAAGTCGATGGTGATGACCGCACGAGCGGGCCCGGCTTCGCGCTGACAATGCACCGCAATGCCCTCGAGATCCCGCGGCGCTGGCGGCGGCCGCGCAAGGTATTTGTCAACTCGATGAGCGACCTATTCCACCCTGCAGTCACCGACGAGTTCGTGGCGGAGGTTTTCGCGGTGATGGCGACAGTCGGTCAACATCAGTTCCAGGTGCTGACGAAGCGGCCGCAGCGGATGCGCGAGCTTTTGACCACATCGGCGTTTGGTGTAGCGGTTGAAAACGCGGCGCATGGCCAAGAGGGGCTCGCATTCGCGGGCCTCCCGAGTCCAAACGTCTGGCTCGGCGCCTCGATCGAATCGGATCGGTATGTCTGGCGGGCACGGCACGTCCGCGAGACTCCCGCTGCTATCCGTTTCCTGAGCCTCGAGCCGTTGGTCGCCCCGGTGCCATCGCTGGAGTTGGCCGCGATCGACTGGGTGATCGTCGGTGGTGAGAGCGGTGCGGGCGCACGACCGATGGACCCTGGCTGGGTTCGCGAGATCCGCGACGCGTGCCATGACGCTGGCGTCGCGTTCTTCTTCAAACAGTGGGGCGGCATCACTCCAAAGTCCGGGGGACGCGAGCTCGATGGCGTGGTCCATGACGACCTACCCACCGCGGTCGTAGCCTCGTCCCACGAGTCCGAAGCGCCCGAAGCCATCGCCCTATGACGTTCCGCTCTTAGACGAGTCGGACCTTGTGCGAGCGGCGAAGGCGATCAAGCTGCCGAGGCCGAAGACCGCGCTCGACGAGGCGCGCAACTTCCATGGCTGGACGGGCAACAAACTCGAGTTGCTCGCGCTGTATTTCAAGGTGTACCGGCGCGTTGCCGGCAACGGGAGCTACATCGATGGTTTTGCCGGTAGCGGCCGAGTCCGTGTCGAAGGTGTTGTCCGGCCCGGTTCCGCGTCGATTGCGCTGACCAGCGCAACGTTCAAGCACCTGTACCTATTTGAAACACCCAAGGTCGCGGCGACCTTGAGGCGCAACCTGGCGGCCGACTATCCGACGAAGCAGCAACGTTGGACGGCCACCGGTGGCGATTTCAACGAGGAGATCAAGCCGCTCCTCGAAGACCACACAATCCCGATTGAAAAGCCATGCTTCGCCTTCCTCGATCCCGACTCAACGCAGCTCGACTGGGACACGATCAAGGTGCTCGCCGACTACAAGCGGGACCAGGAGCACAAGGTGGAACTGTGGGTGCTTTTCGCAACACATCATGCGCTCTTCCGGTTGATGCCGCGGCGGCGCAGCCCGAAGTTTGCCGAGTCGCCCAGCGCGGCGACTCTCGACCGGGTGATGGGTGGCCGCGAGGCCTGGTGGGATCTCTACGAGCCAGATCGGCGGCCTGGTCAGCTTGTGATTCGGTACCGCGAGCGGATCAAGGCCTTGGGCTACCGCGAGGTCGCAGTGCGCCGCATCATCGATCCGCTAACGCACAAGCCGCAGTACTTCATGGTCCACGCAAGTGATCACCAGGCGGCGTTCAACCTTATGCACTGGGCTGCGGGGCAACTTCACATGCCCGAGGACGCTGAGCAGCTAGAGCTACTCGGGGGCGGCGAAGATTAGCGCCCTACCACGATCGTCGACGGGCCCTCGGGGCTCCGTGGACGGGACCGTCAGGTGCGGCTCGACGAGCCCTAAGCGAGGCAGCGCAGGGGTTGGCCGTCGTTGTAGGTGACCATGTCGGCGAACGCTTGGGGGTCGGCGGGCGCGCCGAGTGGTTCGCCGCGCAGTTCTGAGTAGGCGCGGTACAGGTTGCCGACGATGCGCTCTGGATCGAGGAGCGCGGCGAAGTCGCCGAGGTCGGTCGCTAGGGCGAGGTCGAGCGGCGGCGTTCCGGCGTCGAACCCGCGCCGTGCGACCTCCTGCACGAATTGCAGGTAGTTAACCTGCGCGTCGATGGCCGACGCCGTGCACACGGCGCCGTGGCCGGGGACGATGACGTCGGGCTGCAAGGCGCGCAGGCGTTCGAGCGCGGCGAGGCTGCCGGCGACCGAACCCATGACGACGAACGGCGTGCCGCCGTTGAACACCAGGTCGCCGGCGAACAGGATGCGCGAATCTGGGAGCCAGGCGACGATGTCGTTGGTCGTGTGGGCTGGGCCCATGAACTGCAGCTCGACCTTGCGTTCGTCGGCGTAGACGTTGAGCCGGTCGTCGAAGGTGACGAACGGCGGCGCGACGGCCAGCTCGCCCCACTCGACGCCCTGGAAGAACGCGCTGGCGATGTGACCTGACGCCAGCACCTCGTCGCGGCAGCGCTCGTGGCCCACGATCGTCGCCGCGGGCAGCAGGTAGTTGCCGTGGGTGTGGTCGCCGTGGTGATGGGTGTTGACCAGCGTGCGCAGCGGATCTGGGCTGATTGCGCCGATCGCGTCGATGAGGGCCCGCGTCCGCCGCTCGGTGAAGCACGTGTCGATTACCGTCACGCCGCCCCCGCCGGTGAGGAACCCGCAGTTGTTGAGGCCCCACGAACCGTCGAGTTGCACGTAGGCGTAGACGCCGTGGCCGACCTGCTCGACGACCGGCGGCGGGATGTCCGGGTGGTCGTGGTTATCGCTCGGGGCGCTCATGGCGTAAAACAATGTCAGTGGATCGTCGTGGGTGGCTGTACGTCGCGGTTGGCGCGGTGTCGCCGGTCGCCGCCGCCGGTGGGCTGCTGATCGTCCGCGACCGCCTCGACAACACGAGCATCGCCTTGCTGCTTGTTGTCGTCATCGTCGCGGTCGCGACCTCGGGTCGCCGCTTGGCGGCGTTCGTGGCCGCCCTGTCCGCCGCCGGGTCGTTCAACCTCTTCTTCACCCACCCCTACCTGTCGCCGCGGATCAGCTCGTCAACGGACCTCGAGACCGGCCTCTTCCTCCTGATCGTTGGTCTGGCCGTCGGGGAGTTGGCGGCGCGCGGCCGTCGTTTTCAGCAGACCGCGGCGTCGCGCTCGCAGGAACTCGAACGGTTCCACGGGCTGGCGGGCCAGGTGGCGCTGGACCCGACGTCGGACTTCGTGGTCATGACAGTCGCCGTACAGCTTGCGCAGCAATTGGACCTGGCCGATTGTCGCTTCGAGATCGATTACAAGGACGAGCGGGCTGTCCCTCGCATCGAGCGGGACGGCACGATCTGGTGGGGTGTGAACCCGTGGCCGATCCACGAGCACGGCCTGCCGCCGTGGGGGGTCGAGCTGCCCGTCTGGGGTCACGGCCGCCAGATCGGCCGTTTCATCCTGGTGCCGAAGTCGGCGGTGCCGGTCGAGCCCGCTGTATTGATGAGCGCGGTCGTATTGGCTGACCAAGCCGGTGCCGCCCTCGCGGCTGGAATGACGCCCGCATGATCGAAGGAGAGCAGTTGAGTCAGATCGAGGAACTCGAGCAGGCCCTCGCGCCGACCGGTGGCATCCCGGGACCGCTCCCGGTAGCGCCGCCGATCACGCTGCCCTCACACCCCCGCGGTTACCGCTTCAAGAACCGGCTGCTCGGCCGGCCGCTCGACACCGAGCAGCTGCAGCACGAGCGGCTGGGCAAGCCGACCGCGCTCGCGGTGTTCGCGTCGGACAACCTGTCGTCGTCGGCCTACGCGACCGAGGAGATCCTCCGCGTGCTCCTTCCCGTCGTCGGGGTGGCCGCCTTCTCGCTCGTCGTGCCGCTCTCGCTGGCGATGATCGTCATCCTCGCCTTCCTGATCCTGTCGTACCGCGAGACGATCAAGGCCTATCCGAAGGCGGGCTCGGCCTACCTCGTCACCAAGGACAACCTGGGCGAGGTGCCGGCACTCATCGCCGGGACGTGTCTGCTGCTGGACTACGTCCTCACCGTGGCGGTCTCGGTCGCGGCCGGCACCGCGGCGCTGGCGTCGGCGTTCCACGCGCTGAGCCCGTGGCGCCTGCCGATCGCCATCGGGTTTGTCGTGCTCATCGCGTTCATGAACCTGCGCGGCATCCGCGAGTCGGGCCGCGTGTTCGCGGTGCCGACGTACTTCTTCATTGTGATGATGGGCGTGCTCATCATCACCGGCTTCGTCAAGCTCTTCGGCGGCGATCTGCCGGTCGAGTCGCTCTCCCACGAGGGACTCGTCGCCACCGGTACACCGGGCGGCGGACTGTTCTACGGCGCCGCGTTGTTCGTGGTGCTGCACGCGTTCGCCAGCGGCGGCGCCGCCGTTACCGGCGTCGAGGCGATCTCCGACGGCGTCCCCGCGTTCAAGGTGCCCGAGTGGCGCAACGCGCGCCAGACGCTCGTCGTAATGGGGACGATGCTGGGCGTGATGTTCGTGGGCCTGTCGGTCCTCGCCGCGCACATGCACGTGGCGCCGTTCGAGGAAGGCACGCCGACCGTGATCTCGGAGATCGGTCGGCTCGTGTTCGGCGCATCGACCACTGGGCGCGTGCTGTTCTTCGCCTTACAAGCGGCAACGATGTTGATCCTCGTCCTGGCGGCCAACACCGGCTTCGCCGACTTCCCCCGGCTCGCCTCGTTCCAGGCGGCGGACAACTTCTTGCCCCGCCAGCTGACCAAGCGAGGCCACCGCCTCGTGTTCAGCAACGGGATCATCGCCCTCTCGGTCGCGGCGATCGTGTTGCTCATCGTTACTCGCGCCAGCGTCGAGCACCTGATTCCGATGTACGCGGTCGGCGTGTTCACGTCGTTCACGCTCTCGCAGACGAGCATGACTAAGCGCCACCTCCGGCTACGCGAACCAGGCTGGAAGAAGGGCGTCGCCATCAACGGGTTCGGCGCGTTCCTCTCGACCGCGACCGCGTTGATCTTTGCCGTCACCAAGTTCGTCCACGGCGCGTGGGTGATCATCCTCGCCGTCCCGATCATGGTGCTGATGCTGCGACGCCTGGCCAAGCAGTACACGGCCGAAGCGGTCGAGCTCGAGGCCGACGTGCCGCGGGCGGCGACGGCGCGCATCCTCGATCGTCACGTCGTCCTGGTGCTGCTCGACCGGCTCGACCTGGCCGCCGCCCGCGCCATTCAGTACGCCCGAACGCTCACACCCGACGAACTGCGCGCCGTGCACTTCGTCCTTGACCCGCTGCGGGCCGAAGAGCTGGCCGAGCAGTGGCGCCGGCTCGGGCTCACGCGCATCCCGCTCGAGTTGCGTCAGTGTTCGGATCGCCTGCTCGACCGAGCCGCCATCGCGGTAACCGCCGAGGCCCTGGCCGACGGTCGCACCGAGGTGTCGATCCTCGTGCCGGACCGTCAGTACAAGGGCTGGCTCAACCGGATCCTGCACGACCGGACGGCCGAGGGCATCGTCGAGCAGGTGTCGCGCATGCCCCACGCCAACGTGACGCGCGTCCCGTACCACCTCGGCACGCCGGCGTCGTGGGACGACGTCGCGCCGCGCCAGGCCTACGCGCGTGGATCGCTCGACCAGCGCAACTGGGGCGAGCCGATGCCGATGTCGCCGACCGGCAACGGCGGCGTCATTACTGCGGCGGTCCCGAACACCGTCGCCATCGGCGGCGTCCGCTGGCGCCAGCGCGTCCGCATCGCGGGCACGATCCGTTCGACGCGCGTGCAGCCGAGCGGCGGGGTGCCGACGCTCGAGTGCGTCGTGTCCGATGCGACCGGCAGCATGTCCGTGGTGTTTCTGGGTCGGCGCCAGGTCGCCGGCCTCGAGATCGGCCGCCGCGTGATCGCCGAAGGCATGGTCGGCAGCCACGGAGGCCGCCTCGCCATCCTCAACCCCGTTTACGAGTTGTTGTCGTCCTAGCTACAGGGACTGCAGCCGCGGCTTGACTGTGTCGGCGAAGAGGCGGAGGTTGCGCTCGGCCTCGTCGATCGGCATGTCGGCGTAGGAGCAGACGGCGACGAACGTCTCGGCGCTGACCATCGAGCGCACGTCCATGATCTTCTCGTAGCACTGGTCGGGGGTGCCGTAGATCTGGAGGTCGACGAAGAAGTCGACGCCGCTCTGCTCGCCGTACTTGTTGAGCGCGTCGGACATCTTCCCGTAGTACTCGTAGCCCTTGGTCTTGCCGAAGTGGTCGCCGGCGAGCTGATAGTGCTCCATGACGCTGTGGTAGTAGCCGCCGATGTACTTGGTGGCCATCTCCTTGGCCCGGTCGCCGTCCTCGTCGCAGAACACCCAGCCGGCGGTGACGGTCGGCGGCGCTTCGACGTCGTTGACCTCGCGGAAGATGCCGCGGTACGTATCGAGCTCGGCCATCATCGAGTCCCACGGCTTCTGCGGGATGATCAGAATGCCGACGCCCAGCTCGGCCATGATCTTGCTCGACTCAGGCGACACCGCCGCCGCGTAGGTCCGCCCCTTGAACGACTTGAACGGCCGGGGCCGGAGCTCGCGATGCGGCTGCGAGAAGTGGGTCCCCTCGTACTTGACGTAGCCGTCCTCGAGCCCGGCCAGGATCATCTCGGCCGCCTCGACGAAACGCTCGCGGGACTCGTCCATCGGGATGCGGAAGCCGCCGAACTCGACCTGGCCGAGGCCGCGGCCCATGCCGAAGATCATGCGTCCGCCCGACAGGTTGTCGAGCATCGACACCTGCTCGGCGACCCGGATCGGGTCGTGCCACGGCAGCACGACGACCATCGAGCCGAGCTGAACCTTGGTGGTGCGCCCGGCCATATAGGTCAGGAACTGCACGACGTCGGGGCACATCGTGTAGTCGGTGAAATGGTGCTCGACGCCCCAGATCGACTCGAACCCGAGCGGCTCGGCCAGATCCGCGAGCCGTAACTCGTCCTGGTAGACCTCGGCGTCCGAGCGCTCGGTCGAGGCCTGGAAGATCGATGCGTATCCGACGTGCATGGCGTCATCCTTACACTTCGGACCCATGGGTGAACGGCTGGCGGCGGCGTTGCGCGACGCATTGCGGGCCGACCCCGACGACCGCTGCCTGGAGTTCGACGGCGAATGGTGGACGCGCGGCGAGCTGGCGGGGCAGGTCGCCGCCCTCGACGGCGAGCTGACAGCCGCCGGCTTCGGGCCCGACGCCGCGGTTGGCGTGATGATGCGCAACGACCCGGCCACTGTTGTCGCCGTCGTTGCGCTGCTGTCGACCCAGCGAACGCTGATCGTGTTCCGCGCGCACCTGCCGCCGGACGCGCGCCGGGCCGACGTCGTCGCCCGCGGCGTCAGCGCGCTCATCGACGGCGGATTGTCGGTTCTCGGCGCGCCCGGCGATGGGCCGTCGATGCCAGGTGTCGCCGTCGAGATGCTGACGAGCGGCACCACCGGCCCCCCCAAGCGGGTGCCCTTGCTGTACACGACGTTGGAAGCCTCGATCCTCGACGGTGCGGCGCGGCCATCGTCGGACGCCCGCATCGTCTGGGCGCCGATGACGCACCTCGGCGGCATCTGGGGTGTGCTCCAAACGTTGCTGGGCGGCCAGCAGCTCGTCTTGATGGAGCGCTTCGAGGTCGACGGTTGGGTGAAGCGGGTCCGCGACCACCGTCCGGCCGTCACCGGCCTACCCCCCGCCGGCCTCCGCCAGGTCCTCGACGCCGACGTCGACGCCGCCGACCTGTCGTCGTTGCGCGCCATCACCACCGGCACCGCGCCGGTGAAGCCCGAGTTGGTCACTGAGTTCGAGGCGCGTTACGACATCCCCGTCCTCGTCACGTATGGCGCGACCGAGTTCGCCGGGCCCATCGCTGGCTGGACGGTGGACGACCGTCGGGCGTTCGGCGCGACCAAGGTGGGGAGCGTCGGCCGGCCTTACGCGGGCGTCGAGACGCGCGTGGTTGACGGTGTCCTCGAGGTGCGCGGTGCGCGGCTGGGCGAGGCGTGGCTGCGGACGAGCGACTTCGCCCACGTCGACGAGGACGGGTTCGTCTATATCGACGGTCGGGCCGACGACGCCATCGTGCGCGGCGGTTTCAAGGTGTCGGCGGGTGCGGTCGCCGCCGTGCTCGAAGAACACCCTTCGGTCGGCGCCGCCGCGGTCGTCGGCCTCCCGGACGAACGCCTCGGCGAGGTCCCGGTCGCGGCGGTGGAGGCCGCGGTGGGCGGGCCCGCCCCCGACCCGGCCGCGCTCGACGCCTTCCTGCGCGAGCGGCTTCCCTCCTACCAAGTCCCGGTCACGATCCGTGTCGTCGACGAGTTGCCCCGCAATCCCACGCTCAAGGTCGACGCCGTCGCCGTGCGCCGACTATTCAGTTGAGCCGATGAACGAGTTCACACGCGACGGGCTCACGTTCGATGTGAGCGATGAGGGGTCACCCGACGGCGACGCCATCGTCCTGCTCCACGGCTTTCCCGAAACCAAGGAGTCGTGGGACGCCGTGGTGCCGACCCTTGTCGCGGCCGGGCATCGGGTGCTGCGGCCCGACCAGCGCGGCTACTCGCCGCGAGCGCGACCTCGCGGTCGCCGCGCGTACCGCAGCAGCGAGTTGGTCGCCGACGTCCTCGCGCTGGCCGACGCGGCCCGCGTCGACACGTTTCATCTGGTCGGCCACGACTGGGGCGGCGCGGCGGCGTGGGCGACCGCGATCGCCCACCCTGATCGCGTCGAGAGCCTCACCGTCTTGTCGACGCCGCACCCGCGGGCGATGGTTCAGTCGATGGTGCGCAGCACGCAGCTGCTGCACTCCTGGTACATGCTCGCCTTCCAGTTGCCGTGGGTTCCCGAGCGCATGTTCGGGGGACGCCAGGCCCGCAAGAGCCTCGTCCGCTCCGGTCTCCCCGCCGAAAAAGTGGCGTTCTATCTCGAGCGGATTGGCGACATGACCGGTGCCATCAACTGGTACCGCGCCCTCCCGTTCTCGCCTCCGGCGCGCAACGCGCCGGTGACGGTGCCGACCACCTACGTGTACAGCACCGGCGACTTCGCGCTCGGGCGTAAGGCGGCCGACCTCACGGCGAGGCACGTGACCGGTCCGTACCGGTACGAAGTCCTCGACGGCGTGAGCCATTGGATTCCCGAGGAAGCGCCCGACGCCGTTGCCCGGCTCATTCTCGAGAATGTCGGGTCTAGTTGATGTTGCGCTCGCGGCCCACCCAGTAGGGGTCGCGCAGTTCACGCTTTAGGAGCTTCCCCGATGGGTTGCGGGGGAGGACGTCGGTGAAGTCGACCGACGTCGGGCACTTGAAGCCGGCGAGCCGCTCGCGCGAGTAGCTGATGATCTCCTGCGCGGTGGCCTCGCTGCCGTCAGCGAGGACGACGACCGCCTTGACGGTCTCGCCCCATCGATCGTCGGGCACACCGATGACGGCGACGTCGGCGATCGCCGGGTGCAGGGAGAGCACGTTCTCGATCTCGGCCGGATACACGTTCTCGCCGCCCGAGACGATCATGTCCTTGACCCGGTCGGTCAGGAAGACGAAGCCTTCCTCGTCGAGATAGCCGGCGTCGCCGGTCTTGAACCAGCCGTCGTCGGTGAAGGCGGCGGCGTTGGCCTCGGGCTTGTTCCAGTAGCCCTTCATGTTCTGGACCGATCGGCTCCACAACTCGCCGACCGCGCCGGGGGGCTGGTCGCTGCCGTCCTCGGGGTTGATGACCCGCATCTCGACCCACGGGTAGGGCCGCCCGGCCGATCGCAGCAGGTGCGCTCGCGGCCCCTCGGGATCGTGGTCCTCCGGCGACAGCTGCGTGATGGCGCCGGTGGTCTCGGTGAGCCCGTACACCTGGATGAAGTCGCAGCCGAACGTCTGCATCGACTTCAGCAAGACGTCGTTGGTGATCGGCGAGGCGCCGTAGACGATCGAACGCAGCATCGAATAGTCGCCCTCGGCCGCGCTCGGAATCGTGCAGAGGAACTGGAGCATGGCCGGCACGAACAAGGCGTTGGTGACCTTGTGCTTGGTGAGGCCTTCGAGGATCTCCATCGGATCGAACTCGCGGTAGAGCAGCGACGTCACGCCGGCCCACATCCCGACCAAGGCCCAGCCGCTGCCGCCGATGTGGAACAGCGGCATGCAGACGACGTTCGTCGAGCCGCTGTCGATGCGCCACATGCGCGCCGCTTCGTCCATCAGCGCGCCGAGATTGGTGTTGGTGAGCATGGCGCCCTTGGGCAGACCGGTCGTGCCCGACGTGTAGAGCTGGAGGGCGATGTCGTCGGCGGTCGTCGGCGTCTCAGGATCAACGGCGTCGTGGCCGCCGATCCATGACTCGAACGTCTCGTACGTGTCACTGTCGCCGAGGACGACGATCTTCTTCACCGTCTGCAGCGCGCCTTCGATCTCGTCTACGACGCGGACAAACTCCGGCCCGACGAACAAGACGCGCGCCCCGGCGTCGTTCAGCGTGTACTCGACCTCGGGCGGCGCCAGTCGCCAGTTGATGGCGACGTTGACGGCGTTGATCATCCCGCCGCCGAACAACACCTCGAAGAACTCCGGACCGTTCTTGTCGAGGAACGCGATGCGGTCCTCGCCGGTGACGCCTTCAGCGAGTAGCGCCTGGGCGACCTTTGCCGCACGGCTGTGCATCTGGCCCCACGTGATGTTGCCGCCCTCGTAGACCATCATCGTCGCGTCGCTGCGGCCGGCGTTGAGCTGCTTGCGAAGCGTGCGTGCTACGGACCAGTCCATCTCATGACGATATGCCGGTCGGGCAGGCGACGCCGGTGCCGCCGATGCCGCAGTAGCCGCCGGGGTTCTTGGCCAGATACTGCTGGTGGTAGTCCTCGGCGTAATAGAAGGGCGGCGCGTCGGCGATCTCGGTGGTGATCTCGCCGTAGCCCGCGTCGCGCAGCATCTTGGCGTACGCGTCGCAGGACGCTTCGGCCGCCTTGCGTTGCTCGGGCGAGTACGTGTAGATGACCGACCGGTACTGCGTGCCGACGTCGTTGCCCTGCCGCATGCCTTGCGTCGGATCGTGGTTCTCCCAGAAGACCCGCAGCATCTCGTCGTAGCTCGTCACCTTCGGATCGAAGACGACGAGCACGACCTCGGCGTGGCCAGTGCGGGTCGAGCACACCTCCTCGTACGAGGGGTTGGGCGTGTAGCCACCGGCGTAGCCCACGGCCGTCGAGTAGACGCCGTCGGACTCCCAAAACTTGCGCTCGGCACCCCAGAAGCAGCCCATCCCGAACACCGCCTGCTCGAGCCCGTCCGGGAACGGCGGGGCGATGGGGTGGAAGTTCACGAAGTGTTTGGCGGGAATCGGCATCGTCGTCGAGCGGCCAGGAAGCGCCTCGGTCTCGTCCACCATCTGGGTCTTGTGCTTGCCGAACATGTCTCTATGGTCTCGCGAATCGGCGACGTGTTACGACCGCGACGAAGGCGACGCTGAGGATCGGCGTAATCGGGACCCGGGCGCCAGTGGCCGGCAGTTCGTCGCGCCCGACGGCGCCGGCCAGGACGGCGTCGCCACCGGCGGCGCTGAGCGCGATGTGGACTGTGTGCGTCGTCCAGTAACCGCCGGCGGTCTCCGCTGCCGTTGCCTCCACGCCGTACTGCTCGGCGGTGTGCGACGGGCCGAGGTCGACCGCATGCGGCTGAGGATGAACGGCAGGTGCCGTTCGCGCAGCCACATCGACCACCATCGCCATGCGTGCCCGCCCTCGGTCTCGCGGTAGTCGTCGGCGCCTTTGTGGCCAACCGCCTTCAGTTGATCTTGGAAGTACTGGTTGTCGAGGCGGAACGACTGCTCGAACGCCCACGTAGTGCACAGGTCGACGGTGACATCGCTTGAACACGACGCGCCCCAGTCGAAGGTGAGGTCGACGTCGTCGAGGTTGCCGGCCAGGTCGGCTGGCGTCTGGCCGTGGCCGTAGGCCGGATCGTCCATGGCGTTGCCCCACCCGCCGAAGCTGCGCCCGCCGAGATTCGCCGACATGGCCCCGGCGACCGAAAACAGGTCGGGCGCCTTGGCCGCAAGATGCATGGCGCCGTAGCCGCCGTTGGAGAGGCCGTCGATCGCCCGGGAGCGGCGGTCGGCGATCGTCCGGTAGTGACGATCGATGTACGGAACCACCCATCGCAACACGTACTCCTCGATGCGGAGGCTGCCGTCGATGGCGTCGTACCACTGGCCGTCGGTTCCGTCGGGGCTGACGACGATCAACGCGTTGCGGTGGTCGCGCGCGTACGCCTCATCCATCGTCCTCTGGACCTCACCGAGCGTCATCCAGTTGCCTTGATCGCCACCGCCACCGTGGAGCAGGTAGAGGCTCGGATAGTGCCGAGTGCTGGTCGCGTAGTCGGGCGGGAGATAGATGCACACGCCGGCGGTGAAGGCGAGCGAACCGTCCGCGCGGCGCGGCCCGGCCGGGAGTTTGCGGATCACGGTCGAGCCGGCCGCTGACTTCTGACCATGACAGGCCTGCGGTGGCGGTTGGTAGCCGGCGTTGTTGAACGAGTTGCGTCCGGCGGCGCCGTTGTCCTCCGACGGCGCCAGTTCGTCGCCGGCAGCCAGGGCGCGCGGCGCGAGCGGCATGGCTGCACAAAGGCACAGCGCGATCCCCAGCAAGACCCGCTTGATCATTCGAACGCGCTGATTATCGCCCCAAAGCGCGCCACCTGCTCGGCGCCGTCGAGGTTGGGCAGGTTCACGATCGCCGTCTGCACCCCGGCTTCGGCTAGCGCGCGGAATCGGCCGGTGTGATCGTCGATGGTCGCCGCGCCGACCGACGCCGCGAACGATTCGGCGTTTGCCCGCTCCGGGCGCAACGCGTCGGTGATCGTCGAGAGGTCCTTCGCATCAGACCCGACGACGGCGCGCGACAAGTGCGTGATCGTGATCTCACTCGGGTCGCGTCCGACCTCCGCGCAGTGCTGGTGCAGCACCTTGACCTTGTGGCGCACCGTGTCGGCGTCGCCGAACAGGTTGCACGCGTCGGCGTACTGAGCGACGAGTCGCAGCGTGCGCTTCTCGCCCGAGCCGCCGACCATGATCGGGACGTGCTCCTGCAACGGCCGCGGGTAACACATGGCCTCGGGCACTTTCACGATCTTGCCGTCGAACGCCGGTGAGCCCGGACCCCACAACACCGGCAGCAGCTGGAGGGCGTCCTCGAGCAATGCGAACCGCTCGCCCAGCGGCGGGAACTCCCACCCGTAGGCCAGGTGCTCGCGCTCGAACCACGCGGCGCCGACGCCGCAGATCGCCCGACCACCGGACAGGACGTCGAGCGTGGCGACGATCTTTCCGAGGTGGGCGATGTTGCGGTACGTCACGCCCGTCACCAGGGTGCCGAGCCGCACGCGCTCGGTGACGCCGGCGAGGTACCCGAGCGTCGTGTAGCTGTCGAGCATCTCCTGCCACTCCCGCCCGACCTGCGGGATCTGGAAGAAGTGGTCCATCACCCACAAGCTCTCGAAACCGGCGCCGTCGGCCGCCCGGCCGATGGCGGCGAGGCGATCACGCAGCTCGGCGGGACCGCCCGACCACGTGAAGTTGGGAATCTGCAAACCGAAGCGCAGCGTCATGGGATCCTCTCGTTGTCGGGCGGCGGCCGCCGGTGCGGCGAGCACGTCGGGCGCCACCAGCTCGATCACGTCCGTCGGCGCGTGCACGCCATCGAAGCCTTCGTCGGCGATCGTGCGCCGGACACCTTCCAAGTCGGCCAGTTGCTTCTTGAACACCTGCGCCGGCACGGCCGGCAGGCCGCGCTCCTTGATGCGGGCGCGGCATACATCGGGCGGTGTCTCGAACAACACGGCATGCACCGGCACGCCGTGTTTGCGCGCCGCGGCGACGTAGGCCCGCCGGCGCTTGCCGTCGAGGGCTAGCGAGTCGACCACCGCGACCAGGCCGCGCTTCAAGCGCCGTTCGACAATGAGATCGAGCACCGCGAAGGCGTCGGTACCGGCGCGCTGGTCGTGGTCGTCTTCGCCGACCATGCCGCGCAGCCGGTCCGTCGACACGACCTGGCCGGCGCGGAATGCGTTGTTCGCCCACGTCGACTTGCCCGCGCCCGATGTCCCGATGAGGACGACGAGACACGGCGCCGGGAGGCGCAGTGGTAAGGCTTTGGTTACAGCAAGCCCTCCCAGGCCTCGCGCTCGGCGCGGTCGGGATCGTCGACGACGTCCGACGCCAGGTCGAACCGCATGACCTTGCGATCGCCGGCCGAGTACTGCGGCCAGCCGCCGCCGGGTTGGCCGGTGCGGGCGAACGTGTGCCAGGCGGTGTGCATGGCCTCGGCCATCGCCACCATCTCGTCCGACGCCGGCCCGGTGAACATGCTCGAGCCGGGCGCGTCGAGGTTGTTGAACACAAACGGGATCTCGAGCGCGTGGCACGCGCCGAGCTGGCCGCCGAACACCGGTGTCGCCCAGTCGAATCGGTACATGTACACGGTGTTGCCCAGCGCCGACTGGCGCTCGGCGAGCCGAGTAGCCGGGATGCGGAACACCTGATCGGTCGAGATCGCGCTCCAGAGTTCGGCTGGTGACGCGTCGGGGCGGCTCGCCTTGTAGGTGTCGAGCAGGGCTGCCGCACGCGTCTCGTCCTTGAGGGCGGCGGCGGCTCGCCGCAGCATCTTGGCGTCGTCGAGGTCGTTGAGACCCGGATCGAGCATGCCGAACAGCTTCATCTCGTCGCGCGTGGTGCCGATCAGGATGGCGACGTCGGTCGCGCTCCCGGCGCCGATGGCGTCGATCGGCGCCTGCGGCAACACGATGCCGTCGACGACCGGCGCGAACGCCAGCCCGCCGCTCGCCGCCGTCTTCGGGAGCAAAGCGGCCTGCGCCGCCATCACGTCGGCCAGCGGAAGCTCCTGCAGCCGGGCGACGCCGTCGGCATCCGCGGTGAGACCGGCCTCGGCGAGGAACTGACGGGCGATGTCGGTGGCCGCCTCGGGCTCGCGTGCGTGGTGCGCGGCGCCGCTCTGCGGGATGGCCTTCACGAACAGGCCCTTGGCCGACGGGAGGCCGAGCAGTGTGCCGACGCTCATGGCGCCGGCCGACTCGCCGAACGCGGTGACGTTGTTGGGATCGCCGCCAAACGCTTCGATGTTGTCGCGCACCCACTCGAGCGCCGCGACCTGGTCGAGGATGCCGACGTTGCCGCTGCCGCTCCCGGCGAATGCGTCGCCGCCGAGCTCGTCGAGGTGGAGGAAGCCGAGCGCGCCGAGTCGGTAGTTGATCGTCACCAGCACGACGTCGCCGTTGCGCGCGAACGACGTCCCGTCGTACCAGGGCGTCGAGCCCGATCCGGTGACGAACGCGCCACCGTGGATCCACACCATCACGGGCCGCTTGGCGCCGTCGGGCGCCGGCGTGAAGATGTTGAGCGTGAGGCAGTCGGCCTCGCTCTGCTCGGGCACTGGACCGCCGAACATCTGCTCCATCGGCGACGGCGTCTGCGGCGCGGTGGGCCCGTAGCGCGTCGCGTCGCGCACGCCTGTCCACGACTCAGCCGGCTGCGGCGCACGGAAGCGCAGCGCGCCTACCGGCGGTGCCGCGTACGGGATCCCTTTGAACACGTGGATGTCGTCGTGGGTCGTCCCGGCGACCGACCCCAGCGTCGTCTCGACAGTCGTCATGGGTGCATAACGTACTTACATGCCTCGTCCGCGCGCCCTGGTCACCGGAGCATCAAGTGGCATCGGGTTGGCCTTCGCTCGCCAACTCGCGCGGGGCGGCTACGACCTCGTCGTCGTCGCCCGCAGCGCGGGTCGTTTGCACGAACTGGCCGAGGAGCTCAAGCGCGAGCACGGGGCCGAGACCGAGGTGCTCACCGCCGACTTGAGTGCCGACGCGGGCATTGCCGCGGTCGAGGCCCGCCTCGCCGCCGCGACCGGGCCCGTCGACGTGCTCGTCAATAACGCCGGCGTCGGCACGTTCGGTCGTTTCGTCGACCTGCCCATTGCGAGCGAGATCGACGAGATCGAACTGAACGTGGTGGCGCTGGTCCGGCTCACGCGCGCCGTGCTCCCGGGTCTGATCGAGCGCGGAACCGGCGGCGTGATCAACGTCGCGTCACTGGCTGCCTACCAGCCCGGGCCGTTCGAGGCGACCTACTGCGCGACCAAGGCGTTCGTGAACAGCTTCAGCCAGGCCGTGCACGAGGAGGTGAGGGGCGCCGGCGTCACCGTGTTGTCGCTGTGCCCCGGGTTCACCATCACCGAGTTCCAGGAGCGGGGCGGTGCCGACACGTCGAAGCTGCCGTCGTTCGCATCGCAGACCGCTGACGAGGTCGTCACCGGCGCGCTCAAGGCGTTCCGCCGCGGCCGGGCGGTGCACATTCCCGGCGGCTCCAACAAGGTGCTGGTCGCCACCGCGCGACTTTCGCCGCAGCGTGTCGCCCGCAAGATGGCGGCCATGGTCGGCCGCCGTCTCGCCCGCATCTAGGCACGCCCACCAGCCCCTTCGCGGCCCCAACCTCTCCAAAATTCCAAGAACGGGTGCTGGAATCGGGTCAATCCGCCCGACGCGGTGGTTTTGGAGAGGTTTCGGATCGTGACGGGTGCGTCAAGTGACGTGGTGCGCCCTCCTAGACTTGTCACCCCATGCGGTCGCGCCGGCTCCGATTCGCGCTCTTCGCGGTGATTCCGCTCGCCGCGAGCGTGTTCCTGACGCCGCCGCCCGCGCGCGCGACCGAGGGGACCGAGACCAAGCTTCTGTGGCTGGATCAATCCGGGCAGCCCACCGGCATCACCAAGTTCTACGTGAGCGTGACGAATACCGACGGGAGCGCCGCTCCGCCGGTTTGCACGAGCGGCACCTGTGCCTCAGAGACACTCATCACGATCAAGTACGACGGGAACACCTTCACGCAGCCCCTGCGGAAGGTTGACCCCGACCACACCAACGCCGCCCTGACTGACCCCTTTGAGCGCGACCTGGGCGTCACGCCGCACTATCTGACCGCGGCGTACCCAGGCAAGGCAGACGCCTTCTCTGCCAGCAACGACGAGTTGGGTTTGGCCGTCGGCGCGTTCACCGCTGACCCCGAGCCGGGCAAGCAGGGCGAGCTGGTCACGTTCACGTTGAGCTTGTCGATCTCGACGGCCACGCCCGGCGACCGCAAGCCCAGCGGCGCCGTGCAGTTCGCCGACAACGACGGCCATGCCTCCGGGCCCGTGCACCCGCAGTTGAACGCCAAGTACGAGGCGTCGTGGACGATCGGGCAGCGCACCGGCCGTTGGGTCGTCGTAGCCAACTGGCCGGGTACCGACTTCTTCCTGCCCGTTCGGATCGCCCGCGAGCATCAGGTCCTCGCGGGCGAACCCGGCCCGACATCGGCCAACCGGACCACGACAACCCGGCGGCCGACGGCGACAACCAATCGATCAGGGACGACTGTCGCGCTGGCGCCGATCAATCCCGGTGCGTCAACGAGCACGTCGCTGGGCGAGACCTCGACCCAGCCGACGTTCGGTGCCTTCCCGACAACGCCTCGCTCGGGGAGCGAGGTCGCGGCCAGCCCGAAGAAGAACGAAGGTCCGCCGATTGCCGTCGTCGTGACGACGCTGCTCGCACTCGGCGTGCTGGGCGGGATCGCCGCTTTCCGCCGCTACCGCCGCAGCGCTATCGACTGGTTCTAAACGCTCTAGCTCTGGATGCCCTGCTCGGCCAGAGCGCGGTGCACCTGACGGGTGATGCGACCTTGGAGACCCTTGGTGCCGCGCACGCTGCGCCGGCCGCGGCCGAGCGGGATGTCGAGGTCGCCGCGATTGATGTCGCCGCGATCAAGTTCGGGCCCGTCCGCGCCGTTCTGCCCTTGTTTGCCGGTGTGCCCGTCCGGGCCGCTCGCCGCGCCCCGCCCGATCACTGACTGACCGTTGGAGCCGGGCCCGCTGCCGGGGCTGTTGGCGCCCCGCGCTCCATGCTGGTTGCTGTCGTTCGGGTTGGCCCCGAGGGCCAGGCCGCCGGGGCCGACCGCCACCAGCGTGACCGTTGCCGCCGCGCCGCCCAACCAGATCCGTAGCCGTCGATGACTCGCCACGATGTACCCCTCTCGTTCCGCCGAAAGCGCAGTCTACGCCCGGTACCGCCCAGATCAGTTATTGCGGCTCGTGCCGCCGCCGTGGCTCTGTCCGGGCGACGTCAGCCACGCCCAGGCCTCCGCCAGTTGGGCCAGCTGGGCTGACGTCGCCCCGTTGCTGCGATCGCGGATCGCCTCGAAAAGAGCGATCCGAGCTTCGTAGCTCGACTTGGAGAGGGCTGAAGTCTGCTGCTCGTCCATGGTCCGGCATGGTGGCACAACTACGGTTCGTCCCGTGCCGAAGCCGGTTGGCGTCACGTTCGCGTCGCTCCAGGGAGCGCTGGGCCCGGCGGCCGCGCTCGACGTCGCCCGCCAGGCCGAAGGGCTCGGGTACTCCTCGTTCTGGACCGCGGAAGTCACCGGTCCCGAGGCGTTCACCATGCTCGGTGGGGTCGCCGGCGCCGCGCCGTCGCTGGCGCTCGGCACGGGTGTGCTCGCCCTGCAACTGCGGACCCCGCCCCTGCTCGCCATGGCCGCGGCGACACTCCAGTCGCTGGCGCCCGACCGCGACGTGTATCTCGGCATCGGGATCTCCTCACCGGTCGTCGCCGGGCGGTGGCACGGCGCCGGGTACGGCGACCGCCCGCTGGCCCAAGTCCGCGAGTTCGTGACGTTGCTCCGCGCCTGTTTGTCAGGTGAGCGCGTCGACTTCGAGGGTGACTTCTACAAGATCTCGCGCTTCCAGCTCGGCGTGCGGATGGGCGACCGGCGGCCGAAGATCGTCATCGGCGCGCTCAACGAGGGGATGCTCAAGCTGTCCGGCGAGGTCGCCGACGGCGTGCTCCTCAACTACCTCCCGGCGACGCACGTTCCGTGGTCCGTCGAGCAGGTGCGCAAGGGTGGTGACGCGACGATCTACGGCTATGTGCACGTCGGCGTCTGTGAGCGGGGCGACGGGATCGAGCTGGCGCGCCGCGATCTGTTCTCCTACGCGGTCGTCGACGCGTACGCCGCCAACTTCACGCGCGCCGGGTACGGCGACGCGGTGGCCGCGGTTCGCGAACGCCACGCGGCGCGCGACCGCGAAGGCGCGCTGGCCGCGGTGAGCGACGCCATGGTCGACGGCATCGACGTGATGGGTGACGCGCAGCATGTCGCCGCGACGGTCGACGCGTATCGGGACAACGGCGTCGAGGTGCCGATCATCTTCCCGCTGCCGTGGGGCAGCGACCGTCAGGCCGTCATCCAGCAGACGCTGGAGGCGGCCGCGCCGCGCTAGCCGCTTAGCCCTTGGCGCCGCCGGTGAAGTGCCACCGGCCGAGGTGCGCGCTCGGCACGTGCAACACCTCTTCCTCGTTCGACGCCGCGTAGCGCGCCGCGCCGAGGGCGCGTACGTTGCCCGGTCCCAGCGCGCCGAGGAATGACTGCGTGAAACGGAGACCCCGGATCGGCTTCGTGACCGCGCCGTTCTCGATCAGGAACGTGCCGTTGCGCGTGAGGCCGGTCGCCACCATCGTCTTGGTGTCGAGGATGCGGCAGTAATTGAGCTCGCTCACGAGCAGGCCTCGCTCCACGCCGGCGATCAAGTCGTCGACGCTGGCGTCACCGCCGGCCATGAACAGGTTCTGCGGGAACGCACCCCACGATTCGCCGCCGGGGATGGCGTGACCCGTCGACTCGGTCCCCGCCTTGCGCGCCGTCCGCCGATCGTGGGCCAGGCCGACCGACACACCCTCCGTCACCAGGTCGACGCGCCGCTTGGGCGTGCCTTCCGCGTCGTAGCCGATCCCGACGGCGCGCCCGTCGAGCACGTCGTCCCAGATGGCGACCGACGGGTCGAACTGCACGGCGCCGAGCTGGATGCACGACTCGCCCTCGAGGTGGGCTTTTGCGTTGAAGCTGTCGAAGCCGAGGAAGACCAGCAGCGTGGCGACGCATTCGGGCTGGAGTACGACCTCGTAGTCGCCCGGCTCCAACTCGACCGGATCGGCGGCGGCGCGCGCCGTCGCCGCCGCGTGGGCGCCGGCCGCCGCGCCATCGAGGTCGGCGAGGCGAACACTCGCATCGGTCGCCAACCCGGCCGACACGCCCGGCACCAACTGGTGGATGCCCTCGAACGTGGCGATGGTGTCGCGTCCGCTGGCGGTGTGACCGGCCGTGTTGGCGTAGCCGTAGTCGCGGTTGCTCGTCGCGCAATAGCCCGCGGCCTTGAGCTCGCCGCCGGCGTCCACAAACGCCTTGACGATCGCGGCCCGCTCGGTGGGCGACGCCACCGCGGTGGCTTCGTCGTAGTGGTCGACCGACGGCATGGCCGCCGGGCCTGACAAACCCGGCCAGTCGGCGTCGACCGGGCGTAGCCGCGCCGCCTCGATCGTCGCGTCGACGAACCGCCGGATGCCGTCGTCGTCGATCGACGTCGTACTCGCGCTGGCCAACCGGCCGTCGACCACCACCGTCAGTCCCAGCGACGCCCGGTCCTCGGCGACGTTCTGATGGATGAACGAATTGGCGAAACGGGTCAGCGAGGACCGTCCCGCGCTCGCTGTTGCTTGCGCCTCGGCCCGGCCGTCGACCAGTTCGATGGCGCGTGCACAGAGATCGTCGGCGACGCTCATCCCTTCACTCCTACGCGGACGCCGCGAAAGCGGCCGGGCGACGCGGGATGGCCCGTGTGGCCGACTTGTCCGGGCTGGCCCTTCCCGCAATTCGGCGTGCCCCAAAACACCCACTCGGCTTCGCCACCGACGCGGTCGAGCGAGCCCCAGAACTGCGGGGTGATGCCCGTGTACGTCGGGTTCCGCAGCATGCGCCCGCGTTTGCCGTTCTTGATCTCCCACGCGATCTGGCAGCCGAACTGGAAGTTGAGCCGCTTGTCGTCGATCGACCACGAACGGTTGGTCGCCATGTAGATCCCGTCATCGGTGTCGGCGATCATCTCGTCGAGCGACGAGTCGCCCGGTAGTAACCCGACGTTGGTCATGCGCACCATCGGCATCCGGTTGTAGCCGTCGCCCCGCACCATGCCGCCCGGCGGTAGCCCGGCGATGGCCGCCGAGTCGCGACCCGACAGCACGCCGACCCACGTCCCTTCCTTGACGATGTCGACGCGCTGCGCCGGCGTGCCCTCGTCGTCGTAACCGAAACTCCCGAGCGCGCCCGGCAGCGTGGCGTCGGCGGTGATGTTCATCAGTTCGCTGCCGTAGCGCATCGATCCGAGGTTCGGCAGTTCGAGGAACGACGTTCCCGCGTACGCCGCTTCCCACCCGAGGATGCGGTCGAGCTCGATGGCGTGGCCGACTGACTCGTGGATCTGCAGCGCGAGCTGGCTGCTTTCGAGGATCACGTCGGTCGTTCCGGCCGGGCACGCGGGCGCGGTGAGCAGGGCGACGGCCTCCTCGCCGATCCGCGTCGCGTGAGCCGGCATGTCGAAGCGGCGGATGACTTCGTAGCCGCCGGTCTCGAACTGGCCGAACGACTGCGGGTAGGAGCGCACTTGTGTTTCGTCCTCGCCGACTGCGGTCGCGCTCATCCCGCCGCCGGACTCGACGACGTGCTGGCTGATGCGGTGGCCCTGGCTCGACACAAACCATTTGTTGGTGTCCCAGAACGTGACGTTGGCCCGGGCCAGGCTGACGCCCTTCACGGCCTGGATCGCGGCGGAAACCGCGACCAGGAGATCGGCCTTCCCGCTGAGCGGCACGGCGAAGGGATCCTCGGTGTGCGGCGTCTCCCAGTGCGTCTCGTTCACCGGGACGTCGGTGAGCCGCAGCGGCGGGCCGCTGACGATGGCCGACGCCCGGGCGATGTCGGCCGCGTGCTGACCGGCGGCGCGCGCCGCGGCGTCGGTGAGGTCCTGGGTTGCGAAGAAGCCCCAGGACGAGCCGATGAGCGCGCGTACGCCGACGCCGCCGTCCTCGTCCTGGCTCATGGCCTCGATCTGCTGGTTGAGGCAGCTGAGTCGCTGGCTGCGGCGCAGGACCACCCGCGCGTCGGCGTACGTCGCCCCCGCGGCCAAGGCGCCCTCAACTGCTGCCTGCGCGTAGTCGAACATTTGGCGGCGAAGACTAGGGCGCGATCACGGCGTGCATCGGAGGCGGGCCCGCTTCGCCCGCCATCGTCAGCAGCAGATCCTCGGCGCCGTCGAGGTCGGCGACCCGACGCGGGATGTCGGCGAACGGGTATTTGCCCGACGTCAGGAGGTCGAACGCGCGCTCGTACGCGCTCGAATCGACGCCGAAGGCGCCGAGGATCCGCAGCTCCTTGTACACGACGTGGTCGGGCTCGAAGCCCGGCGCGCCGACGCCCACGCCGCGCGTGCCGGCGACCACCACCGTCCCGCCGCGTCGGGCCAGCGCCACCGCTTGGGCGAAGGCAGCGGGTGCCTTGGCGGTGACGTCGACGACGACGTCGGCGCCCGCGCCCACCGCCTTGCGGAGCGCGGCGACCGGGTCGTCGACCTCGACGTCGCATGCGAGATCGGCGCCGAACGCGCGGGCCAGTTCGAGGCGTGGCGCGTCGTGCTCGCCGCGGCCGGTGATCATCACGAAGGCGGCGCCCGCTTCCCGCGCCGCGACGACGGCGGCCAGCCCGCGCACGCCCGGCCCGAGCACGGCCACGACGGCCCCGCTCTGGGTCTGGGGCACGTCGACGGCCCAGCGAATGCCAGCGCCGAGCGGGTTGAACATCGTGGCCAGCACTGGGTCGAGGCCGGCGGGCACCTTGTGGACCCGCGTGCCCGCCGCCAAGTAGTGGTGCGTCGCATAGCCGCCCCAGAGTCCCGACTCGCGGTCGAGCGGGAGCATGCCGTAGCACTCGCGGTTGACGAGCAATGGCTCGACCGCGACCCGATCGCCGACGTCGACGTGCCAGGCGGCGCGTGCGTCGTCGCCGATGGCCTCGATCACGCCGACCGTCTCGTGGCCGGGGATGAACGGGAAGCCGAGCGGCAGCGCGCCGGTGTACAGCTCGTGGTCGGTACCGCAGAGGCCGCAGGCCTCCACGCGCAACACCGCGCCGTCGGCCGCCGCATCGGGGATCGGGAGTTGCCGCGGCGCGAGCTCGCGCGGTTTCTCGAGCACCAGCGCCCGGGCTTGTTCCACATTGCGCGCCTCCGGCACGACCGCATCCTGACAGACTCGATCGCGTGCTGACCCGTATTGATCGCATCCAGGTCGCGACGCCCGACATCGGCACCGCGGCGAGCCGGTGGGGCATCCTCCTCGGCGCCGAGCACGACGGTGACGACGTCGTCTCCGCCCTGGCGGCCCGGCGGTCGCGCTACCGGGTCGGCGACGGCTGGGTCGAGTTTCTCGAGCCCGACGGCGCCGGCCCCGTCGCCGACGCGCTGGCCGAGCGCGGCGGCGCCCACCTGTTTGCGGCTGGGGCGGCCACCGTCGACGTCGACGAGCTCGTGCTGCGATTCGTCGAGCGCGGCCAGAAGGTCGCGGTGGAAGGCGGTCAGGCGTTCCTCGACGCCGACGCGACCGGTGGCTACGGGCTGCGGCTCGTCGTCAGCGCCGAGGACGACCTGCCGTCGGTCGGCGCCATTGACTACCTCTACGAAGTCACGAACCTCGTGGCCAACGCCGACGCGGCCGTCGCCGAGTACGCCGACGGGTTCGGCTTCCACCCGTCGAGCGAGATGGTGCCGATCGAGTCTAAGGAGTACGGCTACCGCGGCTTCCTCACGCTGTTTCATCCTGACCGCCTGCACCGCTTCGAGGTCATCAACCCGCACGACCGTGACAAGACGATGGGCCGGTATTTCGGCAAGTTCGGCGAGAGCCTCTACATGTGTTTCGCCGAGAGCAACCAGCTGGCGTCGGTGGCCGAGCGTTGCAAAGAGGCGGAGGCGCCGATCACCGAGGTCGGCAATCACACTTTGTTCCTTCACCCGGCCGCGCTCGGCGGCGTGATGGTCGGGCTCAGCCGGCCGACCTACGCGTGGACGTGGTCCGGTCATCCCGAGAGAGTCGAGACAACATGAGCGATCTCGTATTGGTCGAGAACATTGGCCGCGTCCGCACGGTCACCCTCAACCGGCCGCAGGCCAAGAACGCGTTCACCGACGCGCTCTACGACGCGGTGCGCGACGAACTGGCCGCGGCGATGGACGACGACAGCGTGGCTGTTGTCGTGTTGGCGGGTGCGGCGGGCGCGTTCAGTGCCGGTCAGGACCTGGGCGAGATGGGGCAGCGACCGACGTACGACGACGACCTGCCCCACGGCTTCGATCCGTTCGTCACCGGGCTGGTGTCGTTCGAGAAGCCGCTGATCGCGGCGGTTGACGGCGTCGCCGTCGGCGTCGGGCTCACGATGCTGTTGCACTGCGACCTGGTGCTGGTCGGGCCGACGGCGCGGCTCCGGGCGCCGTTCGTGTCACTGGGCATCGCCGCGGAAGCGGGCTCGACCGCGCTGCTGCCCGCGTTGATCGGCTGGCAGGAGACGTCGGCGTTCCTGTTCCGCTCGTCGTGGATCGACGCCGACGAAGCGGTGCGGTTGGGGCTGGCCTGGCGCAAGGCCGATGACGTTCTTGCCGCCGCGCTCGAGGTCGCCGGCGAAATCGCGGCGATGCCGGTGCTTTCACTCATCGCGAACAAGCGCGTGCTGCTCGCCTCGCGCGCCGACGCCGTCGAGCGGGCCCGTCGCACCGAGAACGCGACGCTCGCCGGCCTCGCCGGCAACGCGGCCACCATCGAGGCCATCACCGCCTTCCGCGAGAAGCGGCCCCCGGACTTCTCGAACCTCTAGGCGTTCATCATGTCGGCGAAGTTGCCGCTGTAGAAGCGGTCCTTGGCGACATCGGAGACGTCGGCCAGTGACGCTTCGAAATGGCGCAGCGGATCGCGCCCGCCTTCGGGATGCGGGTAGTCGCTGGAGAAGAGGAAGAGATCGTCGCCCGCGTTCTCGATCATCCACCCGACGGGTTCGGTGGGGAACGGCGTGAAGCGCAGCTGGCGGTGGACGTAGTCGCTCGCCTTCATCGGCAGCGACGCCAGCGCGGGCTCGGTCTTCTTGAACGTGTCCTGGGCGATGTCGAGCCGCCGCAGCCAGGGCACGACCCACATGCCGCCCTGCTCGATGCAGCCGCCCTTGAGCCGAGGAAACGACTCGAGCACACCGTCGAGCACCATCATGGCGAGGAACGTCTCGGGCGGCTGGTGCATGACCATGTAGTCCTTGGCCCGGATGTTCTCGCCGCCACCGAGGAAGTCGGTGGTCGGCGCCTTGCCGTTGTTGTGGAACGCGCGGCGCAAGGGGCGACCGCCGCCCCCGATGTGCAGCATGAACGGGATGTCCGCGTCCTGGAGTTGGGCCCACACGTCGTTGTAGTCGGGATGGGTCGGTGAGATGTCCTTGGGCGGAGCCGACGGGACGAGTACCGCGCCACAGCCGAACGCGATCGCCTCTCGCACCGCCTCAATGGCACGCGCCGCGTCGGTGAGCGGAACCGATGCGACCGCGATCAGCCGCGGGTCGTCGTTGCAGAAGTCCGCAATGCCCCGGTTGTGGGCGCGAGTGCCGCCGTAGAGAAGGTCGAGGTCGTCGCTCGCATACTGCGTCGCCGCGAACGTCGAGAACACGAGCTGCTTGTCGAAGCCGAGGAGATCGAGCGCCCGGCTGCGTTCGGCCGGGTCGAAGGCGCCCAGCGCGTTCCATCCCTTGGCCTTCATCAGCGCACCTTCGAGGGCGGCGGCGGCTGCGGCGTCACCCTTGCGTTGCTCGGCGGCGGCAACCGCGTCGTCGGCTTGCTTGCCGGCGCCGCCGAGGTACAGGGGCCGCAGGCGATCCCGGATGTCCGGGTCGGCGTAGGTGGCGAGCCAGTCGCCCAGCTCCATCAGGTGGCTGTCGGCGTCGTAATACGTCCGGCCTTCCGCGTAGGGCATGAACGAACGGTACTTTCAACTGTCGTGTGCGGGCGCTACGTATCGGCGACGCCGGCCGACCAGCTGGCCGAGGAGTTTCACGTCGACGCGATCAAGGCCGACGACCTCCCGGCCAAGTACAACGTGGCGCCGACCGATCCGATCTACGCGGTGGCGCCGTCGCGTGACGGTGAGACCCGTCAGCTCGGCACGTTCAAGTGGGGCCTGGTCCCCAACTGGTCGAAGGACGCCACCGGCGGGGCGCGGATGATTAACGCGCGCGCCGAGACGTTGACCACCAAGCCGGCGTTCCGCCGGTTGCTGGAATTGCGGCGCTGCCTCATCCCCGCCGACGGCTTCTATGAGTGGCAGCGACTCGGCGAGCCGGGAGAGAAGAAGCCGCGCAAGCAGCCGTTCTTCATCCGACGGGCCGACGGTACGTCGATGGCGTTCGCCGGCTTGTGGGACGTGTGGAAGCCGCGAGACGATCCCGACGCCGAGTGGCTCCGATCGGCGACGATCATCACCGGGGAGCCCAACGAGCTGATCGCGCGGCTGCACGACCGGATGCCGGTGATCCTCCCCGAGGAGTCGTGGGACGAGTGGCTGGACCCAGCCACCACCGACACCGACGCGCTGCGCGCGTTGCTGGTCCCCCTACCCGCCGATCAAGTCGAAGCCTGGCCCGTGGAACCGCTCGTCAACAGCGTGCAGAACGACGGCCCCGAGTTGGTTGTCCCCCTCGAGGGCCACGACCCGCTCTAACGCGTTCTTTGATTCTTTCCCAGCTTCCTACGCCGGCAACGAATCAAAGAATCAGGAGAAGTCGACCTTGACCGGGCCGCGGCCGGCGTCGTCGGCTTCGAAGTATTCGCGCTGCTTGAAGCCGAAGCTGTTGGCGATGATCACGGTCGGGAACGTCTGGGTCTTGGTGTTATAGGACTGGACCGAGTCGTTGTAGAACTGCCGGGCGTAGGCGATCTTGCCTTCGGTGCCGGACAGTTCCTCCTGGAGGGCGGCGAAGTTCTGGTTGGCCTTGAGGTCGGGGTAGGCCTCCGACAACGCGAACAGTGACTTCAGCGCGCCGGTCAACACGTTCTCGGCCTGCGCTTGCTGGGCCGGGCCCTGCGCGTTCATGCCGGCGTTTCGCGCTTGGATGACGGCCTCCAGCGTGCCCTTCTCGTGCGACGCGTAGCCCTTCACGGTCTCGACCAGGTTGGGGATCAGGTCGTAGCGCCGCTGGAGCTGCACGTCGATCTGCGACCACGCGCTCTCGATGCGATTGCGCAGGCGGACGAGGCCGTTGTACTGAGCGAGCAGGAACAGCCCGACGAGTACGACGATCGCGATGAGGACAAGGAGAACGATCACGGCACGAGCCTAGATCTTCACCTGGTCTTTCCACGCGTGGGCGACGGCGGGGTCGCCAACGACGTCGAGGGACGTGACGTCAATGCGGTTCCACAGGAACAGCACCAGGTCCGACGCGGAGCCGCGGACCGCGGCGTCAGCCTTGGCGTGCTCCGGTGTGGCGACGAGCTTGCCGTCGACGCTGCGAACCACCCACTCGCACTCGGCGTCGGTGGCGTGGAGGTGCAGCGAGCCGCCCAGGTCGGCGGGATTGTCGTTGGCCATCAACGAGAACATCTCATCGACGCCGTCGACGGCCAACGCGGTGTCGATCGGTGACGCGGTGCCTGCCGCCGTCTGCCCGTCGTACCGGTGGATCGCCACTTCCTGCGCCATGCGGCGGTGGTAGAAGCCGGGGATCGGCGGCTCGACGCCGAACCAGTTCCAGATCGGCTCGTCCTCGGGGAGATCGGCCAGGGCCGAGACGAGCGCGGCGGCCCGCTCGTCGAATACGTCGACGATGTTGTCGTCCTTCGGCATGGCCGGCAGCGCGGCGAAATCGACGGGGCCGCGCTCGCGCACGACGGCCGCGCACGACGTGAATACCCGACCGGTGTGGTGCACGAGCTTGCGAACGTCCCATTCGGGACACGTCGGGACGGCGGCGTCGAGGCCTGCGGCCCGCGCCGCCGCGGCCAGCGCAGCGGCGTCCGAACGAAGGGTGTCGAGGTAGCTAACGTCGGATCCCATGTTCGGCATTGTTGCCTACGGCACGTACATCCCCTATTGGCTTTTGGATCGCGCCCGGATCGGCGAAGCGCTCGGCTCGCCGGTGGGCAAGGGCACCCGCTCCGTCGCCTCGTATGACGAGGACGCCACGTCGATGGGCGTCGAGGCGGCCCGTGCCGCGCTGGCCACCACGTCGGCGGCGGTTGACGAGGTCGTGTTCGTGACGACGTCGCCGCCCTATCTCGACAAGACCAACGCGACCGCGATCCACGCCGCGCTGGCGCTGGACCAGGGCGTCGGCGCCTACGACGCGATCGGCGCCGTGCGATCCGGCTCGGGCGCGGTGCGCCACGCCACCGCTGGGAGCTTGGTTGTGTTTTCGGACACTCGTACCGGCCTGCCGGGAGGCGCCGACGAAGCCCAAGGCGGTGACGCGGCCGCCGCCTTCCTCTACGGCGAGGGCGACGGCGTGATCGCCGAGCGCATCGGGTTCGGCTCGGCTACTGGCGAGTTCCTCGACCGCTGGCGGACTCCGGGCGACAGCTACTCAAAGCAGTGGGAGGAGCGCTTCGGTGAGACCGCGCTCGTGCCGCTGGCCGAAGCGGCGCTCAACGCCGGGCTGAAGTCGGCTGGGATCACGCTGGAGGACGTTGATCACTTCATCGTCAGCGGGCTCCACGCTCGGGCCAACCGGGCCTTCAAGGCGACGGCGCCTGACCTCACGGCGGTGATCGGCAACGCCGGTGTGGCCGCCCCCGCCGTCAAGCTGGCCGACGTGCTCGATGTCGCCGAGCCGGGCCAGGTGATCGCCCGGCTCATCATCGCCGACGGCGCCGACATCTCGTTGTGGCGGGTGACCGACGCCATCAAGGCCTACCGGCGGGCCAGCACGGCGCAGGAGCAGACCGCCCGCGCCCGCCGCACCTTGGCGTACAACACCTTCCTCACGTGGC
>Ga0075418_10000597_pt1 | contig 38903 bp, 16 predicted proteins | sample SoiMetdeltSBSDD2_FD_81776 | JGI IMG/M metagenome (GOLD analysis project Ga0075418, IMG submission 81776) | Bulk soil microbial communities from a Populus tree surrounding site in Tennessee, USA - Soil MetaG P. deltoides SBSDD2 | ecosystem: Environmental > Terrestrial > Soil > Tree plantation...
CCATTTGGCGATGGAAAGGCCCAGCCCCAACCCGTTCTTTTTCGTGGTAAAGAACGATTCAAAGATATGGGGCAGCCTTTCGGGGAGAATGCCTCGTCCGGCGTCACTGATCGCGACTTCCACACCCTGTCCGTTTTGATTGATCCGAATGTGCAGGCAGCGTTTTGATTCCGGCGTCTCAGCCATGGCATCCATGCCGTTGAGGATCAAGTTCAACATTACCTGCTGTAAATGCGCGCGATCACCATTGATGGGCAGGATTTCGGCAGGTTGCTCGGTGTTAATTCGAACGCAGCGTCGTATCGCTTCGGCGTGCGTCATTTGGAGAACTTCGGCGACCACCTCGCTCAAATCCAACGGACTCAATTCCAGCGGTCGTTGACGCAACAGCGTGCGCATCCGATCCACGGACCTGCCGGCCCGGTGATTGTCCTTCCGTATGTCCGCCAAAATAGCGCGGACTTCCTTGAGCGGCGGTCGTTTCGAATTGTCCAGTATCAACTCTGCCGCGCGCGTATTGCAGAGGATCGCCGACAAGGGTTGGCTGAGGTCGTGGGCAATCATGGCCGTCAGTTCGCCCACCATCGCCAAACGGGAAGCATGGGCGAGCTTTACGTTGGCCTCTTCGGCACGCTTTCGATCGGTAATATCCCGTCCGATCCCCTGGAACTCGGTCACTTCCCCGTCCGGTCCCACGATGGCATAGTTGACCCAGTGCTGCCAACCGGTGCTTCCGTCCGGTAGAATCACTTCGTGTTCGGCGGTGAGCGGACGACGCTGCTGCTTCAGCACCGCAATGAATTTCATCGCGGAGGCTCGAGCCGGTTCGGGAATCGACTCAAGGAACTTGCGACCAATCACTTCCTCGCGCGAATGGCCGAAAAATCGGCAGTACGCCTCGTTGGCAAACGTGAGCGTGCCATCGGCGCTGTAACGGCAAACGAGGTCCGTCTGACTCTCGACCACTTCACGATAGCGCTCCTCACTTATTCTCAAGTCTCGTTCGCTGGCGCGCAACCTGTCCTCCGCCTGCTTGCGCTCCAATTCGGCGGAAGCCCGCGCGGCAAAAATGGTCAACATAGTGTGCGTCGCTTCGACATTGGGCAACGGCTTGCGGCTCAGCACGGCCATCAGCCCCAGCGCCTTCCCGGCTGAATCCTTCAGGCAAACACCCAGGTAGCCTTCGACCCCCATCTCCCGCAGCATCGCGTCCTTCGGGAATTCTTTCTGCACGCCCTCGGGATACACCGCCATACCGAGTTGAAGTACTAGCTCGCAGGGCGTGCCCGCCAGCTCGTACTCGACATTCTCTGCGGCTGCGCCATCGACGTGAGCGGCGATCGTTCGCGCGCAGCGCTCTCCTTGAAGGACTTCGCAAATGTACGCAAACTCCAACTGCAACGCGCTGCTGATGTGCTCGGCCAGGGACTGAAAGAAGGTCGCGCCTGTCTTTGCCGAGACTCCGGCGGCAATATTCCGCAAGGTTTCTTCGTGCCGTTTGCGCGCTGTGATTTCCTGAACCACGGTACTCACCCCCAGCACGCCTCCCTGTTCGTTCTTCACCGGGTGGTGGTTTAGCAGCCAGACCCGTTCGGCCTGGGGTCCCGTAACCCCTGGGCGCCGAACCTCCACGTCGGTAACGGGTTGCCTTCGCTCTATGACGCTCCTGCACACGGGCTCGACCTGGTCGGCCAGGTCTCCGAGCACCTCGCGCAGACTGCGACCGATATGCGCGGTGGCCGGCAAGCCATGGATCTCAGCCAAATGGTCGTTGATACTCCTGTAGCGCAACTCCGTATCGACAAAAGCCAACCCCGTCGGAGCAGCGCGATAAATCGCGGAGAGTTCCGCGAGTTGGCTGCGAGCTTCCTGCTCGCTGCGGCGCAGGGCCGCGACCGCCCGGCGTCGTTCCTGCAAGACTGTCGCCAGCAAAATCAAGGGGAGAGAAATCGCCAGCAAATAAAGTTGAAACTCCTTCACGTTCTCACCCGATGCGATCGCCCCAAACGGGCCGCGCCCGGCGGACGCATGCGCCGACGACAAAAGCGCGATGATCAACAAACACGCGCTGAGTGTGCGCAGTTCAAAACGAACGGCCGCCCACAAGAAGAGCGGCAACGGCGCATACAAGAGGACCGGATAGCTTTCCCGGTGCGGATCTTTTATGCCAAAGACGAGCATCCCGAGCGCGAAAGTGCCGACCAGCAGCAGACCCCCTTCCACGTAGCGGCGCAGTGGTATTCGTCGCCACGTTCCCGGTTCCGCCGTAACCGACAGAAGAAGAAAAGGAGTGACGGTAAGGGTGGTGAAGACGTTCGCAAGGAAGCGTGTTCTCCAGGTTAGCCAGAATTCATCCGTCCACCGGACGAGCATCAGCAAGTCGGCAGCCAGCGCCGAACTGATCGCGGGCGCTGCTATCGCTGCCAGAAGGATGAACCCGGTGACGCGCCGCAATGTCTCCAATTGCGGCGGCATCCCCATCAACCGGCGCACAAGGAGAGCGCCCAGCACCGCCTGGAACACACCGGCACCCACCTGGCACCACATCGCGGTGCTGGGGACGCCTTCGGCTTGAAAGTGCGCAGCCAAATAGAGATGTGACGGAACCACCGCCAGCAAAAACATCCACCACGTGCGTAAAGGATTCAACAGCAGTGCTGCCAACAGGATCGCGTTACCGGGAGATATCCGCAGAGGTGAAAGTCCAAACTCGACGCTGATCCATGCGCCGAGGCAACTACCCATTGTCACTGCGAGCAGTCCGCCCGCCAATCGAGCGGAGGGTGAGACCCAGGAGGGCGTTTTTGTGCAAGCCCCTTCCGCCGCATCGTCCATGCTGGTGCTGGCTTTTACGGGATACATGCGTTGTCAATCATCCGGCGTCCTGCCTCAGAGCGCGGTTGCCAGCGAATCAACCACGTTCTTTCTGCGACGCTATCAAGATAATAGACCCGCGCAAGTTTGAATATCCGGGCCGGTCGCACATCGCTTTCCTCAACCTTGCGAGCGTCGGATAATTTACCTCTCTAGATATTCCCTGATCAGTTTTCCAGCTGCTTCATCGCAGCCCGCCGCAGCCTCATCCACTCCGATGTTTGTGGCGACAATCACGGCGCAATTCTTTGCTGGCGCCATCCAAACAACCACGTAAAACATCGTGTTCGAGCCGTTGTGCATCAGCGCGCGGCCGCCGGCCCATTTTCGTTCGAGCACGATCCAGCCCAGCGCATAATCATCGCCGACAGGTTGGTGGAGCTTCTTGAACGTTTCGGCCTTGAGCAATTTGCTCTCGCCCCGCTCGCCCGCCATGTGGAACGCGGCGTACTTCGCAAGATCAGTGAGTGAGCAATGCACCGCGTTCGCGGGACTGATCGCCAGCGGGTTGTCCGCGCCCGGTCCAGGGGGCACCGGTTTGATCCCTGTTGTTCCTTTGGTGTGTCCCCAAGGTTGATCGACCTGGCCCACCGAAGCCGGAGGGCCGAAGCCAGTCGAAGTCATCCCGAGCGGTTCAAAGAGCATCGTACGCATCAACTCTTCCCACATCTTTCCGCTCGCCTTTTCCAGCATCACCCCCGCAATTGTGTAGCCCTGGTTTGAGTAGATGTATTTTGTCCCCGGCTTTGCTTCAGGTTCGCGCGCCAGAATGCCTTTGATAAATGCCGATCGTTGTTCCGCGGGCGTGCCTGTGGCCTGCCACGCTTTGGCCCACAACGCTGCCGGCGGCTTGCCCGGAACACCGCCCCGGTTGGCGAGAAGTTGCTCCAACGTGACGCCCCGATAATCAGGATGAATATTCGCAAATTCGGGGAACGACTCTCCAATCGTCGTTGTCCAGGAAATCTTTCCCTTCTCAACCAGCATTCCTGCCACCGTGGCCGTCATCGATTTCGTCACCGAACCGATGTGGAATTTGTCCTCTGGCGTAACCTTTGTCGCAACTCCGTGCCGTCGAACGCCGACCGCATTCGTCGCCACAACTTTTCCGCCGACCACGACGGCGGCCGCCAGTGCCGGCAATTTGTGTTTCGCACGAATCGCCTCAAGCATTTCTGCGACGTTCGTTTTACCCGTCTCGATTTGTGCGGCGGACGCGGATGCAAACAGCGCGGTGGCGGATCCGATGATGATTATTACATTCGACATAGGGATTCTGTTTAGGAGGAATGTTGCGATCGACTCAAGCCATCAAACGGGCCTAGTGCGCACGGGCGCTCTGATCGAACTTTTGGCGGCAGGCCTCCTGCAGCGGGTTCGTCCCATCGGCCAGTCGATCGTGGTTGATCTCCCAAAAGAAAACTCCACGCAGACCCAGCTTCATTCCCCATTCCGTTTTGAGGGCGATCGATTCGGTATCTTCGTAGCCGATCACTGCCGATCGATCTGGCGCAATCAGCCAGGGGCTTTTGGTTTCATCGTCCCATTGGCGAGTCCAGCCCTGCTCCTTTTGCAGCTGCACCAGCCTGCTGTAGTTGCCTCCGGGAGTGCGCTGACCCGGCTTTTTGTCCTTTGTCGATGCGTACGGCTCCGACACTGAAAAGCCCTTTCCATATAGCGGAATTCCAAGCGCGAGCCGATTCGCAGGCATGCCTCGCTCGATCAAATATTTCATGGAAAGCTCCGTCGAGCGCGGGTTGCCCGGCTGCTTCGAGGAGGCAAATAGCGGTGAATGATGCCCGGCGTAATCGGTCCAGTCGCCGGCCATGTCGTACGTCATCACATTCACCCAATCCATCGTCCCCAAAAGCAGTTCGTTCGAAAGCCACTTCAACGTGCTCGGATTCCCAGCCGCCGCCATGGTCTGAAACAAGGGACGCTTCTTTTTCGCGCCCAATTCATCGAGTTGTTTGCGAAAGCGCTTTGCCAGCCGTTCAAAGCCGACGATTTCCTCCGCTGTATCGGGATACTCCCAGTCGAGGTCAATCCCGTCGTAATCGAAAGTATCCACTATTTCCATCACCGCGGCGACATACCGATCCTCCGCTTCCGGTTTGCTCACGATCGCTGCGAATTGTTTGTCCCAGCCCCAACCGCCAAGAGAAAGAATCACCTTCACTCCCGCCTGATGCGCCTGCGTCGTCAACTCTCGACTCGGAACATTGCGATTCGTTCGCACAACTCCGTTTTCGTCAGCAGTGACAAACGCATGGCAGAGGTGCGTATAAAGCTTGAAGTTGATTTTCGACGGAGGCCGATAAACGTAGGCAACGAATACCTTGTCGATCTTGTTTGTCGCCTGGGAGAACGCGGTCGGCCCGCAAAGAAGGAAAAGGCAAATCACAAGTTTCACGCCGCAGTCGTTGTAGCCTCAGTAACCGTCCTCAACAAGCCGAAGCATCAGGAGAATTCCGCGGACCTCTTGGCCTCACCTGCCCCCCTGAGCCTCCGCAGCCGTGATCAGCTTCTCCAAAGCGTCGTCGATCGCTTTCGCGCCGGGGTAGCCCGACCACCTGAATCGAATCACACCTTTGTGATCGATGATGTAGTACGTCGGGGTGCCACGCGAGGCCCACTTGGACGTGATAACCCTGTGGTCGGCAAACGAGCGCCAGTTCAACTTCTCCTTCTCCATCACTGCCTTGAGTTTCTGCGGTGTGTAGTCGTTGCCGTGGACGCCAATCAGCGCAAACGGTTTCTCCGCCAGGTTTTTCACGAGCGACCGCTCGTGAGGCCAATTGGCCCTTCAGGTTGGTCAGTACTCCGACCAAAAGTAAAGCAGCACGACCTTGCCGCGGTAATCGCTCAACTTGAATTGCTTGCCGTCCTGGTCCTCGCCTTCGATCTCCGGCGCTACTTTGCCGATGGCAAGGTGGCGAATCTCGAACAGCTCTATCTCGGCCTGCTTGCCCGCGGTGCTGCTGTATTGCGGCACCCTCACATCGCCGTACTTCGCAATGGCTCGCTCGTAGAAACTCTCGGCCTCCCGGATGACCTCTGCGCGATCCTGGCGCTTCAACGCATCCATGTAATCTTTGCCGTACAACGTGTCGTAGCGTTTGGCCAAGTCGGGCTGGTCCTTAAGCAGGTCGAGTCTCTCCACGCGGTTGGCAAGAAACTGTGCCAATCGCAGGCAGGCCGTCCCCTGGACTTCCCGGTGCGGATTCTTCTCCAGGACCGTGCGCAGAAACGTCTCGCATTCCTGGCGGAAACCAAAATGTACCCGCTTGCACGTTTCGGCGAGCTTGTCGCTCTCAACGTGATCGCGCAGCAAGAGAGCGATGGCTCTGGCTTGGCGGCTCTCCGCACCCCAACCCGGATGCGTCGTGTGCGTATTCAACCAGTACTCCTGCGTGACCACGTACGTCAGCGCATCGAGAGCGATTGGGTCGCTGGGATTTTTCTCCACCAACTCCAGGCATTTCGTCGTGGCACTGTCCACCCGCGCGACGATCGCCTGCCGCTCCGTGTCGTTCGTCGCCTGGAAGTACGCGTAGGACGTCCCCTGAAATTCCTTGAGAAGTGCTTGGTACCGCTCCGCGACCGTCGACGGTTTCTCCTCAGCCGCCGCTGACGTCCCCTCACCAGCAGCGACAACGAAAAGACTGAAAGCTAAATATCGAATCAGTCGCTCAACTTTCACGCCATACCTCTTGTAGCACTTATCGGCAGAGTCAACAAGGTAAAGACACCTCGGGCCTTTCGTACATTTTTGGCTTGGGTGCGTCGGTTTTCTTCACGATGCTTTCCTGGACTTTCTCCTATGAAAAATGTCATCGTGTGTTTGACAATTCTTTACGGTGCCGCAGCGGAAATTTGTCATGCGGCAGAGGCGCCTGCTGGCAGCAATTCCACTGCGGCGGTCACAAATATAGCTCCAGGTCGGACGCGGCGCTCCGCTCCCAACTCCAACGATGTCTTCTACACGCTTGGCCCTGATTCGCAGCCAAGACCCGGTCTCCCGAAGGGAAAATACACCGAAGCGAAGGTCATTCCCAGCAATGTCTTCCCCGGCACGCAGCACACGTACTGGGTGTATGTCCCGGCGCAATATGATCCCGCGCGACCCGCCGCCGTGATGATCTTCAACGACGGACAGGCCATGATGGCCGAACCGGGCGACGTCCAGGCGCATCACGTTTTGGATAACCTGATCTTTCGCCGCGAGATACCGGTGATGCTCGGCGTGTTTATCAACCCGGGCCGCCGTCCTGACCAGCCCGAACCCAATCCGCGCGATTGGGGCGATCGCACCTCGAATCGTGCCGATGAGTACAATCCGCCCAATGACAAGTATGCGCGCGTCATCGTCGAGGAGTTAATGCCTGCGCTGAAGAAGGAGTTCAACATCTCGCCCGATCCAGAATTGCACGGGATCATGGGCGCGAGTTCCGGCGGTTGTGCCGCGTTTGGAGTCGCGTGGTTTCGGCCAAATGATTTCCGCAAAGTGATCACGTTCGTCGGCAGCTTCACCGACCTCCGAGGACAGCACATCTGGCCCGAACTCGTCGAAGAGAGTGAGAAGAAACCGATCCGCATCTTCATGCAGGATGGCCGCAACGACAATCGCCGCCCGGACAATCTCAAGCGCGACTGGTTCCATCAAAACGTGCGCCTCATGAATGCCCTCGCAAAAAAAGGTTACGATCTCAATTACACGTGGGGCATCGGCAATCACGGGCAAAAGCAAGGTGGGGCGATCTTCCCCGAAATGATGCGCTGGCTCTGGCGCGACCAGCCCGTCTCAACTGATCCGAACGACACGGTCGAGCGTTCGTTCCGCGATCCCAAATCCGTTACGCAGGAAACTGGCAACGCGAACGAAAGTAAGAATTAATCGTGACGACGAAAAAAGCCGCCGCTTTCATGTTTCCGGGACTCCTTCTCCCGCTGCTGATCGCCCACGCAGCTTTTTGCGCTGAACCCAGCGTTTCTCGCTCGTTGCGCGCGGCCAACTCCGGTCTTTTCACTATCGGCGTCGGTATTCACGACCGTATCCCCGAACGACCGGCTGATTGGCCGTTGCTCATCGCCCAATTCAGCTCCATCACGCCGGAAAACTGTCTAAAGCCGGACCCGGTCCAGATCGCCGAAGCCAAGTTCAATTTCACGCGGTCGGATGCATTCATAGATTTTGCCAACTCCAACGGACTCCAGGTCATTGGCCATTGCCTTGTTTGGGCCAAGGATGATCGCACTCCGCCGTGGTTCTTCCGCGACGGGACGAATACCGCCAGTCGAAATCTACTCCTCGCCCGCATGAAGACGCATATCGACACGGTCGCCGGCCGCTACCGAGGCCGCATCGCCATGTGGGATGTTGTCAACGAGGCGCTCGACGACGGCACAAATTTTCTGCGCCCCTCCGGTTGGAGCCTGGCCTGCGGTGAGGACTTCATCGTCAGGGCATTCGAGTTGGCCCATGCTGCCGATCCCGGCGCACTGCTCATTTACAACGATTACAACAACGAGCTGCCCGCGAAACGCGCGAAGCTCATCCGCCTCGTTCGCTCACTCCGTGAAAGGAACGCTCCCGTCCACGCCATCGGCTTGCAGGGCCACTACGAAATCGATCGTCTGCCGTTAGCGGAGATTGAGGCCACCCTCGGGGCAATGCGCGAGCTCCGCATGAAAGTCGTGGTATCGGAACTGGACATCGACGTGGTTCCACGCGGCAAATGGTGGGCCGACGGCGGAAAGCATCGCGCCGAACTTGCGAAACTCGATCCCTATCGCGATGGCTGTCCGCCGGAAATCCTGCGGCGGCAGGCGGATCAATACGCGCAGCTCTTTCGCCTGTTTCGCAAATACTCCGATGTCATCGCGCGCGTCTCCTTCTGGAATCTGCACGATGGACAAAGCTGGCTGAACACCTTCCCCTGGAGGCGCGTGAACCATCCCCTGCTTTTCGATCGCGAAGGCAAACCAAAGCCCGCCTTCCACGCCGTCATCGCAGAACTGCAAAAGCCTAGCGACCAGGCTCAGCGACCGGCCAATTGATTTCTACTTCGCGCGCGCCGGAGGGCACTTGCGAAGTTGTCACCTTGCCCCCCGGCCATCGAACGCGCACATGAGTGGCTTCGCCGCTGAGAATTTGCACCAACCCATCCTGGGAAAGATAACCTGCGCCCGCGTGAATCTCTCGCGCGGTCCCTCCCTTGTTGGGCGCACCATCAGCGAGCAACTGAATCACCGCTCCAATGGCGGCGGGATTTTCAGCGGGTCCGCAAAGCTTGATCCGCAAACCCGGTTTCGCCCCGACGTTGCGGAATAATTTGGTCTCGCGCCCGTTTTGTGTGATGACCAAATCGATGCGTCCATCGTGATCGAAATCAGTCACCGCTGCGCCGCGTTGTTCGCCATAAACACGGATACCGCTTGCGCTCGCCGCCACCGCTTCGAACTCCGCTCGGCCATTGTTGCGGAGCCAAAGCCCCTGGCCCGCGTCGTAACGTGATGTTTCGGAAGGCACCGCAAAAAAATTCTGTCCCAGGAACAAATCTTCATCGCCGTCGCCGTCCACGTCCGCGACACACACTGAGGATGCCGGCGCAAACTGCGCTTCGATCGGCAACGGCCTGGCTTCGAAGCTTGCGCCGCGATTCAAAAACACAGTCGAGTCCAGCCAGTTGAGTTCCACCGTGCGCGCTGTGGACAACGCGGGACCGTAAATCTGCGCCACGGTCGCTTCGGTGTAGTTTTGCACTTTGGGAAAACGCTCTTTCAAAGACGGGATCGTTGCACTGACGACGTGAAAACTTTGCAGGGGCAGATCACCACCGCGCTCTTTGCTGAAATAGCTTTCAATAATTTCAATGCTCCCGTTTTGGTCGAGGTCTGCGTAATGGATTTTCAGCGGCTTGAACCGCTCGTATTTGGAATTTCGGCCCAGGTTGCTCGCCACAATGTCCATCCGCCCGTCTCCATCGAAATCGCCCGCCGTAACGCCTGTCCAAAAACCGCGGTATTTGTCGAAGCCCAGTTCGCGGGTCAATTCCGTCAAACGGCCCGCAGCGGCGCGAAAAACTCGAATGGAACCGACATCGCACGCCAGGACCAGTTCGGGCGAGCCGTCCGCATCGAGATCAGTGAACACAGCTCCATTGACCAAACCCACGTTGGCCAGCGTCGCTTGGCTCGCCGGATCAACTTCGAACGCGCCGCCTTTCCACCGCATCAAAAACGACGAGGCCGGTTCCGGATAACGAGAGGCAACCGCGCGTCCGCCGACGAACAAATCCAGGTCGCCATCAGCGTCGACGTCAGCGAGCGCCATAGGTCCGAAGCTGCTGGTTTGTGCCAGGAGCACATCCTTCACTGCGCCGTCGTGTAAAGAGTACTCATGCACGCCGGGGCCGTTGCCATTGGCTGCACCCTCGTAGTTATCGCTGGCCACAAGCAGGCTTCGAACATTGTTGCTGCGGACCAATCCCAGGACCGCAGCCTGGTCGCGAACTGCCGGCGCCTTGAGCGCTTCCGGTTCGTTCCTTTCGAATCGCTTTCCCGCCTCATTCCGAAATACGGCCAGAGAACCCCCTCGGCCAGAACCGACGATCAGGTCGTCCCAGCCGTCAGCATTCACATCGAACCAACTAACGCCGGGACCAGCCTGACTCAGCCTTTTCGGTAGCAACGGCTGCAGTGCAAAATCATCAAACGGATTTTCCGTGTGCGAATGCGCCAGCAGATGCGACACGTCAGCAAACATTGGCCGTTGAGCAGTGCGTTTCGGCGAGTGCTTTGAGTCCGATGCTGACTGTGTTACGACGCAGAGGTGATTGGGCTTCACACCATCGACGCGCGTCTGCGAACCGTCTCGCCAGGTTACCTCGATCGAGAGTGTATTTGTCAACCCGCCCGCCGCAAATACCCGCAGCGGTTCGTCGCTCGACAGATACCGCCCGCCCGCGACCACCTCCTGGGTTTGCAGCACGGGTCCACCAGTCACGCGGATTTTTGCGCCAATACCCGCGCTATTCGTGCTGCTTTGTAATCGCACCGCAACACGGGGCGCGCTCGAATTGTTCCGCAGCAGCGCCGCTGGTCCGTTGAAATTATTTATGACCACGTCCAAATCGCCGTCGCGATCGAAATCGGCCAGCGCCATGCCCTGAGAAACTGCTGGAAGATCGAAGCCCCATTTGGCGGTGCACTCCGAAAAGGTCAGGTTTCGTTCATTGCGGAACGCCAGGTTTGGGGTGCGCAGAGGCGGAAACATCTTCCGCAACTGAAGCTGCTCCAGGCTCGAGAGCTTTGCCTCGCGTTTGCGCCGCTCAATCTCGTTCAGCACGTCCACGTTCATGTTGTCCCGCTCGAAGCCGTTTGACACGAGCAGGTCCTCGTAGCCGTCAAGGTCCACGTCCAAAAAGATCGGCGTCCACGACCATTCGCTCGCGTCCACCCCGCTGAGTTGCGCGATTTCCGCATACGTCCCGTCGCCACGACTCAGGAAAAGTGTGTTGCGCGAAACCTGCGGGCGCTGCTCGATCGCGCCGACGGGCAATTGCTCGGTCTGGGTTTCCGTTCGTTGCGAATGACGTCGCGCGTGCTCGCGGCTCGACATGTCCACCACGATAAAATCGTCGAATCCGTCCCGGTTGATGTCAGCGAAATCGACGCCCATCGAGGAAAGCGAAATCGAACGCAAAGCGATTGGTTCGATGGCTCGAAAGCGTCCGCGTCCGTCATTGATCCAAACGCGGTCCGGCGATTTGAAATCGTTACAGACGTACAGGTCGGGCGCGAGATCTCCGTTTATGTCGCGGAACATCGCCGACAATCCCCAATCAAACGGCGGTTGCTTTAACAGTGCGCCCGATTCATCGCGAAAAGTTCCGTCGGTGAAAGAGACTGGCGTAAAATGTCCGCGTCCATCGTTGCGATAGAGCACGTCCGGCTCGCCATTTTCTTCGTGACGGAACGTTCCTCCGCGCGCATCGGCCGTTATTTCGTATGTGAAGCGATTCGTCAGATCGGGGTCGGTAAGTGGACGGCCGCCCACGCCAATGAGGTGCGGTTTTCCATCGATCATTCTAAAGTTGAACCGCGTGTTGGGTTCGTCGCGTAACGTTGTCGTCCTGTAGTTCGCGATATAAAGATCCAGATCGCCATCCCCTTCAATATCGCCGACGGCGACGGACATCCCGGCGCGGTTCGGGTTGAGAATCTGCCCTGAAGGTTTGAACTGCCCTTTGCCGTCATTAAGGAGAATGTGCGTACCGCCACCGACGGAATTCACAACCAGGTCAGCATCGCCATCCCCGTCGAAGTCTGCAAAAGCCGCCGCAGTAGAAGCCACGTTGGCCAGGACGACACCGGCTTGCTGTGTGACATCCTCAAACCGCCATCCGCCAAGATTCCGAAACAGTCGATTGCCGGCTTCCAGCGCGCACAAATACAGGTCCGTCCACCCATCGCCATCCACGTCACCGCAAGCCACCCCGGAACCATTGAGAAATATCTGATTGGTCAAATGCCGCTCCTGAGCAAACCGGTTCGTGAAAAGAACACCAGTCGCACTTGCTTCGAGTAAAGTGAAGCCAGGTTGTCCGTTTTGGGGAACCGACAACGGCCGTACATTGACCTCCGGTGCTGCGGCCAGCAGGGCAAGCGACGTCGCGCCGAAAAGCGAAATCAGGAGCGCAATCTTCATTGTTCCAGAGCCACTGTAATCTCTTGCGCGCTCGCTGGAACAGCGGCGCGGCTGACGGCGCCCCCGGGCCAGCGGACTTCGACCTCCGCCTCGCCATCCTTTCGCGCAAAGACCAAAGTCGCCGCGTTCTGCGACCAGTAACCGCTGCCGCACTGCACTTCACGCGCGCCACTCCATCGGCCGGTCTGACGCAAGCGAACACTCGCGCCAATGCCCTGCGGATTGAGAGGAGGTCCGCGCAGTTGAACGCGCAGTCCTGGCGCACCGTTCTTGTTTCGGAACAGGCGCGTCGCCGCTCCGTTTTGGGTAACCGCCAGATCTACCCGGCCATCATGATCGAAATCAGCCGCTGCGGCGGCTCGTTGTTCTCCGAACACGGCGATGCCGCTCTCAGAGGGAAGCCGTGGAAAAAGTCCGCCCTTCCCGTCCCCCAGGAGCAGCAGTCCCAAGCCCGCGTCGTTCCGTGAAATGGTTGGTTGCACGGCGAAGAAATTCTGACTGAGAAAAATATCCTCGTGAGTGTCTCCATCGAAATCGGCCGCGACGATCCCGAACGTCGGAGCAAATTGCGCGAGGTCGGGCAGAGCCCGTGCCTCAAAGTGGTCCCCTCTATTCATCAAAACAAAACTCTGGAGCGTCACCGCTTCGACTGATTTGGTCTTCACAAGCGCAGGACCGAGGACCTGAGCCACGCTGGCGGTCGCGTACGATGCATAGCTTTGAAAGTGCGCTGCGAGCGACGGAAGCGCAGTCCGCAGCGCCTTCAGGTCTCGTTCCGGAACTTCTTTGCCCAATCGCGAATCCCAACCCGTCTCCAAAATGTCCCAGCTTCCATCCTGATCGAAATCGCCGTGATAAATCTTCCGGGGAGATCCGGGCGCGGCTCGATATTTCGAGTTCCCTCCCCAGTTGCCCGCGACGATGTCTGGGCGGCCATCCTCATCCAGGTCGCACGTCGCCACGCTGGTCCACCAGCCCGTCCAGGCGTTGAGAGTTGAGCGTTGAGCGTTGAGCGAGGAAGCCACGCGTGGGTTCCAGGGCGTGAACCGCCCCTTGGAGTTACGAAACATTTTCAGCGGCCCCCACTCGCAAGCGACAATGAGTTCAGGATAACCGTCCTGGTCCAAGTCGCTGAACACCGCGCCGCTCACCAGACCCAGGTTGTAAAACAGCGCGCTGTTTGTCTCGTCCCGGCTCCAACTTTCGCCTTGTCGGCGAAGAAGGTACGAAGACGCGGCGGTCGGATAGCGTCCAGGCCGGCACCGCCCGCCAACAAACAGATCGAGATCTCCGTCGGCGTCAATATCCGCCGCCGCCAAAGCCCCCACTGAGTCCTCAACATCTTGGAGCAGCGGTTGCGTTGCCTCAGATCCGAAACTCGAAACAACAAGGCCGACGCCGTTGCTTGCGCCATCTTCGTAGCCTTGCCTCGCGATGAGGAGGGTTGTTGCAGCGCCTCCGAGTCGCACGCCGAGAATTCCGCCTTGGTCGCTCTTCTCGGGCTGACCAAAGCTGCCGCGGGCGGCCTGTGTAAATCCTCCTTTGGTGTCGTTGCGCAATATGGCCAGCGTTCCACCGCGCCCAGTTCCAATCGCCAGGTCCTCCCATCCATCCCCATCGAAGTCCTGCCAGGCGAGCGCTGGTCCGAGTTGACTGAGTCGGTTCGGAAGGAGCGGTTGACGCGCGAAATCATCGAACGCGGTTTCGACGTGGCGGTGAGAAAGCTTTGCGCTTACGTCCTCAAATAAGGGCAGGGGAGCAGGACCACGAGACGGCGACGCGGTAGCGACGTCGCGCTCGGTCGCGGGTTCGGTAATTTCGAGAAGCGTGTTCGGACTCACGTTCGTCACCAGCGTCCGCGCACCCGAGCGCCAGAGAACCTCCAGGCGCCGATCTTTCGATTCAGACTGCACGGCGAACACGCGTAACGGCTGGTCAGAAGACAGGTAGCGCCCCCCGGCGATCATCTCCTGTGATTGACCGAAGCGATCTTCGATCAACGAAACACGCGCGCCAATGCCATGAGTATTCCCACCACGCCCGCGCAAGCGCACCGCAACCCGAGGTTTTGAGGATTCGTTTCGGTAAATCCCGGCCTCTTTCCCGAGGCTATTGACCACCACGTCCAAATCGCCGTCACCATCGAGATCGCCCAGCGCCATGCCATGACATACGCCCTCATCCGCAAAGCCCCATTCGGCGCCCGACGATCGAAAATGCAAATGCCCTTCATTGCGAAAGGCCGCTTTGGGCATCGTGAGTTTCGGGTACATTAAAAGTTTCGTTGGAATTTTCTCCCGCGGCATTGGGCCGAGCGCCTGAATGCGATCGGCGGCATCCAGGTCCTGCGTATCGAAGAGGTGCCCGGTAGTCATCAACAAGTCTTCGTAGCCATCGAGGTCCACATCCATGAACGCGACCGCCCACGTCCACGTGGAAGCTTCGATGCCCGCGAAGTGCGCAATTTCGGCGTAGGTCCCATCCCCTCGATTCCAATGAAGCGTGTTCCGGTCGTACTGCGGCCGATCGTCGAACACTCCCGGCGTCGAAGGGTTCGGCTCGATCGCGCTGAACTGCATCATCCGCCGCTCGCGGCGCGCATCCAGCATGTCGGAAACAAAGATATCGTCGCGCCCGTCGCGGTCGATGTCGGCAAAATCCACTCCCATCGAAAAGGTGCTCGTGTTACGCAACGCCAGGCGAGCGATCGCGCGAAAGCGCCCGTGGCCATCACCGAGCCAGATGCGATCGGGAGAGTGAAAATCATTGCAGACGTACAGATCCGGATTGCCATCACGATTCATGTCCCGAAACATCACAGTGAGGCCCCAATCTCGCGGCGTTGCCTTGATGGGCCGGGCCTCCTCATCGAGAAAAGCCCCCTCCAGCCATGAGACCCTTTGAAACGTCCCCGCTCCCGCATTCAGGTAAAACCCGTGCGGTTCGCCGTGTTCGAGCACCTTGCCCTCAGCGGTAATCTCAAGGTCATTGCGGTCCTCAGGACGCACCATTTTGCGGCCGCCTACGTTCAGGAGCGCGAACCCGGTGGACCGAATCGTCGTGGTCCGATAATTCGCGACATAAAGATCGAGATCACCGTCCCCATCGACATCGGCCAATGCCATCGAAGTCGCGCCAAAGCGCCGCAGCAGGCCCGCTTCCTTCTTCTCTTCGAAGCGAGCTTCGCCGTCGTTGAGAAACAAACGCGTGCCCGCCCCGACGGCATTGACCAACAAGTCACTGTCCCCATCGCCGTCGATGTCTACCAGCGCGGCGCCCGTCGAGAAATCTTCCGGGCATGCCACCCCCGCCATGTGTGTGATATCTTCGAAACGCAACCCGCCCAGGTTCCGAAAAAGGGCGTTGGGTCCATCCAACCCGCAAAGATAAATGTCAGGCAACCCGTCGCCATCCACGTCGCCAATCGCGACACCCGAGCCGTTCAGGAGGATCTGATTGTTAGCCGCATTTTGATCCGAAAGTTGGTTGACGAAGCGCACTCCCGTTTGGCTCGACGACAAGAGACGAAAGCCAGCGGCTTGCCCGGGCGGCACCACCAGCGGCATGCGACGCATCGATCCGGGAGTCTGCACCCCGGCCGTACATACCATCGCGGCCAAAAGGCTTACCGCAACTGATTTGCGGAAGCAATTGGCACGCCTTGGCATAACGTCATCGAGTTCCAAGTGTGTTCTCCAGGAGCAACACGGAGAGGCGCTGCGTCTCCCATTGGCGTTCGACGGACGGCGGGATTTGGATCGTGCGGGGCCCCCGTACGAACGAGCCCAGGACAATGTCCACATCCTTATCGCCATCGATGTCGCCGGCGTCCAGGACGATCCAGCGGCCCAGTTTAGATTGCTCGATGACGAAGGGTTGAAACCGCCACTTTCCGTCGTTGCGCAAGTAGACAAATCCTTCGTCCGGCGCGCGATCGTAGTCGGGGAAGAACGAGATCAGCGCAAGATCGAGGTCGCCGTCGTTGTCGAAATCCGCAGCCTTCGCCCCGTAGGCGCCATACAGAGGAAAGAAGAACCGTTCCGTGAACTTTTCGGGCGCGGTCTGCTGAAAAATTCGTACGCCGTGATAACCTCGCGAACCGCAGGCGTAATCTCCCTTGTCCCCATTCACCACGATCAACTCGGGTATGTTGTCGGAATCGAAATCGGCCAACTCGAGCCTGCACGAGCCGTAAGCGGGCGGGAACTCGATCACTCTCTTCATCGCGAAGGCGCCTCCGCCCTGGTTGAAATAAATCTCGACACACTCGAGGCCTTGCGCGCGCAGCACGGTGAGGTCCGGTCGTCCATCGCCGTTCCAATCGTGGACCCCGCACTGAACACTGCCGGCAATCTCCTGGAGTGAGTGTTCCTGGGGGCGCGCGTCCCTCCGACCAACTCCGCTGAACCAGGACAACCTTCCCAGCACATTTCCGAACGATGCCACGAGAAGGTCTTTGTCGTTATCACCATCCATGTCCAACCGATGCATTTCCACGGGACGCCGCAACCCGCTCAACAGTCCAGTGGGCGTCCAGGTCTTGTCTTTTGGATTAAGCTCCCAAACCTGGCCGAGTCGCTCGTCGGAAGGGAGAATGCGTCCAATGAGCGCCACCCAGAGTTTGTCAGGCTCGTTGATGATCGATATAGGCGCGCTGTCTGTGGCGATCCGTCGCTTCACCTTTCCATCCGCTCCGCACAACGTGAGCGTTTTGGCCTGCGCATCGCCCACCCACAGCCCGCCAGCCCGCGAATCCACTTGCAACAACGAAGTGCACGGCGCGTCCGTGCTGAAAACGAGCTCGCGTGGTCTGAACAATTCCAGCTTTTGCGCTTTCGGACGCGCCGGCTGCGTAGCGACATCATTCGGCGCTGCGTCGATGTAATACGCCATCAAAGCAGTCCAGTCGTCGCTTGAAATCAGCGGTTGAGCGGGAAACAGTCCGGACGCTTTCAGGTCATCGCCATCGGGGCGCGCGTCAAAGTTCAGCCTCGCAATTCCCAGAAAAGGCGCCATGCGCTTGAGCACTTGCCGCCACTCCTCTTTTCCCAACAACTCGGGTGCCGGCAGCGAGTGACAACGCTGACAATGGATCTGAGCCAACGCATGGCCGGAACGAGGCGGTTCGGCGCCAGAAGCACCCGACAGAGACAGGCTAACGGCGAGCATCAAGCACGCAAGACGCACATGCGCAGTATGAAGCAGAGGTTTGCGAAACTCCACCAAAGACCGAATCAAGGCGAAGCCAACCTGAAAGACCTCGATTCGTGCAGGCCGTCCCGTGTCTTCTCGAGGAGCTGCAAACGTTAATGGCCGTGGAGTTCAGAGAGACGACACTAACGGAGTCCGCCGAACTGGCCCTCCGAAATCGAGATAAAAAAGGCCGGGACGTTTCGTCCCGGCCTTTTGCGTAGAGCGTCGTCTATGGGCGAATTCGATAGAACTTCATCCCGCGCGGCTCAACTTGCCCGCGGATTTCCCCGCTGCCGCAACTGCTCGAGTGGACGTTAATGTACCACTGGCCGCTGCGGATTTGACTGAGTTGGGTCTGGACGTTGCCAAAAGGCGCAGGCTTGTCGACCAGCGTAACAGTCTCGCTGAGTGACCCCGAGGGTTGACCAAGCGGAGGCGTGAATCCGTAGATCACATTCGCGTTTTGCGTAGCGTTCGCTGGCGCGTGGAAGTGAGCAGCGGTCGTATTGCCGCTCAACCCGGACCAGGAGAGATTCACGGTGACGGTGTTGTTGGCGTTAAGCGTGACCGTTGCCGTGCCGGTCCCGGTGCGTGTCGCGCAAGCGCTGGCAACTTCATTGGCAGCATTGAGGGTTGCGCCAAAACTCTCGAAGGTCTGCGGATTGGCTTGGCTGAGCGAGTCCGTCCACGGACCGGTGATTGACGGGGCTTCCTGGAGTGTGCCGCTTCCCGTCCATGACAGCGTGAGCGCACCGCCATTTCGCGTGATGCTGAGCCTGGGCCCTCCACCGCCGCTGCTGAACGGCCCGTAGTCCCTGAACTTGGCAATACCGGACTCGCCACGTCCAGTGGGTGGAGGCTGGAATGTGTTGTTGTTAGCGAATTCAGGAGCGTAATACATGCCGACAAACACCGTCGGAGTCAGCGTCTCGTCCTGCGCCGTGGCTGCGTTGTCGGTGTAAGTTATCGTCGCAGGACCGGTCCAGGTGACCCCGTCGTCGCTCTTATAGGCTTCGATCGTCTGGCCGATTCGTCGCAGCCGCATCCAGGCCGTCGGATAATTCGGAGCGCCTCCGAACCCGCTCTGAATGTTGTACTGCGCCGGGTAGCCGTCGTAATTCCCACCTTGAACTGGACGGTGAATGAGTTCGTAGGAGTTGTTGCCGGCGGCACCGCCCGCCTGAACCGTCGGGTTCACACGGATGGTATAATCTTGAGACATCTGATACCCGCCGTCTACCTGCGCGTGGGTTATTCCCGTATCAAGAGTTTCGCGAATCATCAGACCCGCGCGGGCCCATTGGCTGGTGGGATCCTGATATTCTACCCGGACCGCGCGATCGAAGTCGCCAGTGATTTCCTCATACACGAAGGTCGCTTCGTCATAGTTCACCCAGTTCTGATCGCCACCACTAATGAGGTCGAAGTCCTTGTTGTTGAGCGCGACCGCACCGTCACTGAAACGCGTCGTAGCCAACTCTCTATTATATCTGTCTTCACCGATGCCGGTCCAGGTAAGCAGGTTCGACAGCGTCACTGACCTCGTGACCGGCGTTGTTATTCTGTTACCCTTAAGGTCCCCGACGTTGTTGACCGTGACCTGAATAGTCTGCCCGCCCTGCACGCCACTGAGCGTCAGCACCGCCCCCTGGTCGTACGGCCAGTACTGAAAGGCGGAAACTGTCCCTGGCGACACCGAGTAGTTCACCTGGTTGCTGGCATCTTGATCCAGCACTTGCTCGTCCCAGGTCACGGATACCTGGTACTCTCCAGCCGACGTTTTCAGCGCCGCAAGACGTGGCTGCGGCGGGAACGTATCGGGCACGACGTCCAGCGTCGCCGCCGTCGTCGTCTGTTGAATTCCGCCAATGGTGCCAATGATGGCCCTATAGGTCGTGTTATCCTCCGAAAGCGGAACGTTCGTTAATACGAGCCGGGAACTCGTCGCCCCGGGAATGTTCACTCCGTTCCGCTGCCATTGATAAGAAACGGGTGTGCCTGCCGGCGTAGCCGCTCCTCGCGCCTCAAAAATTGCCGTCCGCTCTTCAGTGATGTTCGTATTCGCGGGATTCTGCGCGATCGTGAGCCCAACTCCCGTGCCGTTGGCCATCACCCCGATCACTGATCCACCCGCCGGTCGCAGCCCCCCTGCCGGCGTTGTGTCCCCCTCCCGCCGCACCGCAATTTGCAGGAAATCACCGCCGCCGCCTTCCTTCATAAGGCCGAAAATGAGGTTCGTCTGTCCCGCGGTCATCGTCTGCGGAGCAGAGGTTCTCGCATTCTCAGGTTCCATGAAAGGATTGCAGCATGCCGTCTCTTCCGCCAACACCGTCGCCGTGCTCACTTCCAGCGTGCCGTCGGTGCTCAAATAGATCCGTGACGCGTCGTCGCTGCGGGTGAAGAATCGAAAATCCCCATCCTGAGGCGCAATGTACATGAACGACAGGCGTGCGCCGTAATTATCAACCAGATCCGTCGGCGTCGCGGCGGCGGTCACGAATCGGACTTCGTCCGGCGTGTTGGCCTGGTATTTCGCGGAATTGATCAAGCTGGCAACATCCGTCGCCCCACCAATGTCGTAAAAAAACTCCACTTTCGCGAAACCCGGGCTAAAGGCGTCGAACCGCAGGGCGACATCCGCGCTCTGGCCCGACTTCCCATCCACTGTAATCTGCACCCGGTAATTTGCTCCCGCGTCGCCTGCCGCCGGTGTGAAAGTGTATTCAGCCTCGGTCGCTCCCGCGATCGCTACGCCGTTTCGGAACCATTGATACGAGGTCGCAGTACCCGGCGGCGCATAGTAGATTGCCGTCAGGGTCGTTTCCTGGCCGGCCACCGCACTGCCTGTTTTCAGTCGCGGGCCGCTGAGCACTCGGGGAACGTCGTCGGCCCACACGCCTAATTCAAAGCCTGTGAAATCGGGCGCGGTTCCATTGGCAGGGAGCGTGGGCAAATTGATTTCTGGTACGGTAGTCATCGCCAGGTTATCGCCGCCACTGCCCTCTTTCATCAGCAGTTCAAAGTAGCGTCCTTGCCCCGGCACGAATATTTGCGGCACGGAAACGTTGGGCGCCTGTTGCGCCGGATCGACTTTTGCCGTGTCTGGCCGCCGGTCCACCGATCCCCAGGCGCGGCTGCCGTTCCATTCGGGTTCGCGCGCGATCAGCACTTTGTTCGCCGCATTGGTTCCACTGCTCAGATAGAGCTGCCCCTGGTCGTCCGAATTCATGACCAGAGCGTACGCGTCCTGAGGCAGGGCAGGACTCAGCGTCAGCACACCGCGGATTCGCACGCCGTAATCATTCATGGCATTGACAGGAATCTCCGGCGTCGTCGCGAATACTGCGCGGTCGGGTGAATTCGGGAATTTTGAGCTGCCCGTCAGGGCCGAAACGGCTGTCCCCGGAATGTTCTGATAGTACTCAATCAGGACAACACCCGGATAAAACTTGAGATCGGCTTGGGCGACAAAGGCAGAGACGACGAGAGACAAGACTCCAAGCGCTGCGCCACCGGCCAATGGTCGGGTGCGCTTCGGGGGCATGGCCGCCGGAACACGGGATAAGGGATGGTCGGGACCTTTCATATATATATATTTACTCCTTGCGTTTATTTTACGGCTGGGGAGCCGGATAATTGCAACACCAAATTTCTCCTTTTCGAGACACAGAAATCACCTGTCGCAAGACAGTTGCGTAGCTGAATTCTGGAAGCCGTCGAGTTGATAACCGCCGTTGATAGCACAGGCACCCCGGGGAACACAAGCCCAAAATTCACGCCCGCGCGGAATACTCGGCAACGAGGAACCAGCAGGGGTTGGCCTGCGCAGGAAGTCGGATTGCATCCCTTCCTTATTCCGGGACCCGTGCCATTCCGTCTCTCGTCTCGAGGGTAGTCATTTCGCCGTTTCGTGCAGTAGCCGCCGAGAGCCTGCCCAGCCCATCCTGCCGTGCGTGTATGTTAGAGCGCGCGAATCCTTGGATGGGCTGTGGTAACGAGGCGCACTAATTTCGAAGACCCTTCCCAATCTCAATCTTGCTCCTAAGCCTAATCGTGCTCGCAACAGCCGCCGACACGGCGAAGCACCCTTCCCTCATCATTCGACATTGGGCATTCGACATTCTTTCGGATTTCGACATTCGATATTTGTCATTCGCCGTCACCTGTCCACCGCCCGATAAAACCTCCGCCCCAATCCCGCCGTATCCGTAAACCGCACCGTCCCCGTCGTGTTCACCACAGTTCTCAAATCCTGCCACGCGACCAAATTCGCCGAACCCTGGATCGTCACCGTCCGCCCAACATCTCCCGTGACCGTCAATTGAAACCCTCCGCCGCCAAACCCTCCCGCGATCCTCAACGGCGCCGGGATTTTCACTTCCCAAATCCCAAAACTTCCGCCGTATTCAATCACGTAAATCCGGTTCCCGATTATCTCCGCATCGATCGGGTTGCTGAACCCGTCCACGATCCTCCGCACGCGCGCCTGGTAATTTGTCTGGCCCAGTTTCGTCAACTGCAGGTCCAGCAAATCCTGGCTCGCGTCGTTGAACGGGCCAGCGACGCTGTTGCCGGTGGGATCGCCCGGCGTCCAGCTCAACACGAAACCGTGATGCCGAAACTCATTCGTCATCACCCCGTCCACGTCGAACACCAGACCCAGCGGCGAGCGATGCGCCGTCAACGTGCTGAACACTCGCCCTTGCGCGCTCGCGTCCCTGACCACGCCGTCTGTCGGGTCGCGATAACTGTCCGCATCCGGCCCGATGTTGATCACCGGCTCCGTCAGGTTCGCCGGCGCCGGCGGGAACGTCGGGTCATTGTGATAATAACCGCCTTGCACCGCAATGAACCGCGGATCGAGCAACCGGTCCGTGCTGGGATCATAATTGGGAAACTGCTGCGGATTATCCGTCCCTCCGATGCGCCACGGAAACCCGTAGTGCCGCCCCGCGCGCAACCAGTTCAACTCCTCGGCCATGTCGCGGTCCGGCCCGTTCTCCGTGCCAAACAAATCCCCGTTCGGCGCGAACGCCAGGTCGTAGGTGTTGCGCGTCCCCTCCGCAAAAATAAATCCGCCCGTCTGAGCCATGGACGCGAGTTCGTTCCCCTCTCCCTCGGGGAGAGGGTTAGGGTGAGGGACAGACTGGTACCCCCTCCTCAACGCCGCAACGTCATTACTCAGCACCAGGTTCGTGACCCCGGTGGGAACCCGAAAAATTTTCGCGGTCAACCCCACCTCGCGCGTGTTTGGAAAGACGCCGTTCACCGACTGCACCTCACCGTGGTCCGTGCGCGACCCGCTGTTCACATACACAAACTGCCCGTCCGGGCTCGCCAGGATGCCGTTGAACACGTGATCGAATGCCGTGCGGCTCCGCGGATACGGCTCCGTGCGCGCCAGCACCGACCACACCCGCCCGCCCGCGCTGTTCGTCACTCCCTTCATGATCGTCGCGAACGTGCTGTTCTGATTGTTCGTCGACGTGTTCCCCACCACATACATCGTCCCCTCCGGCCCGATTGCCATCCCCGCCGCCTCTGACACCGTATGATGCTCCGACCCGTAAACCCGCGCGTCCGTCGACGTGTTCGTCCCCGGATTCACCGTGACCCGATAAATACTCCCGCTCTGCTTCAGATAATAAAGCGCACTGTCCCGCGGATCCTTAACAATCCGAATCGGCCGCGACCCGGACGCCGCATCCATCAAATGCCGCACCTGAACGGACGGGTGCACCACCTGCGGAGCAGCACGCGCTCCCACCCAGAGAAACACTCCGATCGCGGCCAAGTGAAACCACGCAGGGTTGCGTTGATTGATCATCATTCCTGAAAACTACTCGATTCCTCCGCGTTTCTCATCCTTCATTCTGCACTCTGCACTCGCAATTCTTCACTGAAGAACTGCCGCACCTGAACGGACGGATGTAGGATTGCGGAGCGGCCACTACTCTTTGGCTCGCCAGAAACCATGCCGGGTGACAGCTGAACAAAACCGCAAATGTTTACTCCCACTTTGCTACCACGCCGAGACTATCTCAAAACCCTTCCGTTGTCACACATCCCCGCCGGTGCGAATGACCGGTGCCGACGAATGTGGAGCGGCCCCAACTCATTACACGTTTCGCAAATTGCGCTTTTATCTAAATGCGCGAACGGTTAAATCCCTCTTGAGTTCCCGATTGAATTTCTGTCGTATGGTTGGTACCGCATGAACTCATCGACGCTGGTTGATTGCACAGCCGATCCTTCAGGCTTTTTGGATTCCGTTCGAAAGGCTTTGACCGAAGGCTATCGATTTGTTCCTTTAATCGGTGCTGGGCTGTCACTCCCATCCGGAATTCCAATTACGGTTCAATTTCGTCGATATTTAGCCTATTGCTTCCTGAAAGCATTCGGTATTCGGCTGTCCACAGACTGGGACCGAATTCGCCGAGGAGATATTCAGGAAGACGAACGCCTATGGAATCCGCGCCGGGACCCTTGGCCAAGCATCGAACGGGAAGAAGTCCAACTGAACAGCGCGTTTTCAGTGGAAGCGTTGGATGGGTTGTTGTACGCAGCAATGGAGCTTGCGGCCAAACGTGACAATACGAAACGTTATGAGTTGTTAAGGCAAGCATTCGGGTCGCTTGGTGACTGGCGCAACGCTCTTGATATCTTGGCGCGGCTCACGGTGGTCCGTGATGGTCGCGAACTTGTTGCCCAAGCCCCCGACTTTTCTGTAAGAGATTCTTTCTTTCGATTCTTTGTTCACGGGCGAGAGCCGAACTTGGGGCATCATCTTCTTCCCGCATTAGCCTCAGTGCTCCGGTTCTCGACCATTCTCACGACGAACTTCGATGATTTGATTGAGCAATCGTTTCAAGCCGCCGGTGTCCCGCTCAGCGTGTTTGAAGTTCCGGCGCAGTCCAGTTTTCCTTCGGCAAAACTTGTACTTGCACGGCGGTCGCTGGTCAAACTGCACGGTGGCCAGCACGGGCTTCGGGCGGACTACTCATTAGACGAACTGCCGAGCCGAGCCGATGAATGGAACTTCCTCAGTTATTTAGCGGGGCGGCCACTAGAACGCGATACCGAACGCATCGCCGATGACGAGTATTCTCAGCCGGATAAAATCGCCTTGCTGATCTGTGGTTACGCGGGCGGTGAGTTGCGTACAATGGAACTTCTGAAGACAGCATTCCGCTTTTTCCGTGATCTTCGAGTCTATTGGATAGCGACACGGCAAAACAGCAGGAATAAGATTGCGGAAATCTGGAGTCGGCAGCATCTGACCGAAAAACCGCCTCGTGCTTTCGTCACAGCTCACCCTCAACTGCCGCTCTTTCTGTTCGAGCTCTTTCAGATATGCGCAAACGACATTCCGGTTGCTGGAGTAGCGTTTCCGTCCCCATGGCACTTCGCGTTTCCGCCTCTTTTGGACAAACCAGGCACCAATGAAACCAAGGCTGAGTTCGAACGGGTTTTTGATCTTGCTGTAGACCGGATGAAGAATTCGGCGGCGCCACTACTCATCGTCACGGATGTGGAATGCTTCGGTGGAGTAACTGTTGGCTCAAATTTGTTTCGACATCCATTCTTGGAATCGAAAAAGCGGGTTTGGATTGACCTCGAAAACGTAGATGAGCCGATTGGTATTCCTTTCCGCATTGCCCTTGCACTTCAGAAGCTGAGTGGGACACAGGACCCTATCGTGAGTTTGCCCACGAACGATGCCGCCGAATCGAAACGCGAATTCTTGGCACTTCTTCAACGCAGAATCGTCCATTGGAGTCTCGTCCTCGACAGTGATTGTTACATTTTCATTAATGGCCAAGAAGGCGCAGGAGTGAACTCGTTCTTTTCGTCCACATCTCCGAGTAAGCCACACGTTAACTGGTCAAACTCGTCCGACTTGGCCGCCGTGTTTCGCTGTATTGCAGATCTTCATTCTGATTCATCTTCTCGCATAAAATTTATATTCCTATGTCGCAAAGGAGAACACTTTCACAAGGAGCTAGAGAACCATGTCCCCTTTTCTCATTGGGTGAAAAGCCGTCTCGTCATAGGTAAACCGGGAGCTTCTGAATACAACCCGACTTCGTTGTTGGCGAGCGTCAGCAGCGATTCCGAAGAACAGTGGCGCCTTATAACACTTTTTATCATTACCTCCATCAGACTGTCACGATACCGCGCTACGATTATCAATACCGTTTTCAGAGTTCTAGATGCTTTCCGCGAGCTTATTGTTCTCCCGACCGAGCCACCGTCAGGCGATGTCATTCATGCCTACATTGAAGAATTGCTTGAGCAAGGTATCGTGCGGATTCAGTACGGAGGGTGTCTTTGGATGCATCATGAGCTTCGAACCAAAATCGAGGCATATCTCTCGAATAAGATTTTGTTGAGACAGAGACTGATCATTGGCCTATGCATCTCGAGAGCGTACGGTCGCATGTTATTAGCTTCGGCAGATCCGCTCTCCGCGATAGAGGGAATGCGTCACGGCATAACATCAATCAAAGCTGCAACGCCTGAGCAGTCTGACCCCGGCATAAGAGATTACTCTTTGAAAATTGTTCGCTATTGTCGCCTGCTTCTAAAGACAACTGGCCGGCTCTTCGAACAGCGGTTATCCGATCACCTCGTAGACCGCGCGTTGAGTGTTCTACAGCATCTCCTTTCCGACACAATCACAGCGGTTTCCGGTCAAGACGCGAATACTGTAGTCACGGAATTGATCGCTTTAGCGGCAGATATCTCTCGAATTCAACTGCAAACCCTTCAACTTCAAGGAGAATTTGCCCGAATTATTCAACTGGCAGACCAAACTCAATTGAATCGAGAGACGCAGAGACTCTTTATTGTTTCTGCTTCTCTCGGTCTGCGCAATTACAGTGGTGCCCATCGGCAGCTTGAGGAGGCTTGGGTGCAGTCTGTAGGCAAGCCGGAGTTTCGGTCCATGGCCCACCCGATGTCCCAAGCTGACGCATTTATTTCAGAGATGCAATCAAATGGATTTTCATCCCACCGCATCAACGATGAGTTACGGGGCCGTGTCTTGTTGTGTTTGCGATCGGGATATTTTCACTTAAACGAGTGTCAACTGCGATACGTTTCGTCCTGTGCTACTGACGGACAGGCCACGCAAAAAACGAGAAATGCAAGGCTTCACGGTCTCGAACGAGCGCTTTTTTTCTTTCAGTACGGTATTGAGTTACTGAGAATGACTACCAATGTAGATGAAAGGACGTTTCGTTGGAATGCGCGCTGCCGAGCGCATGCTGCTTTAGCTTCCGCGCTTGTTGGCGTTCATCGAAAGGAAAGCCGTGATCAAAATTGGCGGGCCGCCGAAAGACTACTCATGGATGCAGAGGCTTTCTTGGTAGAGTATCCCGCCGCAGATGACACGCTAACGCGTGCGATCTTGGAACTGCGTCGAGCCGAGGTATTATTGATTCAGGTCGGCGTGGATGACAGTTTTCGGAAGATCAGACGAACTCTCCGCAGGGAAATCGATAAGCGCGAAACACGCCCTAATCTTGCTACCTCAACGCACGTAGCGCGCATTTATGAGAGCTTCCGTTCTATCGAAAGATCTGAGGAACTACTTCGATTGTATCCTAAGAGCCGGTGGTGGTGGTGGATTGCAACCGTCCTGAAATTGAAGGCTGCTGAGTACCTCTTTGTCGTTCGTTGCTTACTCGACCAGGACACAAGAATCAGCGGCACACTCGGAGCTCATGCTCGCATTATTCCGGGCAATGTGCGCGCTTACTTTGATTATGGGGTGATGAAGGCTATTCAGGAGCGCGATCTTAGGGATATTTTCTATTTATCGCGTGCATTGGATTCATACATTTCGAGTATCTATGCGCAAAGGTGCTACGTGAAGGTGCATTCGCGTGCTTTTAAAAACGAGAAGGTGTGGCGAACTAATTTGGTAGTATTGCAGCACGACTTGAGGACCGTAGTTGATTACGCAACGAGAGCTCCCGAAAATGAACGACCGGATGTATCTGCGATAGATTACGCCAAGTCCTGTCTCGCCCGGACCTCGCAGTGCATTAACACGGCACTTTGAATCTCAGCAAAACTCGAGATTTTACGGCGGCGGCTGCAGCCACAAAGCACTCGCAATCTCGGCCGAAGCCGCATATTGAATGATCTCATTCTGAAGCGAGTGGCTCGGCGTTTTTGGGGAATCATCGGACTGAAGTTTTGCTCACAAGCGCCGCGGCTGCCCAGTTCAGGGTCGCGTGGCAGAGGACGAATAATTTTGAATTGGTCAGTTTCGACTAATTCGTCGACGGATTTCGTCTGGGTTGTTTCAGATTTAGTCCTTAGTCATTCATTCGACATTGGTCATTCGTCATTTGTCATTTGCCGGGCCATCGCACTCGTCACATCCCTTGTGCGCCACATCAGGAAGCGAGCGACCAAGACCAGCAAGCCGGCTGTTTAGGGCCTTCGTGCTTCGTCATTCATTCGTCATTCGACATTCGTAATTCGTCATTTACCACTCGGCCCCCTTCCAGCAGCATGGGCGGGGAGCATAATGAGGCTTTGCCCGTCTAACCCTCTCTGATGTCAGTGGATTCCTTGATCTTGAGAATTCCGATTCTCTCGTTGTTGATTTGCCTGGCGCTTGCCGCGACCGGCTGCCGCACCACTCCATCGCCCGACGCCCTCCAACCCCTCGCTGCCAATGAAGCCGTCCAGGCCGCCACCCTCTCAATCCTTGCCCTGCCCATCGCAGCATCGCTGTATATGGCCGGCGTGCGACCGCCCAAAGGCCCGCCCATTCTCGCGACCGGCTCCGAGGCGGAAATCCAGGCAGCCGGCGTGGCGGATGCGCGCGCCGACGCCGCGAAAGGTCGTCCCCGCGTTTGCCATGCGGGCGGCTACGCTGCCGGACCCGTCGGCGTTCCTCCCGAGCACCTTTACCTCGTCAAAGCCTTGCCCAAAGTTTCTTTGCCTGTTGGTTGCACCGCTCCCTTCGCCAGACAAGCAGTTCTTTACGCCGAAGCCTACAACAAAGAAATCCTCCAGCACCTCCTGCACCAGTAAACCTCAGCCTCGTCCTTTCGCATCAGCCATTGGTGTCCATTCGTGTTAATTCGTGTCTTCTGACCTCGTCCCTTATAAACCCGAAAATCCGTCAAGTCCGATTTTCACAAAAAAATGTCCTCTCCTGTCCTCTCGTGTCACTTCCTGTCACTCCCTGTCACATTCGATATTGCCCCGCGACGGAAGTCGCAAAAACCCATGTTATGATCCGCGGATGAGCGAGAAGTGTAACTTTGTAGCGGACGCTGGCAGTCCCGCCGCCGCGGGATATCGCCCGATGTCATCCGGCGGGCCATCGATCGAGTCGTGGTTCCTTCTGCGCTCTCAAGTTCTGCACTTACCGTTGGTAACGAAGAGCAGTTCTTACCCCGTGGCAGTTTACTCGCCCACTACTGCGCGGAATCGTCAAAATCGGCGCATCCGCCGATTTTCCACCGATTCGACCACGCTGTACCAAGTACTTACGCAAATCAGAATCGGCGCACGCCGATTTTTCCTCAAAAACCGATTTCCGGAAAAAATCGGAATTTTCCGGAATCCGATGAAGGACGGCGCTCCGCGACGCCGCGTCCATTCGTGGTGTCGACCAAACCTCCCGGGAAAATGCGTACATTATGCGACCAAAAACAGGAATGTGAATTTTCTACTCCCGTGACATCAACCACTTACAAAACCGACACCCTAAAGTGGTCGCATTTTCCGCCAGGCGTTGTCGCGAACCCGTTACGGATCGATCGGAATATGCTGAATTCCAAAGTCCCTGAGCGGGACCCAGAGGCCGCGGGTCGCATCGCCCGCCGCGTCGCTCACGTCTCCGCTGGCGCAGTAGCTGAGTTTGCCCGAGCCGAGGCGATCCAGGGTCCGTGCATCCAGCAGATTTACCTCACTGCTGCTTTGCACCGCCAGCATCCTGCCAAAGTCGAAGAGCGAATTCGCTGGCGCAGCGAGCGTGGCCGAATCGCGCAGCGCGAAACGCCCAGTGCTTTCCGCGAGCGTCCAGGCCTCGATTTGCGCTCCCTGTGTTGCGCCGGCGGGCCGGGCAAGGAAAATATTTGTGCCTGCGGCCAGCACGGGAGCCCCGTTGTCCGGCAACCGCAGCGAGTCCACCAGCCAGACCGAGACGTCATCATAAGCGCTGGCATCGAGATAACGCGTGCTGGTAGTGCCGCCCTCGGCGCGCGTGGCCAGCGTGTAGAGCAACGCGCCCCCGTGCGAGATGCCCGTCAATTGCCCGGGAATATTCACCGGTTGGCGCGGCGTCGGATGCGCCGGATCCGCATAATCAATCACGTCCAGATAATGGCGCTCGACCCACTCCACGACTTCGTAGGCGTTGGTGACGGTGATCGTCTCGTAGCGCTGTTGCACGATCTCCCGCCACGTGACATTGGTGACGTAAGTCCGATTCGTGATTGTCACAACCTGGACGAACGTCGCCACGTTCGTTGTTACGATCCTCTCGCCCTCGCCGAGTTGGCCATAGCGGTCGTCACCCCACGCGAACATCGTTCCGTCGCTCCGCGCGGCGACGCTGAAGTGTGCGCCGGCGCTGATCGTCGCCGCGCCATTTACGGCCTCGACGCGTTGCGGCTCACTCGAAGAGCCAATGCCGAGCAGGCCCAATTGACTGTGATCATTCTCTCCCCATACCCAAACCGAACCGTCCGCACGCAGCGCAAGACTGTGCGCCCGGCCAGCTGCGACCGCGGTAACGTTGGACAGACCGATAACCAACCGCGGGATACGAACCACACTTTGCTGAAATTCGTCCACGCCCCAGGTCCAAACCGAGCCATCCGCTTTAAGAGCGATGCTGTGGCGCAATCCCCCTGCGACGGCGATCACTCCGTTCAAATTTGTCACCGGTCCGGGAACCAGGCGATCCACTCTGTTCCCATTGCCGAGTTGCCCGTAGTCGTTGCGCCCCCAACTCCAAACCGAACCGTCTTCAAGCACCGCAAGATTATGTCGGCTCCCCGCGGCAAGCGTCGTCACGTTGCTCAAGCCAAAAACCGGCATCGGGCTGAAACGGTTGGCCGTGGTACCGTCGCCAAGTTGGCCATTCCAGTTCGCACCCCAGGCCAGCACCGTGCCGTCACTCGCGAGAGCGACGCTGTGATAATCTCCCGCGTCCAACTTCGAGAGCGCAGGGAGCCCGCTCAGGATCACGGGTCGCGGAACCCCGAGGGGCGGTGGTGGTGGCGGTCCGCCGGGCGAAGGTGGCTCGGCCGGCCCATTTCCAAGCTGGCCATAAAAGCTCTGGCCCCACGCCGCAACGGTCCCGTCATTTTGCAGGACCAAATTGTGAAAGCCGCCCGCCGCAATCGCCGCGCCGCTTACGCCTCCGACCGCCAGCGCTGCGGCCCGGTTCGCAAAAGTGCCGTCGCCGAGTTGGCCGTCCGAGTTGTAGCCCCAGGCGTAGACCTCGCTATCGGGCTGCAGCGCCAGTGCATGATAAAATCCCGCAGAGAATCGCGTGCCCGCCGGCCACAGGCTCCGGACGATCTCACTAACATTGGTGCGCGTGATCGTATTCGTCACGAGCGTGTAAGAATAATTTGGAGTAATATTCGTCTCCGCCAAACGATTCGTTTCGGTGATAAGCCTCGTGATAGTCGACGTGTAATAGTTCGTTGCCTTGACCACGCGATCGTTGAGTTGGTGACTCAGGTAAGTCAGCCCTTCCGTTTCGTGTGCCTTGCTGAAATTCCAGCCACCGTTCGTGCCGACGTTGATCGACGACACGAATTGCGGCGCGGACGAATTTTCGACGTCAAACGCGATCAGCCATCGTTCCTGGCCATAGTAAATCGGCCAACCAAACACGACGGAATCGAAACGAACGAAGCCCGAAGAGGCAATGCTGGCAGGCGTCGCATTGAAAACGATTCCTCCCGGACTCCCAGACGGATCAGTCACGATCGGCTGAGAGGTAATGATCCGGATTGGAGGCCGCGGCAACAGGGGTCGCGGATAAAACCACGGCGAATAGCCGTTGTTTGCGGACCAGACGAGCAGGTCCGGTTTCGGCCAAAGCGCGTCCAATTCCCCACTGAAATTCGCCGGGCCGTTTGTCGCGTCGGCGCTGCCGAGCAGCGACAACGCGGGCAATGCCGCGAGGTCAAGAATCGACAACCTCAAAGGTGTGTTGATGGGCGCTGGAGAGTTCCACACATTCAACGTGAACGTGATCAGACCTGGCCAACTGTTTTGGCTCTCGCGTTGCGCGACGTAGAGCTTTCCATCGCGCGCGGTCGCGCCGACGATCGGCCACTCATCGGGCAACTGATAAGCGCCCAGCGCGAGATCCGGCGCGCTGCCCCGCACGATGCGCAGCGTTGCGTCGCTCTTGCTGAGTTCGACCACGTAATCGCCATGGACGAACACCTGGTCCACGGGCCAGCTCAACTCCAGCCGAGCGCGCACCTGTGGTTGGTCGCGGTTCGTCGCGTCCACACTCAGAAGTTCGCGCGGCGAAATCGAGTAAATGCGGTTGCCGTGCACTGTTGCTCGCCGCGGCTGAAGTTCATGCTCGATAAACCCTCTGGCGTGGAGCGCGTTCGTGGCGAGATCAATGAGTTGCACACGCGTTGCCTGGCCGTTGGTCAGCCACCCCTGGTATGGCAAAAGTACCAGCCCCACCTCGGGCAGAATTTGAACGGCCTTCTCATCCTGATTGGCTTCGCTCCACGAACTGTTCTCGCCCAGCGACACTTTGCTCAAGAGCGATGGATGCGCTGGGTCGCTCACATTGAAAAGTTGGGCGGCGACGCGGTTGCCGTTCACGTCGTCGATGCCGACGGTGACCAGGCGATCACCCCACGGTTGAATGTACGTCGACCAGCCGGGAATCCGCAGTTCGCCGGAGATGCTCGGAGCGGCGGGATTGGAAAGGTCGATTACCCAAAGTGGATCGATGCGCCGATACGTGACCGCGTAGAGCCGGCTGCCGTCAAAGCGCGTCGCGAACAATTGCTCGCCCGAGGCAAATTCAAGTTGGCCAAGGCGGGCAGGGGCGTTCGGTTGAGCCAGCGAGAAGGTTTCGAGTTTCGAGATTGTCAGAGAGTTCGTCGTTGTGCCCCACGAAATCACCGAGAGCACGTCGCCGTTGAGGTGCATTTTGAATTTGTCGGTCACCTGGCCAGCCACACGCAGCGAGCCGCGCGGTCGCACGACGCCATCGGACGCACTGACATCGAGGCAACGGACCTCCGACTCGCCGGTATCCCCTGGCCGCAGCGCCACAAAGAGAAAGCGGTCGGTTGCGGCGATCACGCTGCCGCCAGAGGGATACCAAAGGGCGCTGCGGGCCAGGGGCTGTTCAGGGTTGGCAAGATCGAATGAAAGAATGTGCGTGCCCTGTTCCCATTGGACACCCGATTCGTTGGTCTGCCCTCGCCAGGCCTCGGCAGCTACGTACAGCGCGGTGCCCACGAGGCGGCTCTCCGTGATCCGGCCAGGAATGGGCAAAGTGGCAACCAGCTTGGGCGCCGGCAGACTCGGACTCGTGTTTACCACCAGCACTTCGCTCTCAAACGTGCTCCAGAAACAATCCTCGCGCGCCAGCAGCACCACGTGACTGTCCTCCAGCAAATACATTTGCTCTCCGGCCGCGGGCAGCGGGAAGACGCCTCGGATCACGGGCGCATCAGCGTTCGAGAGATCGATCACCTGGAGGCCGCGATAATGATTGAAGTAATAAAGCGTATCGCCGCGCAGCTTCCAAATGTCCGATTCCACGATCGCGCGATCGACGAGCGTCGGTGGCGAAAGCGGACCCCCGAGCGAGGAGTAGAGTGGCCCAGACGAGTTCAAATCAACCGCCGGCCCGGCATTTGCATCGAGGTTCTGGGCGAGGCTAACGCGGTTCTCAAAGGTATTGCTTCCCCGATAAAAACTTTCCGGCAGCGGATCGCGCTCGCTGGCCCGCACGCGCATCACTTGCACGTCAGCAGTCGCCGGCAGCGTGAACGTGATCCTGCCGCCCGAGCCATCCAGGCGCTGCACCGCTCGCGGTTCCCACGCGCCCGTGTTGAGGTGCGTGCGGCTCTCCAGCGTGACTTTCCGCAGTCCGAGCGGTACCTCAACTGAAACGGCAATGTTCGCTCCCACGGAATGGATCGAGGTGATCTGTGGCCCGGCCACCTGAGCCGCGGCGGGCTGGGCCATTAGTGTCAACATCATCGCGGTGATAAGCGCCGCCTGCCGAAGAATCGAGAAATGCAATGTCCTGTTCATAAACTTTGGGGAACGTGGTCCTTACGGGCTGGTCGATGGAGGAATAGGAAAAGTAAACACAAAGGTCCGCACTGATCCTGCCGACCAGGTGCTGAACCTGACCGGGCCGGGCGATGCCTGCGAGGGGACCGAATTGTCAAACGCTCTTGCCTGTATTGGCAGGTTGACCACGGTGGGCCCATTGCCGAGTGGCACGGTGCCATAAAACAGGTTCGCTGAATAAATGTTTACCGACCCCGTGCCGGGCGGCATGGCAAATACCATATTCGTGCCTGACACAAATGCAGGGATAGAAATGGGATCACCGGCACTGGTTTCTTCGGGTGCGGTCGCAGCGCTAACAGGCGGAGGAGCAGGGGACGGCGTCTCGACCGGCGGCAGTTGACTCTCAGGTGAAGGCGTCTCGACCGGCGGCAAATCCACGAATTGCACGCCCAGTTCATTCTGCGGTGCCGGCGGGTTGGGGTCCGTAGGCGGCGGAGTTGACGAGGGCAAGGGAGTCGATGACGGCGGCGTGGCGTGCGGCATCCAGCCAAGTTGGCGAGCGACTCCGAGCAAGAGCGCACGCCGCAATTCGGGAGATGGCGCGCTCATCTGACTGATCGTAGCGTCCGCCCCTTCAGGAACAATGTTGACGAAGGTCAGTCGGTTGAAATCTGCTGGCATGGGTTGCTGCTGGTTCACCGTCTGCGCGAGATGTGCGACCTGGTTTTCAAGATCGCCGACGCGTTCTCGCAGGGTGGCGTTTTCCGTGGGCCGCAGCGCCTGCCTCTCTCGCGGAGGCTCACTCACAAGATTGCTGGCGGTCGACTTTTGTGACATCGCACGAGCCAAAGGCTTGGCCGCATCTGTTGCCTTCTCCGCATCCGCTGAGACATCATTGGCAGCAATCACACCTGGGCTGGCGGTGGAAGCGCGATGGTCCCAGGACCTGTATGCGAACCACCCCACAACAGCGCAGGCCGCAATCGCTGCTGCGCTCCGCAGCCACCTGCGCGTCCTCGCGCGATGCCGCTTCTCACAATCGTGGACGACGGCCCGATGAATGCCGTCCCAGATCCGCACCGGCGGTTCCCGGCGCGGCGCGGCCATCGCAAGCCCGATGCTACCAACTTCAAGCGCGCGCACCATCGAGCGCAGCTCGGGCGACTTCTTCATGCGGGCTTCGAACCGGCGTCGCTCCCGCGCGCGGAGAGTCCCGAGCACGTAGGCTGCGGCGTCGTCCGCGTTGGTCATCGGTTCAGGCATTGTAGTCCTTCAAAATCTGTCGCATGGCCATGAGCCCGCGCCGGATGCGCGCCTTGACCGTGCCGAGCGGATCGCCCGCAGCGCGAGCGATTTCCTCATGCGTCCATCCTCGCAGAAACGCCAGTTGCAACGCGCGGCGTTGCGGCGCCGGTAATTGTTGCAGGGCGGCGGCGCAGGCTGTCTCAAGATCGCCCCTCTCGGCGTGGCGCAGACCGTCCATTTCTTCGATTCCCAGTGATGCAATCTCGCGGCGATAGGTTTCGTGCTTCGCCGTGTGACGTTGCCGCGCGCGCAATCGGTCGAGCGCCATGCCCCGGGCGATCATGATCATCCATGCAAGTGGGGGCGAGCGTTGAGGATCGTATTTGGGCGCGCGCCGCCAAATCTGCACGAAGGTGTCCTGCATCACTTCCTGGGCTTCGGTCTCGCTGACGAGCATTTGGACGAGGAGCGAGTAGATGAGCCCGCCGCGCCGTCGATACAACGAAGCGAGCGCCTGCTGGCACCCTGCAGCTATCTCCGCCAGCAGGCGCTTCTCGATGCTACCCTCTGTAGCATCGTGCGATTCCGCTGTCTTCACCGGTAACCGCAAAACCTCTTTCTTCGCAGTCTGCACGCCTTCAATCCATCAGGTTTCCGCAACCATATCCGCCACTGGAGCCGTTTTGGATGCAAAAATGTGGACAAGGAATCTGACGGTGAGGTGCGCCTGAAATGGGGTTCTGCTCATTTGGACTTCAAAATCCTGCGGAAACAAATAAAAACCCGAAGGGCTGTCGCGTACTTCCGGCAGCTACAACATGAGCCGCCTTGAAGCCTTACGGGCGTACTGCCTGCCTGAGGACGTATTCACGTCTGGTTGGCGCGGGTTCTGGCTGTGCACATTGTTTTCAGTCGCATGCCTGATGCACCCACTTTCGATTTGGGCCGCAACTGGAACCACGAATGCCATGTTGGTTGAGATCGAAGGACGGGCTGTCGTGTCGCGCGCCGGGTCGCTCGCATGGGATCCCGCTTACACGAATGAGGTGCTGTTTCCGGGGGATCGACTGCGTACGCTCGAACGAAGTCGCGCGGTGGTGCGCCTCTCGGACCTGAGTCTTCTACGGCTCTCGGAACTGACCCACATCCAGATTCCCGAAGCGACAACCCGCCGCAGTGGGTTCAACCTTTTGCGCGGTTTGATCTACTTTTTTCACCGCGACAAGCCCGGCGTGATGCCGGTAAGCACGCCCACAGCTTACGCCGTCGTGCTCGGAACCGAATTCATTGTCGAGGTGACCGATGACGGCAGCACCCGTTTAACTCTCTTCGAAGGCACGATCGATATGACGAATCGATTTGGCCGCGTTGCTCTTAAAAGCGGCGAAAGCGCACAGGCCGGCCTCGCGTCGGCTCCGGTCATGACGCCACGACTCGAGGGATTACAACCGATTCAGTGGGTGTTGTACTATCCGGGTATCCTCGACCCGAAGGAACTTGCCAACATCGACCAACCAGCCCTCCACCTATCGCTGCGGGCTTATCGCGAAGGCGATCTCCACGCGGCTCTCGCCAATTATCCAGCCGCGCGCGAGCCCGCGTCCGGAATCGAACGAGTCTACCTCGCGGGACTCCTGTTGGCGGTAGGTCAGGTCGAACGGGCTCAAGCCCTGATAGCCCGCGACATGCCGCAGAATGCCGCAACGCTTGCTGGAGCGCTTCGGCGCGTCATTACGGCGGTCCACTTTCGGGAGGAGCCCACCGCCGCCATACCTCCGAGTGCCTCGGCGTGGCTCGCCGAATCATATTACCACCAATCGCGCTCCGACCTCGCACAAGCTCTTAACGCCGCCCGGCGTGCGACCGAAATCTCCCCCCAATTTGGTTTCGCCTGGGCGCGCCTCGCCGAACTGGAGTTCAGTTTTGGCCGAATCACGGCCGCACGCTCCGCTGTTCAACGCAGCCTCGAACTGTCCCCGCGCAACGCACAGGCTGCGGCGTTACAGGGATTTCTGTTCGCGGCGGAAAACAAACTCGACTCAGCCGTCGGCGCTTTCGATCGGGCCATTGCCCTGGACGGCGCGCTCGGGAATGCGTGGCTGGGCCGAGGATTGTGCCGCATCCGTCGAGGCGATCCCATCGCCGGCCGTGAAGATCTGCAAGTGGCCGTTACGCTTGAGCCTCAGCGCGCCGTTCTGCGGAGCTATCTGGGCAAGGCCTTCGCAAACGCTGGCGATGCCTCGCGAGCCGAACACGAGTTCTCTCTCGCAAAGGCCATCGATCCTGACGATCCCACGGCATGGCTCTACAGCGCGCTCCTCAACCAGCAACTCAATCGCATCAACGATGGCGTGCGCGATCTCGAGCGTTCGCAGGAACTCAATGATCGGCGAAGCGTATTTCGATCGCGTGAACTGCTCGATCAGGACCGCGCCGTGCGCGGTGCCAATCTCGCCGCGCTCTACCGCGACGCCGGAATGCCTGAGGTTGGCGTTCACGAAGCGGGACGTGCCGTAGCCAGCGACTACGCCAATTATTCAGCTCATCTCTTTCTGGCCAACAGCTACAACGAACTGCGCGACCCAAACCTGGTCAACCTCCGCTACGAGACACCAACCTTCAGCGAGTATCTAATTGCCAACCTGCTTTCTCCCGTCGGAGGCACAATGCTGTCGCCCCAGGTTTCGCAGCAGGAGTATTCCCGCTTCTTCGAACAGAATCGGTTCGGGTTCAGCTCCGCTGCCAGCTACGCCAGCGACGGAAGCTGGATGGCCTCGGGCTCACAGTTTGGTATCGTGGATAACATCGGCTACGCGCTGGACGCCGCCTGGCGTTCACGCAACGGCGAGCGTCGCAACGATGACCTGGAGCAGTTCGTCGGCTCCGGACAGTTCAAGGCCCAGCTGACACCGCAGGACTCCTTCTATTTTCTTGGCGCGTACGGCCACGTTGAGTCCGGCGATGTCCGTCCGTTCCTCGATGATGCCCAAAGCTCCGCTACACTCCGCGTGAAAGAAGTGCAGGAACCGAATCTTTTTGCTGGCTACCATCGTGAATGGGCGCAGGGTGTGCATACCTTGTTCCTCGGCGCGCGACTCGATGACACGCTGCAGCTCCGCGAACAAAATGCCTTCGTCCCCACGTTGGTGCGTGACGCCAACGGCGTCCTGACCGGAGAGGTAAGCCCGGCCTTCAGCACATTCGATGTGGATTATCGCAGCAGCTTCAACGCATGGTCCGCTGAACTGCAACAGATTATGCAGCGGTCCGCGCACACGATCATTGCCGGCGTACGCTACCAAATCGGCGAAGCCGACACGGAGTCCGTGCTCGACCGCGATCCATTCGCCTTTCCGCCTGTGTTCGAAGATCCTGCCGCCGCCCAGGAATTCGACACCGACCTGAGCAGGGCGAGTGCCTACGCGTATTATCACTTGAGGGTGATTGAACCGTTGTTATTGATCGGTGGCGTCGCGTACGATCACCTGCGCTACCCGGAAAACGCGAACCTGCCGCCTCTACAGGGCGAGGAAACAACCCGCGAGCAGGTTTCGCCGAAGGCCGGCCTTGTCTGGACACCGCTGGATTCTACAAGTCTGCG
>Ga0075418_10000599_pt1 | contig 38881 bp, 37 predicted proteins | sample SoiMetdeltSBSDD2_FD_81776 | JGI IMG/M metagenome (GOLD analysis project Ga0075418, IMG submission 81776) | Bulk soil microbial communities from a Populus tree surrounding site in Tennessee, USA - Soil MetaG P. deltoides SBSDD2 | ecosystem: Environmental > Terrestrial > Soil > Tree plantation...
CATCGACCGAGGCCCCGGGGACTTCCCCCGGGCCATGCCCGTGGCAGCCATTCGAAGACCTCGAGGGCCGGGAAAACAGACGGCACCAAGATGAAGCAAACCGCGGAAAATGTAGCACAGTCGATCGCGGATTCTGAGGCTGCTCGTTTATTTTCAGCCATTCTCCTTCCCCCAACCCGCGATTCCAAGCCCGCGGAATGTCGGCCATGAACCGGGTGAGGAGGACCCCATGATCCTGAGGGCCGGCAGCTCGTTCCCGTTCTCACCTCCGCCCCAGAATCGGACGCCGGCGGTCTTTTGACCACGAATCCAACCGGGTGTAAATTTCATGGTGCCCGGGGCCAAGGAGACGACGATGTACTCAAACCGCGGCGCGTCGAAGCCCGCGGTCGTCGCGTTGCTGGTCGCGGCGTGCCTCTCAGCCCTGGCCTGCGAGGAGCCACAGAGAATCGCCGCCCCCACGGCCGAGCCACCAACCGCCATGGGAGAGGTCATCGCCAGCCTGTCGCATGCATATCTCACGCGAGACATCGGATTGTTCGCCTCACTTCTCGCCAACGATCCGGGCACCAACGCCGAGTTCGTCTTCCTGTTCGATCAGCGCACGCCCCACGGCGAGACGCACTGGGATCGCAACGTCGAATTGCGCCTGCAGCAGCGGATGTTCGCTCCCGAGGCCATCCCTCCCGGCGATTCCCCTTTGCCGGCGGAGCTGTGGCTCAGCAGCCTCGCGATTGATTTCACCCGACTCGGGGCGTTTCGGGAGCGGCACGACCTCTACAGCGAAGACGGCGGTCTCGACGGCAGGCTGGATGCGACGAGGTGGCGCGCTATGTCCGCGCGCTATGCGACCTACCTGCTGTTGGATTGCGGCGAAAACGACTATCTCGTCGACACGGAGTCCAACTTCGTCGTCATCGAGGATCTGACCAAGGGAGACGACGAATCAGGCAAGTTCTTGATTTACAGTTGGGAGGAACTCTGCAGCGGCCCTGCGAAGGGACAGACCGACGCGATCATCCCGCTGTGCCTGAGCCGCGTCAAAGACTCGTATCGATAAGGCAAGGTCTCGCCGCCGGGCGGGCCAACACAAGGAGGAGCAAGTGCAATCACGATCGTTGCGGGCGCACTCTCGTCGCTCGTTCCTGGCCGCGACGATCGTCGCGGTGTCCCTCTTGGCGTGCGAGGACCCGATCACACCCCCACCGGCCCAGCCACCTCCCATCGACAGCGCCGAGGCCGTGGTGGCCGCACTCGCCCGCGCTTATCTGCAGCGCGACCCCGTCCTTTTTCAGTCGTTGCTCGCGCACGAGCCGACCGCCAACGCCGACTTCTTCTTCATACTTAGCCAGCCCACCGATCTCGGTGAAACCCAGTGGGAGTACGAGGAAGAAGTGCGCATTCACCAGCGCATGTTCCGGCCGGATACCGCCGTACCGCCCGTGGATGCCGATCTTTGGCTCAATGCCCTCACGATCACGCTCTCGAAGCAGGAGAACTTTGCCGAGCGGCACGATCTCTACTCGGTGAACCACGGCGAGGATGGAAAGCTCGACACCGATCGCTGGCGTGTGATGGATGCGCGGTACACAGCCTACGTGTTCTTCGACATGGTCGGCAGCGATTACAAGGTTGAAGGCGTGGCCAACTTCGTCGTCCTCGAGGACCTCGCCAAGCCCGCGGGCTCCGACGGCAAGTTCCTGCTGTACATCTGGGAAGACATCTCCGCGCCGGCCGCGACACCTGCACCGGAGGCTTGAGATCGAAGATCTGCACGCAAGGGACAACCCGAATGGAGCACATGCAATCGCGGTTCTTGCCGGCGCGGACGCATCGTTCACTTCTGGCCGTGACGATCGCGCTGCTCTTGGCGTGCGAGGACCCGATCCCACCGCCCAAGCCGCCCGGGATCCCACCCACCCCCGATGACGTGGTCAATGGGATCGCTCGCGCCTATCTGACACGCGATGCGGAGCTGTTCGCCTCGCTTCTCGCGCCCGATTTCATGTTCGTCCCGTGCAAGCCCACCAGCCTCGGCGAGACCCAGTGGGGGTACGACGAAGAAGTGCGCCTGCACCAGCGGATGTTCCATCCGGAGACCGCCGATCCACCCCTCCCGAACGAGCTGTGGCTCGAGGCGCTCACCATCACGCTGACGCGGCAAGAGAACTTCGCCGAACGGTTCGACCTCTATTCGGCGAATGGCGGTCTGGATGGCAAGCTCGATCCCTTGCGCTGGCGTGTGACGGATGCGAGATACTCGACGTATGTGTTCTTCGACTTGAGCGATACCGACTACTTGGTCGAAGGCGAGGCCAACTTCGTCCTTCTCGAGGACCTCGCCAAACCTGTGGGAGACGCCGGCAAGTTCCGACTGCTCGTCTGGGAAGAAATCTGTCCGCCCGCCGCGACACCTGCACCGGAGGCTTGAATCGCACCAGGCCGAACGCACGCTGCGTGCGCGCCGTGCAGCTCCTCCCTGGAGATCCCTGTGCCGGCGTGGTATGTTCGCACCACTCGCCCGGATCGCGCCGCCAGAACGGCGCCCAAAGCTCGCCGCCGTGGTGCGGTGGGCCGGATTCGCCGAGGTCCCAGGACTCCAAGAACGATTCGAGGAATCCATGCGCACACGTCGCCGGCACCAGTTCCTGCTCTGGACGCTCGTCGCCGCGGGGGTGCTGCCGTCGGCCGCGCCCGCTGTCGATACCGGCCAGATCGAGACGCACCAGCTCACGAACGGCATGAAGGTCGTCTTCTGGCCCGATCACTCGATCCCGAACCTGGCGCTCTACACTTTCTATCGCGTCGGCTCGCGCAACGAGCGGCCGGGGATCACCGGGCTCTCGCACTTCTTCGAGCACATGATGTTCCTGGGGTCGAAGAACTATGGCCCCGGCGAGTTCGACCGCACGATGGAGGCCGCGGGCGGCGCCAACAATGCCTACACCGCCCAAGACATCACGGTGTACCAGGACTGGTTCCCGGCCACGGCGACGAAGACGATCTTCGAGCTCGAGGCCGACCGCATCGCCTCGTTGTCGATCGACTCGACCAGTGTCGAGAGCGAGCGCGGCGTCGTCGCCTCCGAGCGCCGGCGATCGGTCGACGACAACAACATCCGCGCCCTCGACGAGGAGAACTGGGCCGCCGCCTACAAGGCCCATCCGTATCAATGGCCGGTCATCGGTTGGATGGTGGACATCGAGAACTGGAAGATCGGGGACCTCGAGACGTATTTCCGCACCTACTACGCGCCGAACAACGCCACGCTGGTGGTGGTCGGTGATTTCGAGACGCGCGAGATGCTGGCGTACTGCAAGCAATTCCTCGAGCCGATCGCGCGCGGGCCGGCGCCGCTGCCGGTGACGACGACCGAGCCCGAACAGAAGGGCGAACGCCGGACGGAGTTGCGCCGTCAGGCGCAGGTGGCGTCGCTCATCTCCAGCTACCACATTCCGGCCACGGCGCATGCCGATTACCACGCGCTCCGCGTGCTCGAAACGCTGCTTCTGGAAGGCGAATCGTCACGCCTGCACCTGCGGCTGGTCGAGCGCGACCAGCTGGCGCTGCGTGTCTTCGGCGGCATGGACTATGCCCTCGACCCGACGCTGTTCCAGGTCTTCGTGCAAGTGCGACAGGGAATCGAAGCGTCCGCCTGTGAACAAGCTCTCGCCGCAGAGCTCGAGCGCCTGCAAGCGGAGCCGCCGGCCGAACGCGAGCTGCGCAAGGCCAAGAACCAGCTCGCCACCAACTTCTACCGCCAACTGCAAACCATCAGCGGCAAGGCACAGTTGCTCGGGACCTCCGATGTCTACTTCGGCGATCCGAAGGCGATCTTGGATGTCGTGTCGCGCTACGAAGCCGTGGGGGCGGCCGACATCCAGCGCTTGGCGCGCAGTTATTTTCACAAGAGCAACCGCACCGTGAGCACGCTCGTCCCCGAAAGCGACAAGAGCGAGACTAAAGACACGGCTGCCAGCAAGGAGGCCGGCTCGTGAAATCACCGCTCGTGCGCGCGCTCGCCGCTTTGACCCTGATGGCGGCAATGCTCGCCATCCCGGGCATGGCCGCGAACAAGACGACGCCCACGGCCGTGCCGGGGGAGCTCCTGCCAACCTATTCCCGCGTCGTGCTCGAGAACGGGCTCGTCTTGGCTCTGCTGGAACAGCACGAGCTCCCACTCGTGGATTTCCAGCTGCTGCTGCGCACGGGATCCATCTCCGACCCGCAGGGCAAGGAGGGTTTGGCGAACATCACGTTGTCGCTGCTGCGCAAAGGCACGCAGAAGCGCACTGCCGAACAGATCGCCGAAGAGTTGGACTTCCTCGGCGCCGAGCTGGACTTGTCGACCTCGCTCGAGTTCGGTGTGGTTTCGGCGCAGTTCCTGGCCAAGGATGTCGAGGTGGGCCTCGGGCTGCTGACCGACATCCTGTTGCGGCCGACTTTTCCCGAAGCCGAGTTCGACAAGGCGGTCGACCTGGCGGTGGACGAGCTCGCCGAGGCCAAGGACAATCCGCGCACCGTGATCGGCACCTACTTCACCGGTTTCGTTTTCGCCGGGCATCCCTTCGGGCGCCCCCTCGGGGGCACCGAGACCAGCCTGCCGACGCTGACGCGGAGCGACGTGTTGCGCTTCCACGACGCCTACGTCCGCCCGAACAACGCCATCCTCGCCGTCGTCGGCGATTTCAACAGCAAGTCGCTGCAAGAGCAGATCACGTCGGCGTTCAAGAAGTGGGAGAAGAGCCCGGTCACCCCCGCGAGTCCCCTGGCGGCACCGCAATTGAACGGGCGCCAGGTGGTGCTGATCGACAAACCGGACGCCGTGCAGACCTACTTCCAGATCGGCAACATCGGCGTCGCCAAGGGCGACCCGGACGAAGCGACCCTCGATGTGGTGAACACGATCTTCGGCGGGCGCTTCACTTCGTGGCTGATGACCGAGCTGCGCACGAACACCGGCTTGTCCTACAACGCCCATTCGCGTTTCGTGCAGCGCACCGTTCCCGGTACCTTCTATATCTCGTCGTTCACCCGCACGGCCGATACCGAGAAGGCCATGGATCTGGCGCTCGAAATCCTGGATCGATTGCACAAGCAAGGCGTGACGCAGGAGGAAATCGCCTCGGCACAGAACTACATCCGCGGCCAGTTCCCGCCCAACTACGAGAGCGCCGGCGACCTAGCCGACGCCATCACCGAGATCGAGTTCTACGGGCTGGACCGCGCGACGATCAACGAGCACACGCACAAGACCGATGCCGTGACCTTGGAGCAGGCACGTCAGGCGATCGCCAAACACTATCCGCGCGAGAATTTGGCGATCGTGATGATCGGCCAAGCAGACTCCGTGGGCACGGTGGCGGCGAAGTACGGCGACGTGCGGGCGAAGAAGATCTCCGATCCGGGATACTGAACGGCTCAGCGCGACGTGGCGTTCGCGTCCTCGGCGGACCACCGCACCAGCACGGAACCCCAGGTGTAACCCGCACCGAAAGCCGAAAGCACCAGGCGCTGCCCGCGTCGCAAGCGGCCATCGGCCCAGTATTCGGACAGGCACATGGGAATCGTCGCCGCGGTGGTGTTGCCGTAGCGGTCGATGTTGATCATGACCTTGGACGGATCGAGCCCCATGCGCTTGCCGCAGGCATCGATGATGCGCAGGTTGGCTTGGTGCGGCACCAGCCAGTCGATGTCGCCGGCCGTCAAATGGTTGCGGTGCATGATCTCGACCGAGCAATTCGCCATTCCCTGCACGGCGACTTTGAACACCGCTTTGCCATCTTGGTACACGAAGTGGGCGCGCTTCTCGACGCTGTCGTGACTGGCGGGCCAGAGGCTGCCGCCCGCCTTCTGGTGCAAGAAGGGACCGCCTGCGCCATCGGCATAGAGCCGGTAGTCGAGAATCCCGTAGGCGTCGTCCGTGCTCGGCTCGAGGAGCACAGCCGCTCCGGCGTCGCCGAAGAGAATGCACGTGTTGCGATCATTGTAGTCCGTGATGGCCGTCATCTTGTCGGCGCCGACGACGACGACACGTTTATAGGTGCCGCTGGCGACGAACTGGGCGCCGGTGACGAGCGCATACAGGAACCCCGAACATGCGGCCGAGAGATCGAAGCCCCAGGCGTTCTTCGCCCCGACCTTTTCCTGCAGGATGCAAGCCGTCGGCGGGAACATCATGTCGGGGGTCACGGTGGCGACGATCAGCAGCTCGATGTCGGCGGGGTCCATGCCGCGGCGTTCGAGGAGCCTTCGCACTGCGTGCGCTGCCAGGTCCGACGTGGCCCCATTTTCGAGGATGCGGCGTTCGCGGATCCCCGTTCGTTCACGGATCCACTCGTCCGTCGTGTCGACGATCTTTTCGAGGTCGGCGTTGGAAAGGACCTTGTCCGGCGTCCAGTGCGCCACGGCAGTGATGGTTGCTCTCGGCACCCGAACCCCCTTTGCGCGCCCGATAAATTACACGGCAGCCAAGCGCGCGTCCAACACTCGCTGCGACTTGCCTAAGGCCGCACCGATGGGCCTGGCATGACCTGGTACAGGAGCACATAGATGACGACACCCGTGACGGAGACATAGAGCCAGAGCGGCAGCGTCCAGCGCGCCAGACGCGCATGGCGTGGAAACTCGCGCCGCAGCGCCAGGCGCAGTGTCAGCGCCACCAGGGGCACGATCGCTGCCGCCAGGATCGTGTGGCTCGTGAGGATGCTGAAGTAGAGCGGGCGGATCCAGCCCTGCGCGGTGAAGCGTGTCGTTCCGACCTGCGCGTGGTACGTCAGGTACGAGGCCAGGAACAGGACCGATGTCAGGACTGCCCCCGCCATGCACGCGCGATGTGCCTCGACCTTGCGCTTGCGGATGCAAACGAAGCCCGACAGCAGCAACACGGTGCACAGCGTGTTGAGGCCGGCATTGATCACCGGCAGGTCGTGAACCGTCATCGATCCTTCCTTCGTTCCGGGCGCATTCCTGACAGGTCACCGCTCCCCACGTTCAGGGGACATTCGCCGCCAGCAGGCGTTCGACGTCGTGCTCCAGCTGCTTCATCGCATTGCCTTCAGTGCTGTCGTAATAGCCGCGGATCCTGGCGTTCGCATCCACGAGCACGAACCGCGTGCTGTGCAAGATCGTGTCGGCACCTCGAGCGATGTCCTCGGGAGCGGCGTCATCGACCCCCAGACGAAAGCCATCCTGCACCAGCCGGCGCACGTCCGCCTTCTCCCCCGTCAGGAACAGCCAGCGCGCCGGCACTGCCCCGTAGCGCGCGGCATACTCCGCCAGCCTCTCCGGTGTGTCCCGCTCCGGATCAACGGAGAATGAAACGAGCCGCACGCGGTCGTCGAGCCGGGTGGACAGTTGCTCGAACTGCGCGCTCATCACCGGGCAGATGGATCCGCAGGTCGTGAACATGAAATCGGCGATCCAAGGGCCGCGCAGATCCTGGCTGCGCATGGTGTCCCCGGTTTGCGACACGAGGGTGAAATCGGGCACGGCGCCGAAATCCTGCAGTGCGGCCGTCGCCGACTCGGATCCCTGCGCCACGACACCACTGCGGAATGTCACCGGCCGCCCGCGAACGACGAGCCAGGTGCCGATCACCAGCAACGCCGCCAAGATTGCGGCACCCCAAAGCTTCACGACAATTGACCTCCCCGCGGCACCTGGACCAACCACAGACCTGCTCCCAGCATCGCCAGCGCGAAGGCGATGCTCACCACGAGCGGGAGCGTGATCGAGGTCATCAGCGCTCCAGCGGCCATCGCCCCGGACCCGGCAGCGATGGTTTGGCGCAGCGCTTCCAATGCATGGCTCATCGGGTTCACGGTCATGACGAAACGCAGCCAGGCCGGCGCACCGTTCGCAGGAAACAGCGCCCCGGACAAGATCCACATCGGCATGAGCAGCAGGTTCATGATCGCATGGAACCCTTGAGTGGAATCGAGACGCCAGGCCAGCAGGAATCCGAGACCGGTGAACCCGAACCCGACCACGAACAGCACGAGCGCCGACATGAGAAATGACGACCAGGTCGTGTCCTGCACGAACAGCGCGCCAATGGCGAGGACGAGGAGAACTTGCACGAGCGCGAGCACCGTGCCGCCGAGAATCTTGCCGAGAACGAGGCCGCTGCGCGAGCCCGGCGCGACGAGCACCGACTGGAGAAACCCCTCGCGTCGGTCTTCGATGACGGAAATGGTCGAGAAGATCGCGGTGAACAGCATGATGAGCAGCAGTGTTCCCGGGAACAAGAACTGCATCGAGCTCGTGGCGGTCGTGGCGCCGGCGGGGCGGAACGACTCGCCGAGTCCCGAGCCGATCAAGAACCAGAACAAGAGCGGCGGCGCCAGCGCCCCCACCACGCGGCTGCGCTGGCGCAGGAAGCGCACGATCTCGCGCTGCGTGAGGGAGAGGGCGGCGAGAATCATGCAGCCCCCTCGAAGCGCCGGCCGGTGAAGTGGATGAAGACATCTTCGAACGTGGGCTTCGCCAGCGTCAGTGCCAGAATCTCGCCGGGGAATGCGGCCGCGAGCTGCGGCAACAACGCCGCGTTGCCGCCGCGCTCGATGCGCACACTCGAATCCACCACGCGCGGCTCGAGCGGGAAGCGCGCCGCGATCGCCGCGGCGAGTCCGGCCGCGTCGTGCGCTCCGATCGTGATCACATCATCCCCCACAGCCGACTTGAGATCGAGAGGCGTGCCGCTCGTCACCAATCGCCCGCGATCGAGGATCACGACCTTGTCGCAGCGTTCAGCCTCCTCGAGAATGTGGCTGGTGAGCAGCACCGTCACGCCGCGCTCGCGGCGGATCGCCTCCAAGCTCTTCCACAGCTCCAACCGCGCCCCCGGATCGAGCCCGGTCGACGGCTCGTCGAGGATCAGGACTTGTGGCTCGTGCAGCAGGCACTTGGCCAGCTCCACCCGGCGCTGCAACCCACCGGACAGTGTTTCGACCCGATCGCGGCTGCGGTCCCCGAGGCCGAACTGTTGCAGCAGCGCATCGATCCGCTGGCGCAAGCGCGCACCGCGCAACCCGTACAGATGACCCTGGTGCCGCAGGTTCTCGGCCACGGTGAGCCTGCGATCGAGCGCCGGGGATTGGAAGACCACACCCAGGTGGCGCCGCACCTGCTCGCGCTGCGCGCTCACTTCCGAGCCGAGGATTTGGATGCGCCCGCGTTGCGGCACCCACAGCGTCGACAACAGCCGAAATAGCGTGCTCTTGCCGCCGCCATTGGGCCCGAGCACGCCGAAGACCTCGCCTGGCTGGACTGCGAAGCTCACACCTTGCAGAGCCGTGCGCTCGCCGTAGCTGTGCCAGACATCCTGCAGGAGCACGGCGGCACCGTTGGCTGCGACCGCCTCGGCACCTTGTAGATCGTTCGCGCTCACGCCAACAGTGTGTCCAGCACCATGAGTCCGAACAGCAGGGGCAGATAGAGGATCGAGCCGAGAAAGACGCGGCGCGCGCTCGAGACTTCGTTGCGCTTACGCATGCCGAGGGCGAGGACGAGGAAACCGGTCCCGAGGAGAATGGCACCACCGGCGTAGATCCAACCGTTGGCTCCGACCACGACAGGCAACAGGCTGACCGGCAACAGCAGAGCCGCCCATGCCATGATCTGCCGCCTCGTGCGCGTCCCCTCGGGGTCGAGGACCGAGAGCATCTTGAACCCAGCCCGAGCATAATCTTCGCGATACATCCAGGCGATGGCGTAGAAATGCGGCAATTGCCAGATGAATTGAATCGCGAACAGCGCCGCGGCACCCGCGTCCAAAGTGCCGCGCGCCGCAGCCCAACCGATGAGGGGCGGTGCGGCACCGGGGATGGCGCCGACGCTGGTGGACCACCAAGTCCGCGTCTTGAGCGGCGTGTACGCGAACACGTAGGCGATCAATGTCGATCCCGCCACCAAGGCGGTGAGAGGGTTGACGAACAGCGCCAGGTCGAACAAGCCGATCAGCGACACGACGACGCCGAAGGCGAGCGCTTCGCCGGATGGCAGTCGGCCGGCGGGCAGCGGCCGTGACGCCGTGCGGCGCATCATCGCGTCCCGATCGCGCTCCCAGACTTGGTTGAGTGCGCTCGTCCCGCCGCAAACGAGGGCTGTTCCGAACAACGTGTGCAGCAGTTGCCAAGGCTGGACGCTGCCCCTCGAAGCGACGATGTACGCCACCCAGGTCGTCAATACGACGAGCGTCGTGATGCGGGGTTTGGTGAGCTCGGCAAAATCGGACACGCGTGCGCGCGCCGAAACGAGACTCACCACCTCGGTGCGCACGTTCATGAGGTCACCGCCTGGCTGAGGACTGCGTTCCGTCGCGCGCCTTCGACGGAGAGAAGATGGAAGCTGCGCATCGCCAACACCAGGCTCGTCGCCAGAATGAGGGCACCGCCGAGCACATGCAGCGTCGTCGGCACGACCGCCTTCGCCGACCAGATGGTGAAGGCGCCGAGCGCGATCTGCGTCAAGACCAATCCCAACAGGAGAATCGCCGGCTGCCACAGCTCCGGCTGTGCGGACTGGTGACGCAGAATACGAATCGTCGTGGCGGCGATGCACGCGGCGACGACGAGTGCGAAGGTGCGATGGGCGAAATGCACCGCGATGCCGAGCGTGGTGAATTGCGGCACGAGGCGACCGAAGGCCAGAGGATAGTCCGGGATGGCAAGTCCCGCGCCGGTGTGGCGCATGAGCGCCCCGAGAACCAACTGCAGGAACACTGCCGCCGCCGAGGCGACGGCGAGAGCGCGCGTGGTTCCGTTCCCCGCGAGCGGGCAAGGGGGTGGAGCCGCCTGCCAGCTCGGAGAGGTGAGCAAAGCGATCGCCACGACGATGCAGAAGAACGTCTGTCCGAGACAGGCGTGCGCGATCGAGACCTCAGGCGGCAACATCAGCAACACCGTGATGCCTCCGAGCACGCCTTGCAGCACGACTGCCGCGAGGGCGAGCCAGCCCAGCCGGCGCACGCGGGGGCGAGCTTCGCGTCGCTGCAACCAGATCGCGAGCACGATCGTCATGAGCCCAACCGTAGTGGCGATCATGCGGTGTCCATGCTCGTACAGCACGTTCCCGACCATGGGAGGGAAGACCATGCCGTAGGAGAGCGGCCAATCCGGGACCGAAAGTCCAGCACCCGTGCTGGTCACGAGCCCGCCGGCGAAAACGAGGAGCGCGGTGCAGACCGCAACACACACGGCATAACGATGCAACGCACGGCTTGGGATGCCATCACGCCTCCGCGGTGTCATCTGTCCCGGTGAGGTCACCGTGGCGTTGGCGATCATGGCGGATTGGCCCCGTGGTTGGCTCGCCTGGCGCGTCGGCCCGCGCGCCTCGCGCGTGTGGGGAAACCCATTCTCGGCGCACAAGTTACAGCCGGAGGATGCTAGACGAGTCGCCGCGGTCTTGCAACGAACTTGGCTTCGCGCGTCCCCTGTAAGCGCAATCCAAACAAAATCAACTGCTTAGATCAGCGCACTCGCGCCCTGGCGATTCTTCTCTGCCCCTGGCCGCACACGTGCGCTACGACCCTGCGGCCTGGTAGGAGAAGTCGATCTCGACCGTCGATGCTTCTCCCACCGTGATCGTTTGTGTTTGCACGCCGTACTTCTCGTGCCAGGCCTCGAGCGTGTACGTCCCGGGCGGCAAGTTCGTGATCTTGAATGTGCCGCTCCTGTCCGTCACTGCATAGAACGGATGTTCCACGACACCGATGTACGACACCATCCACGGGTGCACGTCGCACCGCACTGGAATCATGATCTCCGGCTTGGTGAATGTGCGCGTTGACTCGCCGCCCGCACGCGGCATGGCGAGATTGAACTCCTTGTTGCCATCCACCTTCGGATGCGAGTGAACATTGTGCAACGTCGCGTCGCTGTTCAGCACTTTCAACGGCTGATTCGGCATCATGCCGAGAACGTGCGGCATGTACATGCAGCCCTTCTGATCGAGCATCGCGGGTGTCGTCGGCGTGGTGAAGCTCTTGCCCTCGAGGCCGCTGGAAATGTAGACGAAGACGTTGGCCAGCATGCCGGCGGCATCGACCACGACTTCTTCCGTCACGGGGGGCGAGTCCGCGTGCGCGCTGGCGCAGTGCGCATCGGAGTCGAGCTTGAGAGGGGTTGGGGCTGGTGGTTCACCGATCAGATGGATCTTGCCGCTGAGCGCCACCGTCGGCCCGCTCGCCGCGGCCGACCCGCTCGGCGTTTCACCTGCCGGAGAGTCTGCGGGTTTGGCTGCATCCGCGCCGGCTTTTTGGCTGTGCTCGGCACCACCCCCTCCGTTGCCACGACTGCATCCGAGCGCCGCCACCAACGCCACGCACGCGAGATGAACGACTGTCTTCATGGCCTGCTCCCTTGATCGATTGCAGATCCTCGGATCTCCTCGCGGCCTCAACCAAGCGTCCGGCCGTCGAACCCTGCGGCAGCAGACTGCATTCCACGTCATTGCCAAGCCGCGCCTTCGGGCCGCATGGTATCGTGGCTCGATGCAGCGGCGCAACAGCGGCAAATCCCTTCCACAGAGGCGCGCGCGCGGCGTCGAGACACGACTCGACTCACTGCAATCCATCGCGAGCGACATCGTCGACTGTGCACGGTGTCCGCGACTGCGTCGCTATTGCGAAGGCATCGCCCGGATCAAGCGCCGCGCATTCCTCGATCAGGAGTATTGGGCGCGACCGGTTCCCGCGTTCGGCGACACGCGTGCCCGTCTGTGGATCCTCGGGCTCGCACCCGCCGCGCACGGTGCCAATCGCACCGGGCGAATGTTCACCGGCGACTCGAGCGGTGATTGGTTGTTCGCGGCGATGCACGACACCGGCTTCGCCAGCCAGCCGACCTCCGTCCACCGCGCCGACGGGCAGAAGCTCGTGGATGCCTACATCAGCGCGGTGGTGCGCTGCGCGCCGCCCGACAACAAGCCGTCACGCGCCGAGATCGCCCGCTGCGCCAGTTTCTTGCAGCGCGAACTCGCCGCCCTGACAGAGGTGCGCGCTCTGCTCTGCCTGGGCCAGATCGCTTTCGCAGCCGCGCTGCGCCTCCTGGACGAGTCGGGATACGATGTCCCACGCCCGCGGCCCCGCTTCGCCCATGCTGCCGAATTCCGCCTCGCACCACGCACGGATGCTTCCCGCCCGCGCGCACCGCACGCATCCAGTGACTTGCCGTCGTTGACCTTGCTCGCCTCGTATCACCCGAGCCGGCAGAACACACACACGGGCCGCCTCACGCCCCCCATGTGGACGGCGATCTTCTGGCGAGCGCGCACTCTCGTCGACTCCTGAGACAACGCGAGCGCAACAGCGAGCAGAACTTTTTGCATCGTAATGCTCCTCTCGATCACAAGACCGGGAACTTCACTGTCGTTCCTGCGGGAACGGTGACATGGTCCACGTGTCCGGCGGAGAGCGGCTCATCCAGAGCACAGTGGATGTGCGTCTTCGAACCCATATGCGTGAAGGCGCCTTGATCCTTGTCCGAGTAGAAGCCGACGAGCGTGGCCGAAGCCCGGCTCCGCCGCACTTGGACCGACGCCAAGAGGTGGTCCTGATGCGTAGTCTCCCCGGCGTCCACTCGGCGCCCATCGACCACATGCCACTCGAGATCGTCGAAGTCGCCAACCAGGAGGAAGGGGAAGCGCTTGTCGACGTCCATCCCCGCCGAAGCTGCAAGAGATTCGGTTCATCATGTGCTCATCCTAGCGCTGATTCGGTTGCTGGTCGAGACAGAGCCCTCACTGCCAGCCACCATTCAGCCGGCCGATCCCCTTGTCGCACCTCTCGATCAATGCACGCGAATGAATGCGGCTACCTGCATCACCGTCGGATCGGTTGGTGTCACCATCATTTGAATTGCAGTGGTGTGGGTGCGATCGGCCAAGATGGCTAGATCGGCCTTTGCGCCGGCCGCCTGGGCCCGCCCGACAAACTCCGCCGCGTCCCGGAGGATTGGAGGGAAGAAGCGTTCGTCATCGGCGATCAGAACGAGGGTCGGCGGGAGCTGGGCGGTGACGTGATCCGCGGGGACCGCATCATTGCGCTGTTCGAGGCTCACGAATGCGACTTCTTCGCGCATGTAATCGCCCACGCGGTTCGGCGGCACCCATGAGCTCTCATAGGTGATTGGGGGCGTCGGGCGGACTTCGACGACGTCGTTCAAACGACATCCCATGGCAACGACCCCGGCGATGTCCCGTTGCTGCAGGCCGTGGGCCACGAGATAGCGCGGGTCTGCGGCGACCATTGCAGCGAGATAGGCTCCCGAGCTGTGGCCAAACAGGAAGATTCGCTTTGGGTCGCCTCCGCGCGAGCCGATGTTGCGCTTCAACCATCCGAAGGCAGCGGCCACGTCATCCGGCTGTGCAGGCCATTTGTGATCGGGAGCGAGCCGGTAGTTCGTCGCGGCGCAACCGAAGCCAAGCGACTGAAAGGTCTGGCACATCTTGGCGTAGGGTTCGTCCTTGCGGTCGCCCGACATCAGGCTCCCCTCGTGGACGAAGAGGATGGTGGGAAAATCGTCGCTCGCAGGGGTGTAGAGGTCGAGTTGCTGGTCGTGCCCCCCACCCGCAGCAAAAGGAATATCCAACTCCACCTTACTCCCGTCGCGATCCTCGTGCGCGATCGCGTCGAAGGCGACGCACGCGAGAAGCGCCGTCAAGCGCAAGCGAAGGCAGCGGCGGTCAGGCAACGACATAGAAGGTCAACCCATTCACCTCGGGGTCGAAGAGAACGCGGTGCGGGTTCTCTCGCCTTCCCCGGGCCCTGTCTCAATCAACCGCAGACGGTTTCGAACAAGCGCAGTACGTTTTCTCCCAGGATCTTGCGGATGTCCGATTCGCTGAAGCCACGCTCCTGCAGCAGCTCGGTCAAGTGGGGCAGGTGTGCCACGTCGGGCATGTCGTCGGGAAGTGCATTGGTGCCGTCGAAGTCGCTGCCGAGCGCCACATGGTCCGGGCCGGCGAGACGCACCAGGTACTCGATGTGGTCGACGATGCGCGCTGCCGGCACCGGCACGTGGCCCATGCAGCTTCGGAGCAGCTCTGCCTCCAACAGCGCGCGGCGCGGGTAGTCGAAGGCGAAGTCGCGCTCGAGCGTCTCCAGCGCCTCCTTGCACTGCTCCTCCGCCACTTGACGGCGCTGCCAGTATTCGGCATCGAGGAAGCTGCTGTAGAAGTTGACGCCGATCAGGCCGCCGCGCTCGGCGAGGGCGCGGATCTGATCGTCGGTCAGATTGCGGAAATGCGGCGACAACGCGCGCGCGTTCGAGTGCGACGCCATGACCGGCATGTCGGAGACCTTGAGCACTTGCCAGAAAGTGCTCTCCGCCGCGTGCGACAGGTCGACGATCATGCCGAGTTGATTCATGCGCCGCACGACATGCTCACCGAACAGGGTGAGACCGCCATGACGGGTGCCGCGCAACGTCTCTTCTTTGGCCGCGTCCGCCCAGTCGTGCGTGTTGTTCCAAGTGAGCGTCATATACCGCACGCCGCGGCGATGGAACTCTTCCAGCTTGCCGAGATCGCTCTCGATCGCGTGCCCGCCCTCGACACCCAACGCGGCCGCGACACGCCCGCCGGTGATGGCAGCCCGCGCGTCCGCCGCCTTCCCAACCGGCGTGATCTCTTCTGGGTACCGGCGCATCGCATCGTCGAAGGTGTCGAGCAGCTTGCTGGCGCGCACATAGCTGCGCTCCGGCGCCCCCTCGTGCTCCGCGTAGACGCTGTCCACCCAGACGGAGAAGAACTGGAGGTCCACGCCGCCCTGGCGCATCCGCGGCAGGTCGAGTTGGCCACTGGTTCCCGCAAGAGTCTCGCCCATGGCGAGATGCTGCAACGTGTCTGCGTGCAGATCGCAGACCACGGCCTTGCGGTGCAGCGTGTCACTCGTGCTCAACGACATCTCCAAGGTTGCTGGGCCCAGTATGGCCCGAAGGCTCTCGATCGACGCGACCGGTTCAACCTACCTTCCCTCCACCTCGCATCGCAACCAAAGGCTGCGGGCGCCGTGGTGCATTCCCTCCTGCCGGTCCGATTCAGGCAGACGACCGTTCTTGGTGCACGAGCGGGCCGGGTTTGCGCACGTCCCCTGCGCGCGTCGTCACGCCCTTGCGATCGAAGTATTCCAGCAAGGGCACGGCATACTTGCGCGAGATCCCGGCCATGTCCTTGAAGTCGACCATCGTCATGACATCGTGCGTGCGCAGGAAGGCGACCAACTTGGCGCTGATCGCGTCGAAGGCTTCGCGGTGATACAACAGCGATTCGGTGACCTTGACGATCGCGCCACGCTCCTCGAGGACCCCCACGTACGCCGCCAGGCGCGTGCCGAAGGCAGCCTCCTTTTGCAGCTCGGCCACGGTCGGCGGCGAGACGCCGGCGCCGCGCAGAGTCGCTTCGAGCTTTTCGATTCCGTGGCGATCCGGCGTCGAGAGCTCGCGGTCGGCCGAACCCACGCGCACGGCATCGGGGCGCAAATGGATCGCCGGGCCCTGCCCCTGATGCGATGCCAGATGGTCGAGCAGCTCGTTGAATCGGCCGCGGCCACCCTGCTGCCCCAGGCGTTCCTGCAGCTCGGCGCGGCCGATCCCCCAGCTCAGCGGGTTGGCCTTTTGGAATGCCGCGGCGAGCCGTTCGATTTCACTCCGCGTACTCGCCAGGACTTCGCCCGCGTAGTAGGCATCGCCGATTCCGGTGATCTTCGCTTCCCGCAGCAACCCGGCGACGAGGTCATCGACCGCCGTCGACGGCACGAGGCGCTGCCGTAACAACTCGTCGCGGCCGAGACCCGAGTTGCCGGCGCGTCGGATCGCCTCGAAGAGCAGTCCGGGGGCATCGCCGCTTTCCTTGAGTTGCATTTCCTCGAGAACCGCGGCGCGAAATCGCTTGTGCTTCGCTGGCGCCGGATCGAGCACACGCGCGCCGCCGAGCGTCCGCATGGGCGAATAGAATCGCAGCACCATGGCGTCACCGCGTTCGCACGCGAGCGGCTGCTCGAGACGCAGCTGCGCCGGCGCCGATTGTCCAGGTTCCAGTGCGTCACGATCCAAGAGCACGACGCGGCCGAGCACTTCGGCCGCCCCATGATGGACACGCACGCGTGTGCGGTTCGCCAGCGGCCGCGCGAAGGTCGGCAGCAGGAAGATTTGCGCGTCGACCATGTAGCTGGCCTGCAGCATTCCGGCGGATGCGACGAGCATGCCGCGATCCACATCACTCGACTTGAGACCGTGCAGGTTGATGGCGATGCGCTCGCCCGCATAGGCCGTGTCGCGCTTCTCCCCGTGCACCTGCAGGCCGCGAACGCGCGCCGGCAGCGCGGGGGGGAGCACTTCCAATGTGTCCCCTTCGTGCACCGTGCCCGACCACGCCGTCCCGGTCACCACCAGGCCGACTCCGGAGAGTGCGAAGACACGATCCACCGGCAGGCGAAAGGTGTCCGCCGTCGGCCGCGCAGGCAGCGTCGCAGTCAGCTCGTCCAGCGCCGCCAACAGCTCGTCGAGTCCGCGCCGGGTGCGAGCCGAGGTGTGCACGATGCGTGCATTGGCGAGGAATGTCCCACGCACCAGATCCTCGATCTCGGCGTCGACGATCGCTGAAGTCTCCTCGTCGACGAGATCGCACTTGGTGACGACGACGACGCCCCCGCGCAGACCCAACAATTGCATGATGTCCAAGTGTTCGCGCGTCTGCGGCATGATGCTCTCGTCGGCGGCGACGATGAGCATGCCGAGGTCCATCCCGGCGGCGCCCGCGACCATGGCCTTGATGAAGCGTTCGTGTCCCGGCACGTCGACCAGGCCGACGCACTCGCCGCTCGGCAGGATCATCGGTGCGAAACCGAGCTCGATGGAAATGCCGCGCTCTTGCTCCTCGCGCAGCCGGTCGGTGTTGACACCGGTGAGCACGCGCACGAGCTCGGTCTTGCCATGATCGACGTGGCCCGCGGTCCCGACGATGATGTGGCGGTTCTTGCGCATCGCCGCCAGTATACGGAATCACGACCGCCGCCGACCGATCGCTGCGGGCCGGCGATCGCCGCGGGCCATCGCGCCATGCGGTAGCGCGGCTAGTTGAACGTGGCCGAGAAGCGCAGGGCGAAACTCGTCCCGCTCCAGTTCTCGTCAGTGCCGTCCTCGGGGAAGGAGTGCAGGGCGAGGGCACCGGAGACACCGAGGCCCCAGTTGCTGCTCACCCACCATTCCTTGCCGAGGGAGCCTTCGAGGATCAGCCCACGGTCGGTGTCCGTTGCAAAACCCCCCAGGTCGAAATCCAGTTGTCCGAGCCCGAGGGTCCCTGACAAGTAGAGATTCGTGGGCATGAAGTAGTACGTCACGCCGATCCCGATCGCCGTCATCGTGACGTCACCAGCGACCTCGCCGGAGAAAGTCCCGCCCGAATCGAATCCTTCGGCATCCGGATCGCCGAGGAACCAGGCGAGGATCGTGCCGTGCAATGCCAGATTGGGCGTGAGCATGCCGCCGATGGCGATGTCGCCGTCGCCGGTGTTGCCGTTGAACTCGAGGCGGAAACCGGGCTCCTCGAATTCCGTCGACGCATAGCCGATGCCACTCGAGAGACGCAGAAAGAAGCCGTCGTGCTTGTGCGCGGCTTTGCCGGCCCACACCTCGGCAGGGATTCCCAGGCCGAGTGCAGCGCCGAGAGTCGCCAGAATCACGAGCTTGCTCCGTTTCATCCCAACCTCCTCATCATCTCGATCACGACTCATGATCGATCGCCACGATGCGGACGGTCGCATCCGACTGTCGCAGCATGGTCACACGCGCCGCCGGTGTCCAGTTGCCCGTGTGCGGCAGCGCCGAGCGAATCGCGACTCGGATCAGGTTGCCCTCCACGCCGGCGGTCAGATTCTTCCCCATCGACTGCAGCACCGACGCCAACGGCACTTCGGCGGAGTCGAACACCAGCGTCTGAGACGCGGCTCCGGGCACTTCGATCTGCACCTGGTACTTCCGAGCCGTCTCGAAACCATACTGCACGGCGAGGTCCGTGAAGCGCAACTTCAAATCGCCGCCGGCCACCTGCAATTCGAATCGGTCCAGCGGGTTCACCTGCGCGAACCACCGGCGGCCGATACGATTGCGCCGCTCGATCAGCACCTCGGTGATGTAGTCGGTGGCACGCGGATCGGTAAACTCGGCCGACTCCACTGCCGCCCGGATCAACGCGTCGTCGAACCGCATCACGATCTTCGCGCCCCAGAAACCATCCTGCGGCGTCATGCGCTCGAATGCCGGATTGGGGTAGTCGGGCTTCCAGCCACCGGGATCGAATTGCTTGGCCTCGAAGCGGCCGACACCCCGAATCTCGGGAAACTCGAGATCGGTCCAAGGACGCTCGTAGATCCCGGCGCTGGCGAGGGATTTGAACATGCTGCCGAAGTCCACCAGGTACTCGTAGCCCTCGCTCTCGAGGTTGATGCCGTAGCTGCGACTGCCGAGCGTGGCGCCGAAGTCGATGAGATAGTGCTTGATGAAATTCCGTCCTTCCTCGTTGACGAAGAAGTCCATGGCATTGATCTGACGCGAGTCGTTGTGGTGTAACCAGGCGCAGAACACGCGATAGGCGCGTAACTCGCGCCGGTGCTCGTGCGGGATGACGTCGTTCGGGTCGTCCTTGCGCTTGCCGAGCCAAGGCGGTGGCCCGACGGGCTTGCCTGCGATGAGGCGGCTCGCGATCGCGTGCAGCCGGCCCTCCGCGGTCAACGGCACCTTATTGAGGATGATGTCCAAATCGGCGCGTGTCATCGCTCGGCGTTTGTCGCCCTGGCGCACGGTCGCGCTGGATCCGATCTGCAGGATGGCCGCGTCGAAGTCGACGATGTAGTTCTCGGGCACGTGGTAGCCGATGGCCCAGAGGAACTTCGTACTGATGGCCTCTGCGCCGGTCGCGAGCTCCGGATGCATGGCCGGATCGAACTTGATCACGTAGCGAGCCCCGCTGGGGTCTTCGATGGTGAAGCCCGGGGTGACGCCTTGGGTCTTGGCGCGAACGATCGTCCACGGCCCACGTAAATCCGGTCCCTGCGGGGCGTTGTTGCCTTGTCGTATTTCCGCCGCGGTGAAATTCCGGATGCCGATGCGGTTGGTGAACCAGGAGGAATCCTGAATCTCGTCCAGCGGCGTGACGTTGAGTGCCTGTTTGGGCTCGTTCGCGAGCGCCCGGAAACCGCGCGGGAGGTCGAACAGGCTCTTCGTCGGCTGGTACAACGTGTTATCCAACACGTCGTAGTAGTCGTCGCGCATGCGCTCCTTGGGTTCTGGCACGTCGTAGCGGTCGTCGTCTTGCACCGGGATCGGGGCCAACGCCAGCCGCGGCCCGCCGCAGGCCCCCAGACCGGCCGCGAGACCGAGCGCCACCAAGGCGACGCGAACGGATGTGTTCGTCGGTCGATGCATCAGTGCAAGCTCCCGAAGCCGATGTGCACTCGACTGTCTTCCTCGCTCCAGGCGAAATCCGTGCGCACGAAAACCCGGTCGCGAGCAACGATGCGGAATCCGAAGCCTCCCGTCGGCTGCAGGTCGCGCCAGGTCACCTCTTCGAGGTTGGGCATGACCGTGCCGAAGTCGAAGAACGCGAGCGCGTCGATTGCCGCACCGTTCTCGAGCCCGATGAACCAGAATGGGAAGCGATATTCCAATCCGCCGCGCAACATGTCCTTGTCGGAGAATCGGTAGGTTTGCACCCCGCGCAGGGTGCGGCTGCCGCCGAGACGTTCGAGCCGGAAGAAGGGAATCTCCGCGTCGGCGAAATTGTCTGTGATCATCCCCGCAATGCGCAGCCCGAGCGTGCGACGCGCTCCCGGCAGCGGCAGGTATTGGCGCACCTCGAGCCCATACTTGGCGAAGGAGTTGTCGGTGTCCCCGACGCCGCCGACCAAATGGACGCTGGCCTGGGCAAAGCTGCCCCGGTTGGTATAGGTGGGATTGTCGCGGCGATCCCACACCAGGGCGAGACCGCCCTCGACGAAATCGAGGCGTTCATCGAGTCCTTCGACGCCGGCGAACAGAGAATGTGTGGTCGGAAACTCGTCGTTCTCGCCCGGGCGCGCGTCGTTACGCGAAAAGCCGCCGTCGAAAGTCAGCTTGAAGGTCGGATCGCCGGCGATCTCGCCGTAGAGGATGGCGCTGGCAATCTGGAGCTCGTAGTTCGAGCGTTGATCCAGTTCGCTGTCGATCCCCAGTGGGCCGTAGTACGATTCCTGCGCCAGATCCAGGTACTGGCCCCGGAGCCACAAGTTCGCGCTTCCAACTCGCAGGGTATCGAGCTGCACGAAATATTGCTGGTAGCCACGATTCGTTGCGCCACCGAAGAACCGCAAGTTCACCGGCCCCGTGAGCGAGTGCGGCAAGCGGTAGCCGACGCCGCCGCCGAAACCGCTGTGCCCGGACTCGAGCCGCGCCTCGATGCTCACCCCATCCTCTTCGGCGGCGCGGAGGAACACGACGACCTTCTCCGTCAGTGGCTCGGGGCGCTTGCGCACGAACCAATGCTCGACCGGATAGTTCAGGAGTTGGAAGGGAAGCTCGATGACGCGCACGGGGAACAGCGCGATCGACTTCGCTGGGTGCGAGGCGTAGCGCTGTCGCCGCGCCTCCAAACCGGGCTCGTCGCGCAATGGACGATCCGATGGCGTCGCTTCCTCTTGCGCCATACCGACCAGCGGGAGAAGGATGAGGCACAGCCAAGCCAGGAAGGAGAAACGACGCCTGCGCTGGCGCTGCCTTGCATCCCGCATGTCGCAACCCATTCTGGCGACGTTCCGCCGCGTGTCCAAATCCATCACGCCTGCAGCGAAAAAACGAAGCGTCACGATAACCCAACCGCGTGGGCCTTGCAATCACTGGAAGTCGATGTGCTTCGGGACATCATCGTCGAGCTCGCGTGGGCGCGCGACGGGAAATCACTCGCCCGGCTCGATTGGCGCGCGTGGACGTCACTCGCCCGGCTCGCGCTGGCGCTGGATCGGCGCGCCCAGGGCGGCGAACTTCTCCTCGAGGCGTTCGTAGCCGCGATCGATGTGATAGACACGCGAAATTTCGCTGCGTCCTTCTGCCGCGAATGCGGCGAGGATGAGCGCGGCGCTGGCGCGCAAATCGGTGGCCATGACCGGTGCGGCGCTCAGACCCGGTGCGCCCGTGATGACGGCGATGTTGCCATCGAGACGGATCTTGGCGCCGAGGCGTCGCAGCTCGGGGACATGCGTGAAGCGATCCGGATAGATGGTCTCGGTGATCAGGCTGACTCCCGGCGCGACGGCGAGTGCTGCCATCATTTGCGCCTGCAAGTCGGTGGGAAACCCGGGATACGGCGCCGTGGTGACGTCGACGGGTCGGAGAGCGCCCGCGCGCTCGTGGACTTGCACCCAGCCATCGCCCACTTCGACCGCGGCTCCCATTTGCTGCATCTTCTCGAGCAGAGCACGCAGATGATCGGGGCGGCAGTTGTCGACACGAACGCTGCCCCCCGTCATCATGCCCGCGATCAGGAACGTACCGGCCTCGATGCGATCCGGCATCACCGTATGTTGCAACGGCTGCAGCTCCTGCACGCCGTCGATCACGATCGAGTAGCCGCCGGCGCCCTCGATGCGCGCTCCCGCATGGTTCAACGCCGCGGCGATCTCCGCCACCTCCGGCTCACGCGCGGCGTTCACCAACGTCGTTCTTCCCTGCGCAAGCACGGCCGCCATCATCACGTTGATCGTGGCGCCGACGCTCGAGATCTCGAAGAAGATCTCCGCGCCGTGCAGGCCGTGTGGTGCGTGCGCGAGCACATAGCCGTGGGAGAGCGTGATCTGCGCCCCCAGCTTCTCCATCCCCGCCAGATGCAGATCCACAGGACGCGGCCCCCAGGCACAACCGCCCGGAAGGCTGACCTTGGCCCGGCCCTTCTTCGCCAGCAACGGTCCGAGGGCGTACACGGAAGCGCGCATCGTCTTGACCAGCTCGTACGGCGCTTCGCAATAGTCGTAGCCCGTGGTGTCGATGCGCATCGTGCTGCCAACGTGCTCGACCCTGCAGCCCAGCACACGCAGCAAGTGCGCCATCGTCTCGGTATCGCGAAGGTGCGGCACACCTTCCAGCCGACTCGGCCCATCCATCAGCAACGCCGCAGTCATGGCCGGCAGCACCGCGTTCTTGGCCCCACTAGCCGCCACCGTCCCCGCCAACCGCACCGGCCCATCAATCACGAATCGATCCAAACTCCACCTCTCTTCTTGCCTCGTGGCGACTGCGCGTTCAACGGTTCAGGCGGTGCAGCGACAGCCGCACTTTCGGCTCGGGGGGCGTCACGAGCGCGCCCGCGAGCGCAGGAGGCGCGAGCAGCGCTCGTGCCGAGCGACGAGCGCGCAGGAGCGCGCGCGAGGAGCGTCCCCCCGAACCGAAAGTGCGGCAGTCGCCTCCGCCGACCGAGTGCGCTAGCGTCGAGCGAGGATGACGCGCTCGTGCCCCGCGTAGTCGCGGAGCATTGTGACGTCCTCGAGCGCTGCGGCGGCGAAGATCGCCTGCACCTCGGCGCTTTGTTCCGCGCCGATCTCTACTGCCAGCGTTCCGCCGGGCGCGAGGAAGCGCAAGCCTTCGTGGCACAGGCGATGATAGAAGTGCAGTCCATCGGCTCCGCCATCCAACGCCGGCATGGGCTCGTGGTCGCGAATCACGTTCGGCAGTCGCTCCAGGTCGCTGCTGCGCACGTACGGCGGGTTGGAGACGATGGCATCGAACGTGCCCTCGAGCTCCGGTGCCACGGCCGCGAATACGTCGCTCACGAGCACCTGAACGCGATGGTCTACCGAGTGCCGCTTGCAATTCTCGCGCGCGAGGCTCGCAGCTTCGGCGCGAATCTCGGTGCACCAGACCTCCGCGCGCGGCAGCAAGGTCGCCAGGCACACGGCGATGGCCCCACAACCCACACCGAGCTCGAGAATGCGAGGCGGCCCCAACGCTGCACCGAAGCGCTTGGCCACGGCCTCGACCAGGATCTCGGTCTCGGGGCGCGGGATGAGCGCCCGCCGGTCGGTATGAAACGGCAGCCCCATGAACTCGGTTTCGCCCACCAGGTATTGCAGCGGTTCGCCGCCCGCGTAGGCGCGCACCAGCGTGCGGTAGGCGTCGAGCTCGGCTGCACCCAGCTCACGCTCCCCCGTCAGGTAGAGGTCGACTCGCTTGCAGGTGAGAACGTGCGCCAGCAGACGCTCCGCCGCCAGACGCGGCACGCTCGCACCACGGTCGGTGAAGAACTGCGCCGTCGTGCGCAACAGATCGAGCGTCTTCCAGGTTTGCACCGTCATGAATCTCTCACTGTGCCGCGAGCAGCGCGCGCTGATGTTCGTTGACCAGCGCCTGGATGACATCGTCGAGGTCGCCATCCAGCACTTCGGTCAGATTATGCACCGACAAGCCGATGCGGTGATCCGTCAGGCGTGATTGCGGGAAGTTGTAGGTACGAATCTTGTCCGATCTCTCGGCCGTGCCGATCTGGTTCTTGCGCTCGGCCGCACGTTTCTCCTGCTGCTCCGCCCGCTGCGCCTCGTACAGGCGCGACCGCAGGATCTTCAGCGCCTTCTCGCGGTTCTTGAGCTGCGAGCGCTCGTCCTGGCAACGCACCTCGATCCCGGTGGGAACGTGCACGATGCGCACCGCCGAATCCGACGTGTTGACATGCTGGCCGCCGGGTCCCCCCGCGCGCATGGTCTCGATCTGCAGATCGGCGGGGTTCATATCCACCTCGACGGCTTCGACTTCGGGCAGCACGGCGACGGTCGCGGTCGAGGTGTGAATGCGGCCGCTGGCTTCGGTTTCGGGGACGCGCTGAACTCGATGCACGCCGCTTTCGAAGCGCAGCCGGCCATACGCCCCCGGTCCGTTCATGCTGAAGATGATCTCCTTGAAACCGCCGATTCCGGTCGGACTGGACGACAGCACGTCGATCTTCCAACCCCGCCGCTCGGCGAAGCGGTGGTACATGCGCGCCAGGTCGGCGGCGAAGAGCGCCGCCTCGTCGCCGCCCGTGCCGGCCCGAATTTCGACGATCGTGCTCTTCTCGTCCAGCGGATCCGGTGGCACCAAGAGCAGCTCGAGCTTGGCGTGCAGCTCGGCCTCGCGCTTGCGCAGCGCATCGGCCTCCTGCCGCGCCAGCTGCCGCATCTCGGCATCGTCGCTGGCTTGCTGCAACTCCGTGGCTTGCTCGCGTTCGCTCGCGACGCGCGAGTACTCGCGCGCGACCTCCACCACCTGCCGCAGGCGGGCGTGCTCGCGCGACAGCTCCAGCAAGCGCCGTGCATCGCGCAGCACCTCGGGATCGCCGAGCTGTTGCTCGATCGATTCGAACTTGGAGATGATGCCTTGGAGCTTCTCGGGTGTGATCATGGCCGTCGCCTGGAGCCGCGCACAGCGGCGTTCAGGCGCCCACGGCCGCGGCCTGCAGCGCCGGCGTTTCGCTCTCCAGGCCCTCGTAGACCAAGCATGCCTTCACCGCCACCATCGCCACTTCCACTTGTTCCAACGTAGGTTCCTGAGTCGTGATGCGCTGCAGCCACAAACCCGGCTGGATGATGGGCCACATCCAAGTCTGCAACCGGGGCTTGGCCGAAAGCTTGATGAGCTCGTAGGCGACACCGCCGATCAGAGGCACGCACGCCAAGCGCAGGAAGCGTTCTCCCACGCCCTCGGGGCGCCCGAGGAAACTGAACACGACGATGCTGGTCAGCATCACCAGCAGCAGAAAGCTGGTGCCGCAGCGTGGGTGAAAGGTCTTGAAGCGCAGGGTGGATTCCGGCTGCAACGGCAAGCCGCCTTCGAAGACGAAAATGGATTTGTGTTCCGCTCCGTGGTACTGGAAGACCCGCCGCATTTCTTTCCACAGCGAGATCGCCCAGATGTAGGCCAGGAAGATCACCAGACGGAAGGCGCCGTCGACCAGATTGAAGGCGATGCCCCCGCGCACCCCGGTCCACTCGGTGAGCAGAAGCGGGATGTAGAAGAACAGCCCGATGCCGCCCACGAGCGCCACGACCAGCGGCACGGCCAGCGTCAACTGCTGCACCCAGCCCCGGTGCTGCTTCTGCTGCTTGCGTTCTTCTTCGGCCATCGCCTGCTCGGCCGACCAGCTGAGCGACTGCATCCCCAGATACAGCGTTTCGACGAGATTGACGGCGCCGCGCAGCAAGGGAAGGTTGAGCCAGCGCAGGCGCGCGGTCACGCCGCGGAAGGGCCGATGCGTCACCTCGATGCCACCGTCGGGCTTGCGCACCGCGGTCGCGACCGCCGAGGGCGACCGCATCATCACGCCTTCCAGCACGGCCTGGCCGCCGATGGTGAAGCGCGGTGGGTTCGAATTCGGAGTCGGCAAAGGCAGTCCTCAGCTCCAAGGGTGTTGCGAGCCGGCGGCACGGCCGCCAAGGATCACGACGCGCCGGCGGACGTGGCCTTCTTGTTTTTGGCGTACCTCTGCCGGAAGCGCTCGACGCGGCCCGCGGTGTCCACCAGCTTCTGTTTGCCGGTAAAGAACGGGTGGCAGCTCGAGCAGATTTCCACGTGGATCTCTTCCTGCGTCGATCGGGTCTCGATGACGTTGCCGCAGACGCAGACGATCCGCGCGTTCACGTACTCGGGATGGATTTCGGTCTTCATGCGCCTCCAATCGAAAGCTCGGTGGCTTCCTAGCTGGCGGTGTTCATCGACTCCAGGAACTTCTTGTTGCTGCTGGTCTTCGACAGCTTGTCGATGAGGAACTCCATGGCCTCCACCGACGGCTTCTCGTCGAGGAACTTGCGCAGGATCCAGACCTTGTGCAGGACCGGCGGGGACAGCAACAGCTCTTCCTTGCGCGTTCCGGACTTGTTGATGTCGATGGCCGGGAAGACGCGCCGGTCGGCCAGCCTGCGATCGAGCACGAGCTCCATGTTCCCCGTGCCTTTGAACTCTTCGAAGATGACCTCGTCCATGCGGCTGCCGGTTTCGATGAGCGCGGTGGCGATGATGGTGAGGCTGCCGCCGTGCTCGATGTTGCGTGCCGCACCGAAGAAGCGCTTCGGCTTCTGCAGGGCGTTGGAATCGACACCGCCCGAGAGGATCTTGCCGCTGTGCGGCACGACGGAGTTGTGGGCGCGTGCGAGTCGCGTGATCGAGTCGAGCAGGATGACCACGTCCTTGCCGTGCTCCACCAGACGCTTCGCCTTCTCGATCACCATGTCGGCGACGTGCACGTGACGCTCCGCCGGTTCGTCGAAGGTCGAGCTCACGACCTCGCCCTTCACCGAGCGCTGCATGTCGGTGACTTCCTCGGGGCGCTCGTCGATGAGCAGCACGATGAGGACGATCTCCGGATGATTGGCGGTGATGGAATTGGCGATCTTCTGCAGCAGGATGGTCTTGCCGGCCTTGGGCGGCGAGACGATGAGACCGCGCTGGCCCTTGCCGATCGGTGACAACAGATTGATGATGCGGCAGGAGATCTCCTCCGCTTCGGTCTCGATGTTCACCTGCTCTTCGGGATACAGCGGCGTCAGGTTGTCGAACAACGTCTTGGTCTTGGCGATCTCGGGGTTCTCGTAGTTGACGGCTTCGACCCGCAACAGGGCGAAATAGCGCTCGGTGTCCTTCGGCGGGCGAATTTGCCCCGAGACGGTGTCGCCGGTGCGCAGGTCGAATTTCTTGATCTGCGACGGCGAAACGTAGATGTCGTCTGGACCAGGTAAGTAGTTGTAGTCCGGCGAACGCAGGAATCCATAGCCTTCGGGGAGGATCTGCAGCACACCTTCGGAGAAGATGACGCCGTTCTTCTTGGTCTGCGCCTCGAGAATCTCGAAGATGAGCTCCTGCTTCCGCAGCCCGCTGGTGTTGGCGATCTTGAGGTCGCCAGCGGTCTTGAGCAGCTCTTCGATCTTCTTGTTCTTGAGAGCTGCAATGTCCATCACCGCCCCTTGGCCACGCGTGGCAGTTTCACGGTTGATGACATCGGTCTCTTCATGGTTATTGCCCGCTGCATCCACCGCCGGGGCCATCGACGATGGTCCGGGGTGCGAGCGGCGTGTGGGTCTGGTAGGCACTTGCTTCATCCCGTGGGTTTGAAGGGATTCACGATCGGATCGGTAGGTCTCTTTCTGCCCGTACTTCAACTCAACCTCGTCCTTGATCACCGTGGGTCACGGCCTGTAGAAAACCTCGCGGCAGTCTCGACCTCGGAGCGACCGATTCCCGTCGGTAGGTTTCTTGGCCGTACGACTGAGGAGGGCAAGGCCGGGAGCGGATGCGGTATCGTGCACCGACAGTAGCCCTCGGCCCGTGCTGGTGTCAAGGGGTCTCGGCCAAAGACCCCGAAGAACAACGACAAACGCATCGACGTTGGGCCGACGTGCAGTCCCTGGGGTCCCCCACGAATCTGCATAGCCCATGCCATGTCGTCCACCCCGGACTTGGAGGTCAGCGGCCGCCCTTCAAATCCTGGTATTCCTTTAGGTCACGCGCCGCGCCGGCGAAATCACCGACACCGCGCTTGCACAATCCGCGCACCTGCCAGTATTCCGACTTCTTTGCATCCAAGCCGATCAGTTTGTCCCCAAGTCCGATGGCCTTGGAAAAGAATTGCTTGGCAGTGGGCATATCGCCGCCCTTTTCGGCTTCGTCGCCGGACTTGTAGTACGTGACCATGAGATTGTAGAGCGTGGTGGGATCGTCGGCCTTGAGGGTCAGCACTTTTTCGTATGCCGCGATGGCTTCGGGGCGACGGCCCAGCTGCGACAAAGCACTGCCGAGCGCCGAGTAGTTGGGGGCGTCCTTTTCGTCGATGATGTTCAGGCGCTGCTTGACGCTCAACCCATCCAGGTAGTATTTCGCGGCGTTCTCCCAGTCCTTGGCGTTGTAGAAGCGGTCGGCCACCGTCATGTACAGCTGATGGTTCTCGGGGCTGAGCGCGAGGGCCTTCTTGTAGGCCTCCTGCGCCCCGGCGAAATCGCCGCGCCGGTACAAGACCTCGCCACGCGCTTGATGCACGGTGAGCGTCGTTTCCTTGTCCTTCGGGTCGAGCTCGAGCACGCGGTCGAGGTCCTTCAGCACGACATCGGTGAGAGCCATGAACTCGTCTTTCTTCTCGAGCTTATGGGCGACGTTGGCCTGCTCCAGGACCGCCATCGCATGCTGGTAGTACCCCTGGAAGTTCTCCGGGTCGGCGATGGTGGCGAGCTTGAACTCGGTGGTGGCCAGGTCGAAATTGTTGCTTCTCACCGCGATCAGACCGCGGTTGAAGTGGAGGCCGTACATCGACACGATATTGTCGTCCGCGGATGCACCCCAGCTGACTTCCGCCAGCTGCTTCGCCTTGGTGAAATGCATGTATGCCCTCGAGAGCCACGCCGCGGAAGAATCGGCATAACCGGGCGCTTCCGGCAGCGCGTCCTTGTCCTTGCCAAAATATGCCGCGCCCATGAAGTAATGGGTGTCGCCGTCGTTCTCGTTCTGCACCAGCGCCTGCGCACCTTGGGCGATCGCCTTGTCGTAGAGCCCCTGCTGCACGTAGATCTTCATCCCCGTTTTTTCTTTGGACGCGCAACCCAGGCCACAGAACACCAGGGCGGCGACGATTGCCCGCGTGGTTCGACGCATGCTCGTTCAAGCCTCCTCGAAACGGGACGCCGTGCTGGCCTCCCAAAGCGCGACAAAAGCCTAGCCGCCGGCAGGGTGCGAGCGGTGATTCGTTGGGAACACGACCATGCGAGGCGTCGGATGGACCTTCCAGGCCGATGCACTAGGCTGCGTAGCCAACTCCCCGCGTGGCGGTTCGGGGTGCCCGGCGTGGCCTCGTGGCCGCCTATATTTAAGAACCTGGCCAGTTGCTGTCAAGAACCGCAAGTCCCTGCCGGTGCATGATCCCCTGTGTAGCTCACAACATGTTGACCGGGTCGACGTCGACTTGGAATTCCACCCCCGGCAAGCCACGAGCACTCTCGGTGACCTGCGCGAGGAGCCGGGTCTTGTCGTCTGGGCTGAGCGACCCTTTCACCAGGATCTGCTCGCGATACCGTCCCCGAAGGCGTGGGATGGCGCTCGCCGCAGGTCCGAGGACCTTGAGCGCCGTCGTTGCGGCCTCGACCCTGGCCGCACTGGCACCAGGTGAAGAGTTCGGAGGCGCTGGCCGCAGCGCCCCGGCCAAGCGCTCCATCGCCCGTGTGAGCCGTGGCAGCTCCGGCCCCTGCCCGGTGATCCCCACCAGACGGGCGAAGGGTGGGTAGCCGAGATCGCGGCGCAGCTCCGCCTCCTGGGCGAAGAAGCCATCGAAGTCCTGCGCCGCTGCCGTGATGATGCTGATGTGGTCCGGGCAGAGTGTCTGGATGTAGACGTCCCCCGGTCGCTCACCGCGTCCGGCGCGACCCGCGACCTGCGCCAGCAGCTGAAACGTGCGCTCGGATGCCCTGAAATCCGGCAGCGACAGGCCGCCGTCGGCCTGGATCACACCGACGAGGGTTACCCCCGGAAAATCGTGGCCTTTGGCCACCATCTGGGTGCCGAGGAGAATATCGACCTCGCCGCGCGCGAACTCCTCGAGAATGGACCGATGCGCGCCGCGGCGCGACGTCGTGTCGAGATCCATGCGACGCAGGCGCGCGCCGGGCAGCAGGCCGCCCAAGTCCTGCTCCAAGCGCTGCGTGCCGACGCCGCGGAACACCTGGCAAGGATTCGCGCACTTCGGGCAATGCCGCGGCACCGCGCGCGTGTGGTTGCAATAGTGGCAGCGCAGCGCGCTCCCGACCGAGTGATAGGTGAGCGAGATGTCGCAGTGCGGGCAGCGCACGAGCTCGCCGCAGCCGAAGCACTGCACGTAGTTCGAGTGCCCGCGCCGATTGAGCAGCAAGATGCTCTGTTCGCCGGACTCGAGCCGAGCCACGAGCGCATCGAGCAGCACCGGCGCGATCACGGCGCGGCGATTCTCCTCGCGGCGCATGTCGATGACTTGGACGCGTGGCATCGGCCGGCGGTCGACGCGCTCCGGAATGCGCAGCAGCACGTGCTTGCCGGTGCGGGCGTTGTGGTAGCTCTCGAGACTCGGGGTCGCCGAACCGAGCAAGACCACGGCGCCTTCGAGCCGGCCGCGCATCAACGCCACCGCGCGCGCGTGGTAACGCGGCTTCTCGCTCTGCTTGTACGACGGCTCGTGCTCCTCGTCGACGACGACGATACCGAGCTGCCGAAATGGCGCGAAGATGGCGCTGCGTGCCCCGAGCACGACTTGGATCTCACCGCGTGCCGCCGCGTTCAGCACGTCATGGCGTTCCGCCATCGTCATGGCACTGTGCAGGATGCCGAGCTCGGTGCCGAGCCGCGAGCGAAAGCGATCCGCCGTCTGCGGCGTGAGCGCGATCTCCGGGATGAGGATGATGGCGCTGTGCCCCCGCGCCACCGCCGCGCGCACCGCATGCAGGTACACCTCGGTCTTGCCGCTCCCCGTCACCCCGTGCAGCAGGAAGGATTCGTAGCCGCCTTGCGCGAGCCGCCGCGCGATCGGCGCCAGCACCGTTTCTTGCCAGGCGTTGAGCGCGAGCGGCGGCGCCGCTTCCAGCAGCGCCGAGCTCGTCGGCATCTCGACACGCCGGCCGCGCTGCGCCCCGCGCTGCCGATGCGCCGCCGCGGGCAGCACCGCCCGCAGCGCCTCGCCGAGCGTGCAAGCGTAGTAGCTCGCGATCCAGCGCCCGAGCTCGAGCAGTTTATCGGTGAGCAACGGCGGGGCGTCGAGAATCCCGGTGATGCTCTTCACCTCGGCGAGCGCCGTCGTTGCCGGGAAACCGACCGCGTAGCCGACGAGGTTCCTTCTCCCGAACGGCACCTTGACACGCGCGCCGAGCGCGAGCTGCGCGTCCAAGCCTTCCGGCACCGAATAGACATAGACATCGTGCAGCGGCAACGGCACCGCGACCTCGACCAGGCGGGACATGGCATGCCTTCGTGGTACAGGAACCCGAACGGGAAGGACCACCATAGGGGAAACGCGAAAGATTCAAGCAGGCCACCGGGCGCCTGTCAACGCGACAGGCGCCTGGTGAGTGCGGCCGGCCTCGTGTGCACCGACGCGGCGCCGAGTCAGCGCATCATGACGAACTTCGCCGATTCGACTTCCGCGCCGTGGACGAGACGGAGAACATAGACACCCGATGGCGCCCGGTAGGCTTGGTACCAGTCGCTCGCGTACCCGCTCGCGCCCTCACAGCAGGCGTTGTCGTGATAACCGAGGGCGTACACATTGCCCGCCATGCCACTGGTCTGCGCCGGGAAATCGGCTGCCACCTGCGCGTGCCAGTAGCTCGTACCATCGTTCAAGATGCGATTGTCGACGTGGACCCATTCCGCTTCGCTGCACGGCGCGCCGGTGTCGAACGACCAATCGGCGATCCAGATCGTGTCCTGCAAGACCTTCTGCGGCGCTGGATTCGTGCCGTCCACATCACCCACGACGTCGACGTCGACCTCGTATTCGCTGAGCTCGTGCGGTTGGTTTGGCTTTGCGAGGGCGTGCGAAACTATGAAAGCGAAGCCAGCGACCGCGACGAGTGCGGCCCTTCGTTGCATGGCTTGTCCCCCCCTACGGCGCGGAAGTCCGGTTGCCGCCGGAGCGGGGGTCCCGGCTCCGAGCCGCGGCAATTCTACTCCCGAGCGATGGGAGTGGAAAGCGCGTCGGCAGGGTGTGACTAGCGGCGCACGCCGAGGATGGCCTGCACGCGCTCGATGAGCTTGCTGGGGCTGAAGGGCTTGGTCATGTAGTCGTTGGCACCGACCTCGCGGCCGAGCTTCTGGTCGACCTCGCGGCCTTTGGCGGTCAGCAGGATGACGGGGATGCCCTTGGTGGTGGGGTCGTTCTTGATCATGCGGCAGGTTTCGTAGCCGTCGAGCTTCGGCATCATGATGTCGAGGATGACGAGATCCGGCTTTTCCTCGCGCACCTTCTGCAGCGCTTGCTCCCCGTTCGTCGCGGTGACGACGTCGTAACTCTCGGCCCCCAGGATGAAGTCGAGGATGTGGAGAATGTAGACCTCGTCGTCCACCACGAGGATCTTCGCCTGATACATCCCGCGACCTTCCCTGGCCCTTGCGGTGCGCGGAGCGTCCGGCGCACCAACCTATTCCGCGATCTCGAGCGCGCGTGAAGATTCGAAACAACCAAAGCAAATCCGAGACCAGGCCGGTGCTCCGTCACTCGTGTGTGGATGCGTGGACTCAGACGGTCGCGTGCAGGAGCTGCGACACCGTGCCGAGGAAAGTTTCGACCCCGAAGGGCTTGGGGATGTATGCGTCGCACAGGTTCTCGAGCTCGTGGGTTTCGCGCTCGTTCAGCTTCTTGGCCGACAATGCCAGGATGGCCACGCCCTCCATGAGCTCGTTCTGGCGCGTGATGCGCATGGTTTCCAGGCCATTCAAATTGGGCATCATGATATCCATGATGATGAGGTCCGGTCGATTGACCCCAAGGTAGCTCAGCGCCTTCATGCCGTCGTTGACCCAATCCACGTGGTAGCCCTCGTTGCGGAGAGCGTAGGTCAGGATGGTCGCCAGCGGCTCTTCATCGTCGACGATCAGAATGCGCTTCTGCATGTCCTCATCCTCATTGGTTCCACGAGTCGTGATTGCGCGTTGTCAAGCCTGTGGCAAGGCCAAGCGGAAGACCGTGCCGCGATCGAGGGCGCTCTCGACCTCGATGCGTCCTCCGTGCTGTTCCATCACCGTCTTCACCAAAGCCAAGCCCAGTCCGGTGCCGCGCGTGTGACCGACACGGTCGTCACGGCTGCGGAAGTATGGATCGAAGATATGCTGCACCTCGTCCGCCGCGATGCCATAGCCTCGGTCGAGCACCTCGACGTGGACCCAGCCCGTGGATGTGCTGGCACGCACGAGCACCGTGCATGCGGACGGTGAGAATTTCACCGCGTTGTCGAGCAGGTTGATGAACACTTGCTCGAGCAGGTCGCGATCGGCGCTGATCCATGGCAAGGTGTCCGGCACGCGCACATCGAGCCGCACGTCGTGCTGACGAAAGAGGGGGCGCAACGCATCGGCGACCACCGAGATCAGCGGCAAAAGCTGCAGCGGCAAACGCTGGACGGTCTGATTGGCGCTCGTGAGACGCGAGATCTGCAGCGTGCGTTCGACGGTGCGGATCAGGCGCGCTGTCTCGTGCTGTAACACGTGCAAGAACTCGGGCACTTGGTCGAACCCCGGCGCGTTCCATTTCGCCTGCAGAGTCTCGACGTAGGCCTGGATGACGGTGAGGGGTGTCGCGAGCTCGTGCGCGGCCACCGAGAGACAATGATCCTTGAACCGGTCGGTGCGCTGGAGCTCGTCCAGCTCCCGGCGCAAGCGCTCGACTTCGGCATGCAGGTCGGCGGCGACGGGCGCCTGCGTGTCCACCGCCAGCACGGGCGCGGCCTTCTCCTTGCGCTCGCGTTGCGTCATCATCCCCCCGCTGCGGCTCATCGTCCCGCCGCTTCTCGTCGCTCGCTCACGACGATGCTCCCTGCACGCGACTTGCCGAAGGCACGCAGCTCGGCGGCGACGTCGGCCAAGCGGCGCGGGTGCAGGTCGCGTTCTTTGACGTGATCCACCAGCGCCACCGTCAGTGCGAGCAACGGCACCGTTTCGCGCCGGCCCTGGCGTTTGACCACCTCGTAGTTGCCGCGCGCTTGCACGTCGCTCGTGAAGAACTTGTGTGATTCGATATCGAAGCGTTGGATCAGTTCATCGGCCACACTGCGCGCCGCGTTCGGGCTCACCAGCACCACGAACTCGTCGCCGCCGAGGTGGCCGGCGAACTTGACGCTGCTGTCCTGTTTCTCGACGATCTCGACCGCGAGGCGCGAGAGCATGCGCACGACGTCGTCACCGCGCTCGTAGCCATAGGTCTCGTTGAAGCTGCGGAAATGATCGATGTCGAAGCTCAGAAAGGCGAAGTCTTCGGTGCCATGCAGTAAACGCGAGATCTGGGCTTCCGCCGCCGCCGAGCCCGGCAACCCGACGAAGCTGGGCGCGCCATCGTGCCGCCGCGACAACTCGATCACGTTGTGAATCCGCGCCAGCAGATCGTCCCACGCGTAGGGCTTGACGATGAACTCGTGCGCGCCGGCCACCAGCGTCTGCAAGCGCGTGGCAGCATCCCCGCGCGCGGTGATGACGATGATCGGCATGCCCTGGGTGCTCTCGTTGGCGCGCAGGGCGCGGCAAACGCTGAAGCCGTCCATCCCGGGCATCATCAGGTCCAGGAGGACGATGTCCGGTTTCCACTGCAAGACCGTGGGAAGTGCCTCGTCACCGCGACCGAGCCCACGCACGACGAAGCCCTCGCCTCGCAGCTGGAACTCGAGTATGTTGCGGAGATTCTCTTCGTCATCGACGACGAGAATGCGCGAAGGTTCCTGGGTCGCGGTGGACAGAATGCGCCTCCTTGCGATTCCATCGGATGTCCCGGGGCATGACAGGGCCCGGCACGGCGGTCGGAACGGCAAGAGCCATGCCACGCAAGTCCAAGCGGGACGCTCGCTTCAGAGCGAATCGCTGCGCATCGGGCTCGGCAAGGGCTCCGCGTCCTCGGTACGGGTCGAATCGGGCAGCGGTGGCGAGATTGCGTGCGGCGACAACAAGGAATCCACGGTCGCCGGGGGAACGAGCAGCGAATCCATGAACGTCGAAGGCAACGGCTCAGGCTCTCCAGTCACCGTCATGAGTGGCGGATAGAGAACGCTGCCAATGCGCACTTCTTCCTGCAGGAGATGCTCGGCGTAGGTCTCCCAGCGCCGGCGCAAGTCGTCGCGCAGCGCGCGTGCAGACTCGTGCTTCCCCATGGTGTCGAGGAGTTCGGCGCACGCCATCGCGTATCGTGGTTCGGCACGGTCGAGCCGCATCGCCCCCAGCTCCAGGCACGTCGGCACTAGCCGGTAGCCATCGTGTTGCAGCGCCATGGCGAACCGATCCAAGTCGTTCGCCATCCTGGCCGGGCGCAAGCACAACAGCGCCAACAGCAGGGAAACGAGGAGTGCCAGGGCGACGCGATCGCCATGCACCCCGCTGCGCTCGCCCGCCCGCAGGGCTTGCAGGCGCGCGCCGTCGAGGCCAGCCGCGATCCACGCCAGCCCGCCAATGACCGCCATCACCGTGGCGGACAAAACCACGACTTCGACCGCGATGTCGGGCACCGCGGCGCGGCCCGCGTTGCGATTGCACTGCCAGATCCATGCGGCGTGCCCGAGCACGAGCCAAGGCAGGACGGCAGAACCAGTCACCCATTGGACGATCGCTGCACGGCGTGCATGACCCGCGACGACATAGCCGAAGCTCGGGAGCGCGAGCCCGAGGATCGCGCAGAAGTTCGAGCGTCGGACCCATGCCGGCAGTTCTTCGGGAAAGAAGCGGTGATCGTTCGCGGTCAGGAACAACGCCCGGCACCATGCGACGAGGCAGACGCCGGTCGCCACCGCCAGACCCAGCATCCACGGCACGAGTGCCATGCGGCCGCTTTCGAGCGCCAGGCGCAGAGCCGGCCAATGCCACAACACTCCGGCCCAAGTGACGAACGCGAGCCCGGCGAGGAGCATCCACGGAAGATTGTTCTTCCCTTGACGGAGCACGGTGGGCGCGAACGGCCCGAACAGGTACGTGAGCGCGAGAATCCATCCCGGCGACATTGCACGTCCGTGTGGCTCGTCCTGCACCGGAAGCTCCTCCTCCGGTTCCAACGCTTTCGAATGCTTCGAAGCGCGAGAGGACACGCTCCACCTCCACGGACGCACGAGTCAACAAACGGCGCGCCATTCCGCGCGCATTGACGCAATGCGCGGCAACCCCCGTGCCGGCAGGTCTGGAACCGATGTGGTGTCGCGGGTCGATTCGAGGAACTCGAAACGGGCAGAATGCCGGACCGCGAACTCAGGTCCCGGTTAGTTCCAGACGTCGGAACTCTCCGGCGCCGTCGGGTCGGCGACCATGCGGCCGCCGCGGACTGTGGCTCCGAGCACCAAGCCCGCGCAGATCAGCACGATGTTCTTGATGATGTACTGGCCTTCCAAGGTCGGCGCGTAGGGGGCGTGGAGGAACGTCTCGCGCGGAAACAAGAAGATCGGCGTGATCGTACCGAGCATCTGCAGCCACAGCAGCAGCAACGTCAGTCGCATGAAGCTGCGCGTGATGAGCGCCAAGCCGATGCAACACTCCCAGAGCGCCAGGATCACGATCGCGACACGGTCCGGAATCCACCCGAACGTCAGCACCGCCATCGTGCGTGTCGCCAGATCCTGTGCGGGACTCAGATCCGGAAACAACTTCAGCACACCGAACCACAGGAAGACGACACCGAGGCTCGTGCGCAGCAAGCCGATGCCATAACGCGCCATCCAGCGGGTGATGCGCGCATCGAACGTCGCGAGCATGCGGCCTGGACGACCCATGGACCATCCCTCGCCGCTCACCGCCGGGTGTTGATCATGGAAATGAACCATTGCGGGTACGTTCGCGGCGGCGGCATCACGGCATCGAGCCGTGCCGCTTCTTCCGCGGTGAGCGACCAGCGAATCGCCGCCAGGTTGTCTTCGAGCTGCGCCATGTTCCGCGCGCCCAGGATCACCGAGGTGACGTAGGGCTTGGCGAGAAGCCAATTGATCGCCGCCTGCGCCACCGTCCCGTCGTGGGCTTTCGCCACCGCATCGAGAGCGTCGACGACATCCAGACCACGCGCCTCGTCGAACTGCAGGAACTGCGACTCGACACCGCTGCGCCGTGTCCCCGCGGGGGCCTTGGCGCCACGGCGATACTTGCCACTCAGGAACCCGCCGGCCAGCGGACTCCACGGCAGGATCCCCAGTTTTTGATCCTCGCAGAGCGGCACGAGCTCTGCCTCGATGTCTCGCATCACCAAGTTGTACAACGGTTGCAGGGTGATGAAGCGCTCGATGCCATGTCGATCGGAGAGCGCGAGCGCCTTCATCAACTGCCAGGCGGCGTAGTTGGAGGCGCCGATGTAACGCACCTTGCCCCAGCGCACGCAATCGTCCAGAGCGCGCAGGGTTTCTTCGAGTGGTGTCGCGGTGTCCCAGCAGTGCACTTGGTAGAGATCGATGAAGTCGGTGCCGAGGCGGCGCAAGCTCGCATCCACCCCGTTCAGGATGTGATGCCGGGTGAGACCGACGTCGTTCGGAGCGTCGGACATTCGACTGCGCACCTTCGTGGCCAGGATCACCTCCTGGCGGCGTTTCCCCAGCGCCTTGCCGAGGGCCGACTCGGATTCCCCGCCGCTGTAGACATCGGCGGTGTCGAAAAAGTTGATCCCGGCGTCGAGACAGCGGCCGACGAGGGCATCGGCCTCCGGCTGCGTGGTGATGCCGATCTGTTCCCACTGGGTGCCGAAGGTCATGGTCCCGAAGCAGAGCCGGCTCACCTCGACGCCTGAGTTGCCGAGACGTTGCATGGGCATGTTCATCTCGAACCCTCCCGGGTGTGTCCTCATCCATGCTCGAAGTGGACGTGTGAATCTGGGTGCGGGTCGGAGCGGAATCCGCGCTCTTCCAGGAGCTCGATCATCCCCACGGGTGCCGGGTAGATCTTGCGATTCCCATCGTGTTGCGGGCGGCCCAGCATTCCTGCGTTGCCGCACAGGAACACGTGGCTGCGCTCCGGGTCCAGCGTCAAGCCTGCGTGCCTTTCCAGATTCCCGCTCGCCAACATCGCCTGCAGGCGCACGCCGCGATGTTCCTGCTCGCGTGTCGCGACCCCGACCCAGCGATAGGCCGGAAACATGCGCATGAGCCGCGCGTGCTCTTCGCGGTAAGCGAGATCCGCGGTGACGCGCACTGTCACGACCGAAGCGATGCGGCCGCGATGCCCTCGCC
>Ga0075418_10000600_pt1 | contig 38872 bp, 31 predicted proteins | sample SoiMetdeltSBSDD2_FD_81776 | JGI IMG/M metagenome (GOLD analysis project Ga0075418, IMG submission 81776) | Bulk soil microbial communities from a Populus tree surrounding site in Tennessee, USA - Soil MetaG P. deltoides SBSDD2 | ecosystem: Environmental > Terrestrial > Soil > Tree plantation...
GTCGGCAGATGACTATTATCAGTCCGGATGGGTCGGTCGTTATCTTCAGGGAGAATTTGCTCCTGAAAAATATCCTGAGGACTTCCCTAATCCTGGAATGCCTGATCCACTTGCAATAGAGATGGGGAATGATGTCTCTCTAATTTTCCATCAACAAGGAAATATTCCCACGTCAATTTCACTGAACAATCCTGAAAGCTTTGCTGCATTAGTTGGGGAACTCGAAGGTTTTGTAGACGAATTGGTTGATCCGAGGGGACTTCCTCCCGAATACCTGACAGGATCACCATACTACAAAGAATTGGACTGGATCCTTAGCCTTGAAGACAAATCGAAGGACTACGCTCAACGCTTATATGAAATATACCTCGCTGGAGGCACATCGAACGTTACATATCCTGAAACCTATCCTTTTAATGCGCCATCTGGAAGTCGTAGGAACGGCCTCACCCCGCAATTAAAACTTATCGCACGATTGCTCGCAGGCGGTTGTAAAACAAAAGTCTTCCTTGTAAAGATCGGCGGATTCGACACTCATGCAGATCAAGTAGAGAAATACGATCCAACGATGGGGGCACATGCGGCTTTGATGTATCACATCTCGTCAGCAATGAGCGCTTTCCAGGATGATTTGAGGGCGCGTGGCATCGAAGAACGTGTGTTGAGTGTAACGACTTCGGAGTTCGGCCGCAGAATTCAATCCAATGGAAGCTATGGCACCGACCACGGAACCGGCGGTCCGTTATTTATTTTCGGACGAGGTGTCGATCCGGGTGTTATTGGAAAAGTACCGGATCTGTCTCAAGGTAACATCGAGATGCAATACGACTACCGCCTCATCTATGGAAACATAATGAAGGACTGGATGTTGGTTGACGAGCAACATCTGAATGAGATATTCCCAGGCCTCATGACCAGCGCTGGAACTTCGGATGGAGTTGTCTTTGAACCTATACCACTTGCCCAACAAGTGATCACAAGCACGGAAGGTTTTATTGGTGATCGTTTTTCGCTGAAGGATTGTTACCCGAATCCTGCAAAAGAAAAAACTACCGTACATTTTATGCTTAATAGCAATTATCAGGTTACGGTCAATCTTATGAACAACACGGGTGAACAAGTGAAAGTCATGGTTGACGGGATGTTCGAACCAGGTGAGCACAGGATCGAAGTTGACCTGGCGGGATTGCCGGCTGGAGCGTATGTTTATCAGTTAAAGACTGGTTTCTACAAAGAATCGAAGAAACTAATAATTTTAAAATAGAACAGATCTGAAACAATGAAAAGACTAAACCTCATCTTACTTTGTCTTTTAATAGTTGTTGGCGTATTCGGGCAGGAAAAGAAGAAAAAGCCATCTGCATATAACAAGCAGAAACAAAGTCAGGAAGATGAAAAATTCCTGGAGAAACAATGGTGGCTTGGATTTAAAGCCGGAGCGAATCTTTCCAAAGCAAACGTTGATAAAACCTATTCTGTCATCGCGCCGACGAATTATGATGCCAGCACGATTGGCAAACAATATGATAACTATACTTTGCTGGGATCTCAGGCAACACTCGAAGTTTCGTTCTATTTCAAGCGTTTCCTATTGAGTTTTCAGCCAACATACCAGCATAGCCGCTTTTCCTACTCAAATTCGTTTGAGTGGTCTTCAACAGAGGAGGTTGCTAATCATGTACAACTTACTTTCGACCAGGAACAAAAACTTGATCATGCAATTCTCCCGCTGATCATCAAATACGATGTGTATGGCAACAGGCTTCGTCCGTACGTTCAGATCGGTGCCTATTCAGCCATCCTGCTAAATGCAACCAAGTCAGTTACCACTACAGGAGTAGATAACGCCGCAGGTGGCGAAAATGAATTCGCGACAGAAACTATCAATGTAGGAGCAACAGACCTCTTTGCTAAATATCATTGGGGACTACTCGGTGGTGTTGGGATGAACTATAACCTCGGCAACAATGTGCGTCTGAATTTTGATGTGATATACAAGCTGGGCATGAGCAACATCTCATCTACGGACAATCGTTATGGCAGCGACAGGCTCTCCGGTGTAGGAGATGCAATGGACGACCTCACTCTGGATAACATCTCTGTTTCCTTAGGTTGCCTCTTCCCTATGCGCTTTCTGTCAAGTGGATTCAAAACATTAGATAAATAATTGAGTTGGTTATGCTTCAAAAAAATTTCTCTGTCCTTTACATTGTCTTTACGTTGCTTGGTGTGGTGTCATGCTCGGAGGAATCCAACCCGGAATTTGATACACAGACCTTCACCTCAATCTTTGATAATAACAAGTTTGACGCCTCCTACTTCCCTATTGACATGAGAGAAACTCCGGATGGCGGCTATGTTATCCTGGGAGGAAGGAAACTCACCGACACAAGCTTTACAGGAATATACCTTCTCAAGGCCGACAAGTTTGGAAATTTTGTAAAGGAGATCGAAGTAGAAGAGACCTCGGTTAACCCAATTGCAGACTTTGTCGAATATCAAACAAAGTATTACTTCTTCTGCATGGATCCACTGACACAAGTTGCGCAGATTGCCAGCGTCGATGCCAACCTTGACGCGGTTACCATTACTCCTGTACAAGGAGGTTTGACCTATCCGGCAGCAGCCGCGTTCGTGGAAAATAATTTTGTAATGCTTGGATATAACAACGATGACAAGAAAACGGTTATTTCCATACTTAATCCCGATGGTGGTATACTTGAATCGCAAGGTTATACCATTGGTACCGGGGAGGACGTAGAAGAACCTATCATCAACCACTATATCCGCACTGGCAAACAATATCCATTTGAAGTGGGCAAGACTTCAGGCGGACTTTATTTCTTTAATGGATTTTACAACTACACGTTTTCGCTGGTGTTTACTAATTTTGGTGATGATCCTGTGGGCGTCGTGCAAGGTCAGCAGAATGACGGAGGATTTAGCGCCGTTACTCCTCTGAATGGAAACAAGTTTGCTTCGTCGCGTTTTAATTTTGGCTCCAACTTCTTGTTGCCTAACAAAGAACTTTCAACCTCTGGTATCACTTCAAGTACTGATCTTGGAGGATACAGTTTACCCGAGCTTGTTCCCAATGCTAACGTCCGCATTCTGAGAGCTACAGTAGACAGCAAGAATGTTTTGATCTATGGAAGTGATACCAAATCAAAACAGATTGGCCTGCTGTTCTATGATGAATCGACCGGAGACTTTATCAGTAGCCGTTACCTCGGTTTCTCCAACCCGTTCGAAGTTGCTAGTCTCGAGCAAACATCCGATGAGGGGCTCGCCGTATGTGGCACAACCTATCTGGCTGGTCGCTTTCCGAGAATATGCATCTTCAAATTGTCAAAAGATCAACTTATAAGTAACGCAACTGCGGAATGAGGGTATAGAGATATAGGGTATAGGGTATAAAGGGGCTACGATTAATCAGTGAGAGGAAATCTGGCCGACTTGTGTGCATAGAATTTTATACCTTATTCCATATACCTTATACCCTATACCATATACCTCCAATCAATTTCATACCTTGGCATGGAATTTTTTGATCCCATGACCATACTCGAAAACGTTGATCTTCAATCACTCAATACTTTTGGAATCGATGTCCTAGGTTCCAAATTTACGACCATCACTTCCGTTAAGGAGGCCCAGGCGCTATTTCTGTCGCCATTGTTCAAGAACAGCAAGCACCTTATTCTCGGCGGCGGCAGCAATGTATTATTCACAAAAAATTTCGAAGGCCTTATAGTGAAGGTAGAGCTTCGAGGCATTGAAACCTTGACGGAAGACGACAATACTGTAACCTTAAAAGTCGGCGCAGGAGAAATCTGGCATCAGTTTGTTTTACATTGTGTCGAACGAAACTGGGGTGGTGTTGAAAATCTATCATTAATTCCAGGTACGGTCGGGGCTGCCCCTATTCAAAACATCGGCGCTTATGGTGTGGAGATCAAAGGTATTATTGTTGGTGTAGAAGGCGTGGAGATCAACACGGGAAAGGTGACGACATTCAGCAACGCGGAGTGCAAATTTGGTTACAGGGACAGCATCTTTAAGCAAAATGCCAAGGGAAAATATCTTATTTCAAGTATTACTCTAAAACTGACAAAAAAAAACCACCAACTGAATACTTCTTACGGGGCGATCGAGGAAACATTAAAACAGCGGGGTATTCTCCATCCGACGGTGAAAGATATTAGCGATGCTGTCATCCACATACGACGTAGTAAACTGCCAGATCCGGAGGTCATCGGAAACGCGGGCAGCTTTTTCAAGAACCCAACTATTGAAGTCAAGTTGTATGAATCGATAAAGAAAGATCATCCATCATTTCCATCTTATCCGTCAGGTGATGGACTTGTTAAAATTCCTGCAGCATGGTTGATTGAACAGTGTGGATGGAAAGGAAAAACATTTGATGCCATTGGTGTTCACAAAAATCAAGCGCTTGTTCTAGTCAATTACGGAGGTGGAGATGGTAATCAGATATGGCAACTGGCACTCGATATCAAAGCAAGCGTTCAACAAAAGTTCGACATAAATCTTCAACCTGAAGTGAACGTAATTGATTGAAATGATATCAACTCATGATGATGATCACACTTATATGATCAAGTAAAAAAAATGTAAAACGCAAAAAATTTTTGCAAAATATTTTTGTGAATAAAATATTTGTTATAACTTTTCGTATCGTTTAACAAAAAAATAAAAACGCTATGGCAAAAACAGCGAAGAAGTCAGCTAAAAAAGCAAAGAAACCTGCTAAGAAAGCTGCAAAGAAGAAGAAGTAATTAGGTAACACCTAAAGAAACTTTGCGAAGGGAAGTAAATTGGATTTACTTCCCTTTCGTCTTTTATAAAGTGTATCATTTCGACGAAGAATTAATCTAATATATTTCTATACTGCCATAAAGGCTTGAAATAAGTGCATTCAAAAGCGATAATGCATTCAATATCTGGTTAAACTTTTGCTTGAAGCAGCTGTTGTTCACTCGGTTGCGTAAAAATTCTATTTCAACTACTTGTCTTCACGATACAAGGCACGTAACTTTCTCCCTTAAACAATAAAACTGACCAACATGGCAAAGACTCCCACTAAGACCCCGGTAAAAAAGGTTACAGCCAAGAAACCGGCATCCGCTTCAAAAGCAAAAACCGTTTCACTAGACAACACAGGTGAAGATGTATTGAAAAAACTAAAGGACCTCGGTCTGGATACACAACTTCAGGCGGATCTTGAATGGTGCCTTGGAAGTTATCGCGCCGACCAAAACCCCACCGGCCTGTACGACATGCTGGAGCGATCTCTTGGTGTTTTGAATACGGCTAAAGAAAATAAAACAAAAGGTATCACTGCAAAACTTACGGGAGAGCTCGAAAAGGTATTGAAGACTCGTTGAGTGAAAGCAATTAGCTATATCATGTGAGTGACATTGGATAGTTGCCCATGATATTTTGATACATCGACCCCGAATTTTTTCAGGAAATCCACTCCTTCATCGTTGGGAATGCCCTTGTATTCGGCATACGAATTCAAATACACTACTTTCGTGATACCCATCGAGAAAATTATCCGCGAACAGGCAAGACACGGCGATAACGTGATATAAAGCGTAGCCCCTTCTACAGAAGTTTTATTCTTAACAGCATACAGAATAGCGTTTTGCTCTGCGTGGATCGCCAAAGAACATCCGCCCTTAGAATCGCGGGGACAACCCGTCTGCGGCCACTCCACATCACAGTTATGTGTCCCCGATGGTGGTCCATTGTATCCAATAGAGATAATTCGAGTGTCTTTCGTTAGCACCGCGCCCACGTGACGCTTGATGCAATGAGACCGTTTTGCGAGGTTGACAGCCAACTCCATGTAGATGTCATCGAATTCAGGACGTATCATGTGGTAAAAATAGGATTCTAATTCACAATTCTTCGCTCGACAATAAACTCTCGTAGGGTTGTGTACAAATTATTATCTTTAAAACCACATGGAATTAAGAAAAATCTTCCTTTTTGCTTTGCTGACAGTTCCATTTACCTGTCAGTCGCAAGCACCCGAACAAGATCGTCAAAGTCCTATGGCAGTCGCTTCCATGCGCTACAAAGACGCTTATGTGAAGATCACCTATTCGCGACCTCAGAAAAATGGAAGAGAGATATTCGGCAAACTCGTACCATACGGACAAGTGTGGAGAACTGGGGCGAATGAAGCCACGGAAATCACTGTGACAAAGAATGTCCAGATAAACGGATCACTTCTCAAAGCCGGAACCTATACCATCTTTTCCATTCCCAATAAGGACAAATGGACTATCGTCATTAATACCGAAGTAGGATTGTGGGGTTCTTACAACTACAATTCGAAACTGGACGAGATGCGCTTTGATGTGCCTGTACAAACTGTCACTGGCGAATCGTACGAACAATTCACCATCAAGTTTGATCAACGTAATGAATTGGCCGACCTCCTGATAATGTGGGACCATGTTAAAATTTTAATCCCGTTCAAATTCATAAACTGATATCATGTCACGCATCTTACTCGGCCTGTTTTTATTTAGCTTCGCGACGTACGGAATTTGCCAAGACCTATCCGAACTTGATAAACGCCGTGGATTCAAAAACATCCAACTGGGCTCTCCTATCGACTCAATCCAGGGTACTAGACTTCAGAAAGAATTCAAAGAACACGATGAGTATCCTGCAAAACTATACGAAGTCGAGCATCCCGATTATCAAACTATTGGTGAGATAAAAATAAACAAGGTTGAGCTCAAGACATACAGAGACCTTATCTATGAGATCAGGGTCGTCACTCACAAAGATCCCCGGCTAATGAAGGCATTAGAATCCCTTTATGGCAAGGCTGACTATGATATCAAAAATGAAACCTATTTTTGGAAGACCGACAGTCTCATCCTTAAATTTCAATCTGATGGCAAGCACAGGCTTGAATTGCTTTACGTATCGTTCGGACTGCTCAAAAGCATGAAGGAGGACAAGGATAAAAAAGTAGATGACATTGCTAACGACTTTTAACCATTTGTACAATGACTAACGCCGCAAAATCATTCTTGCTGTTGTCACTTCTGTCAACGGCTTGTTTTATCAATGTAAACGGTCAAACTGATAACAAAAAAACTCCTGAATCATCGGAGATCTGGGAACCTCAACCCCGGATCATCACTCCTGGCGATAAACCCACAGATGCGCCATCTGATGCCTTGATCCTTTTTGATGGAAAGAGCTTCGATCAATGGGTTAGCGTGGATGGTGGTGCACCTAAATGGACAATTAAGGATGGCGCATTCACTGTCGCTGCGGGTTCAAAAGATATAAAGACAAAAAAAGAGTTTGGAAGCTTTCAACTACACATCGAGTGGAGGACTCCGTCGGAAGTTAACCCCAATCAGACAGGTCAGGGCCGGGGCAATAGCGGGATATTCCTGCAGGAGCGATACGAAGTTCAGGTGTTGGATAATTATGAAAATAAAACGTATGCCAATGGACAAGCAAGCTCTATTTACAAGCAACATATCCCGCTCGTCAATGCCTGTAAAAAACCCGGAGAATGGCAGGCGTACGACATCTTTTTTACTGCGCCACGATTCAACAAAGAGGGCCGGATCATTGAACCTGCCTACGTTACCGTGATGCATAACGGCGCATTGACATTGAACCATGTAGCACTTTGGGGACCCACTGAATATATTGGATTTCCAGTGTACAAACCTTACGAAACCGGCAGCATTCGGCTTCAAGATCACGGAAATCCTGTAAGCTATCGCAATATCTGGGTTAGGGAGATTTGATCCGTAGAAATTGACTACGGCGTAGTGCAGGGGTTGGCCCGGAAATTGAACTAACATCCTAAATATTTCAATTTCATGAAGACCTTCCAGGCTCTCTTATTGGCACTCGCACTGTTGATGGTGCAGTGTAAATCCACGCAAGTTTCAACTTCCAAGCCTTCCCTTGAAAACACGCATTGGAGACTGGCAGAAATGAATGGGAATCCAATCATTACCCTGGATGCCAGCCGTGACGTTTACATCACCATGGCAACTGAAAAAGGTGAGAATCGAATATCGGGCTTCGCGGGTTGCAATCGCCTCTCGGGTGGGTACACCCTTTCAGGAGATAAAGTGAAGTTTGTTATTGCAACCACAAAAATGATGTGCCCAGAAGAACAAATGGCCGTCGAAGACTTTTTGTTGAAGGCCCTGTCCTCCGCTACGTCATACAAAATAGAAGGCGATGTGCTCGAACTGCTGGATGGTCAAACCATGCTGGCAACTTTTAAAGCTATTGTTGGCTAAATAGGTTTCTTGAAGTTGGACACTTGATTTTGCGAAGACCATCGGATGTAAGTGAATGCCACCACAGCACTGATCAACGTAGCAACCAACTGCGAATGTGAGATAAGACTGTTCAGGAGAAGTCCCCGCTCCTGATCACCTCTCAAATATTCAAGGCAAAATCTTCCCACCGCATAAAGGATCAGGTATACAAGAAACAATTGACCATAGAATTTTTTTCGATCACGTAAGTAAAGAAGGAAGACCATCACGCCAAGAATGTACGCAGCTTCGTAAAGTTGTGTCGGATGGAGGGGCGTATTGAGAGGATTAGCTTGACAAGCCTGATCTGTATAAGTCACCGCCAGGAAGAAATCCGTTTTTTTTCCGTAACAACATCCCGCCATAAAACAGCCAATGCGCCCAAACATATGAACAAGGCAAGTCGTAACGGCCATAACATCCAGCATCGCGTATGTCGGTAGCTTGTTCTTCTTGAAGAATATCATCATTGCCGGTATAGCGAACAGGAACGACCCGTAAAACACGAATCCCCTACCCGCCACTAATCGGCCAGGATGTTGTGTGTAAAATGATACATCCTCAAAGAATAGAAAGACCTTTCCTCCTACAAGCGCAGCTAAAAAAATAACCAGAAAAAGAGAATTGGCCTGGTCGAAAGTCAATCCAACGTCCTTCTTACCACGAACTGCCATATATGCAACACCTGCTATAGCTCCAACAGCAATGAAAAATCCGTAGCTATAAATGTTTATACCAAAAAAATCAAACAATATAGGATGCATTGTGCTGCGCCTTCACTTTATCGTATACTGGATGTATTGGGGTTGTTGGTCTTGGGTCGAAATCAGCCACTGTAAGTAACGCGGTAGATTACACCTGCCTGGTCGTCAGAGATCAATAAAGAACCATCCTTCAGTACAAGAATATCAACCGGTCGTCCCCAAACTTTTTGCGTGGCATCGTTCAGCCAGCCGCTGGCAAAAACCTCATGGCCTGCAACTTTATTATTGTTGAATCGCACAAGGCTCACGTTGTGGCCACTCTTTTTTGACCTGTCCCAAGATCCATGTTCCGCGACGAAGATCTGATTCTTATAAGATGCGGGAAACATAGCGCCGTTGTAAAACTTAAGACCTAAAGGAGCAACGTGTGGCCCGAGCTTGTCTGCTGGCGGAGAAAAATCAGAGCATGGCCGTTTGTCTCCAAACTCGGGGTCCTTTACTGAACCTTCGTGACAATAAGGATATCCAAAATGCAATCCGACCTTAGGTGCATGATTCAATTCACACGACGGAATATTATCACCCATCGAATCTCTGCCATTGTCGGTAAACCATAACTCTTTTGTCTCCGGATGCCAGGTAAATCCCACGGAGTTCCGAACGCCTTTTGCAAATATCTCGCGGCCTGACCCGTCTTTATTCAACCTTGTAATAGACGCGTATATCTCATTCTTTGATTCACAGATGTTACACGGAGCGCCAACAGGAACGTAAAGTTTTCCATCGGGACCGAAGGCAATGTATTTCCAACCGTGATGAGTCTCACTCGGATAGTCGTCGCTGATAACAATCGGAGACGGCGGATTCTCAAGCTTCGATTCAATGCCCTGAAGCTTTACAATGCGGCTTACTTCAGCGATGTAAAGATCACCTTCGTGAAATGCTACTCCATTTGGCATATTCAACCCCGAAGCGATAACCCATCGCTTATCCGCCTTGTTGTCACCATTGGTATCCTGTACCGCGTAAACTTTGTCTTGATCCTTGTTCCCAACGTAGACTATACCTGACGGGCTGACAGCCATTGATCTTGCATCCGGCACCTCTGCAAAAACTTCGATCTTAAATCCTTGCGGAAGCTTGATGGTGTTCAGCGGCAGCGATTGCGAATATTCTGTTATCGCCGGGCCGACAACCCCTATCGCAGAATTATTTCCCGAATTGCCGCATGCTAATACGATTAAGGATATAAATATCACAGCCTTTAATGTGTTCATAGTTGAAACTTTTTTCAGTTGAGAAACAAGTGAAAATCAAGTTAGGTTTTTTAAGGATCAAAAAACAGCCAGTGGATTATCCAACCCGACCCCCTTCAGGGGGGGAATGGAGCATATCCAATCTTGCAAAAAAGAAACCTCCTCCCAGATTAAATGAAAACCCAGGCCGTGCCCGGCGTTTTTAATCTATTCGATCAAGTAGGTAAGTTTGCCTTTCGACCATTCTTGAAGGGTCATTTCCGCACTAAACGATGCTAATCCTACTTTTCTAATAGCAATCTTCTTAAGCGAATCTTTCGCTAATTTTTCATCATAAGTCAATAAATGGGTCGATACCCATAATCGAACATTTTCATTTTCGTGATCCAACAATTTTACTAGTTCTGACAGCCTATTTGAATCGCGCAAAGAACGAAAACAAGCATCCATTTTTTATAATATGCTCTAGCACTTTTTTGATCGTCATTGCTCGACGCTTCGGTAAAGGCTAGCAATGAGACCAAGTAATCACCAGATAGGTCCATTTCACTTGGATTTTATGGAAAAGTTAGCCCTTTAGCTTCAGCATTTAAACCTCTTAGTCCAAAATGTGTTTGTTGGGCAAAGCTTTGATCACTTAATCATTGGCGAAATCCTTCATGTTTTTTAGTGCTCGTGGTTTTACCGTTTTTCAAAAAAACCATCTCTTATACTGTAAAATCCTGATTATTTTTGCCCCATGGTTTCAGTTTCAAATATCTCGTATTTTATAGGTGGGCGCCCATTGTATGAAAACGCCAGCATGTTCATTAAGCCTAAGGACAAAATCGGTCTAATAGGATTGAATGGCCGGGGCAAATCGACATTGCTCAAGATAATCAACGGTGATATTAAGATTGATTCAGGATCGATCAGCAAGAGCTCTGACTGCACCATAGGATTTCTCAACCAGGACCTGCTTTCTTACCAAACGGAGGACTCAATCCTCACGGTTGCTATGGGCGCGTTCAAAGAGGTCGTTGACATTGAACGAGATATCGAGCACATCATTAAGAAGCTGGAGACTGAGTACAGTGACGAACTTGTGGGAAAACTGTCCAAGCTACAGGAAAAGTACGATCACCTCGATGGCTACACGATACAATCCAAAGCTGAAGAGGTTCTGGAAGGAATCGGATTTGCGACGACCGACCTTCATCGTCCATTGAAAGAGTTTTCTGGTGGATGGAGGATGAGGGTAATGTTGGCCAAACTGTTGTTGGAGAAACCCTCGTTGCTGATGCTGGATGAACCCACAAACCACCTGGACCTTCCCTCCATAGAGTGGGTTGAAGACTATTTGCGCAACTATGACGGCGCAGTAATCATTGTATCACACGACAGAGTATTCCTTGACAACGTCGTCACAAAAACGGTTGACGTAACCATGCAGCAATTGGTAACCTATGAGGGGAACTATAGCTTCTACCTGCAGGAGAAAGAGCTGCGTCAGGAGATCCAACAAAACGCATACGAAAATCAGCAGCAAAAAATACGTCAGACTGAAAGATTTATTGAGCGGTTCCGGGCAAAGGCTACAAAGTCAAAGCAAGTCCAATCGAGGATAAAAGCTCTCGACAGGATGGATATGATCGAAGAAGTGGTTGATGATACGGCAGCCGTAAACTTTAAATTCAAATTCAGTCAACAGCCTGGGCGATTTATTGTTACGCTGAAGAATATTTCAAAATCGTATGGTACACTTGAGTTGTTAAAGAATACTTCCATTTCAATTGAAAGGGGTGATAAGATTGCTTTGATAGGCGCCAATGGAAAAGGTAAATCAACCTTACTGCGTATCATATCAGACACGGAACCTGTCGAAGGCGAACGCACTCTTGGGTTCAACGTAATTCCAGCATTTTTTGCCCAGCATCAATTGGAGGCATTACACGTGGACAACGAAATTCTTGACGAGCTTAAACAAGCTGGCTCCGGCAAAACAGAACAGGAGTTGAGAAACGTGTTGGGGTGTTTCCTTTTTTCCGACGAAGATGTATTCAAGAAAATAAAAGTATTGTCCGGCGGTGAAAAGTCACGTGTGGCGTTGGCCAAGACGCTGATCTCGGAAGCAAACTTCCTTTTACTTGACGAACCAACCAACCACCTCGACTTCATTTCTGAGAATATTCTTATTCAGGCTTTGCAACAGTACAAAGGAAGTTTTGTAGTTGTATCCCACAATAGGCACTTTGTATCACAAGTCGCAAACAAGATTTGGTACATAGAGAATAAGCAGATCAAAGAATATCCGGGAACATTTGACGAATACGAGTACTGGAAAAAGAAGAATGCAGCTGGTACTATTGAGCCAGTAAAGACCGAAAAGAAGGCTGAACCCACACCCAAGCCGAATCCTGTACAAACGCCATCCAATAAAGTAAAGCTAAAGTCGTTGGAAAAAGAGCTTAAGAAAGTTGAAGAACAGATTAGCGAACTTGAATCATCGAAGGCGTCGCTAGAAAATGAGCTCACCAAGCCAGAGGTTTATAACAAACCTGACAAACTAAAAGAAGTCCAATCGAAGTTCAACCAGGCGATCTCTTCGTTGGCAGATGCGAATAAGAAGTGGGAAGATCTCGCCTCCGGGATCGATGAACTGTCTGCGTGATTGCTACTCTTTACATCAGTAAGAGAGCTGTGTACATAATTCCTGATTTACATTGTGCGCACCCCGAGAACTCGGGGTGAAGACCTTTGTAAATACCGGGCACTGCGATCACAAGGGAAGCACAACGATCACCACGTGAAGGAGGTAAAAATGCCCCGATAATTATCGGGGTGAGCCTTGTGGTTCTCGTTGGACATTTTGACACGCACTAACTCCATTGAGGATATTGTCCCTCTGGAGGTGGCACAAGCGCAAACTTATCTTCGCTTTTAATTAACTTGTTGCTACCCTAGTGGTGCACGTTTATCTGACTTAACAGCTTGATGTTTTTGGGATCAGAATAATCGTATTGAAAAATACCATCAGTTCCAATCATTATCAGCACATCGTTGTACGGAATAACATCATGAGCGTTGATGTTTTGATAATGTGCAAGCATGTTGGCTGAGATGTTATGAACATCGGTTACATCAAATGCTTTCAAGCCATCGCTTCCATCACAAAGGAACAACGTCTCGCCATCCACACCCAGGCCGTGAGGATTTGTCATCTGATATGTGGCAGTCAACTGCGGATTAGTTAATGTTCTGATATCAATGATTTCGAGCTGATTGGAGGTTCCGGCGCAAACATTTCCCGACCGGAGCGTAACGTAAGCATACTCGTCGTCAACTACCACAGGGTCGCAGCTTACGACGTGTTGGTACATGCTCACGGTCACTGGAGTTTCCGGTTCGGAAACATCATATATATGCATTCCAGTCGTTGACCCGATGAAAAGGTTATTTTTGTGGGGAAAGATTGTTTCTATATCCCACGAAACATACTGCCGGGTTTTTGCTACGGGGTTCTTTTCCGATGACACGTCGACTGTCTGGAGGTCGCCGCCATCGAGCATGTAGAGATGATCTCCACTTAATGTAAATCTAGCCAAAGAGCCGCCAACGCCAAGGCCAGAGCCAGACCCTGGCGCAATGGCGGCCTCTGTGCTAAAGTCCGCTGCCATATTTGCCTGGAGAGCGATACCGGTCCCATAATAGACGCCTCCCCACGGCTGATGTACTGCATTACAATCTGATTGAGTTACGGCTGTATTCTTGTCCTCCTTCCATTCCGTAATAACACAACAGTTCACGTCAGCCTGAATTCCCATTGAACGATAATTCTTGAATACTCCCTCGAGTCTTCCTGTTTCCTTCACAGCATTCACGTTCGTTATGTCAAAGGCTACAAGGTCTACAAAACTGTCGGCGTAAAGCGTTTTTCCCTTGATGGCCATGTCGTAATTGCCGGGCACCTTCAAGAACTTGACCGGCGTTGGTTGTGAAGGGTTGTGATTGTCGAGGATATGGATCCCTACTCCGGGTTCGTTGACAAACAAGAATCCATCCTTATAATATATTGTGCCCACACCCTTGATAGGCTGTGGGTCCATTAAAGCAATGCTTGAGCGAATCTCCTCAACGGTTGTGTAAACCGGTTCATAGTATACATATTCGTTTGTGACTTCGCATTTGTCGGTACATCCTTCCAGTAGAACGCTAATACCTAAAAGGACAGTTAAGAAGAGCAGAGCGTACAAGGACACGTGAATCCTTTTTTGAAGTCGATTTTCTAGAGTATCCATATAACGGTAAGGGGTTGTTTTCGAATTCTTAGACACTAGCCCCACAAGAAAGGTTGTAAGGTTTAGTGAAAAATATACTTAAATCTTAGACCAACATCGAACGTAAGTGGGGTCGACTGTATACCCACGTCGGATTTATAAACCGAATTGAGTGGATATCGCAGACCTGGATTAAGCGCAATGCGATAGTGCGTACCGAACCTGTAACTGAACTCCGTACCCATCAATCCACTAAAGTTCACAGAACGGTATGGGGAATCGTCCCCTCTTCCTTGAGTTGTTACATTCAGAAATCCTCCCTCTGGTGTGATCGTATTCTCGAGGAACAGATCGGTGGAAACTCCGGCATTTAACTGAAGTCCGAATTTCTTATTAACAAGCAGATAACCTGCCTGAACTGGAACGCTGAAGAACTTGACATTATTGTTCACTGTATAGGGAACTGTGGGCGAAAGCTTGCTGCTTGCATATGCATCGGCGAGTTGGGGGAGTTTATCAAGTTCAGTAATTGATTCAGCCTTTAAAGTCTGTAATCCGTTAGTAGCAACCACATTTGTCGCTGTATAATCGGACGATTGCGTCAAATAGTTCACACCACCCTGTATGCTCCAGCGCTTGGAAATTCGAGTTCCAACATTTAATCCCAAAGAGTAAGAGATGCCTGATGCCTTCGCCTGTTTGTCAGGCACGGTGCTGCTAGTAAATGCTGGCGCATTGTTCGAAGATGAGGGCGATACTCCGGTATTCACCGAGCTAAATCCTCCGGCCGCAAATCCAACAGACGTCCAAAGTTTTTCCGAAGTCTGCTCTTTCTCCTTCTTGTCCATCGCCGCGTACCTCTCCTCTTCAACACGCAACTTCAGAATCAATGCTGCACCAGGGTCAACCTCATTCTTGGGTATCACCAATTGAGGCTCTCGGGCTGAATAAAATGATGGCACCCCTCTGTCAGCGTATTTGTCGAGCGTGTTGGCCGTTGAACTGACGCCATTTTCAGAAACTACATCCGCAGCGGCGACCTCTTGAGTTAGTGACATGCTCCTATTGTCGACAACGAAAGGTGAAAGTTGTTTTCTTACGCGTTGATCCTTCGTCGCGGGTACATCTGCGAGAATGTTGTCGTTTTTATCACGTTCATCAGTCACTTTTTCTTCGCTGGTAACAGCCGGCTGCGTATCGCTACTGGTCGACGCTGTTTCATTATTTGCAATACTTGGGTTATTTTCTGACTGTTGAGTATTCGTGACGGATGCTTGTTCGTTAAGCGCTGCCGTCTTGGTATTGACGATATAGAAACCTATCCCAGCGACGCACATGGCGAATGTTACCGAAGCGGCTGCGAGCAACTTATAGAACAAAAGCCTCCGTCTTGTTTTTTCACCTTCGGCTTTTTCCAGTTCAAGCTCGATACCCGTCCATACATTGTCGGACGGATTTAACTCGGCGCCATAAAAGGCCTGTTTAAACGAACCGTCAGATTTTTCCAATTCAAGTTCTATCCCGGCCCACACATTGTCGGACAGTTCCATCTCGGCGCCTTCAAAAGCCTCTTTAAACGAATCTTCAAATTTTCGCCTCTCCATACCTATCGTACAATGTTGACTCCTTTAATATTCTTACCTGCAGTAAACTTTTTGCTCTAGCAAACTGGGATTTTGATGTTCCTTCCGAGATTCCCAACATCTCGGCAATTTCTTTATGACTATATCCTTCGATCGCGAACAAGTTGAATACAATTTGGCAACCTTGAGGTAACGCTTGTATCATCTCTAGAAGCTGGCTGACGTTGAGTCCAGATAAACTCACTTCTTCTTGCGGTAGGACAAGTTCCGTTACATCAACCATCGGATAGAGATAGAGTTTCTTGCGTTGAAGATTGAGAGCAGTATTCACCATTATTCTGGTGATCCATGTTTCCAGTTTTGACTCTTGTCGAAAATCCTTGATTCCTTGGAAGACTTTTATGAAGCCTTCCTGAACAATGTCTTCGGCTTCGGCGGTTGTTTTAGAATATCGAAGGCATACAACGAGCATCTTACGGCAATACCGATCATACAGAGCCTTTTGAAAAGCTCTGCCGCCTCCGCGGCATCCCTCAATAAGCTCGTTCTCGCTGAGCATGAATCCGATAATCGGGCCGTTCTCCATCTTTGACACAGGCTTTGATAAAAAAGTTGGAAATGGTTATAACTTTAACCCTATGAGATACACGCATTTGTTCACGCTTTGCCTCGGGTTTCTTGCATCCTGTACCCCTATTGTTCAAAGTTCGACTAATTCTGAAAGTAATCCTAAGGTCCTGAGGCTGATGGATTTTGCCTACGAACCTGAAATTAAAACCGTTGAATTATCGCCGGAAGGTTTCCCGTTGTTGCCTGCAATCACCAGGCTGGGAGAATGGAAATTAGTGTTACGATTTGACGACCTCCGAAGCGACCGCGACACTTACAACGCGCGTATTATCCACTGTAATTATGACTGGACAAAATCAGACTTGCAGGACCTCGATTACATGACCGCCTACAATGAATTCCCTGTGAATAACTCTGAGTTCTCTGTAGATACCCACATTCCCTATGTACATTATTGGTTCCAGATGCCACCCGTAAAGCTACCAGGCAACTATGTAGTTATGTTATATCGCGGTAGTGACAAAGAAGATGTGATACTCACCAAAAGATTCATGGTCTATGAAAATCTGGTGACGTTTACTCCCGAAGGAAATCTGGTCGGCTCGGGCGCTGTGGCTAATATTAATCAACAGCTAAATTTTACGGTGACTTATAAAAATTTGACAATACTTAATCCACTGATTGACGTCCATGTTAACATCCGTCAAAATCAAAGATGGGACAACATGGCAACTGATGTCCGACCGAGCTTCACGCGGGAATTAGAAAAGGAGCTTGAGTACCGCTTCTTTGAAGATTCTAAAATGTTCAGAGGAGGTAATGAGTTCCGCTTCTTTGACTTCCGATCGCTTAACAATCCTGGAAGAAATGTTGGATATGTAGCCAAGACCAGCAAACCTTATGAAGTCTATCTTGCAAAAGATAAACCTCGCACGGACGAAGCGTATGGTCAATATAATGATATCAATGGAGGCTATACCATTGATAATTATGATTACAGGGAACTTTCCTTCACAAATTACGCGAACGTTACTTTTAACTTGTCGACACCTCCTGTTGATGGAAACGTGTATGTGACGGGAGCATTCAACTACTGGAATCTCAATGATATCAACAGGATGGAGTATGATTCGACTCAGGGAATGTATAAGGGACGGGTGCTAATGAAGCAGGGATGGTATGACTATCAATACATTGTCAAATCTTCGACACTACCTCCTTATTATTTTGAGGGCAGTCATTTCGAAACGGAGAACAGATACGAGATCCTCGTATATAACAGACCATTTCAACCAAGGGCTGATATATTAATCGGCTATTTTGTAGTAGAAAAAAATCCGCGTCGCTAAGCGTAAGTAACGTCGTGCTGAGGCGCCCGGTGAATTGAATCGTTGTTTGCCACATCCAACATTCCGAAACCCTTGTGAGTAAAGTAGCCTAGTCCGTTCTCGTAGATAAACTGCTGAACCTCGCGCGCTGCATAAAGAGTGAAGGGGAACGTGTAACCCCGTACTTCAAACTTCACGTCATTATCGTAGAGCGGATAGATCCGGGCAAACTTCTTATGTGATGCCTGGAGTCGTTGAATGTAGTCATGATCCGGTACGATCTGGAATTTATAAAACGAAGCCAGCTGTTCCGGGGTGAACTTACCCAGAGCTTCCATTCTCGATAGCGTGCATTCGTATAGCAGATCTGAAAACTCGTCGCTTTCGGGAGAGACGAACTTCTTTCCGCTTTCATCATTAAAAGCTGCCGGTATAACTACGATTGGAGATATACAAAGGAACCTCGACTCGTCACTTATGGTCACTGGCTCTTCTTCTTCAATGGCTTCAGGAACCAGGTGCATGTTACCGACAATGACCTCCTTTTGTTCAAACAAACGGGCCAAGAAATAATCCATGAACGCTTTATCGGGACAAGCAAACACCAGAGTAACTTTTGCAGAGAAATAGTGCAGGCCTTTTCGGCTGACTTTTGTCTGTCCTTTAAGCCCTGAAAAGTTGTATTGATTAAAATCAAGGAATCCCTTTTCAGGCCCAAAAATGAGAAGGCCCTTAATGACCTGTGCCAGCAAATACTGGTGATGAAACGGAACGTACGCACCCCGATTTTTCAGTGAAAAAATAATCCTGGTTCTCAAACCACAAAAAATTTTAATTGGAGTTAAAAAGCTACAACAGCAAAAAACCTGCTTAATACTGATTGTGAGCAGTTTATAAAACTAAGAAAAAATCAGAAAGGTTCTAACGATTTTAAACGAATCTTTAGACGTTAAAACGGAAATGCATGATGTCGCCGTCCTGTACAACGTAGTCCTTACCCTCTACGGCCATTTTGCCGGCCTCCTTGCAGCCCTGTTCGGTTTTATATTGTTGATAATCAGGGAGCTTGATGACTTCAGCGCGGATAAATCCTTTCTCGAAATCGGTGTGTATTACGCCCGCTGCCTGCGGTGCTTTCCAGCCCCTTTTGATGGTCCAGGCCCTGACTTCTTTTTCGCCTGCAGTGAAATAAGTGATCAGGTCAAGCAGGTGGTACGACGCTCTCAAAAGTTTGTTTAATCCCGATTCGGTAAGGCCGTACTCTTGTAGGAAAACGTCCCGATCTTCGGCACTTTCAAGTTCAGCAATCTGAGCTTCTATGGCTGCACTAATAACTACCACCTCTGCATTCTCATCCTTAACGTGTGCCTTAAGCGCATCCACATAAGCATTGCCAGTATGTATCGATCCCTCATCTACATTGGTTACATAAATAACAGGCTTGGAGGTAAGCAATTGCAGATCGGCAACGGCGTTCCTTTCTTCCTCGCCAACGACTAGAGTTCTTGCGTTCTTCCCCGCCAACAAGGTGTCACGAAACTGTTGAAGTACAGCAAGCTCCTTTTTCATTTTCACATCTCCGCTTTTCGCAGCCCTTTCTACCCTTGATAACTTTTTTTCGATCGACTCGAGATCTTTGAGTTGAAGCTCTGTGTCGATGATCTCTTTGTCGGACACGGGATTCACTTTGCCGTCAACATGAACGATGTTGTCGTTTTCGAAACAGCGGACAACATGAACAATTGCATCGACTTCTCTTATGTTAGCAAGAAATTGGTTTCCCAATCCTTCCCCTTTACTGGCGCCCTTAACGAGCCCTGCGATATCGACAAATTCAATGGAGGTTGGAATTACTTTTTGGGGCTTTACCAGTCCCTCAAGTATTCTAAGACGGTTATCCGGAACGGAGATCACTCCTACATTGGGCTCAATAGTGCAAAACGGAAAGTTCGCAGCCTCAGCTTTATTATTCGAAATGGCATTAAATAAAGTGGACTTTCCCACATTTGGCAGTCCTACAATTCCGCACTGAAGCCCCATAGCTGTCGTTTAATTTCAGGGCGCAAATATAGGGGGAAATTGGGAAATTGGGAGATAGGGGGATACGGAGATGGGGGGATAGGGAGAGCGCATAGGATATCGGTTGAGCGAAGGCATTCCTTATCTCCTTATCCCCTTATCGCCTTATCTCCTCCAAAAGAAAAAAGCCTCTGAACATTCAGAGGCCTTTCCAATATAGGTTTAGATCAGGTTGGTTTCTATTCCCATTTTAATTCGGTGTCAACGCCAGGTGATTTGGTAGTCGCGGCCTCAGCCTCCTCCCGCTCCCGCTCCTGTACATGATCAAATTGGCTGAAGTCCACATTTGGCATCAGCTCTGTCTTAACATGATTTACCGTATTAGTTAACGCATCCATGAACTTGTTAAAATCTTCCTTGTACAGAAATATCTTATGCTTTTCATAGGTAAATCCATCTTCTTTGAACCGCTTTTTACTTTCCGTGATGGTCAGGTAGTAATCGTTTGAACGGGTAGCTTTTACATCAAAAAAATAGGTTCTCTTGCCGGCTTTTACTTTCGTTGAGTAAATTTCGTCCCTGCCGTTTGTCTTGTTTTCTTCCACAATCCTTCAAATTTAAGGTTAGATTTAAGTTTGGTTCAGACTAAGGTACTATTTTGAGACCTCATTGCAAACAACCATATTAATATTTTAGAGATGGTTTACGCGTTTAACCAACTAAATATGCCGACGAAACGCCAATTTTTGCCTATCTGTGAAAATTAAGCAAGACGATATACTCCGATCAGCCAGTTTGGAATTACTTGCCCGTCAGCTAGTTGAAGGCTTTATTACGGGGCTGCACAAGTCGCCGTACCACGGCTTCTCCGTTGAGTTTGCGGAACATCGACTGTATAACGAAGGTGAGAGTATACGTCACGTTGACTGGAAAGTATACGCGCGCACTGATAAGCTTTTCACGAAACGATACGAAGAAGAGACCAACTTGAGGTGTCTCATCGCGATCGATACGTCACCATCCATGTTCTATCCGGTGCAAACAAAAGCGAAGATCACATTTGCCAAGTTTGCCGCGGCTGCGCTGTCTTATATGCTGAACAGACAACATGATGCCGTAGGAATGTGCCTGTTCTCGGACAAGATTGAGACACTAACGCAGGTGAAATCGTCTGCCAGCCACCTCAACAAGATCCTTCGTCAGCTTAATGAGATAGACAGCGATAACAAGAAGCAGTCGTTGAGAAAGACAAACGTGGCAATGGTGTTAGACGAGCTGGCGGAGAAGATCCACCGACGTTCACTCGTAATAATTTTCAGCGATATGTTTGACAGCGCCGAAAACTCCGATGACCTCTTCAAAGCTCTTCAGCATCTCAAACATAACAAACACGAAGTGATTGTTTTTCACGTGATGGACAATCAGACAGAACTACTTTTCAACTTTGAAGACCGTCCAATGGAATTCGTTGACCTTGAAAGTGGAGATAAGCTGCGACTAAATCCCGGCGATGTGAAGGTCAGCTACCAACAGGAAGCAGACCGCTTCCATAAGGCATTAAAGATGCGTTGCAATCAGTACAAAATAGACTTCATTGAGGCTGACGTACAAAGCGATTATAATATGATCCTTCAGACTTACCTGATCAAGCGTGCGAAGATGAGGTGAGGAGAATTGTTGATTGTTAATCGTTAATTGTTAATTGTTAATCGTTGCCCGCCCCCGCGCTGCGAAGGCGGGTTATCCGTTAATCGTTAGTGTTTGCAGTCACGCATTTTATCAAGCTTACGAAGATGAGTTGGCCGCGTATAGGCATAAGGATAGGCCGCTCCGGACGTGTCCCTATTATCGATAGAGATAATAGGAATTGCCACAAAACTAAAATGATAGAGCGTTATTCCTGCTCAACTTCCTGGTGAAGCCATGCTTTCTTGGCAAGAAGCTCTTCTTTTGTTTCTACCATATCCGGATCGGGAACGCAACAATCTACAGGACAAACTGCCGCACATTGTGGTTCTTCGTGAAAGCCTGAACATTCGGTACACTTTCCAGAAACGATATAATAGAATTCATTGGATACTGGTGTTTGCGCCGTCTTGGCATCAACACTGGATCCATCTTCCAATTCAACTGTTTCCAACTTTGTGCCTCCAGCCCAGTTCCACTCCTGGCCTCCTTCGTAGATAGCTGTGTTGGGGCACTCCGGTTCACATGCACCACAGTTGATGCATTCGTCCGTGATCATTATTGCCATGCTTTTTCTATTTTTGACTCGTTTTTTAAGACAATTACAAAAGTACATCAAACAACTCTAAAAACGGACACGTCCCTTTAAAAGTTTGCGACATGCGAGATGATGAAAGGATAGCTGCATTTCATAGGCTTGCGACCTCGTTAGTAACCCTAGATGAAGAAATATTTCAATCGTTAGCACTAAAAGCAGCCTCAGAAAACCCCTGGTTCACCGAGAAAAGTGTCCGAATGGCCGTTAGCAATCTTGAGCAAATGCTCTCAGGGAAAACGCTTAGTCAATGGACCTCACAATATGATCTTAATGTAAAACCCAAAAAGATCGCCATTGTGATGGCAGGCAATATTCCTCTCGTAGGCTTTCACGATTTCCTCTGCGTGTTGATCAGCGGCCATTCCGTTTTAATTAAGACGAGTTCTAAAGACAATACCCTTATTCGTTTTGTAGTTGATCAGCTCGTAGCTATTGAGCCTCGTTTTAAAGATAGGATAGAATTTGCTGAACAGCTGAAAGGCTTCGATGCTATCATTGCTACCGGAAGCGATAATACTTCACGCTATTTTGAATATTACTTCGGAAAGTATCCTCACATCATCCGTAAGAACAGGACATCTGTGGCTGTGCTAACAGGTAATGAGAATGACAACGATCTTCGGGACCTTGGCATAGACGTATTTAGCTACTTCGGACTCGGATGCAGAAATGTTTCCAAGCTCTTTGTGCCCGCCACCTTCGCCATCGAAAGGATATTTCCCCCGTGGGAACACTATCATGACATTATCCATCACCACAAATATTGCAACAACTACGACTATCAAAAATCGGTATTGCTCGTAGCACGTATTCCCTTTCTTGACAGCGGTCATGTTATGCTACAGGAAACTGAAAGGCTCGTGTCTCCAATATCGGTAGTGTATTACCAGTTCTATAACTCAGCCGGTGATCTGGATTCAAAACTTGCAGCAAGCCAGGAAAAGATTCAATGTATCGTTGATAACTCCGGTCGATATTCAAAAATTAAATTTGGCCATGCACAATCCCCGGGACCCGAAGATTACGCTGACCAAATTGACACCTTAAAGTTCCTGACGGAGCTTAAATGAAATAGTCGTGAGTATTAAGTACGAGGACCTACTAAATACTAAATACTAGATACTAAGAACTTAACTAAGGTTTATTTCCTCTGATAATTTCAACCCAACCGGTATACGTATCACCGCCATCTACCTGGAGTCTGTAGAAGTATATACCGTCAGACGTTTCATCTGCATTCCAGAAATTACCGTCTCTATAATCGTTTGACTTGAATACTTCGTTGCCCCACCTGTTGCTTACAATAAGCTTGTGCTGGCCCGTCAATGGCAGGTTCAATACTTCAAACGTGTCATTAACAGCGTCGTCGTTCGGTGTGAAGACGTTAGGAACATAGATGCTAGGATCGAGTGTAATCTCAGTATCAATAGTTTTCTCGCAACCAGACTCATCCCTCACCTTGATCCGGTAGACACCCGGAGGGAGGTACTCATAAAGTTTCTTGAACTTGTTTTGAGGATCAAGTTTGACTTGTGTCCAATCCTCAACTACGATATCGTCATCGGCGTCATAGAGCGCAATTTCGTAATAGAGCTCGTTTGAAGGCGAAACGAATCTAGTGCCACCGTCGATATCAGCGACTTCTATGCTTCCGGTCCGTTTCGGATCGGGGAATGAAGGCTTCACTTCACCCAATGTGATGTTTAAGCCCAATCTCACATCGTATACGACGGTATCAGAAACCAGCGTACATGTACTCGTTCCAAAGGTTTGTGTCTGAACCATTACAAACCTGTAAGATCCAGGCATAACGAGGAAGCTGTGTTGCAATGGCGGATTGTAGACAAATGTAACTGATTTGGAAAGTGGAATATTTGACGATGTAAGGCTATCGACCTTAAAGAACTTGTCGTCGTTATCAAACACTCTTATCACAAACGGCGCGTCGATTTGGCCTGTGATATTATTTATTGTAAGGTTAGGATTTTCACAGTTAGACAATACATCAAAACTTCCAATCGCCTGTACACCGCCAACGGCAATAGCATCTGTGCGCGTAGGGCAGGTAGTGGTGGCAGATTTGATATAAATGTAATAAGCGCCACGCACAAGATTATTAAATGTTATGCTCGGCAGGCCGGGCGAAGGATAATCGACAAATTGATCGTCGTCCGGAACGTTTAATTGATCCTGGCTAACCGCTACCTCGTACAATCCAGCATCGCTGATTGCGACAGTAATGAAGCCACTTACACCCTCATTCACACAAGTAGCATCGCCTGGCGTAATAGTAACTGAGGCCAAAGGAACCTGACCTGGTGCTTGTACCGCAATAGGTTTGCTTTGTATACAATCAAGGTTATCTTTTACATCGACAACATAATTGCCCTGTGCAAGGTCTAGGTATTCCTTCTCGCCGTTAACAACATCTTCGTAGTCAATAAACACAATATAGCCTGAAGGATCCGTGGTGAACGGAACTGCTTTCTTAAGTCTCACCTGAAGAGGATTGCTACCTGAATCACCGCCCGCGATTGAAGATACAAGAATTGAACCATCCGTACCGTTGCAGGTTGAGACCTCAGTTGATGCAACAGTGTAATCAATCTTCGGGAAAGTATGCTTTATCCTTACCATGACAGTATCAGGGCAAAGGAAGTTGAATGTTTCGTCCACCTTGATGATAATGAAGTCGGTATCGTCGGCGGGTAATCCACCTGGAAGCGGCGCACCAGGAGTAAATGTCTGCGCGGATGACTCGACGCCATCCAACACATACTTATACCAGTATTCGCCAGTGGTTGTCCCGTCGACAGTTAATATCGCATTTCCGTCGGTGCCGCCGAAACAAGTTACATTGGCCGTTACTTGCTTATCCAGGATCTCAACTTGAGTTTTGAGGTCAAGGAAGAAGTCAACAGGACCGCAGGCCTTTCCATTGCCTTCGTCGATCACCGTGTATTGATAGTTGCCAGAGCTAAGGTCATCGAACGTTACAGTATTGGACGTAAACTTGGTTTGCGTCGTTCCGTTAATGCTCCACAGTACTCTGAATGTCGTAGGTGTTCCATCGAATCGGCTGATCGTGAATGACACCTCACCCGCGTCGCGATCGTTACATGATGGTTGTGTTACAATGGTTGGTATGATCGCATTAAAGTTTGCACAATCCGTTCCACCACCACCGCAGGCAGGATCGCCAACTGGACGAATTGTAACAGTTGGAGTAGCCGTAAGTTGAGCAGAGCAACTGCCGACACTAGCTAATACGTTGAAAGTTGTATTGGCAGTGAGATTACCCGTAGGCAATAATATGTTTCCACCTGTACCGACTACCGGCGCTCCGATCGGTGTATTTCCTACGTTATTTCGCAATTGATAGCTAACACCATTTTCCGACGCAGCAATTACTATATTCGTGGATGCGCCTGAACAGATCAATGTCGATGCCGCAGTTACCGTCAGGTTCGTTGCAGGTCCGGGAGTAACAGTTACCGTTTCCGTATCTGTGAGTTCAATAGAGCAAGTTCCATTGCTTGCAACAATGTTAAACGTAGTTGTCGCGGCAAGATTACCGGTAGGAATATTAATAGTTCCACCCGTTCCTACCACAGGCGAACCTATGTTGGAATCATTTAGGTCATTTCGAAGTTGATATGACACTCCATTTTCAGATGCCTGCACCTGAATGAAGGTAGAAGTTCCACCGCATATTGTGCCCGCCGAAGACGTAACTGTTAATCCACTGTTCAAGCTGCCAGCAACGGTTACAGTTGCAAGCGCTGTCAATTCAACAGGAGGACAAACGCCGCTAGTAGCGAGGACGTTAAAAGTTGTAGTCGCGTTGAGTACTCCAGTCGATAAGTTGAGAGTTCCGCCAGTACCAACAACAGCCGGTCCTACATTGATATCGCCAGCATCATTACGCAGCTGATAAGTAACACCTACCTGTGATGAAGCAACCGTCACGGCGCTAACACCACCGACGCAAAGAGGATTCAACGTGGCCCCTACTGCAAGACCAGCATTTGGGGCTACGTCTACGTTGACCGTTTCAAGGTCCGTAAGTTCTAACGAACAAGATCCATTGGAAGCAAGCACATTGAATGTTGTAGTTGCTGCCAGATTACCTGTTGGTAAAAGAATCGTGGCACCTGTACCAGCTACCGGAGCGCCGACGTTCGCGTCATTTGCATCATTCCGCAATTGATAAGTAACACCTGTCTCTGATCCTGCAATTTGAATATTTGTACCTGTTCCCTGGCAAATCGGACTTGCCGCTGCTACCAAAGTAAGGCTGGCATCTACGCTACCAGAGACTGTTACCGTCGCCTGGGCTGTGAGCTCAACAGGAGGACAACCAGTGCCAGCTGCCAATATGTTAAATGTTGTAGTGGCGTTAAGAACACCCGTGGGTAATGAAATCGTTCCTCCGTTTCCAACAACGGCACTTCCTACGGGCACATCGCCCACGTCATTTCTAAGCTGATAACTAATTCCTGTTTGCGATAGAGCGACTGTGATCGTCGTGGATCCACCCACGCACAGTGGAGTAAGCGTAACTGCTACTGCTAGCGAAGGATCTGGCGACGGAGATACTGTTACTGTCTCTATATCAGTAAGCTCAATTGAGCAAGTTCCATTGCTTGCAAGTACATTAAATGCAGTGGTCGCCGCGAGCACGCCCGTTGGAAGGTTGATCGTGCCACCATTACCGGCGACTGCGGAACCAATATTGCTATCATTAGCGTCGTTTCTTAGTTGATAAAGTACTCCATTCTCAGAGTTTGCTACCTGTATATCGGTTGAATTGCCTGAGCACAAAGGGTTAGCAGCAGCTGTCACTGACAATCCCGCGTTGATCGCGCCTGCAACAGTTACAGTTGCCGTATTGGTAAGTTCAACGGGCGTACATCCTGTAGCTGTAGCCAACACGTTAAATGTCGTATTCGCGGTCAAAGCGCCAGTAGGAAGGTTGATCGTTCCACCTGTTCCAATAACTGCGGGTCCAATGGGTACATCGCCCGCGTCATTTCTTAATTGATAGCTTACCCCTACTTGCGAGTTGTCGACAGTCACATCTGTGGTACCACCGGAACACAGCGGATCGATCGTAACACCGACTGCAAGGTTCGTTTGAGGAGGTTGATTTACAGTAACCACTGCAGTGCCACTGACGGTACCCGGACAGGCAGTCACACTTGCATCAGAAACTGACACGAGCGTGTATGTAGTTGTCGTGGTTGGAGTAACCGGGAATGAAATTGCACTAGACGATGTAACAGTTGGGAAGTTAGTCGTCCCGTCTGTATAAGTAAAAGTCCACGGTGCTGTTCCTGTTAGAGTAACGGTAATGTTAGTAGTTGAACCAGCGCAGACGGACGTCGTGCCCGTGATCGTTGCTGTTGGTCCACTGGATAAAGTTATGCTTATTGGCGTAGGTGCGCTTAAACATCCACTTGTCGAATTGCGAACGAATAAGTTTCCGTTATAGGTTCCAGCAACTGCAGTTGCCGAAACTGTAATAGAAACCGGACTTGCTGTCAAAGGCGCATTCACCACGTCCACAAATCCCTGTGCCTGCGCTGCACCGTTAAAATCTATGATGTATTGATCCGGGGCTCCCGTTGTAGCAGTGTACACCAGGGAAGCGGTTGTTGCCCCCACACAAACAGGAGCAATCGGATTTATAGTTATTGTTGGAATAGGGCTAACCGTAACTTGAGCAGTACCGCTACCGGCAACCGTACAGCCTGCGGCATCTGTAACATTACCCACCATTGCGTAGGTCGTTGTTGCCGCCGGACTAACCGGAATAGGTGTACCGCTTACGTAGTTGTTTATCGTACCAACTCCATTGTCAATTGTTATCGTGTATGGGCTTGTTCCGCCTGTTATTGTGACGGCAAGGGTTGCGCCGCTTCCCGTACAGATTGAACCAGGACCAACTACCGCCAGAACCGCACTTGTTGGCGGAGGATTTACCGTTATGATAGCGGATCCAGTAATATTCGGATTCGGTGCTGTCACACTACAGAGCGACGTTGTATTGGTTACGCTGACAATTGTATAGGTCGTAGTAGCTGCCGGCGTCACATTCACGGTTGCACCGTTGACTATGCCATTGGCGTTGAAATTTGTTGTGCCATCAGTATACACAACATTAAATGTGCCTGCAGAAAGATTAAACGTAAGTGTTGCCGTTGCTCCACCGCATATGGTGACCGTGCCGGTGATACTCGCTACAGGCGCAGGATTAACGGTAATAATAGCGCTTCCTGTAATGTTCGGATTTGGTGCTGTAACAGTACAACTCGATGTCGTATTCGTCACGCTTACAATCGTGTAGGTGGTGTTTGCGCTCGGGCTCACATTCACTGTTGCTCCGTTGCTGATCCCCGTGGCATTAAAGTTCGTGGTACCGTCGGTGTATACCACATTATAAGTACCCGCCGACAGAGTGAAAGTCAGTGCGGTTGACGCGCCTGCACAAATCGAGGCTGTTCCACTGATGTTGGCCACAGGCAGTGGACTGACCGTAATTACCGCAGACCCGGTGATATTGGGGCTCGGAGCAGAAACAGTGCAGGTCGTTGTTGTATTGGTTACGCTAACTATGGTATATGTAATTGTTGCCGTAGGGCTTACATTCACAGTTGCCCCGTTGGAAATACCATTTGCGTTAAAGTTCGTTGTACCGTCGGTATAGACGACATCAAATGTTCCAGGACTTGGCAACGTAAACGTCAATGCCGTCGTACCTCCCGAACAGATCGTTGCTGTGCCGCCAATGCTTGCCGTAGGTAGAGGATTCACCGTCACGACAGCGCTTCCCGTGATATTAGGACTTGGTGCGGTCACCGTACACAGGCTAACTGTATTTGTAACGCTTACAATAGTGTAGGTAGCACTCGATGCAGGAGTAACATTAACCGTTGCACCATTGCTGATTCCATTTGCATTAAAATTCGTTGTGCCGTCAGTATAGACGACGTCGAATGTACCAGGGGCAGGAAGGGTGAATGTAAGTGTGACGCTGCTACCTGAACATATTGTCGTCGTTCCGCTGATGCTTCCTGTAGGTAAAGGATTTACCGTAACAACCGCGTTGCCAGTAATATTAGGGTTCGGGGCGGTAACGCTACAGGTAGTGGCTACGTCCGTGACGCTGACGATTGTATACGTAGTATTTGCCGTCGGACTAACACTTACAGTTGCCCCATTGCTGATTCCATTTGCACTAAAATTCGTTGTGCCATCCGTATATACGACGTTGAATGTACCAGGAGCAGGAAGAGTGAATGTAAGCGTGGCGCTGTTCCCTAAACATATCGTCGTCGTTCCACTGATGCTTGCAGTAGGCAAAGGATTTACCGTTATGACTGCGCTGCCTGTAATGTTGGGACTTGGGGCGATCGAGCTACACGACGTTGCAGTATTAGTAACACTTACGATTGTATAGGTAGTGTTTGTTGTAGGATTGACGTTGACGGTGGCACCGTTGCTGATTCCATTTGCGTTAAAGTTGGTCGTTCCGTCGGTATACACCACATCAAACGTTCCTGTAGCTGGTAATGTGAAAGTGAGAACAGCGTTTGCACCATTACAGATTGCAGTGGTGCCGCTGATGCTTGCTGTGGGTGAAGGATTGACAGTTACCACGGCGCTTCCAGTAATATTTGGGCTCGGGGCAGTGACCGTACACGAAGCGATAGCCGTATTGGTAATACTTACTATGGTGTAAGTTGTGTTTGCTGCAGGAGTCACGTTAACCGTTGCACCGCTCGAAATACCATTGAGCGTGACGTTTGTAGTTCCATCAGTGTACACAACGTCGTACGTTCCCGCTGACAATGTAAAGGTCAACACCGCGTTGTTTCCAGAACAGATGGTAACGGTTCCGCTTATACTAGCCGTCGGAAGAGGATTGACTGTAACGATCGCACTACCTGTAATGTTAGGGCTCGGTGCTGTTACGGCGCAGCTGGTCGCAACGTCTGTAACGCTTACGATCGTATAGGTCGTATTTACTGTAGGATTTACGTTGACCGTAGCGCCGTTGCTTATTCCATTTGCATTAAAATTAGTTGTACCATCAGTATAAACTACATTAAATGTCCCCGGCGACGGAAGTGTAAAGGTCAATTGCGCACTTCCTCCCGTACAAATAGTAGCAGTCCCTGCTATACTGGCCGTTGGCAAAGGATTTACGCTGATAACAGCACTTCCCGTAATATTTGGACTTGGCGCGGTAGACGTACACAACGTCACTGTGTTTGTCACGCTTACGATAGTATAGGTGGTGTTCGCTGTGGGAGATACACTTACAGTTGCACCATTGCTTATCCCTGTTGCATTAAAGTTGGTCGTACCATCGGTATAAACAACGGTATAGGTGCCAGCAGGAAGTGTAAAAGTCAGGTTGGTTGAACCCGCTGAGCAGATGGTTGCAGTTCCGCTGATTGATGCCGTAGGTAAAGGCAATATGCTGACGATAACGCTATTGGACATGAACCCCTCACAAATCCCGTTGGTCGCCTTGATCCTGAAATTGTCTCCGTTGTTGAAGGTTCCCGATGGGACCGTAAAATTCAGGGGAGAACCGGTACCGATCTGAGTTATTCCTGTAGCGGCCAGGTTTCTAAAAACTTCATATGTTGCACCCACTTCAGAACCGTCCAAGTTGAGGGTCAGGTTAGAGCCAGAACAGACTGGAGTCGGTGACGGAACGTTAAGAAGGTTGAAATCAATCGGTGAGGGGTTAGCTACTGCAATTGGCGGAAATGTCTCCACGCAATTCGTATTGTTATCCGTGATCGTCAACGAATAATTCCCTCCGAGGAGGTTGGAAATATCCTGTGTATTCGCCGTAAATCCAAGGGATGACTCAACCCACGAATAAGTAAAAGATCCCGAACCGCCGGCAGGGGTTACAGAAATCGAACCGTTGGATGTAATACAATCGGTATTATCAGCGACATTGTCAATCGTGATAGACAATGGTGTTGGATAACTTATGATGTTAACGTTGGTTGTCGAAAAGTCAACGGCGTCCTGTACCACCAGCTGATAAACTCTTCCGGGAAATGCTGCTCCGGCGAGACCGGATATTGTGACAGGCGTACCAACAGTTGCGGGGAATGGTCCACCGAAGAGAGGGCCACTGAAATAGAAGAGATTGACAGAGCCCGTTCCTGCTGTTACTAGTACATCGAATGATCCATTCGAGAACCCTTCGCACGAACCCTTAACATTTTGCACGACAAACGTAGGCTGTGCAAAACTTTTGTAGGAGAAGGCTAACGCACCTACAAGAACGAGCAATTTTAAAGTTTTAGTAAACATGCTTCATCAATTGATCGTTACTGTAATTGACTTAGGACAATAATTATCCTCTTCCTTCCTACTGACTATCACTATCAGGTATTTTCCTTTTTCGAGATTTGTAAATGTTGTTTTGTGAACATCAAGTTCATTTTTACGCTGGGGTCCAAAAAGACTCAATTTGAAATTAGAGCTGTTTTGGTTTTTTATGTCGACCTCTATTGAAGCCCGGTCGGTGCCATCAGGCGCCTTTACTACCTTGGCTTCCGCAGCAAGTTCTCTACATTGTGCAGAGCAATTCATGATACCAAAACTGAAGAACAGACAGACGAGAATCCCAAGTCTAAAAAGTCTAGGCATGTTCATGTGTTAAAAAAATTGCGCAATCCTTTATAATCCTTAAAAAAGTATTGTAACCAGCATTCAAAAATAAAGGTCAGTGTTACAATCGACTAGTTCAAAAAATCAGTCATTCTAAAAAGTAAGGCACCAAAGCTATGTACCTTTATTTAAAAAAAGTTAAAATTTTCGTTTGAGTATCTCGCTCATCACAACCGCTTTCTTCCAACCCTCTGGGTCGTGAAAATCTTTCAGATATTCAGTTGCCAGATTGGTTTCTGCTCCTTTCTCAAACTCCCTAAACTTACCAAAACTCACAACGGTATCTTGTACTTTCATAGTCTCCTCTAACGAAGGCCTGAGGAATGCCTGCTTCTTCGCTTCTTCATATACTTCGTAAGTCTTATTCTGCTTACGATAGTCATACTCCACATCCTCTAGGTCTTTCTCCTCTTCTTCAAGATTTTCATCATAGTCAACAACGGGCTCCTCTCTTGGATGCTGCTGTTGTTTGGACTCCGTTATCTCCCTCAACAGCTCCTCGAAGCTGAGTTGCTTTGGTCTGTTTCCCTGCTGCGGGGGGCTGCTTAAAGGCCTGTCGTCGCCAGCGTCAATCGGACCAGGCGACTCATCAGCTTTCTTCTTTCTCGCACGGCTCAACAGATAAATGACCGCAATGATCACATAAAGCCAAAACTGAAAACTGTCCATTAAAAACAAATTTATAAAAAAAAATGAAAAACCCACTTTTTGGCGTTTGTCGCACATTTTCAGGGGGTAGGATAATGTAAGAAATTGCTATGGAGCAAGTGTTTTCAAACCTATGCTTTAAGGGATGGTTTTGTTAGCTGTTCTAAGTGTTTAGAACACATCTCTTTTCGAGCAAAAAGAGCCATTTATAGCCTCTCTTCTATATGGAAATTTTTATTTTGAATTGCCATCATGACTGGCTTATCTTTGCCCGCCCTTTTGAATGGAAAGCTGGAGGCAACTGGCGTTTAAGCCGTCCCTGCGCCTAGTCACTCAGGTGAACTGCAAACTTTTCAAATGCGGATTTTTTTACCATACAACCACTTTAGAGCATGCAATTAGCGAAACTGGAGATTAAAGGCTTCAAGAGTTTTGCCGACAAGATCGTTATCAATTTTGACGAAGGGATTACGGGAATTGTTGGACCAAACGGATGTGGAAAGTCTAATGTCGTCGATTCAATACGATGGGTATTGGGCGAACAGAAGACGAGCGCGCTCCGGTCTGAGAAGATGGAAAACGTCATCTTCAACGGTACCAGCCAGCGAGGTGCACAGCAAATGGCTGAGGTTTCTCTCACCATTAATAACACCAGGAATATCCTTCCTACGGAATATTCACAAATAACTATCACCCGCAGACTTTACCGTTCCGGCGAAAGTGAATATCTCCTCAACAATGTTGCCTGCCGACTTAAGGATATCACAAACCTGTTCCTGGATACCGGAGTAGCATCGAATACCTACGCTATCATCGAGCTCGGAATGGTAGACGACCTGTTGAATGATAAAGACAACAGCCGAAGGATGCTTTTTGAAGAAGCAGCTGGAGTCTCGAAGTTCAAAAAAAGAAAGAAGGAAACGCTCAGGAAGCTTGAAGACACAGATGCTGATCTTGAGCGAGTGGAAGATCTCCTGTTTGAGATAGAAAAGAACATGAAGAGCCTCGAGAAGCAAGCCAAGCAGACCGAGAACTATTATAAGATAAAAGAAGAATACAAGGACAAGAGCATTCACCTCGCTAAGGTGGTCGTGAACAAACAAAAGGAAAAGTTCAATACCATCAGTAAGCAGATCGAGGAAGAGAACGACCGCAAGGTGGCATTGGCAACCGATATTGCTGAAAAGGAAGCGGCGATTGAGAAAGCAAAGGCCGAACTGATAATTAAAGAGAAGACATTGTCATCTCGTCAAAAAGCGATCAACGAGTTCGTTGCCAAGATCCGTCACTACGAGAGCGAAAAGCAGATAAAGAACGAAAGGCTGAAATATCTTAACGACCGCGCTACAGGACTTCGTGACCAGATCGACCAGGACCGTAAGAGCAATGATAGGGCGAGGTTCAGCATTCAAAGTCTGGAGACAGAAAAGATCGCGGCCGAAGAGATCCTTAACGAGATCACGCAAAAGTTGAACCACCTGAAGTCAGACTACGAGAACCAAAAAGGTGTAACGGTCGAGCTGCAAACACAATCTGATTCTATTCGCCGTATTCAACGCGAACGCCAGGAAGAGAGCTTTCAGATAAATAAGGATGTTGAGATCCGTGAAATACAGATCTCATCCCTGAAACAGGAGCTGGAAAAAACGGCATCCGACAGCACACAACAGAATGCAAGTCTTGTTGAGTTCGAGAACAAGCTGCACATTCTCCAGGAGGATCTCGCGCACAAGAACGCGACGCAAGAGAACCTGAAGAAGGAAGAGGAAGCCGTTCAGGAACGCATCGTAGCGATGGAAAAGACCATTGAGATGATTCGCGAAGAACTGAACGTCACAGGGCGCAAGCTCGACGCCCGCCAGAACGAGTACAACCTGACCAAGTCGTTAGTCGAAAATCTGGAAGGGTTCCCTGAAGCAATCAAGTTCCTTAAGAAGAAGGTTGGAAAAAATGCCCCTCTCCTATCCGATATCCTTACAACGTCTGAAGAATACAGGGTTGCCATTGAAAATTATCTCGAGCAGTACCTCAACTATTATATTGTTGATCACGAATCTGAAGCCTATGAGGCTATCAATATTCTAAGCGACGCAGCAAAAGGAAAAGCACACTTTTTTATCCTGGATGCATTCGAAAAATTTGAATCAACAACTGGACGGATATACGACAACGCTTTCCCTGCAACTGAGATCATCGAGTACGATCAGAAATACAAAAAGCTGATGTCCTTTATTCTCGATAGGGTGTACATCTACGAAGGAGATATAAAAAAAATTCAGTCAGGCGATGAAAATACGTTCATCACCAAGAATGGCAAGCTAACCAAGCGTAAGTTCAGCATCTCCGGAGGTTCTGTGGGATTGTTCGAAGGAAAGAAGATCGGTCGGGCTAAAAATATGGAGAAGCTCGAAAAAGAGATCAAGGAACACACGTCCAAGCTGAATGACATCCGTGCAAGCTTGTTAGATAAACAAGCAGACCTGGAAAAGCTTCGTAACAACAAGTTACGCCAGCAAATGGAGGAAGTGCAGAACGCCATCCGCCAGGTGAACGAAGAATACGTTTCGATCAGAACAAAGCGTGAGCAGTTCTCACAAATGCTTAACAACGCCGACCTGAGAAGAGAAGACATCCTCGAAAAGATCGACACGCTGCTCAACGAGTTGGATGACCTGAAGCCAAGGGCTCAGCAGGCCATGCATGATCTCGAAGAACAAGAGAACAAGCTATCGCTCATGACTGAAAACCTTTCTGCCAACAGCGAGCTTCTTAGCCAGAAGTCGGCTGCATTCAACGAGCAGAATATTTTCTATCATCAGCAGGAAAATCGTGTTAAGAGTATTGAGCAGGAAACCCGTTTCAAGCAGGAGTCGATGGATCAAAGCAGTCAGCGTATTGAGGTTAACGCTGATGAGCTGAGAAAGAATGAAGAGGAGGTCAGGAAGATCATTGAGACCACTCAATCCAATGACGATGAGCTTATCGGCATGTATTCCGAGAAGGAAGAAATGGAGAAGGGTCTGAGCGAAGCTGAAAAAGAATATTACGAATCGCGGGGAAATATTGATCACGTTGAAAAACAGCTGCGTGAGGTACAACATCAGAGACAGAACATCGACACCTTGTTGATGGAGTTGCAAAACCAGCTCAACGAAAGCAAGATGCATCTCAACTCTGTAAAGGAAAGACTTTCAGTTGAATTCAACATCGACCTTGATACTGTCGTTGGCGAGGCTACTCCGGAAGAATCCGAACAACTTGCAGCGCTTGATGAAGACAAGATCCGCGGCGAAGTTCAAAAGATGCGCGACCGCCTCGATAACATGGGACCTATCAACCCTATGGCTATGGAGGCCTACACAGAGATCAAACAGCGCAACGACTTTATCCTTACTCAGAAGGAAGATTTGCTAAAAGCTAAGGAGTCTCTTTTCAATACGATCGCCGAAATAGAAGCAGTTGCAAGCGCAACGTTTATGGATGCGTTCAACAAGATCAAAGAACACTTCATTCGTGTTTTCAGATCATTGTTCACGGAAGGCGATGAGTGCGACCTGAGACTTGTGGATCCTAACAATCCTCTGGAGTCCGAGATCGACATCATTGCAAAACCAAAAGGAAAGAGGCCGCTTACAATCAACCAGTTGTCTGGAGGTGAGAAGACACTTACGGCTACTGCGCTGCTCTTTTCAATGTACCTGCTGAAACCGGCGCCATTCTGTATCTTCGACGAGGTGGATGCGCCGTTGGACGATGCCAACATCGATAAGTTCAACAACATCATCAGGAACTTCAGCAAGGATTCGCAGTTCGTAATCGTGACGCACAACAAGAGAACGATGACATCAACCGACGTAATCTACGGTATCACAATGGTTGAGAAAGGGATTTCGAGAGTGGTGCCAGTTGACTTGAGAGAGTTGGCGTAACACCCAACCCCCTTCAGGGGAGATATAAAATCAAGGAGAACAGTAAAGGCCCGATCTGACGGGCCTTTTTGTTTTGTAAGCTGAACGGTATAATCCTGATTAGCTCGTGAACTAAAAATAACGTGGTTTTTAGTGTACTCTTGGTCCGAGGCGCCTTCTCAAAGAGAACCTTGTGGTTCTACGCAAAAAGTCTTTTTCCTATCTTATAAACAAGAGTTTGTGGCGCATAGACGAACGCACTTTTGAACTTTCTGTCCAAAGTACCAACTTGTTCCATAGTAATCACCCGATTCACCTTATGCCGGTCATTTCCTGATACCAGGAGGCATTCGGGTGAAAATGAATGCCACTTTATATGCGGGTAATCCATATCTTTTACAGCCCTTACTTTTTGATCAGGAGTACAGTACTGTAGAAGCAAAGCAAAGCGTGAAGAACCTGTTTCATTACGCGTGGCATGCCAGGTTTTCCCATGAAAAATAAAGAATTCTCCGTCTTTAATATTGAGGTCGACGATCTTTGAATCGCCTGACTGCTTGGATACAACAAGTTGTAATTGTTGGGGATCGCATCCATCGGAAAGACAATCAGCCGGATCGGAGTTGAACAGATGAGAACCCGAAACGATACTTACTGATTTAAAGGGCTGCACATTCTTTAAGCCAATCCAGACCGAAACACCGTTCCATACTTTGTGCTCCTGATCCACGTGCCAGCGAAATTTCTTACCGGGTTTCTGCCTGATGATCTGGCTGCCCCAAAGCAGAATATCTTCTCCAAGTATACCTCGGAGTGTTTTCAATAGCTGGGGATGCTGGGCTATTTCAGCAGTAGTTCTGTCTACAGCATGACGCCCCTTCAGCCATGGTAAAAGCCGGTCAGGGTATTTCACTTTAGCAGAAAGCGTTTGCTCAAGCTGTGCCGGAGATAGCAAGGATGCTGCCTCGGAATAGCCAAAAGTTTGAAGGTGATCCGCGGTTTTCATGGTGAATATTTTGACAAACAACCTATTATTTCGCTGGGACAACAAGGATGAATACCTCAGGGACTGTGTTAGTAACCGCTTCAGTATGCCGATACCATAGAGGCACGCGAACCTACTCGACCCTAATTTAGTCATTTTGCGACCTTTGCCCGTGCCTCCGTTCCCGATAATTTTCGGGAAGGGATCGTTGAGAACCCGCATTTCGACGCTGTCAGAGGATAAAATTTTAGGACCTTCAACAGGCAAAAACCTGAAAATTGAAACTATTTAGGCCGATTTTGCGATTGTTAGAGTTCAACTTTTATATTTGCACTTCCTTTAAAAGGGGATGCTTGATTCTTCACCAGGAGAGGTGGGTGAGTGGCTGAAACCAATAGTTTGCTAAACTGTCGTACGGGTTAAACTGTACCGGGGGTTCGAATCCCCCTCTCTCCGCCTTCGCCCGCCGACCGCGTGCGCTGAAGCTATAGCGGCGGCGCAAGCCTGCCTCAGGGCAAAGGCGGGTTTCGCCCACGTTGCATCATTCGAGCTAAGTGCGCATCGGGCTACGGCGGACGCTGTCCGCTAAATTATTTGGTGATTGGGATTTGAAGAAGTGACGATTGAAAAGGCAAAACCGGGTTCGATCAGGTGCTGCGCTTAAAATGATTTATGTTTGATTTCGAAAAGTTAGAGGTATACCAGATTGCAAAAGGGGTTGTAACAGATTCTCTTAAGATCATTTACGCTAACACCAATCTCGATCAATATGTGAGAGATCAGTGGAAACGAGCAAGCCTCGATATTCTTCTGAATCTAGCCGAAGGAACAGGTCGAATGACCAGTGCCGACAAAAAGCATTACATAACGATTTCCAGAAGCGCAGTATTTGAATGTGTGGCTATTCTTCAGATCCTTGGAGAAACAGGTGCTCTTCCAATGGCTGAGGCACAGAATCTCTATGATCGTTATGAGAAGGTGTCGAAGATGCTATTGGGGATGTATAGGAGTCATGAATGACGAGAAAAGTTAATCGTTATCCGTTAATCGTGGGTGTGAGCCAGGGTGTGACGAAGATCGATTCTAGTGCTGTGAATTTTTTGAAGGTTGTACCCCGCTTTTTTCACCGCAGAGAACGCAGAGAAAATGCACGCAGAGTTGCGCAGAGGTGATACAAAATAAGACAAACTATAAACCAATAATCACTCTATTATTTAGGTCACACCCGCACCCACTCCTGCACCCACTTTTAACTTTTAACTTTTAACTTTTAACGATTAACGA
>Ga0075418_10000601_pt1 | contig 38869 bp, 33 predicted proteins | sample SoiMetdeltSBSDD2_FD_81776 | JGI IMG/M metagenome (GOLD analysis project Ga0075418, IMG submission 81776) | Bulk soil microbial communities from a Populus tree surrounding site in Tennessee, USA - Soil MetaG P. deltoides SBSDD2 | ecosystem: Environmental > Terrestrial > Soil > Tree plantation...
GACCAGCCGATCGGAATCCGGGTATGGAAGCGGGCGTATCAACGTTGCGTCGGCGAGCGCGAACATGGCGCTGTTGGCACCGATGCCGAGCGCAAGCGTGATCGCCGCAACTGCCGTGAAGGCAGGCGACGTTTTCAACTGCCGCAACGCGAATTTCACATCGTCACGGCGTTCCTCGAGCCATTGTGTAACGCGCATCTCACGGTCTCGCTTTCTTCCAAGGTCCACGCATGTACGCCTGAGACGATTCACGTCGCCGAGCCGGGCCAGCACCATCTCGCGAGCGATCCGCGGGTCGAGGCCCTTCTCGACCAATTCGCGCGTGCGCATCTCGATATGGAAGGCGAGCTCCTCGTCGACCTCCTGATCGAGCGGCACACGCCAGAGCCACGACCTCAGTGAGCGTTTCATTCCAAGTCTCTGCAGTTTCTGGTTCCGTGTTCCGAGGAACACGAACTCGGAACCTGGAACCGGGAACCGGGAACCGCACACGCGCTTGTCATGACTGCGCTAACAGAATTTTTGAAACGCCGGCGGCGAATTGACGCCAGGCGGCGGTCTCCGCGTTGAGCTGGGCACGGCCTTCGCGCGTGAGGCGATAGAGCTTGGCTCGACGGCCGAGCTCGGACTCGCCCCACTCGGCCTCGAGCCACCCGCGCCGCTCCATTCGGTACAGCGCGGGATAGAGCGAACCCTCCTCGACAACGACGCTCTCGTCAGAGGCGTCCTCGATGAATTTCGCGATGGCGTAGCCGTGCCTGGGACCCGTCGTGAGGGTCTTCAGGATCAGGGCATCCAAGGTTCCGTGGAGCAGCGCGTTCGGGGTCTTGAATGGCATGGGCCTCCGCCAGGGCTATTACCCAGACTTTCTGGGTAATAGCCTCTTGGACGGAAGCGAGCTTGGAAAGGTTTGCTGGAGGCTAGCGATTCGCGGCGTACGTCTTACCGAACCCATTTCTCGCGTTGGTGACGGTGAACGACCCGTCCTCCCTGGCCGAGACTTTGATCCAGTAAGCGGCGCCGTTGTGCACGGGCGGCGGTGCGGCACCGGGACCGGGGGCTGGCGCGGCCGCTGCGGCAATAGGCATCGCGGCGGGTTGCTCGTCGACGCCATTGGCGATGAACAGACCGGGCACCGTGTATTCCTGACCGCTCAGGAGAGAAAAATGGATTTGCCAGAGGTCCTCCAGGCGAGGTGAGGAGAACAGGACCTTCATCGCGTCCGGCTGTCCACCTTTACGAGTGCCGTTGTTCAGGATCGCCACGCGAGGCTCGAGCGCATGGACGAGCACCTCTGAGTTCGAGATCGGTTGGCCGTGATGGGACACCACAAACAAGTCGACCGTGCCCAGGCGGTTGGACGGGCACATCAGATCGAATTCCTTGTTCCACGTGAGGTCGCCCATGTGCACCACTTTGAAGCGTCCGAATGTGATGTGCGTGCCCACTGACTGCGCATTTTCCGAAGGGTCCGGATCCTTCGGCTTGTACGCGGCACAGTACGGGTTGGGCTTCCCTGCTCCAGGCAGCGAACTGGTCAGCGCCTGACCGGCCGACGCTACGACTCGCACATCCAGCCCCTTGACGGCAATGCGGTCGCCCGGCTTTGCGACCGTATGCTTCGACTTCGCGTAAAGACCTGGGTAGACCTTCTGAAGGAATTCGTCTACGGCCGCACTCGGCTGGACGTTGGGCCCGTGGTCGATGAAGTCACGGATGGGAATACGTCCCGCCAGGTTCTCCATCGCGCCGTAGTGATCGCCGTGATAGTGCGTCGTGATGAGGTGGTCGAGCTGATTGAGGCCAGCGTCTTTGACGGCCGCCATGATGCGGTCGCCATCCCGGGTCGCCGCGGCCCCACCGTTGCCGGTGTCGATGAGCAGCGACTCCCCGGATGGCGCAACGAAGAGCGTGGCATTGCCGCCCTCGACGTCGACGAGATAGATGTCCAGCGTCGTCCTGGATTGCGCCGAGAGCGCGACGGCACACAACGCGGCTATAAGGAACGAGAGCGATCGGCGCATGGCGGCCCTCCTGTTTGATGGGGTCAGCCCCCCCTTCCCACCGTTTCACATGTGAAGGGGTCTGACCCCAAGCAGCCGTGCAAAGGCTAGCCGACGAGCGCGGCCGAGGGCAACTTGCGGACAAGGGCAACTTGCGGACAAGTTGCGCGGCAACTTGCCGCCGGTCCTGACCTGCGGCACAATTGCGCCGGCCCGCGAGGAGGCTCTTGATGGCTAAGGTTGGACGAAACGAGCCGTGCCCCTGCGGCAGCGGCAAGAAGTACAAGAACTGCCACGAATCCAAGACCAGCAGTTCCAAGACATCCCACGTCCTGATGGTTGTGGTTGGTGCGGCCGTACTCGCGGCAATCGTCGCCGGGGTCGCGTCATTCACCGGTCAGGGAACCCGCAGCTCCGTGCGAGTCTGGAGTGCCGAACACGGGCACTATCACGACGCGAACGGTGTCCAAGTTCCCTAGGGTGAACCCGGACGCGGGCCCGACGTAGTACTGCCAGACCCGGGGGCTCAGGCGCGCGCGGCGCGCGCGCAACCAACCCGCTCACAAGCCCGTCCAAGACGCCATAGCCATGGCATCGCGGTGGAGGTGTGTCTCATGTCGTCCTTGCTGAGGGATGTCCACCACTCTGTTCGCACGCTGCGGCAGAGCCCTGGGTTCACGGCCGTCGCGGTCCTGACGCTCGCCATCGGCATCGGCGCCAACACCGCGATCTTCAGCTTCGTCGATGCCATGTTGCTCAAGCCGCTCCCCTATCCCGACGCCGATCGCATCGTCCGCGTCATGGAGAAGCCGCCCCGGGGCGAGCGCAACGGGATCTCGACGTTGAACTTCCTCGACTGGCAAAGAGACAACACGGTCTTTGACTTCATGTCGGCGCAAACGGGCGATGCCGCCACGCTGACCGGCGGGACTGAACCGGTCCAACTTCGAGGTGGACTCGTCTCTGCCGGCTACTTCAAGGTGTTCGGCGCCGACCCGGCATTGGGAAGGACGTTTCTCCCCGGTGAAGACCAACTCGGCAAACACCAGGTGGCTGTGATCAGTCACGGCGTGTGGGTCAGTCAGTTCGGCGCCGACCCATCGATCGTCAACCGCACGGTCCTCCTCAACAACGAGCCACATACGATCGTCGGCGTCCTGCCTGCGACGAGTGCCTTCGACCGGGCACCGGTGCAGATCTGGCGGCCGCTCGCATTCAAGCCGTCGAACATGACGCGCGACTTCCACTGGATGGTCTCGTTTGCCCGGCTGAAAGACGGCGTCACGCTGCAGCAGGCGCGCGCCAACATGGACGCGATCGGCAAGCGTATCGAGAACGACTTCCCCGCCTCGAACAAGGGTTGGGGTGTCATCGTGGAGCCCTACGCCGATACCCTGATCAACCCTCAGGCTCGCACAATTATTCTGCTGCTGATCTCGTCGACAGGCTTCCTGCTGTTGATCGGCTGCGCCAACCTCGCCAACCTCGCGCTGGCGCGCGGTGTCTCGCGAGAGCGAGAGGTCGTCGTGCGCGCGTCGCTAGGCGCAGGACGCTGGGACCTGATCAGGCAATTCCTGACCGAGAATGTGCTCCTCTCGATCTGCGGCGGTTTGTTTGGACTCGCGATCGGCTATGGCCTCATGAAAGCGATGGGGCTGATGCTGCCGCCGTTCACGCTCCCGCGCGAAATTAACGCGAGTATCGACGGCCGTGTCCTTCTCTTTGCCCTGTTCGTCTCGATCGCGACTGGCATCCTGTTCGGAATGGCCCCTGCCCTTCAGGCCACCAAGCCCGACCTGGCGGCCGCGATGAAGGAGGAAGGCCGCGGGTCGAGCGGCAGCGCCGGGAGGCGTCGTCTCCGCGATTCACTGATCGTCGCGGAAATTGCCCTCGCGTTCATGTTGCTCGTCGTGTCCGGGCTCATGATGCGCAGCTTCCTCGGTCTCCTCAATATCGATGCGGGTTTCGACTCAACGAATCTGCTCACGATGCGGCTGCCAGTGTCGATCGATCAAGTGCCCGATCCCGAGCAACTGAATCGCTACCTGCGCGAAGTGCGTACCGCCGTGGGGGCCGTGCCCGGTGTGCGCGACACGGCATATAGCTGCGCGGCGCCGATGCAGGGGACGTGTTACGGCATGCCGATGCAGCCGGCCAACAAGCCTCTCGTCGATCTCGCGAACCGCGACGGCGGTTTCTACAAAGTGGTCAGCCCCTCGTACTTTTCCGCGCTTGGGATCAAGCCGATCAAGGGGCGGTTGCTCGCCGACACCGACACCAGTAATTCACCGCCTGCGCTGGTCATGAACGAGCGCCTGGCGAATCGCTTCTTCCCCAACGAGAACCCAGTCGGTCAACGCATTCTGATCCAGAAGATCGTCCCTGGGAAGACCGAGCTCGGTAGTGACATCGCCTGGGAGGTCGTCGGCGTGATCGGCGACGAGAAGATCGGCGGGCCCGAGGATGTTCGGTCCGCCGGTGTATACGTGTCCAACGAGCAAAGCCCCGTGTACGGCATGGTCCTCAACGTCCGCGCCAACGTGAACCCGCTGACACTCCAGAAGCCGATCACGGCCGCGATCCGAAGCGTCAACAAGGACCAGGCGATCAGCGACATCCGGAGCGTCGATCAGATCAGGGATCAGTCCATGGGTGGTCGTCGCCTCGTGTCCGTCCTGCTCGGCACGTTCGCGACCGTCGCCCTCGTCCTCGCTGGCCTCGGGATCTACGGCGTCATCTCGTACAACGTCGCGCAGCGGACGCGGGAGATGGGGATCCGGGCAGCGCTCGGAGCGACCGAGCGAAGCCTGTTGCGGCTGATACTCGACCGCGGTGTGCGCCTGACGTTGATCGGGCTCGCCATCGGGGTCGCCGGTGCGATCGCCTTGACGCGCTTGATGGCGATGCTCCTGTTTGGCGTCGGCGCGCGCGATCCGTTGACGATGGTTTCCGTCGGAGCGATCCTGGCGAGCGTCGCCATCATGGCGTCCTACGTGCCAGCGCGACGCGCCACTCGTGTGGATCCTGTCGTGGCGCTTCGGTACGAGTGATCCGAAGGTCAAAGGTCAAACTAGACCCCGCGCAACAATGCTCGCGCGCGTTCCTCGAGCGACGCCAATCGCCGCTCGAGGTCGATACGCACGGCTTCGAGCGCTTCGTCCGTCGCTCCCTTCGTCACCTCGATCGGCTCGCCGACCACGAGCGCCACCGTACTGAACGGCTTGGGAATCTGTGTTCGATCCCAACTCCGCACGCTCCAATACGCGGAAGCCTCGAGGTGAAATGGCAATAGCGGATTGCCGGTCGTGGCCGCCAGCCACACGGCGCCGGGCTGCGCCACCTGCGCCGGACCGCGTGGGCCGTCCAGCGTAAAGCCGGCTGGCCGCCCGGCCTTCATGTCGCGCACCAGTTGGAGCATCGCCTTGCGGCCGCCGCGACTCGTCGATCCGCGGGCCGTTCCATAACCGAATCGCTCGATGATGCGGGCAATCCACTCACCGTCGAAGTTCTCGCTGGTAATGACGACAATCCCGCGCTGGCGGAAGTAGTAGGTCGCTGTGAGGATGCGGCCGTGCCAGAAACCCATCACCGGCTGACGGCCCGACGCGATGATGGCGTCGTAGTGATGCAGACCCTCGACGCGCCAGCGCAAGGTATGTCCGAGCGCGCTGACAAGCGGATAGCCGAGGCCCGCGATCGTGGCCACTTGCGCCCGCTTCGACCACGATGAACGCCAATCGGTCATGGCGCCGCTGTGACAACTCCCAACTTCCAATCCCGAACTCCCAGATTGGTTCTCGGTGCGTTGTTTGGGAGTTGGGAGTTGGAGATTGGGAGTTGACTACATGCCATTGTACTGAGGACCGTCTCCGCCCTCGGGCGGCACCCACGTGATCACCTGGTAGGGATCCATGATGTCGCACGTCTTGCAGTGGACGCAGTTAGACGCGTTGATCTGCAGGCGCACCGGCTGGCCGGGCTCGCGGATGATCTCGTAGACGTTCGCCGGGCAGAAGCGGATGCAGGGGTGACCGTACTCGGGTCCGCAGACCGATGCGCAGACTTCGGTGTGCACCAGCAGGTGAGACGGCTGGTCTTCGTCGTGCGCGGCGCCCGAGTAATGGACGTTGGTGACCTTGTCGAATGTCAGCTTGCGATCGATCGTGGTCGCGTTGCTGGTGCGCGAGGCCGGAACGTCCAGCCCGTAGTACCACGCCAGCATCTTCATACGCTCGTGGCCCGGCCTCCCGTGCAGGTCCTCGATCCCTCGTCCGCGGGTCGCTAGTGTCAGCCCCGCGAAGGCCAGGCCAGCGAAGAGGCCGTAACCAAACGCCTGGTGCACGTTGCGCACGGGATACAACTCGGCGCGAACCGGTGACGCATCGATCCTGTCCTGATACCGCTCGAGACTCGCAACGGAGGTGTCCCCTTGGCGGATCGCCTCGAAGGCCGTTTCGGCCGCGAGCATGCCTGTACGCATCGCCAGGTGGATGCCTTTGAGCCGCATCGAATTGACGAATCCACCGGCATCACCAGCGATGAGGGCGCCGTCCATGTAGGTTCGCGGAATCGTGTTCCAGCCGCCCTCGGGCAGCGCTTTCGCGCCATACCGGATTAGCGAACCACCGCTCAGCAGCTCGGAAACGAACGGATGCTGCTTGAAGCGGTTGAACGCCATGTGCGGATCGAAGAGCGGATCGTGGTAATCCAGGCCGACCACGAACCCCAGTGAGATGCGCCCGTGCGGCATCGCATAGATGAACCCACCACCGAACTCATCCTGACGAAGCGGGTATCCGAGTGTGTGAGTGACGCTACCCGCCGCGATGCGGCCTTCCGGAACCTCCCACAGTTCCTTGAGTCCGACGGCGTACTGCTCCGGCTCACGATCGTGTGACAGGCCAAGATGACGAATGATCTCTTTCGTCAGGTTCCCGCGAACACCGTCGCAGAAGATCGTGACCTTGGCGTGAATCTCCACACCCGGCTCGAACTCGGCTTTCTTCGTGCCATCCTTCGCGATGCCGCGATCGCCCGTTCTGACGCCGATGACGCGCATGCCGTCGAACAGCACTTCACGCCCGGGAAATCCGGTGAACACATCGATCCCTTCGCGCTCGACTTGCTGAAACAGCCACCGCACGAACTCGTTCAACGAGATGATGAAGTTGCCGTGGTTCCGGAACGGAGGAGGGATGATGGGGAATCGGACCTTCGAGTGCCTGGTCAGGAAGTACACCTGGTCGCGATGAACCGGTGCCGCAAACGGTACGCCCTTCGTCTCGAAGTCCGGGACCAGTTCACGGAGGGCGGAAATGTCGAGCACGGCACCGGACAGCGTGTGCGCCCCGGCTTCGCGTGCCTTCTCGAGGACGGCGATAGAGAGCGGCTCACCGCCCTGAGCCTTTTGAATCTGTGAGAGTCGAAGCGCCGCCGACAACCCGGCAGGGCCGCCGCCGACGATCAACACATCGACTTCGAGAGTTTCGCTCATGCAGCACGCAGTCTACGACAGCGTAGGGCCACGACAGCGTAGGGCGGGTCCCGATTTTTAGACCCGCCGGGTCCACCCCTCGACGCTGCTCGGGGTGCCCTGAGCATAAGTCGAAGGGCACAGAACAGGACCCGGCCTACGATTTTTCGAGTTCGGATACGAGCGCAGGAACGATCTCGAACAGATCTCCCACGATCCCGTAGTCGGCGATTTCGAAGATCGGAGCGTCGGCGTCCTTGTTGATCGCCACGATCGTGCGCGCCCCCTTCATGCCGACGAGATGCTGGATCGCGCCAGAAATCCCGAGGGCGACGTAAAGCTTCGGCGCGACGGTCTGACCGGAGCTGCCGATCTGGCGATCCATGGGCAGCCAGCCGTTGTCGCAGATCGGGCGCGACGCCGCGATCTCGGCAGACATGGCTTTGGCCAGCCGCTCGGCAACGGCGACGTTTTCCTGCGACTTGATTCCCCGACCGACCGCAACGATCCGCTCGGCCTGGCCGAGGTCGACCGCCTGTTTTGCTTCCTTGAAGGGCGCCTCAGGGCTCTGACGAATCGCGGATGGAGCGATGTCGACGCTGGCCGGTGTCACCTTCGCGGCATCTCCGCGCTTCACGGCGTCGGCTCGGAACGCGCCAATTTGAATGGTTACGCACCGCGGTCCATCGCCTTGCGGACGCACCTCGGCAGCGAGCTTCCCCTGGAACATCGGTCGCACGAATGTCGCCGTCGCGCCGGTGCCGTTGATGCCAACCACATCGGTGATGAGCGAGGCGCCCATCCGCACCGCCGCCATGGGCGCAAAATCGCGCGTCTGGTATGTATGGGGAAGCAACACGTAATCGGGCTTCGCAGACGCCACAATCTGTTGAACGGCCGCCGTGAACGCGTCGGGCGTGTAGGTCCCCAGGGCTGCGTGTTCGACCAGCAGCACCTCGCTTACGGCCGTCGAAAGATCTTGCGCCACCGCGGCAACCGATTGCCCAAGGACGGCGGCCTTTATCGGCGCATCGCCGGCCAGCGTCTGTGCCGCCGCAATCGCTTCCAGGGTCGCGCGATTCAGCTTGCCGTCGCGCTGCTCGGCAATGATGAGAATCACAGCGCTCGCGCCTCTTCGCGAAGCCGCCTGACCAGCTCTTTGGCGGCGGCCGGCGGCGCACCCGCGATCATTTCAGTCTGTTTGCTGCGAGTGGGCAGTGTCAGCGCCACAATCTGCTGCGAGGCCGCCAATCCCCCAGGCAACGCGACCTTGCGAATCTCCTTCTTCTTGGCCGCCATGATGCCCTTGAGTGTCGCGTAACGAAGCTGGTTGATGCCGCTCTGAATCGTCAGCAGCGCCGGGAGCGGCATAACGATCCACTGAAACCAGCCGCCCTCCAGCTCTCGCTTGACGCGGAGCCGCCCCCCCTGGCCTGAGCCCGTCGAAGGCTGACCTGAGCCAGTCGATGGTTCGACCTGAACTTCCATGATGATCGTCGAGTGTGGGATCTGAAGCCGCTCAGCCAGCATGACGCCGACCTGCGCATGCCCCTGGTCGTCAGACTGGAGGCCTGTCAGTACCAGATCGAAACGCTCGTCGGCCATCGCCGCTGCCAGCGCGGCCGATGTGATCGACGCGTCAGCACTTGCCAGCGCATCGTCCTCGACATGAATAGCCCGGTCGGCCCCGCGCGCGAGGGCCTCGCGAATAACCTGCTGGACGCGTGCCGGGCCAGCGGCGCACACCACTACTTCGCCACTGTGCTTCTCGCGTAACCGCAGCGCTTCTTCGAGCGCGTAGGCGTCCGGCTCGTTCAACTCCCAACTGGCATCCTGCTCGCGAATCCACGTTCGCGTGTCATTCATGCGAGGCTGCCACTCGCGAGTCGGGACTTGTTTGATGCAGACGGCGATTTTCATAATCAACCAATCAGCTCAATCAATTATTGATTCGTGATCTTTGATTTGTGATTCGTTGGTGATTAGTGATTGTTGATCGTTGATTGAGCACCTCGAATCACCAATCAATAATCGCTAATCAACAACGTTTCAACAATCAAAGATCTCAAAATCAACAATTGAGCGACTACGGCTCGTATCGCTTGAAGAGCAGGGCGGCGTTCGTGCCTCCGAAGCCGAACGAGTTCGACAGCGCGTAGCGTATCGGCATCTCGCGCCCGGTATGCGGCACGTAATCGAGATCGCACTCGGGGTCAGGGTTCTCGAGATTGATCGTCGGCGGCGCCACCTGATGGTAGACGGCCAACGTCGAGATTCCGGCTTCCAGGCCACCAGCGCCACCCAGCAGATGACCCGTCATCGACTTCGTCGACGACACCGCCAGTTTGTACGCGTGGTCTGCGAAGCACTTCTTGATGGCCATCGTCTCGAGACGGTCGTTATACGGAGTCGAGGTGCCGTGGGCGTTGATGTAATTGACCTCGTCGGGCCGGATCCCCGCCTTCCTGATGGCCATCTTCATGACGCGCACGCCGCCGTCACCGTCTTCAGATGGTGCAGTGATGTGATACGCGTCCGCCGAGGTCCCGTAGCCGACGAGTTCCGCGTAGATGTGGGCGTTCCGCCGGCGCGCGAACTCGAGCTCCTCGAGGATCAGGATCCCGGCCCCTTCGCCGATGATGAAGCCGTCACGATCGCGGTCGAAAGGGCGGCTCGCTCCGCGTGGGTTGTCGTTGCGCGTGGACAAGGCGCGGAGCGCCGCGAACCCGCCCAGGCTCATCGGCGTAATCGCAGCTTCCGAGCCGCCGGCGATCATCGCCTCCGCATCGCCGCGCCGGATGATCTCGAACGATTCGCCGATGGCATGCGCCGATGCCGAACACGCCGTGCAGGTTGCGAGGTTGGGCCCCTTGGCCCCGAAGCGAATCGAGACGTGGCCGGAGGCAAGGTTGATGATGGCCGAGGGGATGAAAAAAGGCGAAATCTTCCGTGGGCCGCCCGCCAGCAGCGCGCTGTGTTCGCGCTCGATTGTCTGGAAGCCCCCGATCCCCGAACCAATGAAGACCCCGATGTCGGGGGCGTTCGAATCGGTGATTGACAGCTTCGAGTCCTCCATCGCGAATTGCGAGGCGGCGACGGCGTACTGAATGAAGACGTCCATCTTCTTGACGTCTTTCTTCTCTACGTAGTCGAGAGGGTCGAATCCCCGCACCTCGGCCGCGATTTGTGCTGCGTACCCAGTGATGTCGAACCTGGTGACTCGATCGACGCCGCTCGTCCCGCAGACGATGGCTTTCCAGTTGGCTTCCGTCCCGATGCCGAGCGACGACACCAGACCGATGCCCGTAATGACGACCCGCCTGGTCAATCCCCCTCCGTTACTTCTTGCTCTTCGCGTGCGCCTCGATGTAGTCGATCGCTTCCTTGACTCGGGTGATCTTCTCGGCGTCCTCGTCGGGAATCTCGATTCCGAACTCTTCCTCGAACGCCATCACGAGCTCCACGGTATCGAGCGAGTCGGCCCCGAGGTCGTCGACAAACGACGCATCTGGAGTCACTTCCTCTTCGTCCACGCCGAGCTGCTCGACGATGATGCTCTTCACCTTGTCTGAAACCGCCATTCAGTCCTCCGATTCGGTTGGTGGTTGGTGGTTGGTGGTTCACGGACGTGGGCGCATCCCACTTCTCCATCCACCATCCACCATCCGAGCTACATGTACATGCCGCCGTTGACGGCCAGCACCTGACCTGTAATATACGCTGCCTCATCGGACGCGAGAAAGCACACCGCGGATGCAATATCCTGCGGCGTGCCCAGCCGCTGCAGCGGAATCAGCGAGATCCACTCCGCCTGGGCCTTCTCCGCGACCGCCTTGGTCATGTCTGTGTCCACGAGCCCCGGGGCCACGACATTGACCGTAATATTGCGGGACGCCACTTCGCGCGCAAGCGCTTTACTGAAGCCAATGAGTCCGGCCTTGGAGGCCGCGTAGTTGGCCTGTCCCGGGTTGCCCATCTGCCCAACGACCGAGCTGATGTTGATGATGCGGCCCGAGCGTCGCTTGACCATCGGCTTCAGGACCGCATGGACGCACGTGAACGCAGCCGTCAAATTCGTCGTGATGACCTCGTCCCATTCTTCGCGTTTCATTCGCAACATCAACTGATCGCGCGCAATGCCGGCATTGTTCACCAGCACATCGATGCGCCCGTGGCTGATGAGCACGGCGTCGACCAGCGTCTCGACCGAATTCGCGTCGGTGACATCAAGTGCCGCTGTCTCGGCGCTGCCCCCGGCCGCTCGAATGGCCTCCACTGTCGCCGCGGCGTTGTCTCCCCGCGCCGCCGCCACGACATGTGCGCCGCGCGAGGCGAGCACGTCCGCGATACCTCGGCCGATGCCGCGGGAGGCGCCGGTGACAATCGCGACCTTCTGATTCAAATCGAACATGCCGCCCTGACCGCATCGAGTTGTTCGGGCGATCCGAAATTGAGGATGCGCGCGCCGCGATGAATTTTCTTGACGAGACCGCCGAGCACTGTCCCGGGACCCACCTCAACATATGTGGTGACGCCGTCGGACGCAAGACGACGGACGAGCGCGTCCCATTGCACGGGCGAGGCAATTTGCCGCACGAGGGCGTCGATCGATGCCGCCCCGTCTGTCTTCGGTGACGCGTCGACGTTGGCGACAACGGGAACATACGGATCGCGGACGCTCAACGCACGCAGCTCCGGCTCGAGACGAGTCTCTGCCGGCTTCATTAAGGAGCAATGAAACGGCGCGCTCACCTGGAGTGGCACGATCAATTTCGCCCCGAGTGCCTTTGCGCGATCGCTCGCACGCTTCACGGCTGCCGCATGACCCGCGATGGCCACCTGCTGTGGACCATTGATATTCGCCGGGCTCACGACCTGCCCCTCGGCTGCCTCTTCGCACGCCCGGCGCACGACGTCGAGTGTCGTGCCGACGATGGCCGCCATTGCCCCCTCGCCAACGGGAACAGCCTCCTGCATGTAGCGGCCCCTGCGTCGGACGATGCGCACCGCGTCGGCTAGCGAAAACGTGCCGGCCGCAACGTGTGCCGCGTACTCCCCAAGGCTGTGACCCGCGACGAAGGATGGTCGAACGCCCTTCGATTCGAGCACGCGACAGGCCGCAATACTGGTGGCAACGAGCGCAGGCTGCGTGACCTCCGTCAACGCGAGGCAATCGCCAGGACCTTCAAAACAGAGAGTGCTGAGCGCCGTCGACCCGGGGTCACCGTCGCCAAACGCCGCGTCAGCTTCCTCGAATGCCGCGCGCGCTTCGGGAAACGTGTCGACGAGCGTCTTGCCCATGCCGACCTTCTGCGAGCCCTGCCCGGGAAAAAGGAACGCAATCACCTACGCAGCCTCACCTATGCCCTGCTCGACCTTCGAGATGAAATCACCCGTCGCGAACCGGTAGGCCATCGCCACTGCATTCCTGACCGCGCGTGCCGACGAACGTCCGTGGCCCACGATGACGAGACCGGCCACGCCGAGTAACGCCGCGCCGCCGTACTCCGAGTAATCGACCCGGCGCCGGAATCGTCGAAACGCGCGCTTCGAGAGCAGGTATCCAACCTGGCTCGAAAAAGTCCCCTGCAGTTCGTCGCCGAGCAGTGCTTCGACGGTCTCAACCAGCCCTTCGCTGGTCTTGAGGACGATGTTGCCGGTGAAGCCGTCGCAGACGACCACGTCTGCCACGCCGCTGTAGATCTCCCGACCTTCGATGTTCCCGATGAAGTGGAGCGCCGACCCCTTCAACAGCCGGTGCGCCTCGCGCGTCAGCTCGTTGCCCTTGCTTTCCTCCTCGCCGATCGAAAGCAGTCCTACTCTCGGCTCGTCGACTCCGTGCGCCAGGCGCGCGTAGACCGATCCCATCACGGCAAACTGCAGGAGGTGGTGAGGCCGGCACTCGACATTCGCACCCGCGTCGAGCAACACGGCGGGACGGCGCCTGGTGGGAATGGTTGTCGCCAGTGCCGGGCGATCGACGCCGGCAACCATGCCGAACGCGGCATGGGCCGACAACACGGTTGCGCCGGTGTGCCCGGCGCTCACGAGCGCCGCCGCCTCTCGTCTGGCCACGCGGTCTGCCGCGACGCGCACTGATGAACGCGGCTTGCGTCGTACGGCCGACGCCGGCGACTCCGCCATCTCGATGACATCAGGGGCTTCGACGAGTCCGATCCCAAGCGATCGCCAGTCGGGATAGGCGCTCAGGGCCTGCTCGATCGCCGCCGTCCGGCCAACGAGATCGACTCCTGCGTCGAGGTGACGCGCAGCAGCCACTGCCCCGTCGACGACGACAGCCGGCGCGTGGTCACCACCCATGGCGTCGACGGCAATCCGGATCGGCAGTGTTCTACTCCCAAACTCGCTGCAGTGCAGTTTTATTCTTCGTCGACGGCCCTGACCGGTCGCGAGTTGTAGTAGCCGCAGTGCGGGCAGATGCGATGTGGTGCCTTGGGTTCCTGGCACTGCGGGCACAGGCCCGTCGTCGCAGCCCGTAAAGAGTCATGTGTGCGTCGCTTGGCGGTACGTGTCTTGGAATGTCTGCGTTTTGGATTCGGCATAGTCGTGTCTAAGACACCGGGTGTGATTTTCGTACGCGAGTAGAGATGAAAATCACACCCGGTGTCATTTCAATCCCTTCAGCGGCGCGAGCCGCGGGTCCTCCCATTGCGACGTGCACTGGCACGTCCCCGTATTCAGGTTCGTCCCGCACTGCGAACAGAGCCCGGCGCATCCCTCACGGCACAGCGGCTTCATCGGTAGTGCCAGGTAAAACTGCTCGCGCAGCAGCTCGTTCAAGTCGATCTGATCGTCCCGGTAGTAGCTGGTATCGAGATCTTCTTCCGCGACCTCTCGTTCGTCCTCGGCAGACAGCTCCGACGCGGGCAGGTATCTGACGTCGATTGCTCCATCAAACGGCATCCGGAACGGTTCGAGGCAGCGGCTGCACGGCAGTTCCAGCTCGGTCCGCACGGATCCAACCAGGTGAAAGCGGTCCTTGTCCTTGTGTATTTCGAGCTCCACCTGGACGGGCGCCACGATCCGGTACATGTCGCCGTCCTGCTCCACTTCGTTCGGCGAAAAGGTCCGGACGAACTGACTGACGGGCTGGCGATACCGGGTGAGATCCAGCTGCATGACCGGTACCCCTCGCGCGAAATTCGCACCAGGGGCGACCTGTAATTATAGCTGATTCCAGGCCATTGGCCCCACCCAGGGCTTCGGGATGAAGAGCCGTTCGTAGAGAGAGACGGCGAAGCGGTCGCTCATCCCGGCCAGAAAGTCCCGGGCTGCGACGTCGAGCCCTTCGCTGGCCACAATCCGCTCGTCGAGCAGGCCAGTGGGACGCTCGCGCACCCGTTCCCACAGCCCGCCCAGGATGCCAGTGGCCTTCTTGAATTCGGCGGTCGCGACTTCGTTCTCGTACACCGCTTCGAACAGGAACGCCCGCATCCGGAGCGTGGCGGACAGGACGGTCTCGCTCATGCGGATTTCCGTCAGGTCGCCATTCTGGGTTTCCGTAACGACGTCCTTGACCATCCGAGCGATGCGCGCAGACGACGTCCTGCCAAGAATCTCAACGGCATCCCGCGGGAGGTCGTCATCCTGCATGACACCGGCCCGCACCGCATCGTCGATGTCGTGGTTAACGTACGCGATGAGGTCGGCCACCCGCATGATCTGCCCTTCCAACGTCGCCGCCCGCTTTGAAGGATCGAGTCCGACCGGCGAGCCTTCCTTGCCCTTGGAGTGGCGCCCGATGCCGTCGCGAACTTCCCACGTCAGGTTCAGGCCACGTCCGTCGTTCTCGAGCACGTCCACGACGCGCAGGCTCTGCTCGTAGTGTCTGAACCCACCGGGGACGAGCGAGTCGAGCACGCGTTCACCAGCATGACCGAATGGCGTGTGCCCAAGGTCGTGACCCAGGGCAATCGACTCGGTCAGCTCCTCGTGCAGGCGAAGGACCTTGGCGATCGTGCGACCGATCTGCGACACCTCGAGCGTGTGCGTGAGCCGCGTGCGATAGTGATCGCCTTCCGGGGCGAAGAAGACCTGCGTCTTGTGCTTCAGCCGCCGAAAGGCCTTCGAGTGGATGATGCGGTCGCGGTCGTGCTGAAACGCCGGCCTCACATCGTCTTCGGGTTCGCTGGTGAGACGTCCGCGCGACTCCGAGCTCCTGGCAGCTTGCGGGGCCAGCGTCTCGCGTTCCCGCTGTTCGAGGGCTTCACGGATGCTCGACAACGATGTGCTCCAGAAAACTTGTTCCGTTGGCAAGAGGACCGACACCAAAGTTGTCCGCGAGCGTCTGACCGAGATCGGCAAAGGTCCGGCGTGTTCCGAGATCGACGTTGGCACGCACCCGCTGACCGGTAAGAAGGATCGGCACGTACTCGCGCGAGTGATCGGTACTCGGCGTGGTTGGATCGTTACCGTGGTCAGCGGTGATCACGAGCAGGTCCCCGGCACGCAGCGCGCCCAGAACGTCTGCGAGCCGTTCATCGAATCGCTCGAGGTTCGTGGCGTAGCCCTCGACGTCGTTGCGGTGGCCAAACTGCGTGTCGAAGTCGACGAGGTTGATGAAGACCAGTCCGTCGTTCTCTTCGAGAATGACCTCCAGGAGATGGTCGAGGCCGTCAGTATCACTCGTGGCCGAGATGGCGCGAGCGATGCCTCGGCCCGCGAAGAGGTCCTTCACCTTGCCAATCGAGACAACTGAAATTTCCTGTCGCGTGAGCAAGTCGAGCAAGGTGTCGCCCGGCGGAGTCAGCGCGTAGTCGTGCCGGTTGGCAGTACGGCGAAACGCACCGACTGATCCCACGAACGGGCGGGCTATGACACGGCCGACACCGAGAGGAGCCACGAGTTCGAACGCAATCTCACAAATCCAATACAGCTCGCTGACCGGAATAACATCCTCGTGGGCAGCAATCTGAAACACGCTGTCGGCCGATGTGTATACGATCGGTCTGCCGGTCTGTATGTGCTCGCCCCCGAGGCGGTCAATGATTTCGGTACCTGACGCAACCACGTTGCCCAGCGTTCGCCGGCCGATGCGCTGTTCAAACAGCTCCATGATCTCAGGCGGGAAACCATGAGGGAATGTCGAGAACGCCTGGTCCAGGACGATCCCCATCATCTCCCAATGACCCGTCACTGAGTCCTTGCCGGCGGAGGACTCCGCCATTCGTCCGTACGCCGATGGACGATCGCGGTCGTGGGACTTGCCGAGATCGACCACGCGGCCGAGCCCGAGCGAACGGAGATGCGGAATCCGGAGTCTGACCTCGCGGGCAATATTGCCCAGCGTGTTGCTGCCCTGATCGCCGTAGGCCGACGCGTCCGGCAGCTCACCGCAGCCAACGCTGTCGAGCACGATCAGCACAACGCGGGGGAAAGGAGTCAGGTGAGAGATGTCTCGATCGTCGCGATGGCGTGTTTGAACGCCATGTGATCTTTACCGTCGACGTCGAAGACGACGACGAACTTGTCGAAGTTCTTGATTCGGGCTTCGAAGTACCGCCCATCCATCAGGTGGATCGTCACCAGGGCCCGGTTCCGCCTCGCGTGATTGAGAAAAACGTCCTGGATGCTCGGCTGTGCGCTCGACGACGCACGTGGTTCAGTAACCTGGGACATCAGGGAGCGTCTCCTCGCGAACGAAATTGGCCTTGGGAGATGTCTGGCGTGCACAGACCCCGAACTGCAAGCGCATCGCGAACACGCTGCATGGTCTCCGGGCGCTCGCCCGGCCCCTCGAACCAGATAAGGTTAGGCTCTTTGCGAAACCAGATCAACTGCCGGCGCGCGTATCGGCGGTTCTCCTGCACGATGAGCGCGCGTGTCGCGCGCTCGTCTCGCTCGCCTCGCAGCATGTCCATCACTTGACGATAGACCAGGCCACCAAATGGGCGGGCATCAGGAGGTACACCCCGAGCGAGCAACCCGCGCACCTCATCTACGATGCCGCGCGCGAACTGCTGATCGACGCGTCGCGTCACACGTTCCGCCGTCAGAGCCGGAGGCAGCTTGAGGGAGATGGCGGTCACCTCGCAATCGGCGATGCGCGACGCGGTCGCGGCAAAGTGCGCCGTCAGTGGCCGCCCCGTTGTGAAGTACACCTCGAGTGCTCGCACCAGCCGTTTACGGTCCCTGGGCATGATCCGTTTAGCCGACTCCGGATCAACCGACTGCAGAAGACGATGGAGGCGTTGGGTTCCCTTCCGGTTAGCGACCTTGTCCAATCGCCTCCGGACTTCTACGTGGGCGCCGGGGCCAGGGAACAGTCCTCTCGTCAGGGCTCGATAGTAGAAGCCGGTCCCGCCAACCAGAATTGGAAGTTTTCCCCTGCGGTGAATCTCGCGAATCTCCCGTTCGGCGTCCTCAGCGAAACGAGCCGCGGTATAGACCTCCGTCGGATCGGCGATGTCGATCAGGTGGTGCGCAATCCCGCGCCGCTCTTCGACCGACAGCTTGTCCGTACCGATATCGAACCCTCGATACACGGCGGTCGAATCGCAGTTGATGATCTCGCCATCGAGCGATTCGGCAAGCGAGAGACTGAGCGCGCTTTTCCCGGACGCAGTGGGACCGAGGATCGCGAGAACTTTCTCAGACAAGCTTCAGGAAGACGTACACGGTCAATGCCACGAGGAGGATGACGAGACCGAATTGCTGGCCCCGGGTAGGCACGTCCTGATTAGACCGTTACGCGGCCCCGAACGCAAATCTAGTTCTCGTTGCCGATCCGCGTAACGGTCCAGGCGCGCGAAGCGCGCCAAAGAGACGCTGTGAACTAGCCGAGGGCTTCGCCGGCCCGCCTTCGCGCGGAGCGCTTCGGCGAGGTCTCGCCGGGCGCGGTCCGCGAGCGGACCGCACAAACCAGCACTGCTTGTCGGGTCGCATAGCGACCCGACCTTGGCGCAGGCGGAGATATCAAGGGCGGAGCCCTGCGGCTAGTTCGGCGGCTGCTCGTTGTAATAGAACGTGACGGTGAAGAACGCTTTCGGCTCCGGGTACTCCGGCGGCAGCGGCTCGGTCGGGTTCGATCCGAGGATGGCGTTGTTGGCTGCGAGGTTGAAGGCGTTGATGTCCGACGGCGCAACGACGGCGATGTCAGTGATGTGGCCGTCCTTGTGGATGTTGAACTGCAGCACGACGCGGCCTCGGAAGGTCATCGCGGCGTAGGGCACGAACCAGTTGCGCCGGACCTGGGCGACGAATCGACGGAGCCATGGCCCGAACTCGACGCCTTTGGTATCGAACTGAATCGTTGCGCCGGGATCGGTCAGGCCTCCTTGCGGGTTGTTGAACGTCTCGTTCTGCACGTATCGCTCGAGGTTGCGAAGCGCATCGCCCAGCGCGCCCGGCGCAGGGCGCGATACCGTCGGTGACCGTCGCGCTCCCGTGTCGGCCGGTGGAAGCGTTTGTGCCACCTGCTCCTGCGGCTCCGGCTGCGGCGGCTGGGTATCTGGCTTGACCGGAGTTTCAGGACCGCGAGCCTGCTCCTGGGGCGTCGCTTCGACGCGCTCAGGTGAGTTTCCACGTGAGAACGGCAAAGGATTCTCGGGCTTGACTGCACGCTCTCGCGCTTGTGCCTGCCGGTTGATATCCGACAAGTCGACCTTCGGCTTTGGCGCCTGCGCTTCGAGGTCGACTCTCGGCTGCACGAACACGAAGCGCCGCTCGTCCCGCTCGCGCTCTTGAAGACGAAGGAGTTCCTGATGGCGAGCCTCGACCTCTTCCGGGCTGGGCTCGAACAGGTGGAGATCGGGACCGAATTGCAGCCACACAAGGATGAGGACGTGCACGATCACCGACAGCAGAACGCCATCCCGCCGGGGGAGGGCACTGCCGACGACGAGCTCATCCTGGTAACGGTCCTCGAAGTCGAAATGTATCAACGATCTGGGGGCAAATTATATCAACCGGCTCGAGTCGTCAGCTATCCGGGGGTTGCCCGGTTTTATCGGTTGATCCTTCACTGCCGCATACAGATAGACGATCCCGAGGGTAAGCGGGACGGCTCGAACGTCGGCAAACCCCGAATGTCTCAGGAGTGTCACGAACTCGTGCGCAGGGGGGAAAGCGCCAACTGAGGCAGGCAGGTACGAATACGCCCCTGAATGCCCTGAGATGGCACGCCCGATTAACGGCAGCACCCGAGTGAAATACCAGCGGTAGAGCGCGGCCAGCCCGCGGATACGCGGCACGCTGAATTCGAGGATGGCCAGACGTCCGCCGGGCTTGAGGACGCGCGCCAACTCCCGGCACGCGACGTCGGTCTTCTGCACGTTGCGAACACCAAAGGCGACAGTTGCCGCGTCCGCGACGCCGTCGGGAGCGGGAATCCGCATGGCATCACCGCGCACGAGCGCGATGTGCTGCTGCTGACCCGCGCTGCGAATCTTCTGCAGACCCAACGTCAACATCGCGCCAGCGAAATCGACGCCGAGGACTCGCGCGGCGGTGCCCCGCGAGTCCGCAGTGGCGCGACGCGCCTCGAGCGCGACGTCGGCCGTACCGGTGCAGACGTCAATCAGCGTTTCGCGCCCGGTCAGATTCAGCGAGTCGATCATGCGCGTGCGCCATCGCCGATCGATGCCGGCGCTGAGGAGATGATTCAGCAGATCGTATCGCGGCGCGATCGCATCGAACATCCCGGCGATGCGATCGGGCGTCTTGTCTGGGGCGAGACTAGCCATTCTTGCCTTCGTGGCCTTCGTGTTCTTCGTGGTTATCCAATGTAGAGCGCAAGCGCAGTCACAGCGAAGTACACGATCCCCACCCACCCATTGAGATCGAATGCCTTCTTCACCTGCGACAAGTCATCTTCGCTGACGAGCGATTGCTCGTACGCAAGTAACGCCGCCACGATCGCGACGCCGGCCACATACAGCGGGGGAAGATTGGCCGCCCACCACAGCGACGCCATCACGACGACAGTGGCGACGTGCATCAGGCGCGAGATGCGAATCGCGTTGGTCACGCCATAGGTCGCCGGGATCGATCGCAGACCATGGCGGCGATCGAAGTCGACGTCCTGGCAGGCGTAGAGGATGTCGAACCCGCCGACCCACAAGCCGATGGCCAGGCCAAGCAGCCATGGTTCGGCGCCTGCGCGACCACCCGCCGCTATCCACCCGCCGACCGGCGCGACGGCAAGCGCGAGGCCGAGAAACATCTGCGTGTATGTCGTGAACCGCTTGGCCAGCGAGTACCAGAACACGATCATCAGCGCGACTGGCGCCAACGCCAGGCAGAGTGGCGACAGTCGCGATGCCGCAAAGACGAAGACTACCGCAGCGACGATCACGAACACGGTCGCCTCTGGCTTCGACAGCAGCCCGCGCGGCAACTCGCGCATGGCCGTACGCGGGTTGAGGGCGTCCATCCTGGCGTCGACGAGACGATTGAATCCCATCGCCGCGCTCCTCGCGCTGACCATGCACACCACGATCCACGCGACCTGCGACCACGCGAACGGTTGTTCGCGCCAGGCCAACAGCGCCCCGGTCAACGCGAATGGCAACGCGAACACCGAGTGGCTGAATCGCACAAACGAGAGGTACGTCGCTAGCTTGCCCACACTATCTGGGAGTTGGAAGTTGGGAGTTGGAAGTCGATATGAGCCACTCTATCGCAGACGGTTCGATGCCAGACACCAGGTATTCTTCCACGTCGTCTACCCCCTCAGGCACGCGCACGGCGATGAGGGCTGCACGCTTACCGGGTTCGATGCTACCGAAGTGATCACCGAATCCAAGCGCGGTGGCGCCCGCGAGCGTCGCGCTCCGCAGTAACGCGCGTGCGGACACCTTCGGGGCAATCCGCCGCGCCTCGGCCAACTCGGCGAACATGTTGAGGTCTTCCACGCTCGCCAGGCTGTCGGTGCCGAATGCCACTTCCACGTCCATGGCGTAAAACACCTCGAGCGGAGGTGAGCCGACTCCGACGTATCGATTACTGCGCGGGCACGACGCGAGCGTGACGCCAAGCGCTCGCAGCCGATCCAGGTCCGTGCCTTCCAACTGCACCCCGTGTACCGCGATCACAGTGGCATCCAGAAACCCGATGTCCGAGAGGTACTCCACCGGGGACGACTGCGGTGCCTGCCAGGCTTCATTCCACACGCCGAGCTCTTCGAGCAGCGTGCGCCACGGACCGGTGCCCTTCTTCAGGAACTCGATTTCCTCCGGCGACTCACCGACGTGCACAGTCGACACGACACCACCCAGATCGTCGAGTGCGTGTCGAATCGCGGAGAAAAGCGCGGGCGACACTGAGTAAGGCGCGTGAGGCGCCAGACTGAATCGAATGTCTGCCACGACCGGGAGCGACTCGATGGCTCGTCGCGCGTTGGAGACCTGTTCATCTGCATTCAGGCCGGCGAATCCGATCAATTCATGAAATACACACGCGGCCATCTCGGCCTCGCGCAGCAACGGAACCGTGACGAGGGTGTTGGTAACGTCACCGATCAGCGCCGTTCCAGCCGCACGAGCCTGCCGAATACCTTCCTGGGCGGCGTGGAGAATCGCCTTGTCGTCCACCGCAGGCCGCTCTCGACGGGCGGCAAGCATCGGACGGACCCAGTCGAGGAACCGCTCCGCTGGAGGGATACGACGATGCAGATACGAGAGCTCCAGATGCGCATGGGCGTTCACCAGCCCTGGAAGTACTGCCACGCGTCCGAGGGCCACATCTGCGGCGCTCCCGCCCGTCTCGACCGAAACGATCCGGCCTTCGTCGATTGCGACGACTCCCCTGCCGATCGGTGCATCCGAGATCGGCAGGATCCAGTCGGCTGAAAAGCGAATCACTGCCCCAGTCGTAGTTGTTTGCCGTGGCGGCTTCTCGCCTCGTAGTTTCTCAGTTCCTCGGGGACCGACGAATCACCCTCCGCGCGCGCGGTGGCGAGCGCCAACATACGTGGCACGTCGCGCTCGCGGAAGATCGGCTCGCCGAGGATCTCGTAGTGCATGTTCCGGCGCTTGGCGACGAAGCCGGCGTCCTCGATGTTGACGACGATCTCGAGCTCGTCCATGCAGTACGATGCACCGGCAGCGCGAACGACGTTCTCTTCGATCATCACGCTGCCCATGTCGTTCGCCCCGAAGGCGAGGCTCAGTTGGCCCACCTTCCCACCCTGCGTCACCCACGAGGCCTGGAGGTTGTCGAAGTTGTCGAGCACGATCCGCGCCAACGCCAGTGTCCGGAGATAATCGACGCCCGTTTCCTCAAACCCACCGTGCTCGGTGTGTTCCGGCTGGTAGCTCCAGGTGATGAAGGCAGTGAAGCCGCCGGTCTCGTCCTGAAGGTCTCGCAGCCGCATCATGTGCTCGATGCGCTCTTCCTCGGTCTCGACCGTTCCGTACATCATCGTCGCAGTCGTACGAAGCCCGGCATGGTGTGCCTGCCGCATGATGTCGATCCACTCGTCCGACGATGCCTTGCTGTAACAATTCAGCAGCTTGCGCACGCGGTCGACGAGAATCTCGGCGCCGCCTCCGGGAATACTGTCCAACCCCGCGGCCACGAGCCGTTCGATCACCGTCATCGTCGGGATCTGATTCAACCGGGAGATATGAAGGACCTCGGGTGGCGATAGCGCGTGCAACTTGAAGTGCGGATATCGCGCCTTCACCGCGCGGAAGAGATCTTCGTACCACTGGATCGGCAGATCCGGATTGTGGCCGCCCTGAAGAAGGAGCTGGTTGCCGCCGACGGCGATCGTCTCGTCGATCTTTCGAAAGATTTCCTCGAAGCCGAGCACGTAGCCGTCAGCCGATCCGATCGGGCGATAGAACGCGCAGAAGTTGCAGCGCGCGACGCAGATGTTCGTGTAGTTGACGTTGCGGTCGATGATGTAGGTGACGACGCCCTCGGGATGTTTTCGCACGCGGAGAGCATCCGCGAGACGGCCGAGCACATGGGTGGGCGCGCCTCGATACAGCGCGAGCGCCTCGCTCGTCGAGACGCGGCCGCCCTGCATGACCTTCGCACCGATCTGATCGATCATCCACGTCTCCGCGGAGGCTGGCCTCCGCTTTACGGCGGCACGTACGCAGCGCGCACGCTTCGGCGTGCGCGCGTCAAAAAAAGACCAACGTTCGTCGGCGGGGACCGAGGCCCATGTCGGCAGCGTAATCGAGAAACAGCTGGAGGCCAGCCGCTTCGTCGGCGCCCAAGCCGTACTTCACATTATCCCTTAGGTAGATTGCGGCCCGCGCGGCGCGACGTGCATCGCCCGCCCCGTACTCGGCGGCAATCTCTTCTCTGGCCGCGACACCTTCGGCCTGCGCCTGTTGAAGGGCGCGGATCACACCATCGTCGATCCCAGCCGGGCGCCCGGTCCAGGCTGCGTAGATGAACGGCAGCCCGGTCATCGCGGTCCAGACCTCCCCGAGGTCGATTTTCTGCAAGCCGAGAGCATCGTGGTCGGCGTCGAATGCCGGGTCACCGATGAGCAGACCGGCATCGCACGCCGTCGTCATCGCGGCCAGATCCGGGCCGTGCGGTACGAACTGCGGAGTGATGTGGAAGCGGTGACGGCACAGCACCCGGATCAAAGTGACCGACGTCCGCGAGCTGGTGTCGAGCGCGATGTGGCGGACATGCTCGATCGGCTTTCTGGTGTAAAGCGCGACTGATGCAACAGGTCCACGCGAGCCAATGCCCACGCCGGGTACAAGACGATAGTCGGCCGACTGCAAGTACTCAATCGATGGAATCAGCCCCAGATCGACTTTGCCCTCGTGAAGCAGTGACGCGCAGACCGACGGAACGTCGTAGCGGACGCGCCAGCGCTCAGGGTCGCGGTCGAGGACCCACGTCAGCGGTCGCGCGTTGAGATACCCAACCGCACCGATGCGCACGATTGGCTTCAAGTCAGATCAACTCCCGATCTCCAACTCCCAAGTGACATGCTCGACTCACGCCCCTTCGCACCTGAGACGTTGGGGAGTTGGAAGTTGGGAATTGAAGGTTAACAGTGGTCACAGAAGGTTGAACCAGCCGTCGCGCTCGACTGGTAACAGACCCGCGGCCTCGACGTTGCGCTGAATCTCCGGCAACGCGGCCCGCCGCCGTCCTTCCGGTGCGTCATCGGACGGCGATATCCCGTCGATGTCATCGGCGCCGAATGTGAGCGCGACCTGCGCCAGCTTCGGACCGTAGCGCCGCCAGTCCACTTGAATCGACGGCACGTTCGGCGCGGCCAGACGCGCCAGCGCGACCATCTTCACATCCTCATAGCCCGTCGTCGGTCTGAACGTAGAGAGCGACATAGGCAGCGGGTTGATCGATTGCACGACGCCATGCGTGTCCTGTATCCGAGTCGCTGCGAGCAACAGGGCCGTTCGCGCATCGGCGGAGGCTTTTCCGACCGTCATACGTAGCTGCCGAAACCCGGCGTCCTTGAGGGCGGCCGCCGCAGCGTCGAGATCGGCGACGTGATCGAGCGGCAATTCCGCAATCGCGTCCAGCCCCGCGTTCCGAAGTCGCGTCAACACTCGACCGACTGGCAATCCTGTCGACCATCGTTCGACGTCCACCCAGGAAAACCCAGCGACCGCGCGATTCCCGGAAACACTCTTGGTCTTCTCGATGACTCCAACCGCGTCATCCACGTTCGCCGGGGCCCCGGTGAGCCGCACTTCACGCGCCGCTCCCGGAACGTTCGCGGCGCTCACCTGCTCGGCGGCGAGCTCCGCCACGCGCAAGAATGTCACGCGCGTGTCGTGCAGCCGCCGGCGAAGCGTGTCGGCGAGCATCCCGAGCGAGAGAATGTCTGGTGTCGCTGCCAGCTCGTGGATCTCTTCCGGTGTCAGCCGCTCGCCACGGTTGATCCGAGCCAGGTAGACATCGAATGTGGTCGATGTAGTCATGTCGTTCGATTCCGAAAACCTCGGCGGGTCGAACCAGCCTCCGCCTACGTTGAGCTCTCCATCGCTTCTGCGACGCGCGTTGCAAGCGCCAGCGCATCGCGACCGGCCCTTCCGCTCACACCCGGCTCTTTTCGACCCCGTACGGCCTCGACGAAATCCGCCAGCTCCGCGCGCAGCGGTTCGTCACGCTGCACGTCGAGTTTCCCGCCCGTGATGCCAGGGCGACCGTTTTCCGCCACCAGCTGGTAGATTTCCGCTTCCTGCGAGGCGTAATCGATAGAGACGTACGATTCGCGTTGAAAGAATCGAACCTTGCGCACCTTGTCGCGACTGATCCGGCTGGCCGTCACGTTCGCAATGCATCCCGAGGCAAATCGCAGGCGGACGTTGGCGATGTCAGTACGCGGGGTCAGGACGTTCACGCCGATCGCCTCGATCGACGTGACCTCGGATTTCACCGAAGTCAGCAGCAGGTCGAGGTCGTGAATCATCAAATCGAAAATGACGTCGATGTCGAGGCTGCGCTCGGGAAACATGCCGAGCCGATGCACCTCGACAAACCGTGGATTCGACACCAATGGCAATGCCGCCACGACGGCCGGGTTGAACCGCTCGGTGTGTCCAGCCGCCAGCACCACCCCTCGGCGAGCAGCCGTCTCAATCAGACGATCTGCCTCGTCGAGCGATGCGGCCAGCGGCTTCTCCACGAGCACCGATACGCCGGCGTCCATGAGCGGCAAGGCGACATCGAGATGGGAAACAGTCGGCACGGCGATCGTTGCCGCGTCCAGTCGATCGAGCGGCAGGTCGCGCAGTTGACTGAAGGCAGGCGCGCCAAAGCGCAATCCGATCTCCTCGGCACGACCCGGCTTGGTATCGACAATACCGACCAGATGGACATCCTTCATGCCGGCCAGCAGCCGCGCATGATGTTGTCCAAGATAGCCAACGCCGACGACGGCGATGCGAAGCTGATCGCTCATGCCGTGGCCGGGCCGGCCTTCTCGCGTCCAACGATGGTAATTCCGGCTTCATTCGCCGACGCGAAGACAGCGTCGCCATCGATGACCAGTGTCTTTCCGGCGTCGATCGAGAGCGCTGTGGCACCAGCGACGCGCATCGCGTGAATCGTGGCAAACCCCACGACGGGAACATCGAAGCGCATGTCCTGTTTCGGTTTCGCGGCCTTGATGATGCGCACACCAGGACCGGCGAGATGACCGGCGCGACCGATCACTTCATCGGTACCTTCCATCGCCTCGACAGCCACAACCGCTTGATGCTTCACGGCAATCGTCTGACCGATGTCGAGTCCGGCGATCACATCCGCCATCCGATAGCCAAATTCGAAATCCTGCTGCTCGTCGGCGGTGGGTCCTCGCCTGGTCAGCACCCCCGGCTTCGCGAGGAGCGGGGTCAGCAGCGTGGTCGAATCGATCAACTCGATGCCGTGGTCGCCCATCACCGCGGCGACGGCACCAATCAATCCGTCAGTGTTGCGCGAAGTGAGCTTCTTCAGCGCTGAAATGAACGTGAGATCGGGAATGATGCCGCCGAAGATTTTCGTGTGCTTGACCTGACCGGCCATGACGGCGCGAGTGGCGCCGGCATCGCGCAGCAGCCGGATGCAGGTGCCGAGCTGGCCGAGAGAGATCCAGTGAATCGGAGTGTCGTGCCGTTTGGCGGCGTCATTCAGTTCGGAAAAGGCCTCCTCTTTCACGGCGACGATCGTGACGTCGTGACCGAGGGCGCGAGCGGCGTCAAGGACGAGGAACGGAAAGCGGCCGTTTCCGGCAATCAAACCAAGCGTCACAGCTCTGGCACTGTTCTATTCATCGGCTACGAGTTCTTCGGCCCGCCGCGTCGGTCTTCGCAGAATGACCCCGCGCTGTGAGGTGCGGATGAACTCGACCAGATAGCGTACCTCAGCAGCGGACAGCGACTCGTCTTGCTCGATTTGCGCCAGCGCCTGCGTGGTATTGAGCTTCGATTGCAGCAGGTACCGGTAGGCCAGTTTGAGCTGTCCGATCGTGTCGACCGTGAAGCCGCGACGCGATAACCCGATCGAGTTCACGCCGAAAACGCGGGCCGGGCGGCTGCCGATCGTACGACCAAACGGAAGTGCATCCTTCGTGACAACTGAATAACCGCCGATGAACCCGTAGCGGCCAACGCGGCAGAACTGATGGACCGCGGAGCCGGCGCTGATGTTGGCGAAGTCTTCGACGCCGACGTGACCGCCCAGCGTGGCGTGCGGGCCGAAGATCGTCCCGCTTCCAACGTGGCAATCGTGCGCGACGTGCACGTAGGCCATGAACAGGTTGTCATTGCCGATCGTCGTTTCGCCGCCGCCGCCGGCGGTGCCGCGGTTGATCGTGACGAACTCGCGAAAGACATTGCGTCGGCCGATCCGTAACGCCGTGGCTTCACCCTTGTATTTGAGATCCTGCGGTGCCAGCCCGATCGACGCCATTGGAAAGATTTGTGTTTCGTCGCCGATCTCGGTACGACCGTCAATGACCACCGAAGCGCCAACCCGGCAATTCCGGCCGATGCGAACCTCAGGCCCGATCATGGCGTGCGGCCCGATGAGGGTGCCTTCTCCTATCTGCGCCGCGGGATCGACGTGTGCGGTCGGGTCGACAGCGGCAGCACCTGCCTCGATGGCCAGCAGCAATTCCGCCTCAGCGACGACCTGGTCGTCGACATACGCTGCCGCCTGCACGCGTGCCAGGCGCGCCCGCGCCCGTCCCAACGCCACTTCCAGGCGAAGGCGATCGCCCGGCACCACGCTGCGGCGGAACTTGGCGCTGTCGACACCACGAAGCGACACTCGTGCGGTGAGAGGTGCGCCGGCGCGATCGAGGACGAGCACCGCCGCAACCTGGGTCAGCGCTTCGATCATCAACACCGCGGGCATCAACGGTGAGCCGGGAAAATGTCCCTGAAAGAATTCCTCGCCGACGGTCACGTTCTTCATGGCCACGAGTCGGTTGCCCGACTCGTGCTCAATGACCGCGTCGATCAGATACGACGGGTACCGGTAGTAGACGCGCCCGAGAAGCGCCGGAAGATCTAGGGGCACGCCACATGCCTCTCCCTGGTAGCGGGGTCTGTGGTTACTTGGCAGGCGGCGCTGGTGCCGGTGCCGGTGCCGGTGCCGCAGCCGCCGGCGCCGCAGCGCCGCCGCCGCCGTCGAACGCCTGAATGACTTCGGCGGTCAGGTCCATCCCCGGTTCTGCCCAAATGAGTCCGCTCTGCTGCGCGTTGAAGACGAAGTGCACCTGCTTCTGCTTGGCCACCTTGTCGATAACGGGCGTCAATTTCCGGTTGAACTCCTGCTCGACCTGCTCGGCAAGCTGCTGCACGTCCTGCTGTGCGTCCTCGGTGAACCGCTGCAGGTCACGCTGCTGACGCTCGATGTCGGCCTGCAGTTGCGCGCGTGCCGAATCGCTCAATACGCTGCCGCCTTGTTCGAGCTTCTGCTGCGCCGCCTGCAGGGCCTTGTTCCTGTCCTGCAGCTCGCGCGACTTCTGCTCCTGCAGGACCTTGATCTTCTCCGCCGCCACTTTCCCTTCAACCGAGCCGGCGGCAACCATCTGCACATTCACGTAGGCGTACTTCATCCCGTCCTGGAAGCGGGGCTTCAACTCCACCGCCGGGGCGGGGGCGGGCGGCGCTGGCTTCTGTCCCGTCGCAGGAGGCGGCGCTGGCTTCTGGCCGGCTGGAGCTGCCGGCGCGGGTGTCGGTTTCGGAGCGGCAGGAGCCGCGGGCGCCTGGGCATGCGCTGCACCAGCGGCCATGAGCGCACTGAACGCCACTACTGAGACAAACGCTCTCATTACTCTCGGTCCTTTCGATGCTGAGCACGGCCACGGCGTAATCTCGCCGCAATCCGCCATCTTCCTACGTGAAGCTCTTGAATTTTACTCGACCAACCGGCCAAGGGCGCCGTCATATTCCGACAGAGCCCTTGGCCGGTTGCCAATGTCTTTCGGCGCGCTCCGCCCTCCGTCGAATGCTCGGGGCGTCCCGAGCAACGTCGAGGGATGCGCGCGTCGGAACCGCTATGTGGTGAGCCACAAGTACAATATCCACTAACCGTGCCGCAGTGCGGTCCCAAGCCAAGTAAGATGGTCTTACGCCTGCCGCCTGCGGCCAGGAGACTTGCTCGTTGATGCGCTACTTCTTGACGTTTTTGATTCCGCTTGTTGCCACATTTACATTGGCCGGATGCGGCTCGGACGACCCAATCGACACGCCAACCACACCGACCACACCAACCCAGATTACCGAATCCTTCAGTGGGACACTGAATGTGAACGGCGCCCGGACTCACAATTTCACTGTCGAACGGGCCGGCCAGGTGTCGGCGCAACTCAAGACACTCTCGGACCAGGCTGCCACCCTCGGCATCAGCCTGGGCACGTGGAACGGTCAGTCCTGCGCGATCATCATCTCCAACACCAACGCCGTCCTGAACTCTACAGTGATTGGAACCGCCAGCTCTCTCGGGCAATTCTGCGTCTGGCTGAACGATGTTGGCAAGCTGACCGCCGGCATCGACTACTCGGTAGAGGTTGTTCACTTCTGAATGGCAGGCTGGTCGTGGTCCATGACCCCGACCTGCTGATCTCCGAGTCTCGTTTCTCGAGGCGGGTCTGAACATCAAGACCCGCCTTCCGGCAGTCCAGATCAGAACGTCGTACCCACTGCAAACCGGAACGTTGTCTCCTTCGCGGGGCGGAGGTTGTTGTCGAGCACACCGCCGCGCGACGGATTCCACGCGTAGATCAACCGGAACGGCACGTTCAGGACGGGCATGAAGAATCGCAGTTCGACACCGGTCGACGTCTTGAACGCATGCGTCTTCCCCACTTCGATCGTTTGCACGCCCGGCGCGCTCGGGTCGATGAGCGAGGAGGTCGCAAACGGATCGACGAGTGCTGGCGGTGTCGGGGCCCGCACTTCGAGCAGCGGCTCCATCCACGAGAACGGCTCGCCGAAATCCTTCACCTGACCGGCGTCGAAGAAGGTGACGATGCGGACCTGGCTCATGATCGAGATGAGGTACTCGGCGTTGAACAGCAGGCTCTTGTTGCCGCCGAGCACGACGAACGATCCCGGCACACTCGGCCCGATGGATCGGATGTCGAAGCCGCGAACGCTGTATTCACCGCCCAGGAACAGTCGCTCGAAGACGGGCAGGAACTCTGTTCGCCCGAGCGGCGAGATGTACTCGGCGAGCGCGCGGAATCCGACCGACGTCCGCGACAGGTGCCGGAAGAAGAAGATCGCCTCACCTCGAGGCTTATAGAACTGCGTGTTGCCGCCGAGGACCGCCAGATCGACCGACGCCGTCAGGCGCTTGCCCTGGTTCGGGAAGATCGGATTGTCCACCGTGTTGTGAACCAGGCTCGGCGTGATCTTGCTTACCGAGCGCTCGCCACCCTGGCCGATGAGGAGCGAGTCGTAGATGAACGGGTTGCGGCGCAGTACTTCGATCTGTGTCGGCGTCAACTGCGACAGATCCTTCAGCGACGAGATCGTCTGACACCCGGTCGGCCGGACGATGCACGACGTGTCGAAGAGTGCCTCGTTCAAGTCGGTCATCCGGACCTTCTCGAACGAGTAGTTCGTGAACATGCGCGTGAAGTCGGCGACCGGGAAACCAAAGACGAGGTTCAGGCCGCGCGACTTCTGCGTGTAGTAGCCGATGTATTGCAGCGACCGATTGTAAATATCGAACCCGCCGGTGATGTTGCGATCGAAGAGGAACGGCTCGGTAAAAGCGAGTTGGTAGTTCTGTGCCCGATCGCCGGCCTGCAGCGACAACGACAGCGTTTCGCCGCGCCCGAGGAAGTTCGAGGTCTGGAAGCCGAGCTGACCGAAGAAGCCTTCGTACTGCGAGACGCCCGCGCCGAAGGTCAGCTGGTTCCGGTTCTGCTCTTCGAACTTCAGCGTGACGTCGACGTTGTTCTCCTTGCCCGGCGTCTTGTCGACCTTCATGTCACGGTCATCGCCCTTCAGCTCCTTGAAGTATCCGAGCTGATTCAAGCGACGGACGCTGTACTTGAGCGCTTCGGTGTTGAAGATGCCTCCTTCGACCAGCCGCATCTCTCGGCGAATCACGTTGTCGCGCGTCGTGGTATTGCCGGTGAAGGTGATGCGATTGACGAAGTACTGCGGTCCCTCGTCGATGCGCATCGTGATATCGACGCTGGGCGCTGCATTCTCTTTCGGGCGTTCTTTCGATCGAGCGGCCGCCGGGGCCTCGACCTCGGCGAGCGCAGCTGGCACTTGCGCGGCGAGCGTCCGTTCGGGCCGGTTCGGATCGTCGCTGTAGGTGAGCATCGGGAACGGAGTGAACTCCATGTACCCGGCGCCGCCGTAGATTTCCTGCGCCTTCTTGTTGCCGTCTTGCAGCACTTTGCGGCTGTACCAGTCGCCCGGCTCGATCTTGTACAGCGACTTCAGCCCCTCGCTGCGAACCACCTTGTTGCCCTCGAAGTTGAGCGTGCCGAACTTGTAGCGCTCACCTTCGGTGACGGGAATCCGCAGCTGGATCCAGCGCGTCTTGCCATCTTTGGTGTTCTCGAGCGTCTTGACGTCGGGCTGCCCCACTCGCGCCTGGGGATAGCCGCGGTTCTGGTAGTACTCGACGATCTTCGCGGCGTCCTCTTCGAACTCGGCTTCCTTGTACGTGCCGCCGCCGGAGATCCAGCCGTAGAAAGGATTCTTGGGCTTGTTCTCTTTAATCCTCTTCTGGAGCTTGCCATCGCTGATGGCTTGATTGCCGATGAACTCTACGTCACGAATTTTGAGCTTGGGCCCCTCACCCACGATGAACGTGACGTTGACCAACTTGGGACCACCGGTGACCGGAGTGACGCGATGGTTCACTTCAGCATTGGTGAACCCCTTCTCCGCCATCAACTCTCTGAGGACGCCTTCGACACGCCGAATCGTTCCGTCGTCGCGGAACGAGTCGAGGCGGAGCTCGATGTTGCGCTCGCGCAGCTTCTCGTCGATGTCCGTGCGCTTGATGATGCTGATGCTCTTCTCGTCGGTGTCCCGGTAGTCGACGATCTTGATGCGCTCACGTTCCTCCATGTGGTACGTGACGATCTTCCCGACGGCACCATTCGGGAAGGTATGGTCAGTGACTTCGATGGAGAGGTCGTCGAGGAAGTTGGTCGCCCACAGCCGCTTGAAATCCGACAGCATCGTCTGCTCGGTCATCGCGTCGTACCAGACGAACTGGTTCTGGCGCGTCTGACTCGTGCGCAGCTGGATGTAATACATGTAGGTTTCGTTCTCGATGGTCGAGAACCCACCCTGGCTGTTGAAGCACGGCTGGAGAATCCAGACGAACGGAGGGGACCCTGGCGGCGGCAGCGCGAAGGGCGCGGCCACAGAACTTCCACACGGCGTTTTGGTGACCGGCGTCTGAGCGTCGTTCGACACCTGCGCGGTAGGAGCAGCGGAAGCCGCAGCCGGAGCAGCGGCCGCAGCCGGCGCGGCGGGGACCTGAGACAAGGCGGGTCGCGCCGCGACGACCGCCAGAATCCAGAGAAACACGACGATTGGAAGCTGCTTACGCATCAAGGGTGAAACACCTTAGTTTACTGGATCTTAGACGGCGTGGGCGACAGAACGGCTTGCTCCGGGTCAAGAAAGCGACCCTCGATCGGCTCAGACACAAAAAAGCCGGGTCTGGGAACAAGACCCGGCCTACGAGTGACTGCGTAAGGCGGGTGCTGTTTTTGTGCACCCGCCGCAGTTGGCGGACCCGCCGCGTCGTTAGTTGAGCCGTCGGCCCGCGACCAACTCTCCCGCTCCAGCCGGTCGGTAGGAGATCTGGCCGGCGTCCATGTAGACCTCGATCTCTCCGTCCCCGAGGTTGCCGCGAATCAACTCTTCCGACAGCGGGTCCTCGACGTAGCGCTGGATGGCGCGACGCAACGGGCGGGCGCCGTAGGACCGGTCCTTACACGTGACGTCGATGATCCAGTCGACCACGTCGCGGTTGATGACGATCTTCATGCGCCGATCGACCAGGTTGGCGTTCAATTGGTCGAGCAGCAGACCCATAATCCGCCGCAGGTCGTCGTCGGACAGCGCCTCGAAGACGATGATCTCGTCGATGCGGTTGATGAACTCCGGATTGAACGTCCGCTTGACCTCGCCGAGGACCATGTCGCTGACGTTCTTGTCGATTGCCGTCGTATCGCTGGCCTGGAACCCGAGCGACGCCTTCTTCTGGATGAAGCGCGCCCCGATGTTCGAGGTCATGATGATGATCGTGTTCTTGAAGTTCACGCGGTTGCCGAGGCCGTCGGTCAAATGGCCGTCCTCGAACACCTGCAGCAGGATGTTGAAGATGTCCGGGTGCGCCTTCTCGATCTCATCGAGCAGCACGACGGAGTACGGATTCCGCTTCACCTTCTCTGTCAGTTGCCCACCCTCTTCGTGGCCCACGTATCCGGGCGGCGAGCCAATCAGCTTCGACACCGAGTGCTTCTCCATGTACTCGGACATGTCGAAGCGAATCAGCGCGTTGTCGCTGCCAAAGAGGAAGTTCGCGAGCGCGCGCGCCAGCTCTGTCTTGCCGACGCCGGTGGGGCCGAGGAAGATGAAGCTGCCGACCGGACGATTCGGATTCTTCAGGCCCGCGCGCGAACGGCGGATCGCACGCGAGATCGCCGATATCGCCTTGTCCTGGCTGACGACCCGCTTGTGCAGGTCCGACTCCATGCGCAGCAGCTTGTCGCCCTCGTCCTGATTGATCGACGAGATGGGCACACCGGTCCACTTCGACACGACTTCGTCGATGTCGCCCTTGCTCACGATGACGCGGCGGACCTTCCCATCGAAGCGCTCGCGCGTGAGCTGCAGATTCTCGCGGGCGGACGCTTCCTGGTCGCGATAGAACTGTGCCTTCTCGAAATCCTTCTGCGACGCGGCGCTCTCCATCTGCTCGACCGCAACGCGGATGCTCTTGTTGATTTCGGCGAACTCGTCGCTGTAGCCCGCTTCCTTCAACTTCGCGCGGGCGCCAGCCTCGTCGACCAGGTCGATCGCCTTGTCAGGCAGAAAACGATCGGTGATGTACCGGCTCGACTGATACACCGCCGCTTCGATCGCTTCGGGGGTGTATTCGACGCGATGGAACTGCTCGTAGCGATCCTTGACGCCCTTGAGGATCTCGATCGTCTCTTTCTCGGCGGGCGGATCGACCTTGATCGCCTGGAAGCGGCGCTCGAGCGAACGATCCTTCTCGATATACTTGCGGTACTCGGCCGGCGTGGTGGCACCGATGCAGCGGATCTCGCCGCGCGACAGCGCCGGCTTGAGAATGTTCGCAGCGTCGAGGGAACCCTCGGCGGAACCCGCGCCAACCAGCGTGTGCAGCTCGTCGATGAACACGATGATGTTCGGGTTCTCGGTGAGCTCCTTCATGATCGCCTTCAGGCGCTCTTCGAACTGACCGCGGTACTTCGTTCCCGCGACAATCAGCGAGATGTCGAGCGCGAGGATGCGCTTGTCGGCGAGGAAATGCGGGACGTCGCCATAGATGACCTTCTGCGCGAGCCCCTCGACAATGGCCGTCTTTCCGACACCGGGCTCACCAATCAGCACCGCGTTGTTCTTAGTGCGGCGGCAGAGCACCTGTTGAACCCGTTCGAGCTCGTAGTCGCGACCGACCAGTGGGTCGAGCTGATTCTTCATCGCCGCTTCGGTCAGGTCGCGGCTGAACTCCGCCAGCAGCGGCGTCTCCTTCACACGCGTCAGCGTCGTCTTCTCGTTGAGGAGTTGGACGATGTCCTCGCGGACCGTGTGGAGGCGCATCCCCTTTTCCATGAGGATGGAAGCAGCCACGCTCCGCTCCTCCCGGAGGATCCCCAGAAGCAGATGCTCGGTGCCGATGTAGTTGTGCAGCAGCCGATCGGCTTCTTCGGCCGCACACCCCAGGACACGCTTGGTCTCGGCGCTGAACGGGATCTCGACCGAGGTCGAGACCTTCTCGCGGAAGACCGTGCGACCCTCGATTTCCTTGCGAATGTTTTCCAGGGACAGATGCGAGCGCGCAAAAATCCGGCTCGTGAGCCCTTTGCCTTCTCGGATCAGCCCAAGAAGGAGATGCTCGGTCTCGATCGATACGCTGCCGAGCTGGCTGGCCTCATAGCGGGCAAAAAAGAGAACTCGCCTCGCCCTTTCCGTGTAACGTTCGAACATCCGGCCCGCCTTGGGGTTAGGAGGCTATTGACGAAGACCTCGTTAACGTCATTATAAGGCAAAGCTTGCGGACCACCAATGGCCTCGCCCGCCTAAGTCGTACACCTGCTAGGGTTTCGGCGCTCGCTTTGGTCAGATGCCTGTACCTCGCGATCTAATCCCTTCTTCACATCTAAGACGCCTATCGCTATATACAGGTCACCCGAAGCTCACATTTCTGCTTATCGGCGCGAGTCGCGCGCCTGGTAGGTAGTGATCACCGGGACCAGGACGTTGCGTGCACCCACCTACCTTTGAAAACGCATCAACTTGCAAACTCAAACTCCGCCGCCTTCGCGCGACGGCTTTCTTGCCCGCTCCGTCGAGACTCGCCGACGGTAGGCCTCATCTCGCCCGGTTCAGGTGACATGTTTGACCACGCATCGCGCCACGGTTTTTTCGATCACGGCGTCGCGGGCGAAGGCGTCGTAGTCGAGAAAGTGTGCAGACTGCCGGTGAGCCGCGTGCGATTCCGGCGCGTCGTAGACCTCGTGAAGGACCCAGCGAGTCGGATCATCGACATGCTGGCTCACGTCGAATCGGAGGCATCCACGGTCACGCGCAACCGACTCCTGCGCGTTGTGCAGGAGCCGGCGTTCGAACTCCGGGAGCATCACAGGGCGAACAGTGACCTGGACGAGGACGAGGTACATAAAGCCAATATACTTTCCAGCATGCCTGAAACCGTCGGATTCATCGGGCTCGGTCTCATGGGCCGGCCCATGGCAAAGAACGTTCTCAAGAAGGGTTTTCCGCTCGTCGTTCACAGTCGCAGTCAGGGACCTGTCGACGATCTCGTTGCGGCCGGGGCCACGCGGGCCTCGTCGCCGGCAGATGTTGCGCGCCTGGCCACACGCATCATTACGATGGTGCCCGATTCACCGGATGTGGAATTGGTCCTCGACGGACCGAACGGCGTATTCAGCGCGCTTCAACCTGGCACCATCATCATCGACATGAGCAGCATCGCCCCGGGGCCGGCGCGGCGCCTCGCGCTACGCGCCAAATCGCTCGGCGCCACGATGCTCGATGCACCGGTCAGCGGCGGCGACATCGGCGCCATTGCCGGCACGCTGTCAATCATGGTCGGCGGCGATGCCGACGCCTTCGATGCCGTGAGGCCGCTCCTCGATGCGATGGGGAATCCGGAGAAGGTGGTGCGCGTTGGCGAGTCGGGCGCAGGTCAACTCTGCAAACTGTGCAACCAGATGGTGATCGGCGGCACGCTGGTGGTCGTGGCCGAGGCGCTGGCGTTGGCGCGCAAGGCCGGCGTCGATGCCGGGAAAGTTCGTGAGGCGCTCCTTGGTGGATTCGCGGCCAGTCGCGTGCTCGAGGTGCACGGTGAGCGTGCGCTGAAGGGAACGTACAAGCCAGGGTTCAAGACGCATCTGTTCGCGAAGGACATGCGCAACGTCGTCTCTACGCTCGCTGAACACGATGCGGCGGCGCCGGTTACTGCCGTCGTTCAGCAACTGCTCAACGCCACGATGGCAGCCGGGCGAGGCGAAGACGACAACTCGGTCATGGCAAAGACGGTGTTCGAACTGGCAGGGGTTGAGTAGATCGTAGTGTCCGGCTTTAGCCGGACCTGGAGGAACGATGCGAACGAACTTACGTAGGCTCCTCGCATTCCTCACGTGCGCGCTTGCAATCGCAGCGGACACACGCGCTGAAGTCACCAAGGTGACGATCGCGAATCGTACGGTTGTTGCCGGAGGCCAGGCGTTCGGTCAGGTTGGACCGTACGAAAAACTGACCGGCACGATCGAGTTCGCTCTCGATCCGGCGGACAAGCACAACTCGCGAGTGGTCGATCTCGAGCACGCCGCCCGTGCGGCCGACGGGCGAGTCCACTTCTCCGCCGACTTGTACGTCCTTCGACCGGTTGAGGCACAGAAGGGCAACGGCGCGCTCCTGTTCGAGATCGCCAACCGCGGACGCAAGGGGCTCCTGGGACGCTTCAATCGAGCTGCGAGTGTCAGCCAGGATCCGATGGCCGCTGCCGACTTCGGCGATGGCTTCCTGATGAAAGACGGATACACCCTTGTCTGGGTGGGCTGGCAATTCGACGTTCAGTCACCGCTCGTCAGGATCGCGGCACCGGCCGCAGACGTGCAAGGGCGTGTGCGCTACTCCTTCATCGTCGATGCGAAGCAGACAGACACGTCGCCGGCAGATTTGCCGGCCTATCCGCCGCTCGACCTGAACGATCGGACGGCGTCGCTGACGGTTCGCGATCGATTCTGGGGAGCGCCGACGCGGATCAATCGCGACAAGTGGCGGTTCGACGTGCAGAATTCGCGCGTGCACATCGTGCTCGGCGACGGGTTCGAACCAGGCCGGCTCTATGAAATCGATTACCCGGCGGGCGGCGCCAAAGTCGTCGGTGCGGGGATGGCGGCCATTCGCGATGCTGCGTCAGCCTTCCGCTATCGCACCGATCTGCCTGTTCGTGGTCGAACGGCGTACATCTTCGGCGCGTCGCAGAGCGGCCGTTTCCAGCGTCAGTTTCTGCACGACGGCTTCAACGTAGACGAGGAAGATCGTCGCGCGTTCGACCTGGTGTGGCCACACATCGCCGGGGCGGGACAAGGATCGTTCAACGAACGGTTTGCGGCGCCGGGCTACAACACGTTCTCCGCCACGCAATTTCCCTTCACGGATCTCGCACAGGCTGGACCGCGGGGTGAGCGTGACGGCATCCTCGCTGCCTATCGATCAAACCAGGCGCCGAAGGTGATCTACACCAATACGTCCGTGGAGTACTGGGGCCTCGGCCGCTCTGCCGCTTTGACGCACCTGTCACTGGATGGTGCCCGCGACGCCGACGTACCCGACAACGTCCGCATTTACCATCTCGCGGGCACGCAGCACGGTGAAGCCGCTTTTCCACCGACCCCAGGCAATGGACAAGCGCTCGGCAACCCCATGCCGCAGGGTAACGTCATGCGGGCGCTTCTTCGCGCGGCGCACCAGTGGGTCGAGTCGGGCACGCGTCCGCCAGAGAGCCGGCACCCATCGTTGCGCGATCAAACGTTGGTGCAACTGAAGGCCATCGGCTTTCCTGCGATACCAGGTCTCGGTGATCCGCGCACCATCGAAGGACCGGGGCATCTCAACGAAGGCCACTTCGCCGCTCTTCCCTTCCTCGTGCCGAAAGTCGATGCTGACGGCAACGAGGTCGCGGGCATCCGCGTGCCAGAGCTCGCAGTGCCTCTCGCAACGAC
>Ga0075418_10000602_pt1 | contig 38851 bp, 42 predicted proteins | sample SoiMetdeltSBSDD2_FD_81776 | JGI IMG/M metagenome (GOLD analysis project Ga0075418, IMG submission 81776) | Bulk soil microbial communities from a Populus tree surrounding site in Tennessee, USA - Soil MetaG P. deltoides SBSDD2 | ecosystem: Environmental > Terrestrial > Soil > Tree plantation...
CAGGGCTTCCCCAACGGGCGGCGCCTGACCGACGACGCCGTCGACATCGCGTTGCAGGCGGTCGAGGGCGCCGCCCAGACCGGTAAGCTCGTGGACGCTCTGGCCAAAGGCGACGCCGTCGACCAGAACGACAACGCCTTCGGCGCCACGTTCCCGTTCGTGGCCCTGCCCAACGCCAGCCGCCCGACCGCCGCGTCCGCGCAGCAGCAACAGAATCCGCAGCCGGACGCGTCGCCGTCGGTCGCCCCGGCGTCATCGAGAAGCATGCTCGGGGGCGGCATGATGTGGGCCGGTGTCGCCGTGGCCGGCGGGCTTGGCCTGGCGCTGTTTCTCGGCTGGTGGGTGCGGTACCGTCGCCGGCGGGATCCCGCTTCGTAGCAGTCCTGTTTTCTCCCTCTGAGAGTGGGCGGGTGGCGCTGGACCCAGCGCCACCCGCCCACATGTGTCTTCGCGGCACCGGGGCGCCAAAATCCGCCTCCTCTGCCCGACCCGCATCGGGCGGGCCCGCGGGGAGGCGGAGACGTTCAGCAACGGTTCTGACCGGTTCTTGGTCGCATGGCGGTTAGGCGGTCAGGGACACCTGGCCTTTTGGCTGCCCGGACGGCTGCGGTGAACCGCCCGAAGGCTCCACCGTCACCGCGATGGCGTCGGTGCCGCTTAGCCCGCTTACATACAGCATCGCGTCGCCCTTGCCCGCGGGCATCACCCCGGCCGAGGCGGCCCGGCCGTCGTCGAGCTTCCACACCTGATAGGCCTGGCTCTTGCCGAATGACTGGGCCTGGGCGAGCCAGACCACGGCGGCGTCGCGACTGGGCGACATGGCCACGTTGATGTGGCCGCCGTTGGTGAGCATCCCGATGCGCAGCATCGTGTCCGGAGCGGACAGCACCGCGTCGATCCTCGCGCGCTCGTCGCTGATCTGCTGATTGCGCACGACGAGCACGCCACTGAGCGAAGCCAGGCCGACGATGCTCGCCGTCACCAGCGCCATAGTGGTGCGGTGGCGCCAGCTCGGGCGGTGTGGTCGCGGGCCACGGGATGCCCTGGAACTGCGCAGAGGCGGCTCCTGCCGGGTAGTGGCCACGCGGGCCAGCACGGCCTCGCGCATCCTCGGTGGGGGAACGGACCAGACATCATCGGCGAGGCGGGCCGCGGTCTCGCGCAGCTCCGCGACCTCGATCGAGCAGGACTCGCAGGTCTCCATGTGCTGGCTGAAGGAGGCGCGCTCGCGCTCGTCGAGCGCGTCAAGGACGAACGCTCCGGACAGCGCGTGGACATCGGTCATGATGCCATCACCACCCCGAGGCAGTCGCGCAGCCGGATCAGCCCGTCGCGCATGCGTGTCTTGATCGTCGGTAAGGCAGCGCCGAGAAGCTTGGCCACCTCGCTATAGGTGTAACCGCCGTAGTAGGCGAGTGTGATCGCTTCTTTCTGAAGCTCGGTCAGGCCATGCAGGCACCGGCGCACCTGGGCGCGCTCAAGGTGCGAGGTGGCCGCGTCCACTACCTCGTCATGGCCCGTTTGAGTGGCCTCGGGCGCCAACCGTTTGATCCGGTCGGTCGCGGCCTGCTCCGAGCGCACGCGGTCAACCGCGCGCCGATGGGCGATCGTGAAGATCCAGGCGGTGGCGCTGCCCTTGGACGGGTCGAACCGCGTCGCGGTCCGCCAAACCTCCACCAGGATCTCCTGGGTCACCTCTTCTGCCTGCGCGGGATCGCGCACCACGCGCCTCACCAGCCCATAGACCCGGACGATGACCAGGTCATAGAGGCGGGTGAAGGCTTGTTCGTCGCCGCGCGCCACCGAGCGCAGGAGTGCGTCGGCGTCCACGCCGTCCCGCGCGGTGGCCTCTCCTCGGATCAACGACAGTCGCCTCTCCATATTGTGAGGTTCGTAGCGGAGGCCCCAGCGGATGGGTCGTTCACAGCGGAGGAAACTCCCAAACGAAACCGGCAACGGCGCGTTCTATGACATCGAGATGATGCGATACAGCATACTCGCGGTCAAGTGCCATCCGGCGCCGGTCGATGATGCGGTCGTTGGGCTCCCGATAGTCCGCCCACTCCGCCCACCAGATCTGCTTAGGAAGCATGTCCGGGTGGAACCTGACGCTGATCGAGGCGTCCTCGATGCGGCGGTGGGTGGCCCGGCGGAAGCGGGGCTCGACCGGACCGTCCGCCCGGAACGTCGTCACATACTCGAGGGTGTGCTCCTCGCCCCTCATCAGCGGCTGGGGCAGGGTCAGCTCCACCGCCCAGAGGCTGCCCTTGATGCGGTAAGGGTGGCCGGGCATGCCGCCCTCGATCCTTTCCACCCGGGCCTCGCTGAGGTCAAAGGCGTAGACGTGGGTGGCCAGACCGTCGATGAGCGACCGTATGGTTTGGACAGTGCGGTGCCTCGAGGGCAGGCCGTCCGAGCCGACCTCGTGAAACTCCCTTAGCCGGATGGTCTGGAATTGGGCAACACTCAACGGGCCATCGGCGGGTGGAGCAAGCTCGCCAACGACGACAGACGTATTCACAGCGTCACCCTCACATCAATAGCCTCCCGTCCTTACGGTACGCACAGGTCAGCCCACGCGCGAACGGCGGATCGGTCACAATCGACCGAGGTTGTATACAGAGAAACGGCACCAACGGCCGAGTCACATTCGAATAAGTTCAAACGCTGTCGCTCGCCTCCCGCCGAAACGCGGGGCGGTGATGTCGGCCAGGTACTCGAGGAACTCTCGCGAAGAACCCATCGGGTGATCGCCCAGGCCTTCCAAGTAAATCTTGTGGGCCTCAAGCGATGCGATCGCCTCGCTCATCGTTTCCGAGATGTCGGCCGCGTGCGTTGCCAGTGGCGAACCGGCGATGGCAACGTACCGCACGCCGTTCCACGGCTCACCCTCCAGGTCTCTGAAGATCCATCGGTTGCCCGCGTCGGCGACGGCGTCGATGGCGGCCCGGCCGACATGCTTGTGGTCGGGGGTGTTCCACCCGCCGCCCGGCCACGAGTCGTGATAGTTGCCGGTGACGATCAGCTCGGGCTGGTGGCGGCGGATCGCCGCGGCCAGGTCACGCCGCAACCTCAGACCGTACTCGATGGTGCCGTCGGGGTGGTCGAGAAAGTCCACAATAGACACTCCGACCAGCGCCGCCGCCTCGCGTTGCTCCTGCTCACGCAGTGGTCCGCATCGCTCGGGCTCCATACCGTCGATGCCGGCCTCACCGCGCGTCACCAGCAGGTAGCGAACGTCCTTGCCCTGCTTGGTCCAGCTGGCGATCGCTCCGGCGGAGCCATACTCGAGGTCGTCGGGGTGCGCCGCGATGGCCAACGCGCGAGACCAGTCTTTGGGCAGCGGTTCCAGTTCTTCCATGGGAAAAGCTTAACCACCTATGGGCGGAGGAACGCCAGCACGGCCAGGACCCGCCGATGATCGTTCTGGTCGGCGGAAGGTCCAATTTGGACAGAGGCGTCGGGGTGAGCGGATCGTCGGGTGTGGACACTCACATCGGTGATCGTTGCGCTTGTGGGTGTAGAAAAGCCGCCCGGATCTACAGCCACGAGCGCAACGATCACGCCTCGTCGTGACCCAGCATCGACTTAGTAGACAAGGCTGGGCTGACCATACATAATCAATGGCGATCTGAGGTTCTGTCTTTCCCGGACGAGCTCGGGTCCAGCCCCCTGTTTCGGCAGGGGGCTGTCCAATCCGAAGTGGATCTGTATCATTATCTATATTGACAAGGTCGAGGTAGTGCGCACGACAAAGTCTCGTCCGGGAAAATCGAGAGAACGGAGCAGGTCATGTTTTTTGTTCCCCCTGGTAACGCGAGTAGCGTCGTCGTTCTGATCATCGTCTGCCGTCACAGAACGGTGACCATCACGACGGTGGCTGTTTCAAAGTGACAGCAAGCTAGCTCGCGCGGAACCACGGGGTGGCCGCGGTGTCGCTCTTGAGGAACGACAGCAAGAACCCGGCCACCTTGTTCCGCCCCGAAGCGCTCGGATGGATCCCGTCCGACTGGAAGTCGGCGCAGGCCCACTCGAGCCCATCGGAGCGGCCCGGTACCCCACCCGGCAGGCCGTCGCTGCCCAACCCGTCGGCCCAGAGGTAAGGCCCCCAGGCCAGCCAGGGTGCCGGGCCGCTCGCTCCGAAGGCGAGCCGCGCATCGCCGGTGATCTGGTCGCGGAGCAGGAACTTGACCGCGAACGCGGACTCGTAGGCGCCCTTGCCCCGCACCGGGCCGTTGTAATCCCCGTAGGTCCGGCTCGACAGGAACGCGATGCGCAGGTTCGGGTACTTCGAACGGGCGATGGTGACGATGTCGCGCAGCCGGTCACGCAGGGTCTGCGCCCCGCCGGGGAAGGCACCCAAGGCATCGCCGCTGATCTGCTGCTTCAGCCATAGCGTCTGGACCTGCGGGGCGGTGACCCCGGCGGCGGCCAGGCGGTTGGCGAGCACCGTCCAGGTGGCTGAGTTCGGGGTTGACCAGGCGATCGCGTCCTGGCCGCCCTGAGCGCCGTCCACAATGGTCAGTTGCGGGTTCAGGTCCGGGTCGGTGCGGGCCACCTCGATGAAGCGCTGGAACTCCTGCGTGGTGTTGGACATGCCGATGGAGATGAGAACGATCTTGCCGTTGACCGGATCGATCGCTCCGGCGGCGTTGCGCGGCCTGACGGCGTTGGTCGCCAGCGAGACCCCGGCGGCGTCGTGCCCGGCGGGCCGGGTGTTGCTGCCCGCGGCGTAGAGGCCGCCGCCCGCGCCCATGTAGTTCCCGGTGCCAAGGTCGCTGAGTGGAATGCGGCCGGTGTGGGTACGGGTGCAGTCGGCGGCCAGGGCCGGATTGCCTTGAACGACAGGCACTCCGAGCGCAATCGCTATGACAAGGGTGAAGGCTTTTCGATTCATGGATAGGCATCATAGTAAAGGTGGACAGAGGTAAATAGGCAGATAGGTTGCCTTTCTTTTTGTTCGTCCGTTAGCGTGATGACAACGTTCGATTCCCCCGGGAGGACGTCATGCACAGCCGTGCGCTTCACGCGCTTCTGATCACTGTGACGCTGAGCTTCATGCCCGCCGCCGTCAGGCCCGGCGTCGACAGCCCTGGCATCCTTGCCAGCCAAGTTTCCTTCTCTTCGGTGGTACCCATCCCAGCCTCGTCCGTCGCGGCGCCAGGTATCGTCCACGACATCACCACCAACACCGCGATCTTCGCCGACACGGGGGCGATCGGCATCGCGGACTATCTCGCCCAGAAGCTTCGCACCTCGACCGGCTACACGCTGCCGGTGCGGGCCACGCCAGGAGTGGGCGGGATCCAACTCCTACTCACGGGGGCGCCGCCATCCGTTGGCGCGCAAGGATATCAGCTCGACGTCAGCACCGACGCGATCGTGGTCCGGGCCAACCAGCCGGCCGGTCTCTTCCACGGCGTGCAGACGTTGCGGCAGCTGCTGCCGGTGGCCGCCGAGGCCACCACCGTCCAACCCGGACCGTGGCCGGTGCCGGGCGGCACGATCGTCGACCAGCCGCGCTTCGTCTATCGCGGGGCGATGCTCGACGTGGCGCGGCACTTCTTCAATGTGGCACAGGTCAAGCGGTACATCGACCAGCTGGTGCTGTACAAGGTGAACCACCTGCACCTGCACCTGAGCGACGACCAGGGGTGGCGGATCGTGATCGACAGCTGGCCCCGCCTGGCGACGGTCGGCGGCAGCACGGCGGTCAACCGGGATCCCGGCGGGTACTACACCAAGGCCGAGTTCTCCGACATCGTGAACTACGCCGCCGCGCGCTTCGTCACGATCGTGCCCGAGATCGACATGCCGGGTCACACCAACGCCGCACTGGCCTCCTATGCCGAGCTCAACTGCGACGGCAACGCGCCGCCGCTCTACACCGGCACGCGCGTGGGCTTCAGCTCGCTGTGCGTGTCGCTGCCGCTGACCTACACGTTCGTCGACGACGTGGTGCGGGAGTTGACCGCGCTCACCCCGGGGCCGTACTTCCATATCGGCGGGGACGAGGCCAGCTCGACGACGCCGGCGGACTATACGACCTTCGTCAACCGGGCGCAGGGAATCGTTGCGGGGCACGGGAAGACGGTGTCCGGCTGGCACGACGTGGTCAACGCCGACGAACTGCCCTCGACGGTGTTGCAGTACTGGAACACCTCCGGAACCAACAACGCTGTCGCGGCGGCGGCCGCACGGGGTACCAAAGTAATAATGTCCCCGGCGAGCAAGGCTTACCTGGACATGAAGTACCAGAACTCGACCAGGCTCGGGCTCAAGTGGGCCGGCCTCATCGAGGTGCAGACGGCTTACGAGTGGGATCCGGCGACCTTCCTGACCGGGGTTGGCGAGGCGAGCGTGTTGGGCGTCGAGGGTCCGCTGTGGTCGGAGACGATCCGGACCTCGGCCGACATCGAGTTCATGGCGTTCCCGCGGCTGCCGGCCCTGATGGAGCTGGCGTGGTCGCCGCGCTCGACCCACAGCTGGACAGGCTTCCAGCAACGCCTTGGCGCGCAAGGACCGCGTTGGCGCGTCATGGGCATGAACTACTACCAGTCCCGACAGATCACCTGGCCGGAGGGGTCATGAAACTTTCAAGCGCGGCCGCGAGCCTGGTGCTGGTCGTGTCGCTGGTCGGCCCGGCCAGCGCGCAGACGGTCTCCATCACCCAGAGCTCGACGGAGTTGAGCAGTGGCTGGGCGTTGCGCTCGGCGAACTCGGTCACCGACGGTGGCGCGGTGATCTCCCAGCCGGGCTACAGCAGCGCCGGCTGGTCGCAAATCTCTTTGCCGTCAACGGTTCTGGCCGGCCTCGTGGCCAACAACGTGTACCAGAACATCTTCTTTGGTGAGAACCTGAAAAGCGTCCCCGATCTGACCACACAGGACTGGTGGTACCGCGGCGAGTTCGTGGCCGCACCCATCGCGCCGGGGCAGGCCTACTGGTTGCGGTTCAAGGGTTTGAGCTACCGCGCCCAGGTCTGGTTCAACGGCACGCAGCTCGACGCCAACGCGGTCGGCACCTTCGCCCACCACGAGTACAACGTGGGCGCGACCATCCGTCCGGGTCAGGCGAACGCGCTCGCGATCCGGATCACCCCGCCCAAGCGCGGCTGCGCGGACCTGTCCACGTGCACGGTGGATTGGAATCCTGAGGTACCGGATGCCAACGCCGGAATCTGGGGGAAGACCATCGTCGAGACCACCGGCCCGGTGGCGCTGCGGGACCCGTATGTCAGGACGCTGGTGCCGTCGCTGACCCAGGCGGAGCTGACGCTTTATGTCGACGCCGTCAACGCGACATCAACCCCCGTGACCACCACCGTGACCGGCATCATCGCCAAGGCCGGGCAACCGACCATCACCCTCAACCAGACGGTGACCCTCAACCCGAACGAGCGGCGCGAGATAGCCTTTGCCCCGCAACAGGTCTCCAACCCCGCCCTGTGGTGGCCGTACCAGTTCGGCAACCCCGAGCTTTACCACCTGACCGTCACCGCCACGGCCAACGCGGAAGTCTCGGACGTCAAGGAGATCGATTTCGGGGTGCGGCAGTTCACCGACTACCGGACCACCGTCAACGGCACGTCGTTCGTGGGCTACCGGATCAACGGCAAGAACATCATGTTCCGGGGCGGCGGCTATGTCTGGGACATGTTGCAGCGCTGGGACTCCCGCACCAACCAGGCTCATGTGGACTACGTGAAAGCCATGGGGCTCAACACCATCCGGCTGGAGGGCACGCTCGGCAACGAGGAGATCTATGATATGGCCGACCGGGCCGGCATCATGATCATGCCGGGGTTTGTGTGCTGCAGCCAGTGGGAGCAGTCGGGCAGTTTCACGGCCGAGCAGACCGCGGTCGCGAACGCCTCGCTGGAGTCGCAGATGCGCTCGCTGCGCCACCACGCCAGCCCGTTCATATGGAACTACGGCAGCGACATGCCTCCGGTCGCCTCGGTGCTCGCCTCCTACAAAGCGATCGCCGCCCGGCTGCACTGGCAGAACCCGACCCTGGACAACGTGGCGACTTGGGCCAACCCCAACGCGGGCGTCAAGATGGACGGCCCGTACCGGTGGGCGCCGCCGATCCTTTGGTGGAACGGCACTTCGGCCGGCAGCGCTTTCGGCACGAACGCGGAGGAGGGCACGGAGGCGCCGCCGCCGGCCGAGAGCATCCGCAAGTTCCTCGCCCCGGCCGACCAGTGGCCGATCGGGACGGCGTTCAACTACCACGCCGGCAAGCCGCGCAGCGTCTTCGACAACATTTCCATGTTTACCAACGGTCTCAATAGACGCTACGGGACCGCGACCGGCCTCGAGGACTTCTCGCGCAAGTCGGAGCTGCAGAACTACGAGAACACGCGTTCGTTCTTCGAAGCCTGGAACGCCAACGAGTACACCAAGTCGTTCGGCGTCATCTTCTGGATGCAGAACAACTCGTGGCCCGGCATCCACTGGAACCTGTACGACTACTACTTCAAGCCCGGCGGCGGGTTCTTCGGCACGCGCAAGGCCAACGAGCCGCTGCACATCAGCTACGACTACGCCGGACGCAACATATATGTGGTGAACTCGACCCTGACCGACCGGCCCAACCTGACCGCGACCGTGTCGCTGCATACCATTCCGACCCTGGCCCAGGTCTACACCAACACGGTGCCGGTCAGTGCCTCCGCCAACGCTTCCACGAACGCATTTACGGTACCGGTCGTCGGCGGCCTGTCGCCGACCTACTTCATAAGGTTGCAACTCAGGGACGGGGCGACGCTCGTCAGCAACAACCTTTACTGGTACTCGACGACGGCCGACGCGCTGGCCAACAAGTCGAACTGGTACTCGACGACCACCAAGACCTTCGCCAACCTCACCGGCCTGAACTCGTTGCCGCTCAACAACTCCGTCGCCACCACCACGGCGCGGACGGTCGCGAACGGGCAGGAGACCGTCACTATCACCCTCTCCAACACCAGCCCGTCGAACATCGCGTTCTTCGTGCGGCCGGAGGTGACGGCGGGCAGCGGCGGCAACGAGGTGCTCCCGGTCGCCTACAGCGACAACTACGTGTCCCTGTGGCCGGGGGAAAGCACCACCCTCACCGCCGTCTACCGCTCCAGCGACCTCGGCGGCCAACCGCCGTTCCTGCGCGTGCGCGGCTACAACCTTCCGACCACCAACATCGGAGTCCCCTAGACGCCCCGACGATCTAGCATTTTCCCCGAAAATGTTGCCTCCCCGCGATTTGAGGGCGCATTTTCGGGGAAAATGCTAGATCAAACGATCATGGGCGCAACGATCATGGGTGCAGAGCAAGGCCACGCTAGGGAGCGAAGGCCTCCAGGGCCTGCTCGGCCCGGCGCATCGAGACCTCGGGATCGGCCGTGGGCGAGCCGATCTCGGGGTCGAAGTTGAGGTCCACGAACAGTTCCGTCACCCCGATCGCCTCATACGACTCGAGGTCGGCCCGGATCTCGTCGATGGTCCCGGTAAGCGGCTTGCGCTCCGGGCTGCCCGCGGGCCGAACTTTCACCGCGCCACGCGCCACGAAGCGCAGCGCCGCCGGGTCGCGCCCGGCCTCCTGGGCGGCGGCGCGGACCGCCAGGACGGCCGCGCCAATGACCTCCGGGCCCATCTGGCTGCCGCTGACCCAGCCCTCGCACAGCAGCCCGGCCCGCTTGAACGTGGCCTCGGAGCCGCCGCCGAGCAGGATCGGCGGGTGCGGCCGCTGCAGCGGCTTGGGGTCGGAGGCGACGCCGGGCGGCACGGTGTAATAGCGCCCGCTGTAGGCTTCGTCGGCCCAGACGGCCTTCAAGGTCCGCAGGAAGTCGTCCGACCGCCGCCCACGCCCCCGCTTGGCGACCCCGGTGGCGGTGAACTCCTCGTCGGACCAGCCGATGCCCAGGCCCAGATCCACGCGGCCGCCAAAGCCGGAGACGACGTCCAAACTGGACACCTCTTTGGCCAGCACCGCCGGGTTGACGAAGGGCAGGTTGACCACGGCGACGCCTAGCCGGACCCGCTCGGTCAGCGCGGCGGCGTAGGCCAGCGGGATTAACGGGGCGTGGACGCTGCGGTACTGCTCGCCCCAGGCGCCGTCACCCGGGGACAGCAGCCGCTGGAAGCTCCAAAGCGAGTGGTAGCCAAGCTGCTCGGCTCGCACGGCCACCCGGGCCATGTGCTCCCGGGTGGCCCACGAGCCCGAGACGGGCAGGCCAAAACCGATCTTCACACCGGCAAGACTACCCAATGCCGAGCGTCAGGTCCGTGAACGACCTTGTGTAGGCGGCGAACCCGGTCGCCTTGGTCAGCGTCACGGTGAACTGCGGTGAGGTTTCCGCGGTCAGGCCGGTGGTCGAGGTCGACAGCCCGGCCCGGCAGAGGTCGAGCGCGGCGTTGACCAGTTCGTAACTACCGAAAACGTTCTGCGTGGGCGCTGACACGGTGCGCTCATCGGGTACCAAGGGAGAATCTTTTTTAAAGACACTCCACTGGTCGGCGTCATATTCGTCGCCATCGACGAGATAGCTCCAGCGCACGCCGCTGATCGACCACGTGGCCCCGCCGCCAACCACCGCCGAGCGAAGGTCCAATATGGACACTCCGTTGGTCCCGACGACGCGCATCCTGGCGCCGTTGACGATGAGCGCGGTGTCCTCGCCGACGCCGAAGACCCGCGCGTGGCCGGTGTCGGCGGCGAGGCGGATGGAGCGCCCGTCGCGCCCGCGCGCGTCGAAGTGCGTGTCCACCAGCCCGGCGGTGAAGAAGTTGAACCCGCCCGCCGGCCAGTAGCCCAGGATCTGGTCGGTGTCAAAGTATCCGGCCACCGACCCGTCGCGCACGCCGTAGTAGCTGAGCCCACCCGTGACCATGTCGGGTCCGCCGAAGATCTGCATGCCGGCGCTGGTTCCCGCGACCGGTGCCCCGGCCAGGAAACGGGCGCGGACCGCGGCGAGGACGGCGCCGTCGCTGCCGTCGGCGCGGATCATCGTCTGGACATAGCGGAACTGGTCGCCGCCGGTGAAGAAGAAGGCGGTCATGCCGGCGGCCAGGGCGGCCAGGGCGGGGTCCTCGCCACTGCCGTCATTCTTGATGGTCACCGGGATCCAGGTCGCGTCACCCGCACCGTAACGCTTGAGGACCTTGATGACCGCGTTGGCGCTCGAATGAGGTACGGCCGAGGAGGCGCTGAGCACGCCGATGCGCGCGTTGGCGCCGCCGGCCTGGCGCACGAACTCCCCGTAGACGGCGGCGTTCCCGTCGTCGAGCGCCCCGCCGACGAGAAACACCGAGCCTGGCGAGGTGCCAAGCGCCGGAGATGGGGCCAACAGCGATGAGCCGGCCACGAGAAGTGCACATAGGATGTGAGACAGCGGCTTCATTCATGGGATGGTAGTCTCCCGCGACGTGAACCCAACGCCACCCACGAGTCTGACCATCATCACGAAGCGCCCGCCGACGGGTGTCTTCATCAACCCGACCGCCGTCATCAACGGGCAGACGGTGCCGTTGCGCTGGGGCGAGAACGTCGTCCCCGCCCCGCCCGGCGTCCACCACATCACCATCTACATGCAGTGGCTGTGGAAGCAGGGCACCGCGCAGATCACGGTCGACAACAGCCAGGCCCCGGCGCCGCCGGTCTACTATGCCATGCCCTACAACGCTTTTCAGGCGGGCGCGATCGGTTTCCAGCCCCAGAACAACCCGGGTCTGGTCCCGTTCCTGCTCATCATCGGCGTCCCGCTGCTGTTGCTTCTGGTGTGCTGCATCGGCGGCTCGCTCATGGGCCGATAGCCGGCAACGTCACTTCGACAATGAGGCCACCCCCATCGCGCGGGGTGGCCTTCACCGCTCCGCCGTGGGCATGCGCCACCGACCGCACGATCGAGAGCCCGAGCCCGGCGCCCCGGTTCGATCCCACCCGGTCCGACAACCGCCGGAAGGGCTCGAACAGGCGCGGGATCTCATAGGCGGGCACCACCGGGCCGGTGTTGGTGACCGTCAGCCTGGCCGTGCACCGTGTTGGTGAACGGATCGCCGCCACCGCCAACCCCTCGGCGCCGGCGGAGGTCGTGGTGTCGCGCCCGTCGGATGCCCTGGCCGCCAAGAACGCCACTGATCGGGCGTTCACCGGCCTGCTGCTCGGTTTGGGGGCGGTTGCCCTGCTGGTCGGGGGCGTCGGGGTGGCCAACACGATGGTCATCTCGGTGCTGGAGCGGCGTTCCGAGATCGGCCTGCGGCGCTCCCTCGGCGCCACCCGGGGCCAGATCCGCGCCCAATTCCTGACCGAATCGCCGCTGCTGTCCGCATTGGGCGGTGCCGGCGGGGTGGCTTTAGGCATCCTGGTCACCTCGGTCTACGCATTCACCCAGGCCTGGCCGACCGTAGTTCCCGCCTGGGCCATGGCCGGCGGCATCCTCGCCACCATCCTCATCGGAGCGGTCGCCGGGCTGTACCCGGCCGTCCGCGCCGCCCGCCTCGCCCCGACGGAAGCTCTGACACACGCGGGGTAGGGAGTAGCCCGCGCGGCGTGGGGGTAACAGGTAATGTGCAAGTGATGTTGTTCCCCTCGTTTCGCCTGCGCCGCGCGGCCCGTGACCGGTTCGGCTGGCAAAAACTGCGTCCCGTTCAGCTCAAGGCGATGCGTGCCCTGCTCAAGAAGCACGACACGCTGGTCGTGCTGCCCACCGGCGGTGGCAAGTCGGCCATATATCAGGTGCCGGCGACCCTGCTGCCCGGACCGACCATCGTGATATCGCCTTTGCTTGCGCTGCAACAGGATCAGCTCAACAACCTGAACGAGCGCGGCCTCCGGGCGGTAAGGATCAGCTCCGCCGAGACCCCGGCCAAGCAGGTGGCGGCGTTGAAGGAGCTGCGCGAGGGGAAGGCCAAGTTCCTTTTCATCACGCCCGAGCAGCTGAGCGCGCCGGAGCGGTTGGAGGAGGTAAAGGCGCTCAGGCCATCGCTGGTCGCGGTCGACGAGGCGCATTGCATCTCGTCCTGGGGCTACGACTTCCGGCCGGATTATCTGGCGATCGGCCATCTCATCAAGGGGATCGGGCGACCGCCCGTGGTCGCGTTGACGGCGACGGCATCGCCTCCCGTACGGGAAGACATCACCGCGCGGCTGGGTTTGCGTAGCCCTCGGGTCTTCGTGTCGGGGCTGGACCGCCCGAATCTGTTCGTCGAGGCGCAGCACTGCCCCAGCGAGGACCACCGCTGGCGCCGGTTGCTGGCGTTGCTGAAAGAGGCGGAGCCGCCCGGGATCGTCTATGTGCCGACCCGCCGGGCGGCCGAGGAATTGGCGGAAAGGCTTGTGGCGGCCGGGTTTCCGGCGCAGGCCTACCACGGCGGCATGGCGGCCGGCCCGCGCCGGCAGCGGCACGAGGATTTCCTATCCGACCGGGTGCCCATCATGGTGGCCACGTCGGCGTTCGGCATGGGGATCGACAAGCCCAACATCCGGTGGGTGGCCCATGTGGCGTTGCCGGACTCGCCGGACTCGTACCTGCAGGAGATCGGGCGGGCGGGGCGGGATGGGCAGCTGGCTCGGGCGCTGCTCCTGTACCGGGCCGAAGACATGGCGCTGCAACGGTTCTTCAACGGCGGCGCGCCGGAGCTGACCGAGCTGCGCGCGATCGCGGGCGCTCTGCATCGCGGGCCGATGGGCAAGACGGCGTTGGGCAAGGCCACCGGGATCGGGGCGCGCAAACTTGGTACCCACATAAGCCTTTTGGAATCGGTGGGGGCATTGGTCGCCGGGCCCAAGGGAGAGCTGAGCGTACCCCGTTATGCGCCCCTGCCCGACGCGGCCGCCCGCGAGGCCCTGGCCGAACACGCGAGCCACCAGAACGGGCAGCGATCCCGCACCGACATGATGCGCCGGTTCGCTGAGAGCCGCGGCTGCCGGATGCAGCCGCTGCTGGGCTACTTCGGCGAGCAGCTGAGCCATCCGTGCGGGCACTGTGACAACTGCCACGGCGGGCTGGCCGAGGTGCTGCCGGCCAACGGTCCCTACCCACTGCACAGCACGGTCAGGCACCCGGAGTGGGGTCCGGGCACGGTGCTGGGATACGAGAAGGATCGCATGACGGTGCTCTTCGACGGGGTCGGCTACCGCACGCTGTCGGTCTCGGTGGTGCAGGCGCAGAATCTGCTGGTGCTCGAGCGGAGCTGACGCGCATCGGCTCCGCTGCTTGAGGTCCCGGCCAGGACTTGCCGGTACAGGGTGATGGCAACATACCCTTCATGACCAATTCGCGGTGAGCAAAAACCTCCACACCCATGAGCAGGTGTAGAGAACTCTCACCACAAAAAGACGGGACTCCCCGGCCCGACAACGCCCGGCGAATCCGACACGCCGCAAGCCGCAGAAGGGATTGCCATCACCCGGGCCGCCGCCGGCGGGCCAAGCGTCGCAGGAACAGTCCGATCCCGACCAGCCCGGCGGCGATGAGGATCAGGGATCCGGCCGCGACACCGGTCCTGGGGAGGCCACCACCGTTGGCGCCGGAGCAGTTCGCCTGACGGTAGGTGTAGGTGCCGTGCGGGCCGTCGGGGCCGCCGACCGCTATCACGTCACCCTCCGCCGCGTCGAGCTGGAACTGGTAGACTCCGCCCGCCGCGACCGTCTCCTCCTTGGCCACAGAGCCGTTGTGGTACAAGCGCAATACGCCCTCGAACGCGTTCTCCCCGTTGATCCAGACGACGGAGACCTTTCCGGTGCAGGTCGCCTCGAAGACCGACTGCGGACTCTCGGATCGGGGCATCTGGTCGGCCCCGTCGCAACTGGATCGCCTGACCTCGGCCACGACCAGAACCCGATGCTCCTCGGTCGGATGCGGCGCGTAGATCTGTATCCGCCCGGTGGCGCCCGGATCCACGAGACCGCCGACAATGGATAGTTTCGTCCCGCCGGGTGGCACCGTGACGGTGTTGTACGCCGTGTCGGAGGAGATGATCAGGCTGATGGAACCCTGGCCGTCATTGTCAATGAGCAGTTTGCTGTGGGTGGTGCAGTCGTCGAGCACCTTGAACGACAGCTTCGGCTCGTCACAGTCGACCGGGGTGCGATGGACATGTTCGGCCTTGTGCATGGCACCGGCAAGCTCCCAGGTCCAGGTGATGGTGTCGCCGTCGGCCGCGTATTGGTAGACAGGCGCTCTGGAGTACACCTGCTCACCCCAGGGATTGAGCTCGACCCCGTTGCGCCGGATGGCCACCTTGATCCAGAAGCCCGGGCCGGTGTAGGTCGGGTCGGCTCGGACGAATCCGCACACATCCACGAAGTCCACGGTCAGTGTCCCCGAGGTCGGGGAGGCTGACGGCTGCGCCGCGGCGGTGGAAGCGGCGGCGAGCGCGGTACCGACAAGCAACAACCAGATCCGCACGAGCAGCGATCGTAAGCGCGCCGCCGACGTGAATCTCATCGTCCTTCATCATCGGTGTGGCTGGCCGAAGGGCTCTACGGGCACTGCCACGATCGTCCGTCTCCCACCCCGTTCAGCCCTCGAATGTGCTCGACCGATCAGTTCGTGAACTGACATTCATCCACTGGACTGCCACACATGCAAATTGCGTGGGCGTTGTGCCTCCTGGCGTTGCCAGTGATTCCAGCCTCCGCGGCCGGACCCGAGATTTACGATATGCGCCGGGGTGCGGCCTACGGCATTGTCGGGTCGGTTGAGGCGGGCTGCGCCGTCAGCGAGGCCAGCGCGGCGCAGGATCTGGAGCTGGAGTGGGATGGCGGACGGATCGCATGGGAGTCCGTCGATGTCACTCCCGCCGGCGAGGGGGCGTGGCACCTCGATGGGATCTTCCGCGTGCCCGGCAACGCGGAGCCCGGTTTTCACACCGGCCCTGAAGTCTTCTGCTGGAATGACGCGCACACCGAGCGGACTCTGGTTTTCAGTTACGGACCGGGCGGGGTTGTCGTCTATGACGCCAGTGTGAGTCCGGCCGCCGCCGCGGCGGGTTCCCCGGTGGTCATCAACGGATACTCCCTGCCCACCCAGTGCGGCGATCCGGACAGCTGGAACTCCAGGTTGTCCATCCGTTTCGACGGCCAGCCGCGCCCTTGGACATCCATAAGCGGTACCATCGGCGAACTCAACCGGACGACTGTCGCGGTGGAAATCAACGTTCCCGGCGCCGCATCGATAGGTACGCACCAATGGTCAATCTGGTGCCGGAACTTTGATCCGTCGGTCACCTACACGCGCTTCTGGGAGCGCACCGTCCAGGTGACAGCGGCGCCACCACCATTGGCGCCACCGGGTGCGGCCGTCACCCCTTCGGTCTCGAGCCGCCCGGGATCCACGCCGTCGCCCGGCGCCCCGGACACGCCCACACAGTCCGATAGTGCTTCACCCGCAACGGTCGTAGCCCGGTCCTCCGCGGTGGCCGGCCTCCCTTCGGGAACGCAAGCCGGCACGAGTGGGTGGCCGCGAACCAAAGTCATCGACGCGATCCCGAGGTCGGACGAGATCACCTGGCCGAACCCGTGGCTGGCCATCGTGGGTCTGCTGTTGCTTGCCGCCCTTCTGTTCCTGCTCATAGGTTTCCCCTCGGAGCTGTTCAACAAGACCTTCGAGGAGAACGAGCCGGCGATCCGGCGATGGCTGCACCTTCCGCCGAAACGGGACCGCACCCTGCACAAGGTGCGGTGGCCGATCGTCATGGCCTTCATGGTCGGCAGCGCGGTACTCATCGCCCTGGCCGAACCGAGCCCGATCTTCAGCCGCGAGACATTGATCACCGTGCTGGCCCTCATCGTCGCCGTCCCGGTTACCGCACTCGGCTACCAGTACGTGATGGAAAGGCATGCCCGGTACCACGCCGAAAGCACCATCGCCGGAAAGCTCAAGCCCCTCTACCCGGCGATCGCGGTCGCGGTCCTGTGCGCGCTGCTCTCGCGTTTCCTGCATTTCGTCCCCGCCTACGTCTACGGCCTGATCATCGCCTACGCGGCGGTGTCGGCGCGGTCGATGCGACCCCGGCAGGAGGGCATCGGCGTGCTCAAGGCCACGGTCGTCCTGTTCCTCACGGCCATGCTGAGCTGGACGGCGTGGCAGCTGTGGTTCGCGGGCGCGGCCGGCGGCTCGACCGGATTCGTGATGCGATGGCTGGACACCGTCCTGGGGTACGTCGCGCTGATCGGTCTGGAGGCCCCGCTGCTGGGGCTGTTGCCGCTGCGGTTCATGGATGGGCGGATGCTGTGGCGATGGTCGAAACCCTTGTGGCTGAGCACATACTGCCTTTGCCTGGCGGCCTTCGTCATCGTGCTGATGGACTTCGGGTCGAAAAGCTCCAACTGGTCCGACGTGGTCACCATGGTCGTACTGTTCGTGACGTTCGGGGCCGTCTCCTTCGCCTTCTGGGGCTTCTTCGCGATCCGGACCCGGCGGCTGGCGCCGGGCCGCCGGCCACGAGCCCGAAGATATTCGATGCGCATATATGACACCGGGTCTTAACATGCTCAGCATGGGCCGCGACGGCGTTCTTTTCAGCCTGTTTGTGACCGCCGCACTGGGGGTGTGGACGGTCATGGCGTCGCGGACCCGGCACCGCATGCCGCACGAACCAACCGACCACGAGGTCCGCATCGTCTCGCATGGAGATCCCGAGGAGGGCCCGCTCGCGGCGATGTGCACCCGCTGCGAGTGGAACGACCTGTCGACCGAGAGCGACACGTCGGCGCAGGAGCACGATCTGCGCGCGAAAGCCAAGCGGCACAGCCGCAATGTTGGCTCGAGCATCCTGGTGGTGGATCCGGAGGTGGCGGAGGCCGGGTGGGATCCCGACCGGTACTACACCTACCCGACCGTGGTCAGCCACGGGGAGCGGCGCTGGCAGGCGCGCTGGCTCAACCGGGGTGAGGAGCCGGGCGTGTCGGAGGCTTGGGAGGAAGCCAGCTGCTGAGGCTGGTCTTCAGCACGGCTTGCATGCCACGCGAGAACGCTTGCCACTCAAGCCTCTTGGCCGCCAGGGCCTCGGCGCCGCGGGGGGTCAGCCGATAGACGCGGCGGCGCCGGGGCGACTGCTCCTGCCACTCGCTGGAGACGAACCCGTCGCGCTCAAGCCGGTGCAGCGCCGGGTAGACGGTCCCCTCGGGCAGGTCGAAGGCGCCCCCGGAGCTCTCGCGCAGCGAGGTGATGAGCGCATAGCCGTGCGCCGTGCCGAGGTGGCGCAACGTGCTTAGCAACAGCAGGTCGAGGTGTCCCCGGAGGTCCATACCTAGCAATCTTAGATACTCCCGAAGAAGGAGGCGATGTCCTGGGCGACCAGTCGTGGCTCCTCGGCCGGGGCGAAGTGCCCGCCGCGCGGCATCACCGTCCACCGGCGGACGTTGTACAGCCGCTCCATCCACTCCCGGGGCGGCTCGCCCTCGGGCGCGAACTCGTGGGCGAAGACGGCGAAAGCCGTTGGCACGTCTACGAAATCCGGTGTCACCGGATGCCAGCGGTTGTCGTAGTAGTCGCGCAGCGAGGGCGTGATGCTCCCGGTTGCCCAATAGATGGTCAGCATGGTGAGCAGGAAGTCGCGGCCGAAGCGGGTGTCGAGGTCGCCGCCGGAGTCGGTCCAGGAGCGCCACTTCTCGAGGATCCAGGCGGCGAGGCCGGCGGGCGAGTCGTTGAGCCCGATCCCGACCGTCTGCGGCTTGGTCGACTGGATCGAGCTGTATCCACGCTCCACCGCCGCCCAGGCCTCATTCGTGGCCAGATAAGCACTTTCCGCCGCCGACAGCGGCCCTTCGACGCTTGGTGCGATCTCGAAGTTGGTGAGATGGATGCCGATCACCGGGCCGGGATCGTCGGTCGCCATGAAGGTCGCGACGCCCGCGCCGAAGTCGCCGCCGCCGGCGCCGTAGCGCGAATACCCGAGCCCGCTCATCAACCGGTGCCAGAGGCCGGCGACGACCCGGTAGTTCACACCCACCCGGGCCGGGCGCTCGGAGAAGCCGTAGCCGGGCAGGGACGGGATCACCAGATCGAAGGCGGGGCCGTCGATGCCGTGCGCCCGCGGGTCGGTCAGCAGCGGTACCAGCGGCAGGTACTCGAGGAACGTGCTGGGCCAGCCGTGCGTGAGGATGAGCGGGATGCCTTGCCCCCCAACGGCCTTGGCGTGTACGAAGTGGAGGACGGTGCCGTCGATGGTCAAACGCTCGTGCGGGAACGAGTTCAGCCACGCCTCCCGGGCCCGCCAGTCGAACCCGCCCGCCCAGTAGTCGAGCAGCTCCCGCAGGTACCCGATATTCATCCCCTGCTCCCAGGTGACCTCCGGGATCGGCTCGGGCCAGCGGGTTTTCCTGATCCGGGACCTGAGGTCGGCGAGCACCTCGTCGGCGATGCTGATCGAGAAGCTGATCGAGAACCCCACCGCCCAAAGATACTTTCGGCGGGCGGTTCGGTGTTACCCAGGCCGGCGGCTGGGAATGGATGCCGCATAGTGTGGGTACCCATCTAACCATGGTGCGCCTGGAGAGTTATGCGCTAAATGTCGCTTTACTGGCCGCCTGCATCATTTCGGCGTTGGCGACGCCCCTGCCCGGGCCACCCGGCCCGGTCGGAGGCCAGCCGATCGTGGTCGATGCGGCCTTCTCACCCATGTTCATCCCCGGTGTCCCCGCCGTCACCTATGACCCGGCCGCGGTGCCCGAGACCGGAAGGGTACGGGTCATCGTCCTGCGCCACGGCGAGGCATCGATGGCGGTCACCGGCTTCGTGCCGGACCGGTTCTTCGGAGCGCACCTGAACACCGCCGCGTGCGGACCGTCCGGAGTGGACGCCGGCCCGCGCTACCAGCACACCGTCAACCCGGATCCGGGCTTCATCAACCCGGAGAACGAGGTATGGCTCAACTTCACGACCGACAGCGAAGGCCTGGCCGCATCGTCCTCGGTCCACCCGTGGCCCTTCGACCCCGACCGGCCGCCCCGCTCGGTCATCATCGACGACGGGCAGTTGGCCACCCGACTGGCCTGCGTGAACGTGCCGTGGTCCTGATGCCACGGTGCCGCCGCCGAGGTTTCGAAAGTAGAGAGGGCTCATCATGACCATCGCGCTGCAGCAGGGCGTCACCGAATCCCTGACGTGCCACCGCATCTGCGAGGAGACGATCACCCATTGCCTGCACACCGGCGGGGCGCATTCCGACCCCGACCACATCCGGCTGCTGATGGACTGTGCGGACGTCTGCCGCGTGGCCTCGGACTTCATGGTGCGCGGCTCCGCCTTCCACGCGGCGATGTGCGCGCTGTGCGCCGACATCTGCGAGACCTGCGCGATCGCCTGCGAACGCTTCCACGACGACGCCCAGATGGTGTCGTGCGCCCAGGCCTGCCGGCGCTGCGCCACGGCCTGCCGCCAGATGGCCGACGCAAAGGCGCCCTAGTTTCTTCAGGCGCTGCCTTGAAGGTTCGGTTCAGTTTCCGTTAGCCATGTGAAGAATCAGGCGCGCCACCTCTTCGGGCGCCTCGAGGTGCATGTCGTGCCCGGTCGGCAGCTCGGCCAGGGTGAGCAGGTCGGTGGTTTCGGCGATCGCCGCCAGCTGGTCGCCGAAGCCCCGGCGGTAGGCGGCGAAGGCGGCGCCGACGTCGGGCGGCAGCATCTCCTCGAAGTCCGGGCGGGTCGACGAGACCACCAGCAGCGGGCAGCGCACCGAGCGGTACACCTCGAAAAGGTCCAGCGAGCCAAGCTGTTCCACGATCCTGGCGGTGGCCGGGTCGCCGGAACCCTCCTCCAGGAAGGCACGCATCGCCTCACCGGCGGCCAGCTCCTCCTCCGGGCTCAGCCCGGCGAACGGGCCGGTCGGGTTGGTGTGACCGTCGAAGTTGATGGTGAACGGGCACTCCGGATGCCTTGTGGCCCAAAGGGCGGCGACGATCCCGCCGAGCGAGTGCCCGACGATCGCCGGGTTGTCGAAGCCCGTGGCGTCGGTGGTGAGGTCGTCGAGGGCATCCTCCCAGGTGAACTCGGCCAACGGGCGCATGTCCACCGCGGCCACCCGGTGGTCGTTCGCCTCCAGCAGCGGTGCCACCTGCGACCAGTCCTCACTCGTGCGCCCGCCACCGTGCAGGAGAAGGATGTCCATTCGGGTCAGTGTGCCACTACGCGTACAGCGTCGCCGACCCTTACCGGACCCGGCCGGATGACTTCGGCGTAGACGCCGACGCAGGCGAGCGAACCGAGGTCGAGCACCGGCAGCCGGTTGTGCTGGGACGGGACGCGCAGCGCCTCGAGGTCGCGGGGCAGCTCGCCGTGGGCGAGGGTCGGGATGGCGCAGCGCGGGGTGGGCACGATGACCCGGACCAGAAGCGACTCTCCAATGTGGAGCATTTTTCCGGTAAGGTCCGTCTCGGACAGACCAAGGTCAAGGACGAGATTCGGCCGGTACCTTATGATGTCCTTGATTTTCAAATGGTCGACTGTGGCGCTGGTGATGATGTGCAGCGGCGCGAAATCGAAGAACGTGCCGGGCGCGACCCGCGACACATCGAAGCCGACCTCGGCCTCCAGTCCACGGGCCAGGATCTCGTCCGGGCGGGCGCGGTCGAGCGTGACGCCCCCGGGCGCCTCGGTGACCAACCTGACCCGCCGCCCGACCGCCCGCGAAAGCTCGTCGTCGCAGGCGTGGAGCGCATCGACCCCGTTCAGCGTCAATAGGCTCGCCCACAGCCGCGGATTCTTGGCGCTGCAAAGCTTTCCGGTCTCGGCGTCGATGAGCGCGTGCGTCCGGTCGCCCGCGATCCCGCGCTCGGTCACCTCGGCGCCGTCGAGCTCCTCACCGAGCAGCGACTTGACCGGATATCGCCATATTCTGACCAGACGCCCCACCGCACGATCATGGCATGGCGTCGCGGTGTTCGGTCCACGGGCGGGCCGGATCCTCGTGCAGCAGGCGCAAAGCCCGGCCGACGACGGGGTCGGTCTGGGCGCTGTGCCGGCCCGGCGGGCGTTGTGATCTAGCATTTTCCCCGAAAATGCGGCCTCAACTCGCGAGGAGGCAGCGCTTTCCCCGAAAATGCTGCCTCAAGCCAAGCAGCCGCACGGTCGCTAGGATCGGAGGGTGATCATCATTCGCCGCGCCGAGGCCGCCGACGAGCAACGATGGCGTGAGCTCTGGGAGGGATACACGCGGTTCTATGAACGCGAGCCGGTGGAGGCGATCACCCGCCACACCTGGGCGAGAATCCTCGACCCGGCGGCCCCGGTCCACGCCCTGGTCGCGGTCGGCGAAAGCACAGTCGGCGAAAGCACAGTCGGCGAAAGCGCGGTCGGCGAAAGCACGGTCGGCGAAAGCGCCGGCATCGTAGGCATCGCCAACTATCTGACCCATGAGAACACGTCGACCTTGACGCCCGTCTGCTACCTGCAGGACCTGTTCGTCGACCCGGCGGCCCGGGGGTCGGGCGTGGGCCGGCGCCTCATCGACGCCCTGTGGGAGGAGGTCAAGGCCAACGGCTGGGCCGGCCTCTACTGGCAGACCAAAGAGGACAACTACCGGGCGCGCGCACTTTACGACAGCTACACCCCGCACAGTGGCTTCGTGCGCTACGTTCTCAAGAATGATTCGCCCGGCTCAGCCCGGTGACCACCCGGCGATCGTGGAAGCGCTGCAACGGTTCTGGGGCGGTGTGATCGCCGTCGGTCACGGCGTGGTCTATGATGCCTCGACCCTGCCCGCCCTCATGTCCTATCAGGACGATCAGCTCACCGGCCTGCTGACCTACCAGCTTTCCGCCGAGGGCCTCGAGGTCGTCACCATCGACGCCGTCGAGCGTGCCCGCGGCGTCGGCACGGCCCTGCTCGAGGCGGCCGTCGAGACCGCCCGTGCCGCCTCGGCCCGCCGCCTGTGGCTGGTCACCACCAACGACAATCTCGATGCCTTGCGCTTCTATCAGCGGCGGGGCCTGCGGATCACCGCCGTGGCGCCGGGCGCCGTCGACCGCTCCCGCCTCCTCAAACCGTCGATCCCGCTCACCGGCGCCTATGGCATCGAGATTCATGATGAGCTGACACTCGAGATGATAGTTTCTCCTCGGGAGGCGGGATGCGGGTGAGTGTCCGGGCGTTGCTGCTCGACCAGGACGATGAGTTGATTGTCTTTCGCCGTTTCATGGAGGAGCGCGGGGTGTATTACAGCGCGCCCGGCGGGAAGATCCACGCGGGTGAGGACGACGAGACCGCGTTGCGGCGCGAGCTTTTCGAGGAGCTGGGGGCGACCGCCGGCGAGTTGCGCTATCTGTTCGAAGCGCCCGGCACCGACCGCTTCCCGACGGCGCACCGCTTCTATGCGACCCGGCTGGTGTCGATGGATATCACGCTGCGGACCGGCGCCGAGTTTTCCAATCCCGCCAAGGGCACCTATGACGTCGAGCGAATTCCTTGCCGGTCAAAAGCTTTGAAAGATTTTCCCTTTGTACCGCCGGAGCTCGCCACTTATCTGAAAGACAACGCTGATTCCCTGCCGGCGCTGGTCTAACCCGGATCGCTGATGTCGGCCATCGTCGCCTTCAGCGCCTCGAACGCGGCCGTGGCGGAGACCGCCATCGCCACATTGTGCGCGCCTGAGCCAAGCGTGACTTCGCGCCCGGCGAGCCGTTCATCGGCGATCACCGGCCACTCGTGTCGGGAGCCGAACGGGGTGATGGTGCCGCGCTCGTAGCCGGTCGCCTCCAAGGCGGTCGTCGCGTCCGGCATCGACAAGCGGCTCACGCCCAGCAGGGCGCGCAGCTTCGGCCACGAGATGACCCGGTCACCCGGCACGAGTACAAACAAGAAATCGTCATCGCCACGCCGCACAACGATCGTCTTGACGACGTCGGGGATGGCCACCCCGCGGGCGGCCGCCGCCTCCTCCAGGCTCCTGACCGGAGCGTGCTCGATCACCCGGAAGTCGAGCCCGGCCGCCTTCATCGCCTCAACCGCGATCACGAACCGACTTTAGCCGATCAGGCGAACGACCTCGTCCGCGCAGCCCCACGCCAGCGAGACCCCGGCCCCGCCGTGCCCGTAGTTGTGGATGACGCCGTCGCCGTTGGTACCGAGCCGGACCTCGGGGCGGGCGGGCCTCAGCGCTACCTGGTGACCCACCACCTCGGCGTCGGCGAGCCTGGGCTCGATCTCGGCGCAGAGGGCCACCATCGCTTGCGCGACGTCGAGGTCAACCTCCAAGTCGTGCGAGCCGGGCAGGACCTGCCCACCGACCACAACGATGGTGCCGTGCGGCACCCAGAATGCGAACGTGGAGCCGGCGGTGGGGACCTCGATGAAGAATTCGGTCAGGCCCGGGTTGCGCAGCAGCACCAGCTGCCCGCGCACCGGCACCAGTTCGGTGTCGTCGACGAGGTGGGCGGCGTCGATGCCGGTGCAGTTGACCACCGCGTCGCTGGTCTTGAGCAGATCCTCAAGCGTGTCAACCATTCCCTGCTCGATCACGCCGCCCGCCCGGTGGAACCGGCGCAGCAGATAGTCCATATAGGACAGCATGTTCACCACGGGTACCGTGTAGCGCCAACCGCTTTGGAACCCCTCCGGCAGTGGGTCGCACGGCTCCGCCTCGACGGTGTCCGCCACCGGGTTGGCCAACCCGGGTTGGCGTGACGCCGCCACCCCGGTCGCCAGGCGGACGCCGGTGCCCTCCGCCTCGGCCTCCTCGAGCAGCACGGCCAGGCCGCGCCGGCTCCACTCCCGCACCTTCTCCTCCGGCCCGGCCAGGTGGCGCCCCCAGACCGCGGCGGCCGCAAGTGAGGTCCGGCCCGGGATCTCCCCGGCCCGGACCGTGACCGTGTGCCCGGCCTCGGCCAGCCGGATCGCCGTGGTGAGGCCGATGACACCGGCTCCGACAACGAGGACTTCCGCCATGGCGAAAGGTTACCCGAAAGCTACATCTCCTGGAGCCGGCCGCGCATCTGGTGTCCAATTGGGACAGTGGTCGGGTCGGTGGTCGGCTCGGTGTCCCGCAGGCGCAGGAGCGAGACCACGTGCAGCGCCGCCACGAGCGGGACCGCGACCGTGGGGATCAGGGCGAGCGGCAGCGTCGTCACCGCCAGGGTCGACGGCGACGTGTGGATCAGCTGGGCCGGCCCGAGCCCGGCCAGCGCGCCGATCCCGACCGCCACCACGAGATCGAGGATTCCCAGAATGTTGAACCACACCAACGTTTTCCGGCTCGGTTGGTGGCCTGAGAAGACGATGGCCAGCGCGCCGGCACCGACCGCGATGTCGCCGAGCCCGGCCGGAAGCGCGAACACCGGTGGCAGCTGGCCCAGCGCCATCGCGATCAGGAAGACGCCACCGGTGATCCGGTACGCCTGCGGCACCACGAGTTTGACCGTGGGCCCGGCCATCTGGGCGGCCACGGCCGGGATGCGGGACAGGAGCACGAGCAATACCGTGCCGCCGACCACCGCTGCCGGGACGGTCAGGTTGGTCGCGCCGGGGCTCTGGCGGAAGACGTCGTTGGCGCCCAGCCAGACGGCGACCGCCGTCCAGGCCAACCACAGGACGGCGAAGCCAAGCCCGGCAACACTCTTGCGTTTGAAGACGGTAGCGGTGGTGGTGAGCGTTATCGCCACCACCGGAATCAGGACGAGCGGCCAGAGGTACCAAGGAAGAGTCATGACTCCACACACCTTGTCTGTTGTCGAACACTGTGTTCGACTTTTGCTCGGGACGTGCGGAGCGTCAACGGGCAAAGCGCGGCTCACATCCATTACCGGACAGAAAGGCGGAACTGTTCATGAACGGCGACGGCGACCGGCGCGTCCGGCGGACCCGCCGCCTGCTGCACGACGCCTTCACCAACCTGGTGCTGGAGAAGGGCTATGACCGGATGACGGTGCAGGACATCCTCGACCGCGCCGACGTCGGCCGGTCCACCTTCTATGCCCACTTCCGGGACAAGGAGGCGCTGCTGATGTCCTGCTTCGACGAGCTACGCACCGGACTGCATGAAGGCTTGCGGGACAACGACCGGGGCAATGACTGGGACAACAGCGCACCGGACCCGGCCGGTGCCGTCTTCTATCATGCCCACCGGCACCGGCGCGTGTACAAAGCCTTATGCGGCAAGAAAGGCGGCAACGTGGTGCACCGCCACCTCAGCCGGCTGATCGGTGACGCCGTGCGGCGGCGGCTCGAGCCACAGCTCGCCGCCGCCGGGTCCGACCTGCCGGCCGAGGTGGTCGCCGAGTACTACGCCAGCGCCACGCTGGGCCTGCTCATGTGGTGGGTCGAGCGCGACTTTGCCGGCGGTCCGGAGCGCATGGCGCGGATGCAGCAGCGCCTGATCGCCCCGGGTTTGCTGGCGGCGCTTGACCCGGCGGCGCCGATCACCCCAGCCACTGGCGCAGAGCGACGGTCTGCGCCACGGTCCACGCCATCGACGTGACCAGATAGACGCTGGCCGCCAGCGGCAGGAAGGCGACGCTGAGCACCGGGGTGTAGTGGATCAGCTTCATCCACCGGGGCGGCGCGGGCCGGCCGGCCGCAAGGGCCTTTGATGACATCAGGCAGATAGCGGCGGCCAGGGCCAGGGCGGCGGCGAAGACGGCAAGCTGCGGGCCCGTTGCTGCCGCTAGGTGCATTCCAAGGGGTACCCCTAGAAATGTCTCACTCAACAAGATGTTGGCTGTGCCCGCGACCGTCGGCGCCGCAAAGGCGGCATAGAGCGCGGTGAACACGGGCATCTGGGCGAGCACCGGCAGGCAGCCGCGCGCCGTGTGGCGGGCCAGGGCCGGGGCCTCGGCGAGATGGAGGGCGTTGACCTCCGCCTTTAGGCGCTCCGGATTGCGGTGGAAGCGTTTCTTCAACTGCTCCGCCCGCTCGGCCAGGCTGGCGCGGCGCTGCTCGGTACGCACCTGCGCTCGATGCTGGTCGATGCCCAGCGGCAGGAGCAGCAGCCGGACCAGGATGGTGGTGAGCACGATGGTGAGGGCGATCGGTGTGTGCAGCAGCGCGGTCAGCGCCAGGATGAGCGCGTGCGCGGGCACGGCAAGGACGTCGAACATTGTTTTCTCCCAACGGGTCTGACGGAAAAGAAGGTTGTGGATCGTCAGACCGTGGTGGGAGCCCTAGGCCGCGGCCTTCCGGCGGCGTCGGGGTCGCAGTGCCGGGGCGCGGCGGGAGTGTCGCGCAGGACGCCCAGGGCGGCGGCGAGGCGCTCGCTGGGCGCGGGCACGCTGAGGGCGGTGGATAGGAGCGCGACCGCGAGCGCCGCGAAGGTCAGCGCGAGCACCGACCGCAGATCGGGCTCCGCACCCGCCGTGACCACCGCGGCGATCACCGTGCTTGCCCAGAGCATGGGCACAAGTTTAGATGTCCGCCGCAATGTCATACCCCGGGTTCATCATGTGGGGCATGAGGGAGACCGAAGCCGAGCTCGATGAGCTCCAGAACCTTCTCGACGCCTCGCTGTCCCGCTCGACCGAGCACCTGCGCGGCATCGTCAAGCCCGGCGAGCGCACGCTCGACGCCCGCCAGATGGTCACGGTGCTCACCGGGATGTGCGTGCTATCGATCGCCACCGTGACCAGCCGGGGTGAGCCCCGCATCAGCGGCGTCGACGGGTTCTTCTGGCATGGCAAGTGGCTGTTCGGCACGGCCCGCGGCGCGGCCAAGGCCCGGCAGCTCGCCCGGAACGCGGCGGTGAGCGTGGCCCACCTGCGCGGCGAGGAGCTGGGCGTCTTCACCCACGGCCACGCGCAGGTGCTCAACGGAGCCTTATCCCACCCGCCGTCCCCCCATCCCACAGCCCCGGCGGAGGGCGAGCCCGATCCGGAGTGGCCGGAGATCCTTGAGTTCCTGCGCAAGCACTACGAGAGCGACCCGCTTGAGTGGGGTGACGTCATCTACTACCGCATGGACCCGACCTGGATGATCTGCTACGCGTTCGAGCCGGAGAAGGTGATGTCCAAGGTGACGGCCTAGCCCCTGCTGGAGACGCCGACGCCGCCGAGCGTGTCGGCGCCGTAGCGTTCGAGCTCCCGGCTCAGGTCGAGCGGGCGGATCTGCTTGCGTGCCTCCAGCGTGGCGTCGTCGAGCAGGTTCGCCGGCACGAGCCAGGACACCTCGAACTCGAGTCCGTCGGGATCGTTGGCATACAACGCCTTCGTCGTGCCGTGGTCCGAGGCGCCCACCAGCGCGCCGCGCTCGGCCAGCGCCAGCCGGACGCGCTCCAGCTCGGCCAGTGTGTCCACCTCCCACGCCAGGTGGTAGAGGCCCACCGCGCCCCGGCCCGCCGGGCTGTCGGCCGCTTCCGCCCCGATGGCGAACAGGCCGAGGTCGTGGTCGTTGGAGCTGCCCTCGGCCTGAAGGAAAGCCGCCCGTCCGGGCATGCCCATGACCTGGCGGAAGCCGAGCACCCGTGTGTAGAACTCGACGCTGCGGTCAACGTCGCGCACATACAGCACCGCGTGGTTCAGTCGCTGAATCGGCATACTCCCCAGCCTATCGCCTGCAGCTCAGGAGCCGGCCTACGAGCTGTTACAGCCCCTGCCACCAGCCGTCGACCTCCAGCGGCGCGGTGACGTCGACTCGCTCGCCCGGCCGCGGGATGGCCAGGCTGGCCTCCTGCTCCTTGGCGTGGCGCCAGATCCGGTCGACGGGTTCGCGCCAGGCGTGCAGCGCCAGGTTGAACGTGGCCCAGTGCACCGGGATCAGCAGTCCGCCCCGCACATCGAAGTGGGTGCGGACCGCCTCCTCGGGCGTCATGTGGATGTCCGGCCAGTACGGGCTGTATGCCCCGATCTGGATCAGGGTCAGGTCGAACGGGCCGTGCTGGCCGCCGATCTCGGCGAAGCCCGGAAAGTAGCCGGTGTCGCCGGTGTAGAACACCCGGTGCCGCTCACCGGCGATAACCCAAGAGCCCCAAAGGGTTTCGTTACGCGTGAAGCCCCGCCCGGAGAAGTGCCGCGCCTCGGTGGCGACCAGCCGCAGCCCGGCCACGGTGGCTTCCTCATTCCAATCGAGCTCGATGATGCGCTCGGGCGGCACCTTCCAGTGCCGCAGGTGCGCCCCGACGCCAAGCGGCACAAGGAAAGGCGCGCTCTGCCCCTCCGCCAGCGCGATCACGGTCGCCATGTCCAGGTGGTCGTAGTGGTCGTGCGAGATGACCACGGCGTCCAGCACGGGTAGCTCGCCCAGGGCCAAAGGCATGGGGTGCAAGCGTTTCGGGCCGACAGTCTGGCTGGGGGAGCAGCGCAGGCTCCACACCGGATCGATGAGCACCCGCCGCCCCTCGATCTCCACGAGCGTGGACGCGTGCCCGAACCAGACCGCCTCGAGCTGCCTGCCCCGCGCGTCGAAGCTCGGGGTGACGATCGGCACCGGCGCCTCCGGCCGGCGCTTCTCCTTCCCGAACACCATCTCGCGGAAGATCTTGCGGGCGGAGTCGGGCGGCATCACCGAGCTGGGCGTGGAGTTGTGAAAGATCCGGCCGTCGAAGCGAGGGGAGCGTCGCAGGGACTCGGGATCGGGGCGCGCCCCCATCGAACGAAGCGGTCTCATGACCAGAACCTTAACCACCCGCGCACGCTGCAAACTTCGGGCACGGCCGAAGTAAGCCTTACATCAATGGTTTTCGACCTTACCGTGTCCGCACACGGCAAAGGGAGGAACCACCATGCTTAGATGGCGGCCTGTCGCCGCCGGCCTGATCAACGTCGCGGTCATGCTCACCGCCGGTGCGGTGGTGGTGCTGGCCGGGCCGGAGCCGGCCATGGCGGCGCCCAACTTCAAGGCGCCGTTCAGGTGCGGGCAACGCTGGACCTACAGCCATCACAGCGCTGAGGTCAGGCAGGCGCTCGACTTCATCCGCAATGACGGCGGTGCCACGGCCGGTGCGCCCGTGCTGGCCTCCGCCGCTGGCACAGCCTTCCGCCGCTCCCAGCCGAGCGGCGCGGGCAACTACATCGTGATCGATCACGGAACCGGCTGGACGACGTACTACTTCCACCTCGCCTCCTACTCGGTGGCCGACGGCGCTCGGGTGAGCCAGGGTCAGCAGGTCGGGGTTACCGGGAGCACCGGCAACTCCACCGGTGCCCACATCCACTATGAGCAGCTGCTCAACGGGGTCGGACAGACCATCCGGATCAACGGCGTCTCGCTTGCGCCGTACCCATCGACCTACGGCCAGAAGTCGATCACGAGCGACAACGGTTGTAACGGGACCTTCTTCTGGACCTGGGGCAGTGGCGTGAACGTGCGCTCCGACGCCCGCCTGGCGGCGCCCGTGGTCGCGACCCTGCCCGGGCCCACCTACGTCAAGGTGATCTGCCAGAAGCAGGGCGACACGGTCAGAGCCGAGGGGTACGTCAACAACTGGTGGTCCAAGCTGGAGTCCCCCTCCGGCTTCATGACCAACATCTACATCGATCACCCCGCCGCGCAACTGCCCGGCGTCCCAACCTGTTGACCCCCGTTTCGACAGGATCGGCCGCCGGTCCCGCGTCAGGCGGGCCGGCGGCCCGGGAAGCCGCAGTCGCTGCGGTGGTACCAGTTGATGTCGGCGTCGCCCTCAAGCCAGCACCACAGGACGTCGCGCCCCTCGCGTTGGCCGGGAAAGTCAAGCAGCACCGGCGCATATCCCTTCATCTGGACATCGCCCGAGCTGATCTCCTCCAGCAGGGAGAAGATGCGCGCCTCGCACGCCTTCGCCTCGGCCAAGCCGCCCAGCGGGCTGCGACCCGCCCCGGCGAGGTCGGCCCGCAGCTCGGCGAAGTCGGCCCGCAGCCGGATCAGTTCGTCGATGCTCGGACGCAGCACCGCGAGTCGGGTGCGTGCCTGCTCCAAAGTGACCACCCACAAAGCATATGCTGGGGCCCATGAGTGGTTCGGTGACGCACTTCGAGATACCCGTCGATGACATGGCACGGGCGCAGGCCTTCTATCGCGACGCTTTCGGCTGGCAGATCGACACCTTGCCGGAGATGGACTACACGCTCGTGCGGACCACGCCGACCGATGAGAGCGGCCGGCCGACCGAGCCCGGCGCCATCAACGGTGGGATGCTGCCCCGCGGCGAGCCGGCGCTCCACCCGATAGTCACAGTCACAGTGGACAATGTGGATTCGGCATTGGCGACAATCGAGAGTCTGGGCGGCAAGACGGTGGTGGGCCGGACGCCGGTGGGCGCCATGGGTTTCACCGGCTACGCCAAGGACACCGAGGGCAATGTCATCGGCCTGTGGGAGAGCGCCGCTTGACGCGTAGCATGCCTGCATGCCCGTTTACGTTCGTGACGGCCTTACCGCCTTGCTTGTCGGGGCGATCGTGCTGGCGATGGCCGCTCTCATGTTGAGAGCGGCCATCCGCGACATCCGGCGTTCCGCCGCCGATAGGCGTGCGGCGCCGACTCCGGCGCGTCGGGGCGGCTGACCGTGCTGACAATGCGCAGTTCCGCGCGCATCTGCGCCGCCTCGACCCGGCACCGGATGTAGCCACGGCGGTCGCCGTCGAAGAAGCGGATGTGCGGGTTGAATTTAATCATCGGTCCGTAGTACGGCCCGTAAACCTCACCATCACCGTTGCCGGAGATGGAGGTACCCACGAACTCGGTCCCGACCACCGCAGACTCCGGACGGTCGAAATCACGCTTGATGTCGTGGACGAAGGTGGAGTGCCAGTCGCCGGGGAAGCCGTCCCACGCGTCGTGCCACAGCAGGTCGCCCGCTGTTCAAGCTTGGGCCTCGCCCCAGCCGCACGGCGGGATGCTGCGGTACTGCCGGCCGTCGACGATGTCGAGCTGGGCGAGTGAGCCTCACTTGAGGCGGCGGTAGATGCGCGGTCCGGCCGGGCCCGGCCGCGCGGGCGCCCGCACCGGCTGGTGCTCGTACCAAGCCTGGTATGCCGCGGCGCGAAGGGCGCTGATGTCGCCTTCGTACTGCGACCGCGTGTTGGCGTAGTCGTTCTGGACCTCGTGGTCGTCCCGGGTGACCGCCCACGGGAAGCGCGCGTGCGCGGCCCGCAGGTCAGGGTCGCTCTTGTACAACGCATACTGCATGCGCCACCGCTCGACGTCGCGTGGCGCGGTGCGCAGCACCTCCGGCGTGGGCACCTGGCGATAGCCGCCGTCGGCCGGAATCCCGCCCTCGTAAACGTAATCGCCCAGATGCAGTACCAGGTCCAGGTCCTCATCGGCCATGTGGCGGTGCGGGTGCGACCGGCCGGGGAGATGTGGTTGCCGAGCTTGAACGGGTTTCGCCGGGGGCGGTCGGGCGCGGCGAGAGCCTCGGTAGCGGGAATTGTTGACATGGCTGCCAGACCCGCCACACCAGCGACTGAAGTCAGGAAACGACGACGATTGTGTTCCATGGTTGACGGTGTAGTTAACAGAAATGACGGCGACATGGCGCGAAGGTGAGCGTAATTTCAAGTTTGCGGGTGGACACTTTACAGGGTGGCCGCTTGTTGTGCCGATCTGGGATGGTGGTGTGGTGGACACCCACACGGTGAGTGATGCAGCGACAAAAAGAGTGACTACAGTCTCCGCCGCGGCGAAGCGCTGGCAGAGTGCCCTGGTCGACGACTCGGGGCGCAATCAGCTTGCCTATTATCGCGACCTCAAAGTAGGCACTCTCAACCTGGATGACGCAGGGCTGCCGCAGCTGATGCAGCTGCTGGCCGGCCGGCCGGTGGCGCTGCGTCACCTGTTCCCGGAGCCGGAGGCGCACGCCGAGGCGATGAAGCGGATCCGGGCCGTGCGTAAGCACATGCGCATGTGGCAGGAGGAGCGCGGGGTCGAGGTGGGCTACCTGGTCACGGGTCTGGCCTCGTGGTCGGAGCCGGGCCGCACTCCGCGTGCGCCGGTGCTGCTCCAGTCGCTGACGATCAGGCCGAGTTCGGCCCTGCAAACCGACTTCATCCTGGACACAGACCTCGAACCAAGCCTTAACCCGGTTCTTCTGCACAAACTCTACAAAGATTACGGTCTGTCGATATCCTCCGAGGAGCTTGACGATCTCAAGCCGGAGGACGTCTTCGGCCACCTGGTCAAGCTGGCCGAAGATGTCCCTGATTTTCGCATTTTAAAGACACACTTGGTGGGTACCTTCACCTACGCCAAGCTTCCGATGGTGGACGACATCGGCGACGCCATCGATGTCCTCGCCCAACATAACGTCATCGCCGCCCTGGCCGGCGATACCGATGCCCTGAGAAAGCTGAACACCCAAACCGATGTCACCATCGACATCCCCGACACGATCGGCCCCGCCGAGGAGTTCGTGGTGCTTGACGCCGACTCCTCACAGAGCTACGTCATCAACTCGGTCCTGGCCGGCCAGCACCTTGTGGTCAAAGGCCCTCCGGGCACGGGCAAGAGCCAGACCATCGCCAACCTCATCGCCTCCCTGGCCGCGCACGGCAAGACCGCCCTGTTCGTCGCCGAGAAGCGCGCCGCCATCGATGCCGTACTCGACCGGCTGCACCACGTCGGCCTCGACGACCTCGTCCACAACTTGCACGGCGAGCAGCAGAGCCGCCGGGATCTCGCCCGCTCGCTCGAGGTGCGGCTGCAGCGGGCGCGCACCGAGGCCGAGCCCGACGCCGCCGAGGCGGAGCAAAGGCTAACGGCGGCAAGACAATCCATGAGCAGCCACCACCGGTCGATGCACGAGCCGCGCCAGCCCTGGGGCTTCTCGGTCTTCAACATGCAGGCCGGTCTGGTGGGGTTGCCGCCCACGCCGATCCGGTGGTCGGGCGACCGGCTGCTGGAGTTGCGCGGGGCCACCGCCGACCGGTTGCGCGCCACCGTCGCCGAGCTGGCCAAGATTGAAGTCAACTCCCCGTGGGAGCCAACGACCATCACCGACCGGGCCCAGGCACAGGAGGCCTTCGCTCAGGCCGGTGCGGCCGCCGCCCTATGGCCACGGGCACAACGCGCGAGCATCGCGCTCACCATCGAGCTGGGATTGGCCCCCGCCAACGACATCAACGCGATGCGGGAAGCGGTCCGCCTGGCCGCCGACGCGCGCCACACCCTCCAGCGCTTCCGCCCCGAGATCTACGACGCCGATCTGTCCCAGTGGGACGGTTTCTTCGCGCGCCGCCGCACCATAAAGCTGATGCGCTCCCTGGGGATCGCCCCGGAGCTGCGGGATGGGGGGTCGGCGGGTGGGGTAAGCAACGCCCGGGCCAAGCCGGCCGAACTGCGCCAGATCGCGACCGCGGTCGCCGACCAGATAACCCGTTGGCAGCGCGCGGCCGTGGACGGCGGGCGCCCCCGCATCGCCGCCACCCTCGATGAGGCTCTGGCCACCGTCGTCCCCGCCGCGGACAACCTACAACGGCTGCACTCACATCTCCCGGTCGACGACCTACTGTCGCGTTTGGACGCTCTCGCCCGCGATCAGCGCGGCCTGCTCGATGCCGTGCGGCGCAACGAACTTCGCGCCGGGCTGCGCCCGTGGGGGGCCGAAAGTCTCGAGAGCGCCGACATGTTCGACTACGCCTGGCTTCACTCCATTTTGGACGCTGTCCACTTCACCGACGACCACCTTGGCCGGTTCCAAGGATTCGTGCAGCACGAGATCGCCGGCTCCTACCGGGCGGCCGACGCGGCTCACATCTCGATCGCGGCGCGGCGGGTGCGGTACCAAAGCGCAATGAATTTAATCAATGTGCTTGATGCCTTCCCGGAACAGCAGAGGCTTGTCCGCAACGAGGCCGCGAAGAAGACCAGGCACCTCACCGTCCGGCGCCTCTTCGAGCAGGCCCCCGAGGCACTCGTCGCCCTCAAGCCCTGCTGGGCGATGAGCCCTCTCCTGGCGAGCCAGGTACTGCCCGCGCGCACGCTCTTCGATGTCGTCATCTTCGACGAAGCGAGCCAGGTGGAGCCGGTCGACGCGATCACCGCCATCATGCGAGGCCGCCAGGTCGTGGTGGCCGGCGACGAGCACCAGCTACCCCCCACCGCGTTCTTCGACCGCGTCGAGCCCGACGAGGAGGAGCTCGGCCTGGAGCTGGACGAGGCCGACCTGCCCACCGACAACATCGAATCCCTCCTCCAATCCTTCGCCAACGTGCTGCCGCTCGACCAGGTCAAGCACCTGTCGTGGCACTACCGCAGCCGCGACGAGCGCCTGATCGCCTTCTCCAACAAGCACATCTACACGCCCAGCGGCAACGAGCTGGTGACCTTCCCGGGCGCGGACACCGTCGAGTGCCTCAACCACGTTCTGGTTGAGGGCAACGAAACCCATGAGGTCGAGGAAGTCGTACGCCTGATGCTGGAGCACGCCGAGAAGCGGCCCAGAGAGTCGCTCGGCGTCATCACCATGGGCATCAAGCACGCCGACCTGATCGACGCCGCCCTCCACAAAGCTCTGGCCAAACGCCAAGACCTGGCCGGTTTCTTCACCGAATCCGGCCTCGAACCGTACTTCATCAAGAACATCGAACGCGTCCAGGGCGACGAGCGCGACGCCATCATTCTCTCCGTCGGCTACAGCAAGGCCCCCAACGGAAAGATGCGCTACCTGTTCGGCCCGCTGAACCAGAAAGGTGGCGAGCGCCGCCTCAACGTCGCCGTCACCCGCGCCAAGCACCGCCTGACCCTGGTGTCCTCGTTCAGCTTCCTCGACATGGACCCCAACAAGCTCAGGGCCGAGGGCGCCCGGCTCCTTCGCGCCTACCTCGAGTACGTGCAGCTCGGCGGGATCGCCGACCCACGCGGCGCCGCGAGCGTCGTCAACGCTTTCGAAGCCGACGTCCGCGACACCCTCACCGCCGCCGGCGTCCCGGCCACTCCCAACTACGGCGTGAGCAGTTTCCGGGTCGACTTCGCCGCCCACCATCCAACCGACAAGCGGCGAATGGTGCTGGCAATCGAGACCGATGGCAACACCTACCGCTCGAGCCCCACCGTCCGCGACCGTGACCGGCTGCGCCAGGAACACCTCGAGCGCCTGGGCTGGCGCTTCCACCGCATCTGGTCGCCGGATTGGTTCCTCGACCGCGACCGTGAAATCACCCGCGCGGTCGAGGCCTACCAGGCGGCCATCGCCGAGCCGGCGCCCGTCGTGGTGACCGACATGCCGCCACCCGCCAGCGCGCCGGCCACAGCCAAGCAACGTGGGCCCCGGCCACAGCTCCCCGAGTACGACAGCATCTCCGATCTGCCCGACCACCTGCTCGCCGAGCTGGTCAAATGGGTGGAGAGCGACGGCCTCAACCGCACCGAGGAAGAGGTCATCACCGAAACCGTCGCCGAGTTGGGCTTCACCCGCCGCGGCCCCCGCATAGTCGAAGCCGTCAAACGCGCCCGCCAAATGTCCCGCTAACCCGCCCCGCACCCGTCCACCTCCGTCGATGCGCCACCACCTGACCGCCCGGCCCGCGCCACGCTTGCCAGGCCTCCCGCGATGGCTCATCGTGTCGGGTTTGCTGGGCGTGTCGGGCCGGGGAGTCCCGTCTTTTTGTGGTGAGAGTTCTCTACACCTGTTCATGGGTGTGGAGGTTTTTGCTCACTGCGAATTGGTGATTCCCTCTGCTCTGCGGCGTGTCGGATTCGCCGGGCGTGTCGGTGGGCGTCCCGCCGAGCGGTGGGCTTTGGGGCGACCTGGCGGTGACCAGCGCGGCCCATCAGCGCTGCCAGGTCCACTCTCGCCCGCAACTTGTTGGCGCACATCCTGGCCGACATGCACGACGAGTGGCAATCAGGCGAGCGCCCGTCCGAGGGGTCCATGGCCCGACTCAAAACCTATCAGCGATACTGGCGGCATCGTCGCGATCGACAGCGGCGAGTGGACAACCCCGTATCTGACCACGCCACCGGCCAGTTGACCAGGTACCGATGACTTCCGGGCGGCGGTAGCGTCTGAAGCACCAAGCGACAGGCCCGGGACAGGCACGTTCCCTTGCAAGCATGGTCCCCAGACGACCCGAGACCGTGGAGTTCTGATCATGCGGAAGCTGATTGCATGGGTGTTCATGTACTCGCTGGACGGCCTTCTCGCCGACGAGGGCACCGAGTACTGGCAGTTCTGCTTCGGCCTGCCCGGCGACCCGGTGGAGCTGGAGCAGAAACTCGACGTTTTCCGCAGCGCATATGCGCACATCATGGGCCGCGTCTCCTACGAGGCCATGGCCGTGGCCTTGCCAGCGGCCATCGACCACCCGTTCTCCGGCATCATGAACGCCGGGCGCAAGGTCGTCTTCTCCCGCACTCTGACGACGGCCGAGTGGGCCAATACCACGATCGCCGCTGGTGACACGACCGAAGAGATCGACAAGCTTAGGCGAGGCGGCGACGGCCACATCGTGGTCTGGGGCGGTGTCAGCCTCTGGCGTCGCTCATGCGGCTTGACCTGATCGACGAGTTCCGCGCGGACTTGCACCCCTACGTTGCGGGCGAGGGCACCCGGCTGTTCGACGACGTCCCCAAGTCCTACCAGCTCGACCTGGTCTCCAGCACCCCGTTCAGCAACGGGATCGTCGGGCTGCACCACCGCCGGCCTCGCTGACCCACCAATCTCAGACCACTTCCACCTTCAATCCATCAGTGGCGATCTCAGCGATGGCGACTTTGCCGTCGGACATGACGGCCATCCACGACAGCGGCGTGGTCCCGAGCGGCTGGTCAGGTGGGACGTAGGCGCGCATGGCGAACTGGATCCGGGTATTGGCAGGCAGGGATTTCAGCCGGTCACAGTTGAGCCGGCGCCAGACCGCCTGCGTGCCCAGGCGCTGGAGGTAGATAGGGCAGTTGCGAAGCGTATAGGGCCCGAACGTGCTAAGCATGGTCACGACGTAGTCGAACCACTGTCCACGTTGGACGATGGCTGGCGCCTTCATGAACACGGTCAGGGGCGCGTTGAGCAAAGGGGGTTCGACATACCACTGCGTCACCGCAGGCGCGCATTTGGTCGCCAGGTCCAGCTCATAGACAACGCCTAGCACCTCGAGGGCGAAGTCATCGAAGCGCTCCCCGCAGTTCTCCGCGCCCGCGATGATGTCCAGCCGCGCCGGCTCGCCCCCGTCGATGGTGGCCGGGGACTGCCACGCGCCCGGCGGCGTCGCACTGCCCGCAGTGAACACCTCCCGCAGCCCGGTGGCTTGGTTTGTCGCGGTCACCGTGGTCCCGCCGTTGTCGCGCAACGTGCAGCGCTCGCCGGTCGGGTTGTAGGCGGGCAGCATGACGGTGATCACTCCGGGTCGTGACCAGTCCTGCCTGAGCCAGGCCTCGTCGCCCATGCGGGCGCAAGGTTTCGCGTCGGGGCGGGGTGAGCGGCGAGCCAGATAGGCCGGCGCCCCAACCTCTTCACCGGCCACGAACGCGATCGGCGAGTCGACCCCCGGCGGCGGCTTCCGCTCGAAGGGGCGTTGCCACAGCACCGTGGAGACCGCGACCAGCAGCGCGGCGGTGGTGGAGCCGAGCACGACCCGCTTGCGGCGGCGGCGCCGAACCCCGCGTTGTACGCGGCCCACCGGATCTTCCCAGCCGGGAAGCTCAAACCTGCTGTCGTGCAAGACATCTCGCAGGCGGGTAGCGAGGCTCATGCGACCACCTCCAGAACTAGAGCCTCCCGAAGTTTGGCCATCGCCCGCGAAGCGTTGCTCTTCACGGTGCCGGTGGAGCAGCCGAGGGTCTCGGCGATCTGCTGCTCCGAGTAGTCGAGGTAGAAGCGCAGCACGATGACGGCGCGCTGCCGGCGGGGAAGCCCGGCCAGCAGGCGCCGCAGGTGGTCATCGGGCGGCTCGTAGCCGGCGGTGCCGGTGTCGGGCGGGGAGTCGGTCAGCCGCTCGCGGCGCATGACGCGGATCCGGTTCAGGTACCGGTTGATGATCGTCTTGCGGACATAGGCCTCGGGGCTGTCCTGCCGCTCGATGCGCGCCCACGCCATCCCGACC
>Ga0075418_10000603_pt1 | contig 38796 bp, 34 predicted proteins | sample SoiMetdeltSBSDD2_FD_81776 | JGI IMG/M metagenome (GOLD analysis project Ga0075418, IMG submission 81776) | Bulk soil microbial communities from a Populus tree surrounding site in Tennessee, USA - Soil MetaG P. deltoides SBSDD2 | ecosystem: Environmental > Terrestrial > Soil > Tree plantation...
CCCCGTCCGACCACCAGCGTCCCCGCGCCGCCGCCGCACGCGGCCGGGGTCGCCGTCCAGTGCCCGCCCACGGCCGTGGCCAGCCGCGCACCGGCCCGGTCGGCGCAGCCGTCGATGCGGAGGTAGGTGCGGGCCGCCAGGCGTACTGGCCAGCCCCAGCCCAGCCGCCGCAGCGTGCGGAACAACGCCCCGCTCGGGAAGCCTCGATCGGCCCCCAGGTGGGCGGGGCGGTCGGCCGGCCAGGCCGCCCCCACCCGCTCCAGCAACGCGCAGGTCGTCGGCGTGAACCGCCCTTTCGGCCAGGGATACGGCAACGCCGCCCACCCGACCACGACGGCGCGCCCGTGCCAGACCACCCCGACCGTCAGCCGCTCCCAGCCCCCACAGCGCACGCTGTCGAGCGCGAGCGGCAGCGTCCCGTCGCCCGTACGCGGCACCAGCGTCGTCACCGCCTGGACCAGCCGCGGCGTCAGCCAGACCGGCGCGCGCCAGGGCCGGGCCCAGGCGCGCCGCCCGCGCTGGTAGCGCTGCCGCGCGGGGGCCGCCACGGGGCTCTCCAGCGCCCGCAGCAAGGCCGATGGCCGCAGGCGCTGCCCGACCAGCAGCGCCGTCACCAGGTGCCCCGGCGCCCCACGCGCCACCGCGGGCGACAGCCCCAGGACCTCGCTCCACGCCCCAACCACCGGGTACAACTCGACGCGGGAGAGCATCGGCTCACCTCACGCTTGGCGTCTGCACCACCGCCAGTGTGCCCGGTGTGCACGCGGCTCTCCCCTTCCTGCCCACTCCTATGGGGGAAACCCCTGACGCCGGTTGCTGGCTGCACGACGGCGGTACCCGCTCCCGCGTATCATCAGGTGTCTGAGTCGCTTTGGGGAGGACGCTGATGGACCTCGAGCTCACTGGCAAGGTTGCCGTCGTGACGGGCGGGAGTCGCGGTATCGGAAAGGCTATCGCCCGCGAGCTTGCGCTCGAGGGCGTCGACGTCGCCATCGTCGCGCGCAACCCGGAGACGCTCGAAGCGACGCGCCGCGAGCTCGCCGACGAGAGCGGGCGCCGCATCGAGGCGTTCACCGTGGACACTTCGAACGACGAGAGCATCCGCGGGATGGGGAAGCAGGTGTTGGCCGCGTTCGGCAAGGTCGACATCCTGGTGAATTCTGCCGCCGCGCCCGGCGGCCAGCAGCCTCCGCCTCGGCTCGCCGAGATCGATACCGCGAACTTCGACGGCGAGATGCACACCAAGGTGCTCGGCTACCTGCGCTGCGCTCGCGAGTTCGTGCCGTCGATGCGGGAGAGCGGCTGGGGCCGCATCATCAACATCAGCGGCCTGGCGGCGCGTCAGACTGGCACGATCCTCGGCAGCGTCCGCAACGTCTCCGTCGTGGCGCTCTCCAAGAACCTGGCGGACGAGCTTGGCCCGCACGGCATCAACGTGAACACGGTCCACCCGGGCACCACCCGCACCGAGCGGACGGAAGACGTCGTGGCGGCCCGAGCCGAGGCGACCGGCCAGACTACCGAGGAAGTCCTGAAGCAGATGGCGGACGGCAACACGATCCGCCACCTGGTGGACGCCCGCGAGGTCGCGTACGTCGTGACGTTCCTCTGCTCCCCGAAGTCGATCGCGGTCAACGGCGACGTGATCGCGGCCGGCGGCGGCGCGCTCCGCGCGATCCACTACTGACGAGGAGACAGGAGACAGCATACAGGAGACAGGAGGGCCTGCTCTCCTGTCTCCTGTATGCTGTCTCCTGTCTACTGCGTGGACCAGCGCACGGCGCCGCGAACGTTGCCGGCCAGGCCGTTCTGGAAATTGGTCCACGTTCCGTACTTCGGCGCCAGGGCCGCGCGCACCGCGGCGACCATCTCCTCAGAGTTGTCAGCGTGGCCGGCGGCTCGCGCGTCTCCGACGGCCTGCACCAGGTCCAGGTAATACTGGCGGTGATCGTCGACGTCCTGGCGCGTCCCCCAGATGTTCTCTCGTGGACCGTGCCCGGACAGCATCACCTCGTAGTCGAACGTCTGGTTCACCCACGCCAGCCACTCCGCCATCCGCTGCGGCGAGGCCCCCTGGATGTCGCCGAACGGCAGCGTGCGGATGCGCCCGTAGTCGACCGCCATCGCGACCTTCTGCGCGGGGTACCAGAAGACCAGGTAGTCGTTCTGGGGCGTCAGGTTCGACCAGTGCAGCTCGAAGTGCTTGCCCCCCGCGTCGATCGGCATCATCTGCTCGAACGTGACCGTCGGCACGGGCGAGGTTGGATCGTTCTTCGCCTCGAACGCGGCTTTGGCGTTCGCCTGGCTCACGAATGTGGCCGTGTCCGCGAAGACCGCGCCGCCGGTGCTGTGGTCCGCCGCCGCGTGGCTGTAGACCAGCCACTTGACCGGCTGGCTGGTGACCGAGGCGATGGCCCCCTTCAGCGCGACTGGCGCCTGCGGATTGCCGCCCCCGCCGATCGGGTCCACGACCACTACCCCCTCGTCGGTCGGCACGAACAGGGAGACGTGGTTCAAGTAGCGGAACGCGTAGACGTCCTCGCGCACCCGGGTCAGCTCGGCGGTTGACTGCGGTAGCACTGGCGGCTGCTGCTGGGCGGCCGTTGGCGTTGCGCTGAACAGCAGCAGCAAAGACAGCGCGAAGACAGCGGCGACGCCGAGAGCACGTTCGAAGGGACGCATCTCAGACCTCCAGGCCCCACGGCAATGATGGTGCGCGCCAGGCAGCATCGTCGACGCTGCAGGGCGCCAGTATCAGATACGAACGTGAACCCCGTCTGAGATGTATCCTCCCTCGGTGCGCGCCACCGCGCGTCAGTGTGCGACAGGGGAGGGAGAGGTGCGACTCGACGGGAAGGTCGCCGTCATCACCGGAGCGGCCACCGGCATCGGGCGGGCCACGGCCGTGCTGTTCGCCCAGGAGGGTGCGCGCGTCGTCTTCGGCGACGTCAACGACGTCGAAGCGGACGAGACGCTACGGCTTGTCGGCGCGGTCGGCGGCGAAGCCCGCTTCCTGCACTGCGACGTTCGCCAGACCGCGGACGTCGAGCGGCTCGTTCAGGCCGCCGTGGACGCCTACGGCCAGCTCGACGTCATGATGAACAACGTCGGCGTCAACTTCTACGGCAAGGTCCACGAGACGACCGACGAGGAGTGGACCGCCTGCCTGAACCTGAACCTCGGATCCGTCTTCCGCGGCATGCGCGCCGCGATCCCCCATATGCTGAAGGCCGGCAAAGGCTCGATCGTCAACACCGCCTCCAATCAGGGGCTGGTCGCGTTCAACGGCTTCGCAGCGTACGCGGCGGCCAAGGGCGCCATCGTCCAGCTCACCCGGCAAGCTTCGCTGGACTACGCGCCGAACAACGTCCGCGTCAACTGCATCTGCCCGGGCGCCGTCCGCACCCCGATGAACCCGGAGCTGCTCAACCCGTCGCTCGACGGCGGCGCCCGCCTGGAGCGGTCCTCCTCGCGCATCCCGATGCTGCGAATCGGCGAGCCAGAGGAGGTGGCCCAGGCCGCACTCTACCTGGCGAGCGACGACGCGGCCTGGGTGACCGGCCTGGCGCTCGTGATCGACGGCGGCGTCACCGTCAAAGGCCCCTAAAGCTGTTCGAAGTCCAACACCAAACCCATCGACCGCCGTGCACCCCGTTGACTACACTCCAAAAGGAGACACAAAGGCGCTGAGGACAGGACCGGCGTGGAGCTGACGGCGGGCGGTACGCTGGGGCGCTATCGGCTGCTGGAGCGCGCCGGTACCGGCGGCATGGCCGAGGTCTGGAAGGCCGTCCAGCCAGGTCTCGACCGGATCGTCGCCATCAAAGTGCTGCCGCGCCATCTGGCCAGCGATCCCGGCTACGTCGAGCGGTTCCGGCGTGAGGCCCGCGCGATCTCGCGGCTGGACCACCCGAACGTCCTCGGCATCCACGACTTCGGCGAGGACGACGGCTACACCTACATGGTGATGCCATTCTTCGGCGGCGGCACGCTCTCACGAAACCTCGGGCAGCCGTGGTCCGTGCAGGCCGCCGTCCGGATCCTCGAACCACTGGCGTCGGCGCTCGACTACGCTCACGCGCACGGCATCGTCCACCGAGACGTCAAGCCCTCGAACGTGTTGATCGGCGAGGGTGGCCGCGTCGTCCTGGCGGACTTCGGAATCGCACGGATGACCGAGGGCACGCTGATGCTCTCGGCGGCCGGCGCGATGGTGGGGACGCCGGCCTACATGTCGCCGGAGCAGGTCCAGGGAACGGCGGCCTCGCCCACGAGCGACCAGTATTCGCTGGCCGTCCTGGCGTACGAGATGGTGACCGGCCGCCGCCCCTTCGAGGCCGAGACGCCGCTGGCCGTGGCGCTGGCCCACGTCCACCGGCCGCTCCCGCCGCCGCGCTCGATCAATCCCGCGATCCCGCCGGATGCCGAGCGGGTGTTGTTCAAGGCGCTGGCGAAGCAGCCGGAAGATCGATACCCGACCGTCTCGGCGTTCGTGGCCGCGCTGAACGGCGCGGCGCAGCAGGCGAGCTCCTCGGCGCCGAGCCGAGGCCCGAGTCCAAACGTGATCGTCGGCGTCGTCGTCGCCGTGGCGATCGTCGGGAGCGCGCTGCTGCTCTGGGCAGCGTCCGGTCGGTCAGAGACGACCAGCAGCAGCCCCACGCCAGTCGCCTCGGCGACGTCCACGCCAGGTCAGGCCGCGAGCTCGTCGTCCCCGACGGCAGGGCAGTCCTCGCCGGTCGCGGGGCAGGCGTCCCCCGCTGCCGCGAATTCCTCGCCGGCCGCTGCGCAGTCCTCGCCCGTGGCGGGCCAGCCGTCGCCCGCCACGGCGTCGCCGAAGCCGTCTGGCGCTCCCGGGCCGGGCGAGGTGCTCCTGTCAGACAATTTCGAGTCCGCGGCGCGCGGCGCGTTCCAGCCGAGCTACGCCCTGCCGGGCGTCGGCGAGGGCGGCTACGCGGATGGCGAGCTCCGCATTCGGCGCCTCTCGACCGGCGGCGGCTACGCTATACCCGTGCCGCACAACCCTGACCACGATAACGCGACGCTCGCCGTAGACGCGCGGCTCGTCGGTCCGACCGCGTCTCGCCTCGTCTACCTCTCGTGCCGCCGGAAGAGCAACGAGCCGAACACCGGCTACCGCTTCGAACTTGACCCGACGCGCGGCCAGTTCAGGCTCACCCGTTGGGACGCGACCGTCGAGACACTGCTCGTACCGCTGAGGGAATCATCGGCGATCCGCCGGAACAACGAGTCGAACCGTCTCGAGCTGACCTGCGCCGGAACGACGATCGAGGTCCGCGTCAATGGTCAGCCGCTCGCGACGGTCGAGGACGGCGCGCATCGCCAGGGCAACTTCAACGCCGGTGTCATACTCGTGGAAGGCGACCCGCCAGCCGAGGCCCGCTTCGACAACCTCCAGGTGACCCGCCGCTGACCGCCGACCCCCTCCCCACGCGTGGGGGAGGGGTTCGGGAGTATGGGCCTCAGAACGTCGAGATGCTGACTTCCTTCTGGGTGATGAACTCCAGCAGGGCCGGCTTCCCTTCCTGGGTCTGCTTGATCCCCCGCTTGATCGCCGGGATGATCTCGTTCGGGTCCTCGATCCGCTCGCCGTAGCAGCCGAACGCCTTCGCCATGTCGGCGTAGTGGCCGCTGATGTCGGTGCTGCGGTACTTCTCGGTCGAGACCGGCATCACCTTCAGCTCGATCGCCATCGAGAAGTTGTTCATCAGGCAGGAGAGGATCGGGATGCGCTCGCGCGCGGCCGTCTCGAAGTCCATGCCGGTGAAGCCGATCGCCGCGTCGCCCCAGAAGTTGACGCACAGCTTGTCCGGGTGCGCCAGCTTGGCGCCCATCGCCAGGCCGAGGCCGTACCCGAGCTGCGTCGTCTTGCCCCACCCGATGTACGAGAGCGGCGCGGTCGGCTTCCAGAACGGGACGATCTGGTCTCTCGGGCTGCCGGCATCGTGGGTCATGATCGTGTTCGGGACGTCCACCGTGTGGAGCAGGTCCCAGATCACGCGATAGGGGTTGATCGGCGTGGACGTGTCGGTCAGCTTCGGCGTCCAGTCCTCGATCCACTGGGAGTTGAGCTCGGCGATCTTCGCCGCGACGCCGTCCGCCCGGCCGCGCGTCGTCCCCTTCAGCCGGTCCTTCACCTCCAGAAGCAGGGCGTCCAATACCAGGCCGGCGTCGCCGAGGATCTGATGCTGCGACTCGACGTCCTTGTTCAGGTCCAGCGAATCGAGCGTGGCGTGGATGATCGTCTTACCCTTCGGCATAGTCGTGCCATAGTTCGTGGTGGCGAAGCTACAGCCGATGCCGAAGATGACGTCCGAGCTCTGGATGAACTCCCAGGCAGCCTTCGGCAGCGAGCGGCCGGCGCAGCCGAGCGAGAGCCGATGGTCCTCCGGGAACGCGCTCTTGCCCTGAATGCTGGTGGTGACCGGCGCCTCCAGCAGCTCAGCCAGCTCCTTGAGCTGCGACCACGCCTGCGCGTAGTGGACGCCCTGGCCGGCGTAGATGACCGGCCGCTCGGCGGCGACCAGCACCTCGGCGGCCTTCTTGACCAGGTCCGGGTCCGGCCCGACCCTCACGCGCGGGGCCGGCACGTAGTGGAAGTCGTCCGAGATCTCGGCCGTCATGACGTCTGACGGGATCTCGATCAGGGCCGGGCGCGGGCGGCCGTTCTTGACCTGGGTGAACGCCCGGCGCAGAGCGTTCGGGATCTGCTCCGGCAGCACGACCTGCTCGACCCACTTGGTGACGTGCTGGAAGTTCAGGAGCGAGCTGAAGTTCGGCGAGATGTTCTGGATGCTGCGGGGGAAGCCCATCGGCATCACGACGATCGGCACGGAGTCGCCAAACGCCTGCGCGACGCCGCCGAACGCGTTCTCCGAGCCCGGCCCGTGCTGCATGACGAAGATGCCGATCTTCTGGCCTGACGTGGTGCGGCTGACCGCGTCCGCCATGTGGATGCCGGTGCGCTCCTGGCGCACGATGATTGGGCGGATGTCGGCCGCGGCGGCGCCTTCGAGAATGTGGTTCACCGGGTAGCCGGTGATGAACTCGACGCCTTCCCTCTTGAGGATCTCCCCGATGGCGTGGGAAACCTTCATGCTCTCCCCTCCTTCAGTGGTGTGGACAGCGTACACCGGCCGGAAGGGGAGTTTCGAGCCAGACGAGAGGGCAGAGGGCAGAGGGCAGTAGGCAGAGCAGATCGACCTACCATAGTGCCGTCGCTACGCGACTCACGGTGCTGCTCCGGTGTGGCGTAGCCACACACTATCTGTAGACGTGGGTTTCAACCCACGGTCCTGTCGGGGGATCTGGGGCTACCGCGCGACCACGCGCTCCATCAGCCGGACCAGCCCGGCGTTCTTTGGGTCCTGGACGAACGCGCCTTCGCAGTTCGAGGCCGGCCAGGAGCGGATCTCGGTCCACTCGTCGGGCGTCAGCATCGTGTCGAGGTGGCGGCCGGCCAGGACCGCGTTCGCGAGGGACGGCCGGGAGGTTTCGGTGTCCAGCCACTCGTTCAGCTTCGGGGCCGGCAGCCCGGCGTGATCGAGCAGCAGCGATGCGCCGATCCAGCCGCCGATCACCTGCTCGGCCTGGTCCACGGTCAGGCGCGGACTGCCGGGCCGCACGGCCTCGATGTCCACACCCTGCTGGCGGTAGGCGCTTGCGACAGCTCCGCGAGGATCATTGGCGCCCCGGAAGCGGACCGAGGCGTCAACACAACGCGCCGGTACCTGGCCGGAGCTGGCGCTGCTCAGCCGCGAGCTGTTCCCTCGGTCCCAGGAGATCAGCAAGAACGCGATCAGGGCCGCCGCGCCGAACGCGGCGATGACGAAGGCGAAGATAATCGCCGGCTGGAGCGCGATCAGCCCGCCGCCTTGCCCGCGATACCGCCGGTACGACGGATCAGGATTCGGCAGCAGGCGCGCCCGACGGCGGCCGTTCGTCGGATCGGGAAACGACGGCGCCGGCATCACCTCGGTCGCCTGCACGGCCGGCGGATCGGCCGGCACGATCGCGCGCTCGGGCGGAGCGGGCTGGCGCACCGGAGCGGAGGGAGCAGCGGGAGAGGCCGCCTCGTCGGCGTGGCGGGCGCCTCGCAGGCGACGGATCGCCTGTCCGGGAGTCGTGGGCTGCGCCGGCGGGCTTGGGGAGGTCAACTGGCGCGCGAGCGACACCGGCGCATTGCTCGGCTGGCGCGGCTCGCGGGGCGCGCGGGGCTCAGCCGGCCTGAGCGCCCTGGCCGGCCTCGGCGGATCGGGCGCGGCGAACACCTCGTCGAGCTGGCGCCGCACTAGCGACTCGGAGAGCTTGTCCCGTCGAAGCCGATAGAGCGCGATCGGCCGCTCGTACGACCGCCGATCGGCGGCCCTGGCCTGGACGTTCGTCCAGTACGCCTCTTCGGCGTCGTCCGCGAAGCCCCGGGCCTCGAGGATCATGGCGATCTCGGTGCGGGCGACGGCCTGCTGCTCGGGCTTGCCCTTCAGCAGGACGTCCAGCCAGCTCAGGATCTCGTCGCTGCCGCCGAGGAGCGATGACGATCCGCCGCCGGCCTCAACCATGGCGCCGCCGATTCTCGCTGGTCGCTCGCCCGGTACGGCCACCCGATCTCCCCGTCACCCCTGAAGTCTCAATCGTGCGGGCGATCACCGATGTGCGCCCTCGCACAGATGAAACGGACAAATGGGCCGACACGAGGACAGGCGAAAAGACCGAAAACCGGCAATATATCCCCCTTCCTCGCAGGGGAGGGGTTACGTCTTGCGGGCGACGACGAAATGACTGATTCCGAAGCAGCGCAGCGGCGTCGCCTCGATCAGGTCACGTCCCTTGTGGATCAGCCGCCCCAGCGGCCCGTACCGCTCCGCGACGTTGTCCAGGCCCGGCATGATGTGCGTCTCGGCCACCAGCTCGACGTCCAGGCCGTCGAACAGATGCCGGATCTCGCGCGCCGTGTACACCCGGACGTGCGGGCAGAAGACGTCGCGGATCGCGTGCGGCAGCCAGTTCACGATCGGCAGCAGCCGGAAGTAGTACCGCCCGAAGACGTAGAACCCGTGCGTCTCGAACGGGTACAGCCGGTTCGGCGCGTAGATCAGGATGTGCCCGCCCGGCCGCAGGCAGCGGTACGCCTCGCGGATCGTCATCCGGTCGTCGTCAACGTGCTCGATGACCTCGTTCAGCAGGATGACGTCGAACTCGCCAGCAGCGTACGGCAGATGCTCGCCCGGCGCGACCTGGATGTTCGGTAGCCACTCGCTGGCCTGCGCGACCTTCTCCTCGTCGACGTCAACGCCGTACACCTCGTCGCTGAACCGCCGAAACTTGTCGACGTACATCCCGAGGCCGCAGCCGATGTCGAGGATCCTCCGGTCTTCGAGGGAGACGTACTGGCGGATCTGATTGAGCCGCCGATCCTGGCCGCTGCGCCAGACGTAGCTCGGGTGCCCGAGCCGAATCGCCTTGACGTCTGCCGCTGCCACCATGGATCCTCCGGGGCACCATCATCGAAACCGATGCGCGCGCCGCGACACACGCAATCAGACCGCTCGTCGCCCGGCCGGTGCGCATGGTACCAGAAGCACCCCGGGCGAGCAAGGGAGATGCGCGTCTGGAGAACGTACCGTCACGACGCGTCGGGGACGCGCGGAAAACCCATTGACGATCAGTTCTTGGCGGTCGTATCCTTGAATGACTGACCTCCCGCAAGGCGGTCGGGCTGAATAGCGGCGATGACCGGGACGAGTACCCGGGCGGAGCACCCAGAGAACGAGGGTCACCGGCTGCAAGCCCTCGCGTGCGAGCCCCGACGAAAACCACCCGTGAGCCTGCCCCAGAACGCGGCCTGTCAGGTCGCCAGTACGGGAGCACGGACGCCCCGTTAGCGGCGAGAACGAGCCCCGTGGCTTGCTCACGTCATCACATGATGGCGTGGAGCGGCTGTTGGGAAACCCCGGGTGGAACCACGAACGGCCCTGTCGTCCCGAGGACGGCAGGGCCGTTTGCCGTTTACGCCCTCACCCCTGACCCCTCTCCCACGGTGGGGAGAGGGGAATCGTCTCCCCCTCTCTATTGCGATGGAGAGGGGGGCGGGGGGTGGGGCTTCCCGGGAGGTTCCCATGTCCGACGTCGAACAGCGCGAGCAGACTCCACTCGACATCCTGCGACACAGCACCGCTCACGTCATGGCCAAAGCCGTGCAGCGCCTCTACCCAGGCTCGATGCTGGGGATCGGGCCGCCGATTGAGAACGGCTACTACTACGACATCGACGTCGCCGGCCATCAGCTCTCAGAGGACGACTTCGCGGCGATCGAGGCGGAGATGCGCAGGATCATCGCGGCTGACGAGCCGTTCGTCAGGCGCGAGGTCCCCAGAGACGCCGCCATCGCCGAGAACCAGGCGAGAGGCGAGAAGTACAAGGTCGAGATCGTCCAGGACTTGCCGGAGGGCGAGGTCACCTCGTTCTACGACACAGGATCCGACTGGACAGACCTCTGCCGAGGGCCGCACGTACCCTCGACCAGCCACATCCACGCTTTCAAGCTGCTCTCCGTGGCGGGAGCGTACTGGCGCGGCGACGAGAAGCGCCCGATGCTCCAGCGCCTCTACGGGACAGCCTGGCCGTCCCAGGACGAGCTGGACCAGTACCTCGAACGGCTGGAGGAGGCCCGGCGGCGCGATCACCGCCGGATCGGGCGCGACCTCAACCTGTTCACCTTCTCCGATCTGGTCGGGCCGGGCCTGCCGCTCTGGCTGCCGAAGGGCGCCACCATCCGCCGCGAGCTCGAGCGGTACGTCACCGATCTGGAGCTGCGGCGCGGCTACCAGCACGTGATCACCCCTGACGTGGCCAAAGTGGACATGTACAAGACGTCCGGCCACTGGGCGCACTACCAGGACGCCATGTTCCCGGTGATGCACCACGACGAGGAGGAGCTGGTCCTCCGGCCGATGAACTGTCCGCACCACATCCAGATCTACCGCCACGAGCAGCGGAGCTACCGTGAGCTGCCGCTGCGCCTGGCGGAGTTCGGCACGATGTGGCGCTACGAGAAGTCCGGCGAGCTGAGCGGCCTGAGCCGCGTCCGACGCATGGACCTCAACGATGCCCACATCTTCTGCACTCCGGAGCAGATCGAGGACGAGATCGTCGGGGTCGTTCAGCTCATCGAGCAGATCTACGACGTGCTCGGTATCCGCGACCACTGGTATCGCCTCTCGCTCTGGGACCCGAACGACAAGGAGAAGTACGTCGACAACCCCGAGATGTGGGAGCGCGGCGAGCTGTACCTCAAGGACGCCATGGGGCGCCTCGGGCTGGAGTACGTCGAAGCGCCCGGCGAGGCCGCCTTCTACGGCCCGAAGATCGACATCCAGCTCAGAGACCCGCTCGGCCACAGCGAGACGATCTCGACCATCCAGGTCGACTTCCATCTGCCGAACCAGTTCCAGCTCGAATACGTCGGCGAGGACGGCAAGTTCCACCAGCCGGTGATGGTCCACCGGGGCGTGATCGGCACGCTGGTGCGGATGATCGCCTACCTGATCGAAAAGTACGCCGGCGCGTTCCCAGTGTGGCTCGCGCCGGTCCAGGTCGTCGCCATCCCGATCGCCGATCGGCACCTGGAGTACGCCGAGCAGGTCAAAGCCGAGCTGATGGAGTACGACATCCGGGTCGAGGTGGACAGCCGCCGCGACCGGATGCAGAACAAGATCCGCCAGGCCGAGCACCAGCGCATCCCGTACATCCTGGTGATGGGGGACCGAGACGCCCAGGGCGGCGCCGTCTCGGTGCGGGAGCGCGGCGTGGGCGACCTCGGCGCGATGGACCGTGCCGCCTTCCTGGAGCGCGTCCGCGAGGAGCGCGACCGGCGCATCGCGAAGTGAGATTACACACATGCGGCTGATGATGATCCACGCCGACCGCTTTTCCTTCAGGGTCACGGACAAGACGAGCGTTGCCGGATTCGCCGGCGACCTCGGGCCTGGCGAGGACCGGGCCCAGCTTGACGACGTGCTCGTCGCATTCCTGGCCGTCGAGCAGCAGGACGAATCCGCTGTGCAGGACGTCGCCGAGCAGGCCGTCGCCCAGATCCGCGCCACCGCCGAGAAGGTCGGGGCCAGCCGGGTGATGGTCTACCCGTACGCCCACCTCTCCAGCGACCTCGCCCGGCCGCGAATCGCTACCCACGCTCTCGACCAGGTCTTCGAGCAGCTCCGGTCGGAGCGTGACCTGGAGGTCCATCGCGCCCCCTTCGGCTACTACAAGGCGTACGAGATCGCCTGCAAGGGGCACCCGCTCTCCGAGCTGGCGATGACGCTCCTCCCTGGTGGAGGCGCCGACAAGGCGGTGCCGACCGAGCCGGCGCCCGAGTCGACGGCCCTCGCCGCCGAGAAGACCCTGCGCTCCGAATGGCGGATCTACCAGCCGGACGGCTCGTACCTCCGCGCGGACGAGCTCCCGTTCGACGAACACCAGGGGCTGAGAGACCTCTACGCCTACGAGCGCTCCGGCAGCAGAATCGCCGAGGATGCGCCGCTCCACATCAGGCTGATGCGCGAGCACGAGCTGGTCGACTACGAGCCGGCCTCCGACACCGGCAACCTGCGCTGGTACCCGAAAGGGTTGCTCGTCAAGCGGCTCCTGGAGCAGCGCGTGACCGAGATGCTGGTCGACTACGGCGCGATGGAGGTCGAGACGCCGATCATGTACGACTACGGCCACCCGGGACTCGCGAAGTACCTCCAGCGCTTCCCGGCCCGGCAGTACGTGGTGAAGAGCGACGACAAGGAGTACTTCCTGCGGTTCGCCGCCTGCTTTGGCCAGTACATGATCCAGCACGACATGGTCACCTCGTACCGTGACCTGCCGATGCGCCTCTACGAGCTGACGCACTACTCGTTCCGCCGTGAGCAGGGCGGTGAGGTGGCCGGGCTACGACGGCTGCGCGCGTTCACCATGCCGGACATGCACAGCCTGGTCCGAGACATGGCGATGGCGAAGCGCGAGTTCATCAGTCAGGTCTCGCTCTGCCTGCGCTGGCTGGACGACCTCGGCCTGGAGTGTGTGCCGGCCATCCGCTTCGTGCGCTCCTTCCTGGACGAGAACCCGGGCTTCATCCAGGAGCTGATGGCCGTCCTGGGGCGCCCGGCGCTGGTCGAGGTCTGGGACGACCGCTTCTTCTACTTCGTCGCCAAGTTCGAGCTGAACTTCGTCGACACGGCGAAGAAGGCCGCTGGCCTCTCGACGGTCCAGATCGACGTCGAGAACGCCGAGCGGTTCAACATCACCTACGTGGCGGAGGACGGGACGAAGCGGCACCCGCTCCTGCTGCACACGTCGGTCCCGGGCGCGGTGGATCGCAACGTCTACGCGATCCTCGAAAGCCAGGCGATGCGCGTCGCGCGCGGGGAGAAGGCGTCCTGGCCCCTCTGGCTCGCGCCGATCCAGATGCGCCTGGTGCCGGTCTCGGCCTCGCAGGTCGAAGGCGCCGTACGGCTGGCAGCACAGATCCCCTACCGCGTCGATGTGGACGACCGCAACGAGAAGCTGGGGAAGAAGGTCCGCGACGCCGAGCGGGAGTGGGTGCCGTACGTCCTGGTGGTCGGCGACCGCGAGCTCTCCAGCGGCCACCTCAGCGTCCGCACGCGCGCAGGGGAGCAGTTGTCGATGCCGCTGACCGCGTTCCTGGAACGCCTCGCCTGTCAGACGGCCGGCAAGCCGCGCCGTGCCGCCAACACGCCGCGCCTGCTCTCGCAGCGCCCGATCTTCGTCGGCTAAACCCGCATAGCGATGACCGGATACGGCGCTGGCTGGCCGCCGCACCGCAACCCCATCTTCACCCCGAGCGTCAGCGAGGGGACCTCCGGCCCGGGGGCCGGCTCGCTGACCGGCAACATCCTCACCCCGATCGTCAGCGAGGGGACCTTTCGTTCAGGGTCCGGCTCGCTCACGCTCGCGGTGAGGAAGTGCCCGGTGGGCCTGGCACCACCGGGTGGGCCTGCTGCCTCGACGCTGAACGAGTCGGAGAACCTGTCCCTGGAGTCGCGCGGAATATCACGGTCAGGCGGCGGTCGGGAGCTCCAGGGTGAACGTCGAGCCCCGTCCCGGCCCTGGTGAGCGCGCCGAGATCCGCCCACCCATCGTCTCGGCCAGCGCCTGCGCGATCGTCAGGCCGACCCCGGCCCCGCCAGAAGCCCTGGACCGCGACTTGTCCACCCGGTAGAACCGCTCGAAGACGCGCGGCAGGTGCTCCGGCGCGATCCCGATGCCGCTGTCCGAAACCTCGAAGCGGACTACCCCATTCTCGGCGGCGACCCGCACGGCGATCTCGCCCGGCGGCGGCGTGTACCGCAGCGCGTTGGTGACCAGGTTCGTCAGCACCTGGATCGCCCGCTCCGGGTCGGCCTGGACCTCCGGCAGGCCCGGTGGCAGTTCGACGTTCAGGCTCAGGCCGTGCTCGGCCACGTCCGACTCCAGCCGCTCGACGGCCGGCTGGACGATCGCGGCCGGCGGGGTCGCCCGGCAGATCACCGTCAACTGGTGCGCCTCGGCCCGTGACAGCTCCTGGAGGTCCTCGATCAGCCGGCGCAGCCGCCCGGCCTCATCGTGTAGCTTCGCCCAGACCCGGTCTGACGGGTCGATGACGCCGTCGAGCAACCCTTCGAGATACCCTTCCAGGGTGGCGATCGGCGTCCGCATCTCGTGGGCGACGTCGCCGATCAGCTCCTGGCGGCGCCGCTCGGCGTCCTCCACGGCAGCGGCCATCGCGTTGAAGCTCGTCGCGAGCTGGTGGACCTCCGTCGTGCCGTCCACCGGCACGCGCTCGTCGTAGTGCCCGGCGGCGAGGCGACGGCTGGCGCCGGCCAGCCGGTGGATCGGGCTGGCGATTCCCCGTGACACCAGCACGCTGGCGACAACGGCCGTCGCCAGCGCCGCGCCGCCGGCCAGAAGCAGCGAATCGGCCAGCGAGCTCAGGTAGATCTCGGTGACCCGCTGTTCGAGCTCGGCGGACATGATGCCGAAGCGACCGGGGCCGGGGCTCTGAGGGCGCGTTGGCTGTCCGCTCTGACTCGGCCGCGCGATGGCGCTCTGCGGCGGCGGCGGTGCCCGCCGGGCCTGGGCCAGCATGTTCCGCTCGAAGAAACGCGGCGCCGCGTAGCTGGCGGCGGCGTACACCGTCACCAGCCCGACGGCGATCACCAGCAGGTGCGCCAGCAGCAGCCGGGCGTGCAGCCCCCGGATCGCCCGACGCAGCACGCTCATGCCGGGTGATCGGCCAGGCGGTAGCCGACGCCACGTACGGTCTGGACCCAGCGCGGTCGCGCGGGGTCGTCTTCCAGCTTGCGCCGCAGGTTCCCGATGTTCACGTCAACCACGTGATCGTCGTACAGGGCAGAGCCCCAGACCTTTTCCAGAAGCTGCGCCCGCGTGAAGACGTGCCCGGGGTGCTCCGAGAGCGTCGCCAGCAGCGACAGCTCCCGGGCGGTCAGGGCGACCGGCTCGCCGCGCTTGCGCACCTCGAAGCGCGCCGTGTCGATCACCAGGTCGCCGACCTTGCGCGGCACCGGCGCCTCAGGCTCGGCAGTGCTGGAGCGCGGCCGACGCAGCATCGCCCGGACCCGAGCGACCAGCTCGCGCGGGCTGAACGGCTTGGTCAGATAGTCGTCCGCGCCGACCGAGAGCCCGACAACCTTGTCCACTTCCTCCGCCCGGGCCGTCAGCATCAGGATGTAGGCGTCCGAGAACTGGCGGACTCGACGGCAGACCTCCAGGCCGTCGATGCCGGGCAGCATCAGGTCGAGGACGATCAGGTCCGGCTTCTCGTCTCGCGTCAGCGCAAGGGCCGTCGGGCCGTCGCCGGCCGTCAGGACGTCGTAGCCGTCGCGTTCGAGGTAGCCCTGGACCAGCTCGACCAGGTTCTCCTCGTCGTCCACGACGAGCACCCGGGTTGCACCGACTCCTGGAGCCATGCTTCTGAGTATACGGCTGTGCCCGCTGGTCAGGGCCGCTTACGGGGCGGTCCGGAGCGTCACCTGGAACGACGCCGCTTCGATCGTCCGCGGAGCCAGCCCGCTGACCACCAGCACCGCCCGCTCCGTCTGGCCGCCCAGGCTCCCTATCCGCTCCACGATCCGTCCGGAGGCGTCCGTCCGGAGCGCGCGGATCTGTGGGGAGCCGCCGCGCGGGTACTCCACCAGTTGCACGCTCCAGGACTGCGGGATCTCGTTGCTCGAGCGCAGGAAGCCGTCGGCAGTCCAGTCGCCGTCCGCTTCGGCGTCGTCGCGGAACGCGATCTCCGGGACCTCGACGTCGTCCACCAGGGCGCCGCGTGCGTTGTACCCCTGGTCCGTGACGTACTCGAAGCGCACCAGCACCTCGCGGCCGGCGAACGGCGTCAAGTCGACCGTCTCGGCAATCCAGGCCGGCTCGCCGCCCCGCCCGCTGCCGACGCCGCTCTTGCCGCTGTAGCCGGGGCCGATCGCGTTCCCGGTCGGGTTCGCATCGTCGGCGTTGGCGCCGTGGAGCACCTGCCAGCGTGCCCCGCCGTCGTCAGAGACCAGCACGTAGAAGAAGTCGAAGTCGGCCTCGGTGTCGAACCAGAGATTGAAGCGGAGCGTGGCGCTCGTGGCGCCGGTCAGGTCGAAGCGCCGCGTCAGGCTCGAATCGAGGCCATCGGCGCGGTTGCTCCACCAGAGCCCGCGCCCGCTCGTCGCGGACGTCCCGACCAGCCGCACGGACTCGGCACCCTGGAACGTCAGCTCGGCGTCTCCGCCGGTCCCGGTCAGCTCCACGTACTTCGCGCCGTACTGCTGGACCGTCTGGTCAGAGGGCTGGCCGTTCGGGCTCAGCGCGAGCGAGACCGGCGCCCGGTGCTCGATACCGTCGTGCGAGTAGCGGCCGTCCCTGACCGCCGGGTCGTCCAGCAGGTTCGCGACGATCCAGTCCTCGAAGACGTCGTCGAAGGTGACGCCCTGGCCGGCCCGGCTCAGATACGCCGTGATCGACTCCGGAGCGCGGGCCTTCTCGCTCAAGAACTGGCCGATCGCTCCCTCGCCGAACCGCTGTGCGAAGTACCGTGCGAACAAATAGGAGGCCGCGTAGTGCGTTCCCATCTGAGAGTCTTGTGACCACGTCGTCAGCTGAGTGTCCGGCCGGCGCTGGATGCTGCCGGTGCCTGGCGGGCTCCCCGGCACCGCCACCTGGGAGGCGAGCTGCGCGAACCCCTCGTCCAGCCAGGTGTCCGACTGTGGGTTGAGGTGCCAGTGGATCATGTGCTGCAGCTCGTGAGCCAGCGTCCCCTGGAAATCCGCCGAGGTCAACGATGCCGACACCAGATTGACGTGGATCATCTCGCGCTCGTTGGAGTAGCGGTAGACGCTGCGCGGGTACTCGTCCCAGGAGGAGAAGTAGGCGGCAGGCCCGGGCACCCTTCCCAGGAAGATCGTCACGCGCGGGTCGCCGTCGATGCCCGGCATCCACTCCGTGCCGAACGCGCGTCGGACCGCCGGCACGGTCACCTGGTCGAACTGCCGCGCGGCCGTGGCGATGTCCTGGTCAGCGGCCCGCTGGCCGTCCTCCACGTACCAGTAGGCGTGCTCGGAGACGAGGCGTAGCGTCGAAGGGCGGGTCTTGTACTGGTTGTCCGTCTGATCCAGGACGTAGAACGTGTCGTTCCGTCCCGCCTGCAACGGCGCGGCGAACGGCTGCGTTGCCGTCCACGGCACCTGGGCGCCGGCCAGCCGACTTGCCAGCGCGACCGGATCGCGCGGCGGCCTTGGCGTCGCCAGCAGCCGCTCCAGAGTCGGCAGCCGGTCGTCGGCCTGAGCCGCAATGGACCTCACCCCCGACCGCTGCGCGGCGCGAATATCGGCTTCGCCGACATCATCTCCTGCGAGGAGAGGGGAGAACGTACGATCCTGCTCCCCCTCTCCGCGCCGGAGAGGGGGTTGGGGGCCATGGGGGTAGGGGGCCCCATGGTAGGCATGATTGAGGTCAACCCAGGCCGCCGCCGGGAACGGCAGCGCCAGGATCACCAGCAACAACAGGCCGAGCGTCCCTCTTCGCACCGCTCGGATGATCCCGGTCCTGGCTGTCTCCCGCAAGAAATAGCGGCCTGCGCTCACGCCTCGGCGTCCGGCGGATCGCCGTCAAGCTCGCGCAGGATGCCGCGAACGATCGCCGCCAATCCGGACGCTGCCCGCTCGGCGACGCTCAAGACGCCCTCATGGCTGACGTCCGCCACCACCGCGTCAGGGTCCGCCGAGTTCGTGATCACCGAGATCCCCAGCACCCGCATCCGTTCGTGGCGGGCCACGATCACTTCCGGGACCGTGGACATCCCCACGGCGTCCGCGCCGATCTGGCGTAAGAAGCGCAGCTCCGCTCGCGTCTCGAAGCTCGGACCCGCGACTACGACGTAGACTCCCTCGTGGATCGGGACGCCCAGCTCAGCGCCGAGCGCCAGCGCCCGCGCGCGCAACGCGCCGTCGTACTGGTCCGTCATGTCCAGGAACCGCACCCCGAGCTCTGGCTCGTCAGCCCCGACCAACGGGTTCATGCCGGCCAGCCCGGGCAGGTTGATGTGGTCTCTGAGCGCCATCAGATCGCCCGGCCGATAGACCGGGTTCAAGCCGCCCGCCGCGTTCGTGATGATCAGGATCTCCGCGCCCAGGCGGTGCAAGGTCCGGATCGGGAACGTGATCTGCTGGAGTGAGTACCCTTCGTAGAAGTGCACCCGCCCGCGTAGCACGGCTACCGGCACCCCCTCCAGCGTCCCGCCCACCAGCTGCCCGGCGTGCCCGGACACCGTCGAGACGGCGAAGTGCGGGATCTCGGCGTACGGCACGACCGTCGGGTTCTCGACCTCGTCCGCGAGCGGCCCAAGACCAGACCCCAGGATGATCCCGACGCGCGGCACGACCGAAAGGCGGCCTCGCACGCTAGAGGCCGCCTCCCGAACTCGGTACGCCAGCGAAGACGTGGTCATAGGTGATAGGTTATAGGTGATAGGGGTGGCGTTCTCGGGCTTCGGAGATGGGGGCTCGACGCGTTAGCCATTCGATACCCCCATCACCTATCACCCAAGACTCATCACCCGCGCCGGCCGCCGGCGGCCACCAGGCGCTGCTGCGGTGCCGCCGCGATCAGCGGACGCGGCGCCGCCTCGGTCTTCACCTGGGTGTAGATCTGCGTCGTCGAGATGTTGGCGTGCCCCAGCAGCTCACGCAGCTTCGGCAGCGCCAGCCCGTCGCTCAGCTTGTGGGCCGCGAACGAGTGGCGGAGCGTGTGCGGTGTCACCTCGGAGGTCACGCCGCTCTCGCGCGCCACCGCCTTCATGATCAGCCAGAAGCCCTGGCGGGTCAGCCGCTGACCACGATGGTTGAGGAACAGCGCAGAGGTTGGCGAGCCCGGTCGCAGCAGCTGCGGCCGGCCTCGCTCCAGGTAGTCGCGCAGGACGATCAGCGACTTCTGATCGACCGGGAGGTTGCGGACTCGCAGGCCCCGCCCGACACACCGCACCGCGCCCCGCTCGAAGTCGAGGTCGTTCAGGTCCAGCGTGACCAGCTCGGTGACGCGCATGCCGGTGGCGTACAGCAGGTGCAGCATCCCCCGGTCGCGCAGCCCCTCGGGCGTCCCCTTCTTGTCGGCCTGGCGCATCAGCCGGTCGACGTCGTCGACCGAGATCGCCCGTGGCAGCGGCTTCTTCACCTCCGGCGAGCCGAGGTCGGCCGCCGGGTTCGTGGTGATGAACCCCTGCCGCGTGAGGTAGTGGAACATCGACTTCACGGCCGCCATCTTGCGGGCGATCGTGGCCGCGGAGTACCCCTTGTCCTCGCGCAGGCTCAGGAAGAACCCGGCCACTTGCTCGCGCGAGGCGGTCGTCGGGTCGGCAGGCGCGACGATACCGTTGGCGTTGCCGTTGGTCTTGCCGGTCCCAAGCGGATCGTGCTGCCGAACCGCGAGGTACTCTTCAAACTGTCGGAGGTCGTTGCGGTAGGCCGCGAGCGTATTCGGCGAGAGACGCTTCTCGGCGGCCAGGAACTGCAGGAAGGAGTCGGCGTCGTGAATCACGCTTGCCCCCCCGTGCGCTCCGACCGTCCCACGGCCATCGAAACCGGAACTGATCGAGCGACTATCACAGGCATCATCCGCCTAACCAGTGCGCGAACGGTCAGCGGCGCCGCCCCGGTCCGGGGCCACCGCGCGGCGGCCCGCCACGAGGGCGACCTCCACGCTGTGCCTGTCGAGCCAGCTCCGGCGACCACTTCCAGATGTTGTAGTAGTGAGGACGACGGTATTCCGCGGGACCATCCACCGCGAAGCCCGGGATCGAAGCCAGGATCGCGTTCCAGGCCTCGGCGTCCCGCCGCACCACGGACGTCGCACTGACCGGCCTGAGCTGACTGAACAACTCGCCAATCAAGTGCTTCGCCACCCCGGCGTGCGGCCCCTCGCCGATCGTCCCAAGGTCTCGCAGCGTCAGCGTGTCGTCGACTCGCATGTGGAACTCGACGAACCCGCCGACGACCCAGTCCTTCTCGCGGGCATCGTACCGCTCCAGCAGGAGCAGCTCGTTCCGCTGCAACGCGGTCCGAAGGCTGGTCCCACGACCCCGCCCCTCTGGATGCGCCAGGCTCACCGTGATGGCGTTCCTGATCGCCGCCAGATCGTCCGGCTCGGCCGCTCGTATTCGGTACGCTAGCTCGTCCATCCTGGACCACCCACTGCCCAACATCTGAAGGGCGCCAGGAAGGAAGCGTACCGGTTGCGTGGCCCGCCGGCAAGGGATGAGGGTCTCTCGAGCGGTGGTCCGGCGCACACGTCGACCGGGTTTTCACCCGATCGGGCCGCGCCGAGCCTGGAGCCACTTCAGGAAGAGCAAGCGCTCCGCCTGGTGCGACGAGAACCCCGCCGACTCCAGCGAATACCGCCACTTGAAGAGCGTCAGGCGACGGACGTCCTGCGCCGAGAGTACCGCGCGCACGCCGCCGTTCGCCGGCCTCGCACGGCGCGTCGGCATCACGGTCGGCCTGGGCGCCGCGCCTCCGGTTGTACCGTCCTCGGTCATCTCCTCTCCAATCGTCAATCGGTGGTGGCACGAGCCGGCCGCCCCGTGCAGGGGGCACGCGATTTGTTCCTGCTCGGGCCGGCTCGGCCCGTCCTTCCATCGAGCACGGGCTGGACGGCGTCCTGCCCGTGGGCTGCCAAAGCCACACTCCGGCCTGTTCTCCCTTCTGGGCTTGACGGGCCTGCACGGAGCTCCTCACCCCTGCTGCTCCAGCCAGGCGCCACGCCCCGAACGCGAGCCGCTGCTCGCCATGCGTCGTCAGGAGGCCAGTCGTAGCGGGCGAACGCGCCTCGTCTGTGAAGCGCGCCGCCCCCAGGCTCGGGGTCAGCGGTCCGGCGAGGCACTCACACGGAGCTGGTGCAGCAACGCCGCCCGCCTTCGCGAGCTGGCCCTGCTGCGCCTGCCGCGCGCTGCCTCGTCCGATCGTCCACCCGTCGCCCAATCGACTGGCCTCCCTGGCAGGCGCCATCGTACGGGCGGGCGCGTCACAGCGATATTGCGCGGCTAGCTACTTCCGTCTCGGATACATAACGCCTAAATCCGGCTACTTTGGGAACTCGGACGCATCGCCGCGCACTCTCGGAGCTTCGCGCGGCGCAAGCGAGCTCCGAGAGTGCTCTGGAGACCACGGCGAGCACCCAGAGGCGTTTCACGCGATATCAAGAGACCCCTCCCCCTACCCCCTCCCCTTCAAGGGGAGGGGGTAGGGGGAGGGATCCGTCCCGTATCCGGACCTAGCGTCCTCAGCGCGTCGCGGCTGGCGCGGCGGCCGGCACCTCCACCCGCATCGTCGGGTCGTTCCCGAGCACCGTCGTCGGCATCTGCCCGTTCCAGCGCTTCCACTTCTCGAACTCGACGAGGGTCGGGGTGATCGAGGCGGATCGCGCCCGGTTCGCCTCAGCCTCAGCCTCGGCCAGCGCCCGGATCTTCGCGGCCTCCGCCTTCGTCGCCACTTCGGCCTGTTCGGCGTCGGCTCGCGCCTTCACCAGCGCAGCCTTTGACTGCTCCTCCTGGAGCAGCGCCGCCGCCCGTGCCTTCGCCACCTCGGCCGCGCCCGCACGCTCGGCCTGCTGCTGCTGGAAGAGCGCCGCCTCGACCTCCTGCTGGCCCTTCAGGCGCGCCGCGATCAGCGCGTCGAGTGCCTGGGACGGGTCCATGTCGCGAATGCTCACCGTCCGGACCTTGATGCCGACCGGCTCGAGCCGCGCCTGCACCGCCTTCTCGGCTGCCGCCTCGTACTCGGCTCGACGTGGCCCGTACGCCTCCTCCCAGCCGAACTGGGTGCAGGCGTCACGGATGCCGGCCCGGATCTCTGAGCGCACCACCAGCGTCGCGATGTCCTGGCCCCCGGTCGAGGAGAGCGGGACGTTCGGCCGCATCCGGTACAGATCGCCCACCCGGGCGGGGTCCACCGACCAGGCCGAGCTGCTGTCCATGTTGATCGTCTGCTGGTCCTTCATCACGCACGGCACCGAGTCGTTCCCCTGCTGGCCCCGGTTGACCATGTCGATCGTGTACTCGGCGGTGGGGTACTCGGCGAGCCGTTCGCAGCGCCAGTCCACCCAGACGTACCGGCTGTCCGTGATCGTCGCTTGCGTGCCGTCGCAGTAGTTGATCTTGACGCCGGCGTTGCCCGGGTCCACCCGGTCCCACTGCATCCAGTACCAGATGCCGGCCCCGCCGGCCACAATCAAAACGAGAGCGGCAATCGCTGCGCCCTTCACGGCTGCTCTCCTCGGTGCTTGCCCTTGTGCGGGCGCACCTGACCTTGCCCCAGAATCCGCTTCACGGTCTGAAAGATCGCCGTCCCCGCCAGGTCCAGGTTCTTGCCGATCCGCCTGATCGCCCTGCCCAGCAGCGGCCCCCACAGGTGCGCCGTCGCCAGCAGCACCACGGCGACGACGACCGTGAGTATCACCGCGTCGATCAGAGGTCCCCTCACGCATCAGCCCCCCTTGGCGCGCGTCGAGCCTTCGTCATCTCAAGACCACAGTACAGGGAATCGTGTTCCCTGAATGTCAGCGAGCGAACAGTTCGATCCATTCGAGTGGGAGATGGTGGGAATCCGCTAGCTCGAACGAAGAAGGCACGCCTGCAGGCGTGCCCGGAGCTGGCTCGGCGTGAACGGTTTGGTCAGATAATCGGTCGCGCCAGCTTCGAACGCCGTGCGCACCGACTCTTCGTCCGTATTGCCGGAGACGATCACGATCGGGATCCTCGGGAACGCCGCGCGGATCTGGCGGCACGCCCCGAAGCCGTCCAGGACCGGCATCTCCAGATCGAGCAGGATCACGTCCGGCCGGTTCGTCCCGGCGAGCTCCACCGCTCGCTGACCGTTCTCCGCCACCGTCACGTCGAAGTCGTCTACGAGCGCCCGGCGGAGCAGCCAGAGCACGGTCGGGTCCTCGTCGGCGACGAGTGCTCGTCGCCGGTTGCCCCCGTTATGTGCCACGCCGTTGTGTGCAACCCCGTTGCGCGCCCGCCCGTGGCGCGAGTCGTCCAGGGGCATCCCCCGATCTCCCGAGACGTGTTGGCGGGAGAGTACACGCCCACCGCCCACCAGGCACGCCACGCCAGGAGCACGTTGTCCGCCCGGCCGATCGTGGTGTTCCGTACGCTCGAGCAAGCCTGCCGCCGTCACCCATGCCGCCTCGCGGATCCTACGCCCGCGATCGCATGGCTCCGTTCATGAAAACGCAACACAACGTGCGGCAGGGACGGATTTCCGCGACAACATGACGGCGACAGGTGGCCCGCCTAGGCCGGCGACCACGCTACCGGACGATCAGACGGCGTGCCTGTGGACAACCCTGCGACGTCGAGCCCGCTGGGAGCGCGGCCATCCTGGCCGCCCCGGTTCGCCGGCTAGCGCCAGTACTTGACCCCGGTCAGGCTCGAGGCTCGGTCCTGGCCGGGCGTGACGAGGCGTCCGGACGGGACGTCTGACCTGCTCACAGCCAGCTCTGGGACCGCCGGCGAGCCGCCATCAGGTGTGGTGAACCAGAAGAACTCAGGCGGCGGCTCTGCGCCTGGATCGCACGCACCGATGTAGCTTACGACGACCCGGAACGCGTCCCAATCGAACGGGTTCTCACCACGATGGTGCCGTTCGGTCTGCCAGTCTCGCATCTGCTGTTCGAGCGTCGGATTCGCCTCGATCAGCTCTGACATGCGCACGACGCGGTTCATGTCGCACTCCTTGTCCCGGGGGGGCCGGCGCCAGGAGAGGCGCGGGTTGCGAGCCGGTTGACCGTTGGTTTCCGAATTGTATCACGGTTCCATCACGGACGCCTATCAGAATGATGTCAAAGAGTACGACGAAACGTAAAAATCCCTGCCGGTGTATGCACAGTATTCGAGCGATGGAACCGCGTACGGTCCTCGCTCGTTTCGCCCGAGATTGGGAAATCAGACCGTTCCGACGTGCAGCGTGACCGCCCCGAAGCCCAGCCGACGCCAGCGGATGTCCCGCAGACCGGCCCCCGCCATCTCGGCGGCCAGCCGCTCAGGACGCAGGAACGCCGCGACCGACTCCGGCAGGTAGGAGTAGGCCCCGGCGTCGCCTGCCACCAGCTTGCCGACCAGCGGCACCGCCCGCCCGAAGTACAGCCCGAACAGCGTCCCCCAGAGCGGAGTCTGGGGCTGCGTCAGCTCCAGGCAGACGACCCGACCGCCCGGCCTGACCACCCGTCGCAGCTCGGCGAACGCCGCGCCGACGTCGGAGACGTTGCGGACCATGAACGCCGTCGTGGCACAGTCGAACGAGGCGTCGGCGAACGGTAACGCCAGCGCGTCGGCCAGCGCGAGTTGGAGCCTGCTGCCGACCCGCCCTCCACGAAGCGACTCCCTCGCCTGCTCGAGCATCGGCTCCGCGACGTCCACGCCGACGACCCGTCCCTCCGGCATCGCATGCGCCAGCGCCAGCGCCAGCTTCGCCGTGCCCGTCCCAACGTCGAGCGCCCGGCCGTCGCGCGGCGGCCGGGCCGCTCGGACGGCGTGCCGGCGCCAGGTTTCGTCCAGGCCGCCGGTCATCAGCGTGTTCATCAGGTCGTACCGCCGGGCGATCCGCCCGAACATCGCCGCGACCCTGCTCCGGTGGTCCGGCGGGCGCGGTCCAGCGGGGACAGGCCGGGGCGTTGGCTGAGCTCTCGTCATCAGAGCGCGATGCCCACGGCCCAGAGCACGCCGAACGCCAGGTGCAGCCGGCCCGTCCCGGCCAGCGCGGCGTTGAGCGGGCGGCCCTCCCGGCTGAAGACGACCCGTACCAGGTGGACCGCCAGCGGCAGCGTCAGCCACGGTAGCCAGAACCCGCGCGGCCAGCCGACGATCAGCCAAGCGGCCAGTGGCACCAGGTTGGCGGCGATCACCAGAAGCAGGTACTCGATGCGCGTGCCACGCACGCCCAGCCGGACGGCCAGCGTCCGCTTGCCGGCCACCCGGTCCGTGCCGATGTCGCGCAGGTTGTTCACCACCAGGATCGCCGTGACGAGCATCGCCACCGGCAGCGCCGCGATCACGGCCGGCGCACCCACAGTGCCAGTATGGAGGTAGGTGGTCCCCATCACGGCCACCAGCCCGAAGAACACGAACACGGTCAGATCGCCGAGTCCGTGGTAGGCGAGCGGCCACGGACCGCCGGTGTAGAGGACCCCGGCCGCGATCGATAGCACGCCGATGACGAGGATCGGCCAGCCGCCCACGACGGTGAGGTAGACCCCGATCAGCGCCGCCAGCCCGAACGTCAGCGCGGTGGCCGCTCGGACCGTCTCGGCCGGCACCAGGCCGCTCTGGGTGATCCGGACCGGGCCGAGGCGATCGGCAGTGTCGGCGCCCTTGCGGAAGTCGAAGTAGTCGTTCGCCAGGTTCGTGCCGATCTGGATCAGCAACGCCGCCGCCAGCGCCGCGACGAACGGCACCAACCGAAACTGGCCCTCCGCCCAGGCTGTCGCCGTCCCGACGAGGACCGGGACCACCGCCGCCGGCAGCGTCGGGATGCGCGCCGCGAGGGCCCAGGTCTGGATCGGCCCCGGCCGGTCGGAAAGATGATCGGCCTGCATCATCGGGCTGCCCGCTCCTGCGTGTGGTACCGGAGTTGTACGGCGAACAAGTGTGACAGGTGTGTTGAGTGAGACTCCAGGTTGGCCGTCACGTCTGCTCTCGGCAACACGTTATTTAATCAACTCGGATGATCGGCGATTGCACGGCACCGCCGCGCGCCCCAGCGAAATGCCCAGAAAACCACGCGGTTGACGGCGATGCGCGCGCCAACGCCACGTGTGAGTCCCTCGCCCGCACCCGGGTCCATTACTGGACGTCAGCAGAGGCCATCGGCCCATCTATCGACACGGTCTTGTTGGTCGGTCGCCTTCGATCCGGATCAAGATCGGCCTGTCGTTCGGGCTGGTCGCCGCGCTCGCTGTCGCCTTGCTGGCCGGGGTCCTGTCGTTCTCGACGGCCCGGCGCGAGCACCAGGAGGCGCTGAACGATCAGTTCGTCCTGGCACGGACAACCTGATGGGAAACGGCGTGAAGTTCACCTCCGAGGGTGAGGTGGCCGTCTCCGTTCTCCCCGGCGAGCATGACCCGGACCTGCTCCGCTTCGAGGTCCGGGACACCGGCATCGGCATCGACGAGGAGACCCAGGAGCGTCTGTTCACGGCGTTCTCCCAGGCGGACGCCTCCACCAGCCGCCGCTTCGGCGGGACCGAGCTGGGCCTGGCGATCTGTAAGCGGCTCGTCGAGCTGATGGGCGGCGAGATCGGCGTCGAGAGCGAGCCCGGCAAGGGCAGCACGTTCTGGTTCACGGCCCGCCTGCCAGCGGTGACCGAAGCCGACGCCGAGTCGACCGCGCGAAGACGAACGGCCGGAACCAGGTCACCCTCGCCGACACTCCCTCCTGACTCCTGCCCCTCAGCTATGATCCGGGGATCAACGCGGGAGAGGCGCCATGTCCGCCGCTCGAGACTCCTCATGGATCATCGGTAAGACGCAGGCTGAGGCGGACCACGGTATGGTCGCCTCGCTCCACCCGCTGGCCTCGGCGGCCGGCCTGGAGATGCTCAAAGCGGGCGGCAACGCCATCGATGCCGCCGTCGCCACCGCGTTCGCCATCGGCGTCGTCGAGCCGTTCATGAGCGGCGTCGGCGGGGTCGCCGCGCTGGTCTTCCACAACTCGAAGACCGGCAAGACGATCGTCGTCGACGGGTCGAGCACGGCCCCGCTGGCAGCGCGCGAGGACAGCTTCGAGCTCGCCAGCGCCGACTCATCGGGAGGGCTGTACGGCTGGCGCGGCACCGTCGACAACGCCTCCAACGAAGGGTTCCGCGCGCCGATCGTCCCGGGCATGCCCGCCGCGATGCTCTATGCCCACGAAAAGTACGGATCCGGCAAGCTTAGCCGCCAGCAGATCCTTGCGCCGGCGATCCGGCTGGCCGAGGAGGGGTTTCTGGTCGATCCGTACGTCGCTTCGATGACGGCGTTCCACCAGCGGATGCTGAAGCGGCACGCCGAGGCGTTCCGGACCTTCTTCCATGCGGACGGCACCCCGCTCCAGCCGGGCGGCATCAGCACCGAGCCCGATCGGCTGGTCCAGAAGGATCTGGCGCGCACGCTGAGGCTCCTCGCCGACCACGGACCGGACGTTTTCTACCAGGGCGAGATCGCGGCGATGATCGTAGACGACATCGAGTCCCACGGCGGCATGATCACCCTGGACGACATGGCGTCGTACAAGGTCCGCGAGTTCGACGCGCCGCTGACGGCGACCTACCGTGGTTACACCCTCCAGGGCATCCCGAAGACCTCCGGCTGCGTCACCACCTACGAGATGCTGAACCTGCTCGAACAGTTCGATCTCGCCTCGCTCGGGGCCGGGTCGGCGGCGGCAACCCACCTGATCGTCGAGGCGAGCCGGCGCGCGTTCCTGGACCGCCTGACCCACCTGGCCGATCCCGACCGGCAGCCCGTCCCGTTCGAGGGCGTCCTCTCGAAGGCATACGCGGCTCAGCTCGCGGCCACGATCGACCCCGAGCGCGCCACCCCGGAGATCGGCCCGGGCGACCCGTGGGCGTTCGAGCTGGGCGGCCGTCCGGCCGGCCTCCGTCGCCCCGGCGGCGACGGCAGCGACACCTGCACCACCCACCTGACGACCGTGGACGCCGAGCGGAACGTGGTGACGCTGACCACCACGCTCGGCGAGCTGTTCGGCTCGGGCGTGATCCCGCGCGGGACGGGTGTGCTCTTGAGCGGCGGCATGACCTGGTTCAACCCGGAGCCAGGCACCGTCAACTCGATCGAGCCCGGCAAGCGGATCTTCTGGGCGCCCACGCCGACGATCGTTCTCAACCCGGACGGCCGTCCGATCCTCGCGCTCGGCGCGCCGGGCGGCAGACGGATCATCTCGGCGGTGGCGCAGAGCATCGTCAACGTCCTGGACTTCGGTATGGGCGTCCAGGACGCGGTCACGGCGCCGCGCATCCACAGCGAAGGCCCCGTCACCCAGGCCGAAGCCCGGCTGGGGCCGGACGTGCTGGCGGACCTGGCAGCGCGCGGCCACCGCCTGAAGGTGATCGACGAGAACTACGCTACCTTCAGCTTTGCGCGCCCGAACGGTATCGCGATCGACCCGGCGACCGGCCGCCTGACCGGCGGCGTCAACCAGTTCACCCCGGCCTCGGCGATGGGCTACTGACAACAACTCGCCCCTCAGCGCAGCTTATAGATCCGCGCGTACTCCACATCGCCGATGGTGACCACGGCGTCCGGCTGACGGCCTGCCAGTTGGCGCGGCGTGAGCTTGCGCTGGCGGGCGTGCACGTAGTCGATGTAGAAGTCGGCCTGCGCGATCTGCTGGTGCGAGACGACCGGCCCAGGGGCGTGGGCACCAAAACTGACCCGGAGCGGCGACCAGATGGCCGTCACCACCGGTTGCCCACCGGCCATCTCTCGGATACGCTCGGCGGCCACGTCAAGGCCGTCGCCCCAGCCGACCGGGATCGCACGCTCGGCCGTCCGGACGCCGCCGACGAGCGGGTTGTAGGCCGCTAGCGGGTACCGCCCGGCCTGGACCAGCGGCCAGAGCTGCAGCCCCAGCGCGAAGATCCCCACCAGGACCAGCGCCGTCACCCTCTGGGAGCGCGGCCATCCTGGCCGCCCCGGTGAGGTAACCCAACCGGGGCGGCCAGGATGGCCGCGCTCCCAGGAAAGGCGCCAGGCGGCCTCCACCCAGCCAATCGCGGCCAGCACCCCCAGCGCCGGCAAGATCGGCAGCAGATACCGATCGACCTTCTTCGGCGCGAGCATCAACAGCAGCAGGAACAGCCCCACGTACACCAGCAGCGACCAGGCAACCCGACGTGCCGAGCCCACGTCGCCAAGGACGAACAGGAGCAGCAGCCCCACCGTCGTCCCCGGGCCGAGTCGTACGGCCAGGGCGACCGGGTAGAACAGCGGACCAGGATCGTCGATCGGCTCGCCGAGCAGGAAGCTGCCCGGCGCGTGAGGCTCCCCGCCGAGCCGTGCGCTGAAGGTGATCGCGCGCACCATCGTGCCGATCGGCGCGGCCCAGGCGACCGGCCAGAGCAGCCAGACGACCAGCATGGCAGAGATCGCCCAGGCGCCTCCGAGCGCCAGCGGCACCAGCCACCAGCGGTGCGCCCTGCCCGTCCCCACCGCCCGTGAGCGCCAGGCGTGCCAGCTGGCGATCAGCACCAGCACACCCACGGCCGGGCTGACGAACAGCGCCGTCGTCTTCGAGAGGAACGCCAGCCCGAAGGCGCCGCCAGCCAGGACCGCCCAGCCGACTCGCCGCCCGAGCCCGGGGGCTGCCTCCACCCCGGACCCGCACGCCAGTAGCAACGCCAGCAGCGAGATCGTCACGAACCCGGTCAGCATGCCGTCCATGCCGACCACCGGGCCGACGCCGGCCCAGAACGGCTCGGCGGCCAGCAGCAGACCGGCCACCAGGCCCGTCGTCGCGCCGAGCAGCCGGCCGGCCAGCACCGCCGCCACGACCACCAGCCCCGCCTGGAGCACGGCGAACGGCACCCGCGCCCGAGCGAGGGCCGAAAGGAAGTCCGGGACCGTGGTGACGTCCGGAGCGTTGTTCGCGCGCTCGAACGGCCTGGTACGGTCGACGCCGAGGGTCAGCGTCGTCAGCCACATCACCGTCACGCCCGGATGGCCGGTCAGGTAGGTCCGGCGCCACTCCTGGCTCGCCAGGCCGTTCGCGAACGTGCCCGCGCGGGCGATCCACTGGTCCTCGTCCTCGGTGACTGCCCCGCTCAGGCCGATCGCCCGAGCACCGAACGCCAGCGCGAACAGCAGCACCAGCGCCGCGAGGTAGCTCGCGACGACCGCCCGCCGGCCAGCAGCTCGCACCCCTCGCGGCGCCGCTGACGGCGAACCTGACGGCGGGTCGTCGTCCGGCCCTTTCATGACGACGTCGTCTGGGCCGGCCATGCTGGCGGCGCGTACACCTGCCGTTGTAGGCTCAACCACGTGGCTCGCGCCGGACTGAATCCCCACCCCGCAATCGTAGCACCCGGCCGGAGCATTTGGGATCGCCTCGGGCTCGCCGAGCTGCCGCTCATGCTGCTCCTGGTGACGGCGGCGGCGTGCCTGGTGCGGGCAAGCGGCGTCCCCGTGGTGCAGGGCACGATGGGCCGCGACGAGGCCCGTCTGGCGCTGGCGGCGCGCGGCATCCTGGAGCACGGCCTCCCAATCCTCGAAGGTGGCTTCCTCTACACCCGCGGCCTGGTGCCAGCCTACCTCAACGCGGCGACGTTCGCGGTTCTCGGCCCGACCGACCAGACGGCGAAGCTGACCGATCTGCTGTTCTCGACGCTGCTGGTCCTGGTGGTGTACCGTCTGGGACGGCTCGCGGGAGGCCGCCGCCCGGCCATGGCCGCCGCGATCATCGTGGCGTTCTCGCCGCCGCTGGTGCTTCAGGGCCGCGAAGCCTGGCTCTACAACACGTTCCTACTCTGGACGGCGCTGGCGCTCGGCTGGCTGGTGCGCGACGAGCCCGGCGACCGCGTCCGGGCCGGGCTGGCGGCGCTCGTGGCGCTGGCGATCGACCTCGGCCGGGCCTGGACCGCGCGACGGAGGAAGCCCCACCCCCCAGCGCCCGAAACCGGGGTAGCCCTCACCCCCCGACCCCCTCTCCCTACCATGGGAGAGGGGGAGACCATCCGCACGTCCGCGGTGCTCCCCTCTCCCTCGCAAGGGAGAGGGGCTGGGGGTGAGGGTTTCCGGTCTGTGATCGTCTTCTGGGCCATCCTCCTGGCCGGCACCTCTGCCGTCTGCATCCTCTCGCTGATGCTCCGCGCGCCGACCCTTGGCGGTCCCACCACCGAGATTCGCGAGTATCTCCGACCCGGCTTCGACCTGCGCGGGCTGGAGTCAACCCTCGAGATCATCGGGAGCTGGCACCCCTGGCTGCTGCCGGTCGCGATCCTCGGCCTGCCGCTTACGAGATCGAGCTGGCGGGCCTGGATCGCCGGCCGGGGCGTCGCGCCGTGCCTGCTAATGGTGCTGGCGATCGTCGCCTTCAACAGCTTCGGGCTGGTGCGCCGGGGGGAGTCGCGCTATGTGCTGGCGGCGATTCCGTTCCTGGCCGTCGTGGCCGCCGTCTCGCTCGACCGCGTCGGTCCGTCAATCGTCGCGGCGCTCAGTGGCCGTCGCCGCCTGGGTCACGCCCGGCACATCACTCGCTTCGCGCTGCTGACCGTGCTGGTCGCCGTCAGCCTGGACCCTGCCCGCCTCCTCGCCGATGCGCAGTCGCGCGCGGTCGCCAACACCTGGGTCCAGGCCGTTGCCGACCGCGCGCCAGAAGATCTCGTGGTGAGCTTCGCGCCGACGCTGACCAGCCACTACCTCGGCAAGACCGATTTCTGGCTGCGCACCGAGACGTACTCGAAGTACGTCTGGGCGGACCGCCCGCCGTACAGGGACGTTCACACCGGGGCGATCGTGATCCGGAGCCCGGCCGAGCTCGAACGGCTGCTGCTGGTGCCGTACCAGGGCCGAACAGCCTGGGTCGTCCTCGCCGGTCCACCAGGGTCCGAGGGCTCCCGCGAGATGCGTGAACTGACCCGGCAGCTCGGGGCGCTGGCCGTCGAGACGCGCCGTCCCGCTGACGGCCGTGTCGTCCTGCGCCTCCAGCTCTGACCCGCTATCGGGCAGAACGGCAGCCACTCAGCGCCGCGGCGGCTCCGGCGGGGGCGGTGGATACTGGGGCTGGCCGTAGCCTCCCTGCTGACCATAGCCGCCCTGCTGACCATAGCTCCCAGGCTGGTCGTACCCGCCCTGCTGGCCGTACCCGCCCTGACGCGGATCGCCCCACTGCGTCGGCTGTTCGGACGGCGGGAGCTGGTACTGCTGCTGGGGCTGCTGGAGAGACGGCGCTGCCCCCCACGGCTGCGCGGTGACCAGGCCGTTCGGGTCGTCCAGGACGGTCGTTTCGACCATCTTGTCCCAGAGCTGCTGCTTGTTCTTGTCCCAGAGCAGCCAGAAGTACGGAAACACGAGCCAGCCCAGAAAGAAGCCGATCAGGGACTTCGCGCAGACCTCACGCACGAACATCCGCCCCCAGCCAGCCCGCGCACCGGTGACGATGTTGACCGTCCGCATCCCCATGATCTGCTTGGCGGGCGTCTGTCCATTGGCGAACGTGAACAGCGCCCAGATCAACCAGCCGACGAAGCACGTCACCAGGACCAGCACGGCCTCCAGCAGGTGCGCGATCAGCCGCTTGCCCGCCGAACTGACGACCACCCCAACCGAGAAGCCGTACATCTGGTTGCAGAACTGGCAGGCGCAGCCGTTGCCCCACGGTCGGCCGCAGCTATAGCAGGTCTCCACCGTATATCCCTGTTGCACGGCCCCTTCCAGGACGGTCACCTGAATACGAGTGTACGGGGAAAACAGGCGGCGTCAAGCCCCGTTCAGGGAGGGGGGAACGCCACGTCAGATAGCACAGTGGGGGAGCGCATGCACTCCCCCGCTGTGTGACGTGCCGCCTCAGAGATCGCTACCGGATCGCGCCGGTCGCCATCCCGCCGCCGAGGAGGACAAATGCGAAGAGGCAGTTGAGGAGGAACATCGGGATCGCGCCGATGAGCGCCGTGATGACCGCCTGGCCGGTCGAGATGTCGAGCGCCTGGCGGAGTGCGACAATACTGGCAATGATCGTCCAGATCCAGGCAACAAAGCCGACGATACTGCCGAGGATCGGGATGAAGGCGAGGATGTTGATCACCTGGGGTGTCTGAGCAAACCCGATCGTTCGGAGCAGCTCGCCCGGCGTTGCCTGACCTTTGAACAGGCTGGTGCCGATGAAATACGTGATGTACGCCCAGGCGATCCAGCTGACAAACGCCATGAGGACGCCGGCCACGAAGCCGACGATGGCGAATCCCGTCTGACCGCCCATCGCTATCGCGATTGCGCCACCAAGACCCGCAGCGAGTGCGACGATCCCCACCACCGTCGCGGCCTGGCTCGTGGCGTTCAGGTCGTGCTCGACCTCCTCGTAGAGGTTGACGTCCAGCCGGGCCGCCCGCATCATCCGCTCTAAGAGCATCGAGAGCCCCCTTCCAAGGATCTGAAGTCCTGGCCAGCGTAGCGGGACCGACGTCGACCGGTCTGCGTCCGGGCTGACACCTCGTACGTCAACGCGCGGACAGAGGGGCTGGCTGCGTGGTCAACAAACTACTCGCCCCAGGCACTGCCAGTGTAGCCGACGCATCGCGATCTGTGGGCATCATCTTCACGATCTTTTCAGGTTCGGTCAGCGCCGGCCCAACGTCCGCGCGGCCTGCTCGCTGGCCTCGTTGATCTGCTGGCGAAGCTCCCGGATCTGTGCCCCCAGCTCCTCGCGCTCCGCCCCATCTGTCCCTGCCTGCTCCAGCTCGCTCTGGCGGTTGAGCAGCTGCTGAAGCTCGGTCTTGGCGGCCTCGATCCGCCGGGTCAGCGTCAGCGATTCGAGCTCGCGCTCGGCCCGCTTCCGGATCAGGTCGAGATCGCGCAGGGTGCCCTCGGCGTCCGTGATCCGCTGCTGGATCTCGGCCATCAGCCCGAGCGTCCCCTCAAGCGAGCTGTCGCCGTAGATGCTGTACTCCACGGCCTTCCTGAGCTGGTCCCTGAACTGCTGGCGGACCGCGGTGTACTGGGCCTCCTTCGCGGTGACGTCGGCCAGAAGGAGCCGGAGCTTCGCGATCGTGACGTCAATCTTTTGCACCGTGCCATCTCCTCGTGGACGCTGCGACGTCCCACACGGGCCCCCCTGTGTGAGGTGAGGTCCGGGTCAGGCCCCCCGAAGCGCCGCGGTGATGCAGTTCAGCAAGGTGTCGATCTCGAACGGTTTGGTCAGGATAGCCGAGACGCGCGCGCGGTGGGCGGAGGTCAGCCGGTCTGTGTAGGCCGAGACGATGATCACCGGCGTCCGCGACCCGGCGCCCTCGTCGAGCCGATCGAGGATCTGCAGCCCGTCCATCGACGGGAGTGACAGATCGAGCGTGATCAGCGCCGGGCGCAGCGTGCGCGCAGCGTCGAGCCCTTCCTGTCCGTCCACCACCAGAATCGGGCGATACCCCTCGACGGCGAGCAGCGTCGACAACATGTTGCCGATCGCTGGATCGTCTTCGATAACGAGCACTGTCCGATCGGGTCTGTCACTCGTCACGTGATCGCTCACGCGCCTCGTGCCCCCCAACGCACGTCTGCCCGCCCCCGTGGGCCTCGTGGGGGCCATTATACGTACGCTCGGGCACCGGCGAAACAGGATTTGGGGCGATGACGAGAAATTCTGTTTGGCTGGCCGTCGCCCGTCGCCTAGAATCCCTGAGAACAATTCGATCGGATCGAATCACAGAGGGAGCAGGCGATGGCCGATGTTACGGGGACCACGGCGCGAGTCCGCGAGATGCTGGACACCTCACCCTGGGAATACTCCGTGGACGAGGACGATCCGAGCACGTTCACGCTCCAGTTCGAGACGACGGTCCGCGAGCAGCTCGTGGTGAGCGTCATCGTCCAGGACGAGTGGGTGGTCATCTCCCACATCTTCGGGCGGAACCCCACCGAAAACGAGGCTGTGATGCACCGCCGGCTGCTCGAATTGAACTGGGTCCTCAACAGCTGCAAGTTCGCCGTGGATGAGGAAGGCGACGTCATCCTGCTGGACGAGCAGCTCGCCTCAGACCTCGACCAGGCGGAGCTGGTCGCCTCGATCGAGGCGATCGCCGTCGCCAGCGAGGACTACTACGACGAGATGACCCGCCTCGGCCTGCGAGCCTGAACGAGTAGGCGGTAGGCAGAGGGCAGCGGCTCGTTACCGCCTACTGCCCTCTGCCTACCGCCTACTGCTTACTCGCATGCAACGGATCACGCGCGAGCGCATCGGCTACCTCCTCGACCGGCGCATCCCGCCGGTCGCGGTCGTTCGTGACGGCGAGACGGTCCTGGTGGAGACCGAGGACTCCAGGACCGGCCGGGCTCGCCTGCCGGAGCACACCACCCAGGAGTGGCTCGCCGGCCTGCATCAGCCCGGCCCGTACTATTCCAACCCGGTCACCGGACCGCTCTTCGTCGACGGCGCCGAGCCCGGCGACACCCTGGCCGTCACGATCGAGGAGATCGTCTGCGACACCCAGGGCTATACTGGCTTCTGGCCGGAGTCCGTCCACTTCCCAGAGTGGTTCCCGGAGCCTCAGACCGTGATCTTCCCGATCGAGAACGGCGAGGTCGTCTTCAACGACCAGATCCGCTTCCCGACCCGTCCAATGGTCGGCACGATCGGAACGGCGCCGCACCTGGAGGCGCTCTCCACCCACGGCTCCGGACGGTACGGCGGCAACATGGACTGCCCGGACGTCAAACCGGGCGCCACCATCTTCCTGCCGGTCAACGTGCCGGGCGGGCTGCTCTTCGTCGGCGACTGCCACGCTGCCCAGGGCGATGGCGAGTTCTGCGGCGGGGCGATCGAGCAGCGCGCCGAGGTGACCCTGACGGTGCGCCTCCAGAAGGGGCGCCCGCGCTCGATGCGCTGGCCCCGCCTGGTGCTGGACGATGCCCTGGTGACGGTCGGCTGCGACAAGCCGCTCGAGTCGGCCATGAAGCACGCCCTGGGCGACATGATCCTCTGGCTGGAGGAGGAGTACGGCCTGACGCGGGCAGAGGCGTACATGCTGCTGACTCACGTCGGCGATGCCCGGGCGTGCCAGGTCAGCGTCGCGCCGTACACCATGCGCGTCCGAATGCCGCGCGCCTACCTCCCCGCGAAGTAACGACGCCCCTCACCCCCCGACCCCCTCATCAGACCTACCATGGGGCCCCACATCCCCACGGCCCTACCGTGGGAGAGGGGGAGCCGGCTCGCGAGTCCCAGTGTAGCTCCCCTCTCCCTCGCAAGGGAGAGGGGCTGGGGGTGAGGGCTCCCTACGCTGCCGACGGCGCCGGGCCGGCCGGCGGGCGGCGGAACAGACGCCTGCCCACCAGCAGCCCGAACCCGCCCACGACCGCCACGCCCAGGCCGGTCAGCAGCGCCCAGGTCACGTTCAGCCGTGACCAGAAGCTCTCCTGCGGCAGGCCCGCCAGCGTCGCGATCTGATCGGAGGTCAGGCTCGGCAGGACGATGCCGCCCCGGCGAGCGCGCTCCTCGACCGCCTTCACCTGCGTGTCGAGCGTCGTGACGCGGGCGATCGCCTGACGAAGCGCCTCACGCGCATCTGGATTGCCGCGCTCGTCGCGCGTCAGCCGATCGACCTCGGCGACGGCCGCGCGATGCTCGCCCTTCAGCCGCATGTACTCCATCAGGAGATCCTGATCGGTGCCGGCCGTCGTGATCGGGTCGTCCGCCGGCGGAGTCGGCAGGGTGATGGCAGCAGCCTGCGCCTTGTTCTGCACGTCCGTCAGGCGGGCGGTCAGGCGATCGACCTCCAGCGTGACCTCGCCGAGACGGTCGCGCAGCGTCGCCTCCTCCTCCGGCGTCTTGGCGTTCTGGATCGCCTTCACCGTCTGCGCGCGCTGGGCCTCCGCGCGGCGCAGGGACGATCGGAGCGTGCTGAACGTGCGAGCGAGCACCTCCTCAGCCGGCCGCGCGTTGATCGTGATCGTCGCGAGCTCGGCGCTGCGCTGGAGGAACGTCTCGCGGCCCTTCAGCCGGTCGATCTGGGTCTTGGTCTGGGCCAGCTTCTCCTGGATCTTCAGGATCTCCTCGATGTTCTGGGCCTTGCCCATCAGCTCCAGGAGCTGGGCGTGGCTCGCCTCCAGCGCCTTCAACTGCGTCTGGACGTCGCTGAACTCCTCGGTGACGTCCTGGGTCGCCGCCTTCTCGCTGGTGACCTCCACCGCGAGGCCGCGAATCTGGCGCATCGCCGGCTCGTAGCGGTCCGGCGGGATCTTCAGCCGGATCGTCGTGACCGGGATGCCGCCCTCCTCCTTGTTCTCGACGCCGGCGACGTAGCCGCCGTTCTGCGTCACCACGTCGCCGAGCGAGTTCACGAGCTGACTCGGGCTGGCCACGAGGACCGACACCTCGGTCGTGTAGATGACCATCCGGCCGGTCTGGGCCGGCACGACGGGGGCCGGATCGGCTGGCCTTACGGGAGTAGGCTGAGGCGGCACGATGGGCTGAGCGGGGGCGGGCTGCTGAGCGGCGGCCGGAGCGGCCGGCTTCGCCGCGGCCTGTGGAGCGGCGACACCTGACGCGCGCGCCGACGCGTCGGCATCGGCGGCCGGCTTCGCAGCCTCCGCCGGCTTGGCCGCGGGCTTCGCGGCAGTGGCCGTGGGCGCGGGCGGCCTCGCGGCAGCGGCTGTGGGCGCTGGCGCGGCCGGCTTCGCGGCTGGCTCGGACATTCTGCTCTGCTCGGATGCCCCGGCGGCCGTCGAGGTTCCCGCGGCTGGTGACGTTGCACCACCACAGGCGGCGAGCACCACGCCTGACAATGCTACGGCTGCAAGGAACGTACGGCGACTGCGGAGTCGGATAGGCATCTCAGCTCCTCCCTGGAGGCTGGCCCCGCACGCGGGAGTGGATGGCAAGTCTGCGTCTACTGACGCTATATCTCGCAGATCGGTTCCCGCGCTGTTCCCGGGTTGACAGATGCTGCAAATCCGGCTTGAATCTGGACGTGGCAGATACGACCGTGACCGCTGAGACCTCCGTCCTGATCGTCGGCGCTGGTCCCGTCGGGCTCACCCTGGCGCTCGACCTCGGCAGGCGCGGCGTCGACTGCCTGCTGGTCGAGCGCAACGCCGCCCCGATGCAGCTCCCGAAGATGGAGCGCTGCAACGGCCGGACGATGGAGATCTACCGCCGCCTGGGCATCGCCGAGGCGATCCGGGACGCTGGCCTCCCCCGCGAAGCCCCGATGGACGTCTTTCTGACGACCTCGCTGATGGACCCGCCGATCGCCCACCTGCCCTGCCCGTCAGTCTCGACGGCGAAGGCCGATATCGCCGCCCACAACGACGGCACCCGCCTGCTGGAGCCGTACCAGCTCATCTCGCAGTACACCCTCGAGCCGCTGCTGGGGACGTTCGTCGATGCGCTGCCCTCCGTGAACGTTCGGTTCGGCTGCGAGTTGATCGCGTTCGAGCAGACGGCCGACGGCGTCGTCGCCACCGTCCAGACCAGCGAAGCGGAGCCGTCCCAGATCCGTGCCGCCTTCCTCGTCGGCTGCGACGGCGGCGCCAGCACCGTCCGCA
>Ga0075418_10000604_pt1 | contig 38747 bp, 42 predicted proteins | sample SoiMetdeltSBSDD2_FD_81776 | JGI IMG/M metagenome (GOLD analysis project Ga0075418, IMG submission 81776) | Bulk soil microbial communities from a Populus tree surrounding site in Tennessee, USA - Soil MetaG P. deltoides SBSDD2 | ecosystem: Environmental > Terrestrial > Soil > Tree plantation...
CCCGGACCGGCGTCGGGGCCGGCGGCCGTGATCCGGTCGAGATCCCGAACGTGCTACGCGTGGTGATCGGGTCGGCGGAAGTTGCCGAGAGCAATGACCTGGTGTACGAGACGAACGTGGACGACCTGGACCCGCGGGTCTGGCCGCAGGTGCTGGCCCGGTTGCTCGACGCCGGCGCGTCGGACGCGTGGCTGACGCCGATCCTGATGAAGAAGGGCCGGCCGGCGTACACGCTCTCGGTGCTGACCAGGCCGGCGCACGCGTCGGCGGTCCGGCAGGCCGTGTTCGGCGAGACCTCGGCGATCGGGCTGCGCGAGGTGCGCGTGGTCAAGCACGCCGCGGCCCGCGAGTTCCGCACCGTGTCGGTCGACGGGCAGCGGATCGCGGTGAAGATCGCGTCGTACGACGGCCGGGTGGTGAACGTGCAGCCCGAGTACGACGATGTGGCAGCGGCCGCGGAGGCGCTCGGCCGGCCGGTGAAGGCGGTCCTAGCGGCCGCTGTTGCCGCCAGCAACGACCTCTGGCGATGACCGGGCGGGCGCCGCTGCGCTCCGGCGCCGGCGCGGCCAGTCGTACGGCCACCACTGGGCGCCGCGGCGGCGGGCCCAGACGATCAGCGCGACCAGCAGCAGCGCCTCGACCAGCGGGCAGATCGTGTCCCGCAGCCTGCTGCTGACGAACTCCAGCGACGGCGACATGTCGATCGCCCGCCGGTCCCGGCCGGGTACATAGGCCAGTGACACCATGGCGGTCCGGATCACCATCAGCTGGTCCACCCGCGACGCGCCGACCATCGCCAACGCGACCCAGGCCGTCAGGTCGTACCACGCCAGGGTGTACATCGAGGTGAGCAGCCAGGCGATGGCGTAGATCGCGGTGTAACGGATCGCGTCCGGTGTCACGTCGTCCTCGGACACCTTGTCGACAAGGGCCTTCGGGAAGACCTGGCAGAGCAGGATCGCGACGACGATCAAGCCGATCCAGGCCGCAATGCCGACCAGCGTGCGGGCGACCGGGCCGGGCATCATCAGGTCGAGCAGGTTGTAGATCACCTTGTGCGGCGTCCCGGTCGAGATGAACGACGTCTGCGACCGGGCCTGCTGGAACGCGCGCAACCCGACGAACGCGTACATCCCGACCATCGTGATACCCGCGCCCAGGCACACCTGCAGCATCTTGCGGTGGTTCCCGCGCAGCGCCCACAGCATCGCCACGCCGACCAGCCCGATGGACAGCTTCGAGCAGCCGGCCATCCCCAGCAGCACACCGGCGAGGAACACGTTGCGGCGCATCGCGACCAGCGCCAGCACCGCGAACATCACCGCGATCGACTCGTTGTGCGCGCCGGCGATCACGGCCCAGATCAGCAGCGGGTTCGCAAGCGTGAGCAGGATCAGCCGGCGACGGCGCTCCAGATCCGGGCCGACCAGCTTGAGCGCTGCCAGTGCGGCGACCACGAACGCCAGCGCGACACTGACCTGCAGCAGCCAGACCGTGAGGTGCACCGAGTCGCCGGCGATCTTGGAGGACAGCCACTGCACCCCGGTGACGATCGGGCCGTAGATGCTGTACGCGTTCTGCCAGGGCCGCTCGGTGGCCACGATCACCGGGTCGAAGCCGAGCCGGATGATGTCGGCCGGCGTGGTCTCGTACGGGTTCCCGCCGGTGGCCGCGATCCGCCCGTACGCCGCGTGGATGAGCACGTCGCCGGAGGCCATCGGCGGCACCATGATCACCGCCACGACACTTCCGAGGCCGAGGGCAACGAGCCGCCGGACGCGCGGCGCCCAGCCGTACCTGAGTGCGACCAGCATCTGGTGTACGCCGACGGCGCCGATCACGATCGAGGCCAGGATCGGCACCGTCGCGACCCAGCCGCCCGGGTCGGCGTCGAACCAGTAGGGCGGCAGCCACTTCTTCGGGTTCGGCAGCGTCAGCACGATCACGGACGGGCCGAGCAGGCCGGTGAGCACGATCAGCGCGACCGAGGTCAGGTAGCAGGCGATCCCGGCCCGTCCGGCCCGGATCGCGGCCGGCGGCGTACTGACGTTCATCGTGCGCCCCGGCTGCTGCGCAGAGCGGTGATGAGCACACCGCGCCGGGCCAGCGCCCGGGCGACGTGCAGGAACTGCCGGCCGCGGTGCAGCTGGCCGCGCAGGTCGGTACCGGTGGCACGGTGCCGTACGTCGATCGGCACCTCGGCGATCCGGAAACCCTCGCGGCCCAGGTCGATGCTCAGGGCGGTCTCGACGCCGAACCCGGAGGCGAGCGGCCGGGCCGCCTCGAACGCCTCCCGGGTCAGGCAGCGCTGGCCGGACAGCGGCTGCTCCGGTTGCCAGCCGGTCGCCGTACGGATGCCCTTCTGGGCCAGCCGGACCACGAACCCGTGCCCGCCCGCCTTACTGCCGTCCGGCCTGACCTGTCGCGGCAGCACGCCGATCGTCATGTCCGCCTCGCCCCGCAGGACCGGGCCGATCAGCGGCTCGGCCGCCGCCGCGGATTCGGTCAGGTCCGCGTCCAGGAACAGCAGGTGCCGCGGCTCGCCGGTGTCGCGCTCGGCCACCGCTGCCGCTCCGGTCTCCATCGCCGCCGCCTTCCCCCGGTTCTGCTCATGCCGTACGACGATCGCGCCGGCGCCTTCCGCGGCGGCCGCCGTACCGTCCGCCGAACCGTCGTCGACCACGACGACCAGATCGACGCCGGCGATCCGCCCTGCCGCGGTGACGGTCGCGGCGATCCGCTCCGCCTCGTCCTTCGCCGGGATCACGCACGCGACACCGCGACCGTCCGCGACAGGTCGTTCGGAGGTCTCAGTACGCGGCTCGGCCGCCGGATCGGTACCCGACACAACAGGTCAGCGTAATTCCTCTCGGTCCCACCCACCGCATGCAGTCGCCCGCCGTCTAGGTTTGTCCGACAATCAGACAAGGCTGCGAAGGTCTAGCGTGGACATAGGGCCGGGCGAGAGGACAGTGGCGTGACACAGATGTACGGCGTGGACAGCGAGGTGGGGCCGCTCCGGACGGTGATGCTGCACCGGCCGGGGCAGGAGCTGCGGCGGCTGACGCCGCGGAACAATGACAAGCTGCTGTTCGACGGGATCCCGTGGGTCGGTCGGGCACAGGACGAGCACGACGCGTTCGCGCAGGCGCTGCGTGACCGCGGGGTCGAGGTGCTGTACCTGGGCGAACTGCTCACCGAGGCGCTCGCGGACGAGCAGGCCCGGGCCCGCGCGGTCAGCGGCGCCACCGAGGACCTGAGGCTGGGCGACACGCTGCGGCAGCACCTGACCGCCCACCTGGAGGGCCTGGCGCCCGCGGAGCTGGCCGGCACGCTGATGGCCGGAATCCGCAACGACGAGGTACGGGCGCGCAGCCTGGTCACCTCGCTGCTGGCGCACGAGGACTTCCTGATCGACCCGCTGCCGAACCTGCTGTTCACCCGCGACTCCAGCGTGTGGATCCGGGACCGGGTCGCGGTCACGTCACTGGCGATGCCGGCGCGAGCCCGCGAGAGCCAGCTCACCGAGCTGATCTATGCCTTCCACCCGCGCTTCGCCGGCGTGGAGCGGATCTACGACCACACGCTCGAACACGTGGAGGGCGGCGACGTACTGGCGCTCGGCCCTGGCGTGCTCGCGGTCGGGGTCGGCGAGCGTACGACGCCGGCCGGCGTCGAGCGGCTGGCCCGGCGGGTGTTCGACGAGGGCCTGGCGCACACCGTGCTCGCGGTGCCGATCGCGCAGCAGCGGGCCACCATGCACCTGGACACCGTCTGCACGATGGTGGACGTCGACGCGGTGCTGATGTACCCGAACATGGCGGAGGACCTCAAGGCCGTGGCGGTCACCGCCGAGGACGGCGGCGAGCATCTGCACGTGGCCGAGCCGGAGCCGTTCCTGGTCGCGGCCGCGAAGGCGTTGCGGATCGACACGCTACGGCGGATCGACACCGGGCTCGACCCGGTCACCGCGGAGCGCGAGCAGTGGGACGACGGGAACAACACGCTGGCGCTGGCCCCGCGGGTCTGCATCGCGTACGAGCGCACCGTGGAGACCAACGCACGGCTGGAGGAGGCCGGTATCGAGCTGATCCGGATCGCCGGGTCCGAGCTGGGTTCGGGTCGCGGCGGCCCCCGGTGCATGTCCTGCCCGATCGCTCGCGACCCGCTCGGCTGACGCGTCAACGACACGGTCGATAGACGACGACACACACCGATGGCAACAGGACTTGTTGCCATCGGGTCGGATGAGTATTCTGCCGTCAGGCCCAGGCCCTGTTGCTCCCCCGTCAGCAGGACTTGGGCCGTCCACATTTCTAGCGGATGGTCAGCTGCCGGTTCGCGAGACCGGCCCGAGCGGCTCGTTCCTCCGCCGTCAGCGGCGTCACGGACTCCAGCGCCTCCGCGACCGCCGTACCGAACTGCACGGCCGGCTTCTCCACCGCCTCGGCGTCCAGGTCCGCGGGCAGTTCCCAGACCGGCGCGAGGACGCCCAGGGCCCGGAACGAGCCGATCAGCCGGGTACCGTCGCCGAGCGACGAGCGACCGGCCGCGTGCAGCCGGGCCAGGCCGTCCAGCAGCGCGTCCTCGGCGTACGGCATCACCCAGCGCAGGAACCGGCGGCCGCCCATCTGGGTCCAGTACGCCGCCTCGACCGAGCTGAGCCGTACCGTCGGGTCCGCGGCGGCGTTGGCGCGCTCCAGGCCGGCTGCGATCTCGCCGTTCGGGTCGTCGACGTCGTCGGTGATCCAGAAGTCGAAGCCGTCGTGCACCACCGGCTCCATCGACGCGGAGGTGTCGACCAGGTCCTGCAGCCGCGGACCGCTGCTCAGCAGGTCGCCCGGCTGGACGGGGTTGCCCGGCTCGGTCTGCAGCGCTGCGGTGAGGACATGGCCCAGGTCGCGGCTGGGATCCCCGGTGGTGTGGTGTACCTGTAGGCCGAGCCAGATCGAGCCGTCGTCGCGGACCAGGCCGGGCATCGCCATCGGCAGCAGCGTGCACACGGTGAGGGAGCGGTCGGCGTGGTCACCGGTCAGCGTCAGCGCCGCGCTTGCGGCCGGCACGATCTCGCGGAAGGCGATCAGGTCGCACTCGCCCGGCAGGCCCTCGAACGGCCGCCCCACGAACACGTCCGCGCTCTGTGCGCGCTCCTTGCCGTGACACTGCTTGAACCGCTTGCCGGAGCCGCACGGGCAGGGCTCCCGCGGGCCGACGTCGGCGAGTTCGGCCGGATCGAGGACGGTGCTGCCGGCGGTGCTGGCCTTGGCGTTGCGACGCGACTTCTTACCCATGCCGGGCAGTCTTCCATCCCGCGCTGCCGCGAGCGGAGAGGGTCTGCTAGCGGGGGAGGACGGCGTAGACGGTGCGGCCGGTGTCGTCCAGGCGGACGCCCCAGGTGGAGGTCAGCACGCTGACGATGGCGAGGCCGCGGCCGCCGATCGACTCCGGGTGCGCCTCCGGGATCTGGTGCGGCTCGGTGCTGCCCTTGCCGTCGGTGACCTCGAGGTAGATGTGGCGCCGATCGAGGCCCCAGGCAACATCGAGGTCGCCGGTTGCGCGCGGCGGCGCGTGCCGGATCGCGTTCGAGATGAGCTCGGTGAGCACCAGCCGTGCGTCATGCCGGCTGTCCGGATCGATTGCGTGATCCTGCAGGTACCCGTCGAGTGCGCGTCGCGCCGCGCCGACCGCTGCGACCTCGTGCGGCAGCGTCAGACCGGCGGAGCGCACACGTCGCGGCAGGGTCGCAGAAGACACGCAGGGGACTCCTCAAAGCGTGATGGCTTTCCTTCGACATCTGCCCCGGATAGGCCTTCTGAAACACCCGAACACACGTTCTGTGACCGATGCAACGAAATCGTCACAAGGGGGCCGGAATCCTCGGCACGCAAGGTGTTCCGGCTGGTCACAGGTGGCATGTCGAGCGTGATAACGGTGCGCAGTCACGCGATCACACATATTTCCCGGTGCATTTCACCACCGCTCGGACAGCCCCCGGACATGGTCCTCGACGATGGCCAGCGTTTCGCCGGGGCGGTCGGTGATGATCGCGTCGACACCGATCCGCAGACAGTGCCGGACGTCCTCCTCCGCGTTCACCGTCCACACGTGTACCCGGTGCCCGTGGCCCTGGGCGCGTGCGACGTACTCCGGGTGCGCGGTGACGATCTCAAGGCTCGGACCGGCGATCGAGACACCCGTCGGCAGCGAGCCGTCGCGAAACCGCAGCGGCACTCGGTCCATCAGCAGCACGGTACGTACGGCGGGCGCCATCGCGCGCATCCGGCGCAGCGACAGCCAGGAGAAGCTCATCACCCGAGCCGGCGACTCGGTACCGACCTTCGGCCGCGCCCAGCCGAACCGGTCCAGCGTCTCGATCAGCCGGCGTTCGACCAGTCCGGCGTACCGGGTCGGGTGCTTGGTCTCGATCGCGACCTCGACCCGGCGGCCGCAGTCGCGGACCATCTCCAGCAGCCGCTCCAGCGTAAGCACGGACCGCACATCCGCGTCCGGCGTCTCGGCCTCCTCGTCCAGGTCGGCCCATGGGTTCTTCCATGAGCCCCAGTCGAGGTCGTCCAGCTCGTGCAACTTCATCGTGGACAGCACGCCGCGGCCGTTCGAGGTGCGCTCGATCCTGCGGTCGTGCACGCAGACAAGGTGCCCGTCAGCGGTCAGCCGGACGTCGCACTCCAACCCGTCGGTGCCCGCCTCGATCGCCTGGCGGTACGCCGCGAGGGTGTGTTCGGGAGTGGTGTCGCTGGCGCCGCGGTGCGCCACGATACTCGGCCGCTTGGGGCCCGCCTGCGCCATGTGAACATGGTTCCACGCTCAACCGGTCGCGATCTGCAGCCTGCCCGAATAGCGGCTGGCCGGGCGGGGCAGGCCGTAGCGCTCGCGCAGCGTCGGCCCGTTCGTTGAGTACTGATTCACTAGACAATCCCATCATCCGGACCTGCCCCTTCGCAGATCCACTTCCCGTAAGGACACGCCGCCGGGGGCGGTCCGGGCGGCGTGTCGGTGCGGGAAGTGGGTTCGTGGGCGTTTGGCTCACACGGATGGGGACCGGTGCGTTGTACTGACGTGGTGTCGACAACGCGAGCCGTGCAGCTGCCGCCGTTCCAGGCGCTGGTCGACGCGCACTGGCGGGAGGTGTCCCGGCTGGCCCATGCGCTGGCCGGACCGACCGACGGTGACGACGTCGCCCAGCGGGCCTGGGAGAAGGCGTTCACGGCGTACCCGAAGCTGACCTCGGCGAAGAACCTGCGCGGCTGGTTGCTGACGATCACGGCGCGCTGTGCGACCGACGTACACCGGGCCCGCAAGCCGCAGACGCCGCTCACCGACGACGCCGGGCTCGCGGTCGCCGGCCCGGATCCGGCGGACTGGCCGGACCCGGAGCTGTGGGACGCGGTGTCGCGGCTGCCGGAGCGGCAGCGGACCGCGATCGCGCTCAAGTACGTCGGCGACCTGGACCACCGTGAGGTGGCCGAGGTGCTCGGTACGACACCCGCCGCGTCCCGACGGCTCGTCAGTGACGCGCTGGCTGTACTACGCAAGGAGATAGACCATGACTGAGCTCGAGAACAGGCTCACCCGCGGACCCGCCATCGGGCGGCCGCCGGTACTGCCGGACGCGGACGTGAGCTACGCACTGCACGACACGCCGGTCGGGACGTTGCTGCTTGCAACAGCCGGCGGCCGGGTGGTGGCGTCCTCGTTCGGCGACGAGGACACGATGACGAACCGGCTGGCCCGGACCATCTCGCCCCGGGTGCTGCGGCAGCCGAAGGCGGTCGACGAGGTACGGCGCCAGCTGGACGACTACCTCACCGGACGGCGCCGGCGGTTCGAGCTGGACGTCGATCTCGCGCTGGCCACGTCGTTCCAGCGCGAGGTGCTGACCGGGCTGGCGTCGTCGGTGCCGTTCGGGCGCACCACGACGTACGGCGCCCTGGCCGGCGAGATCCACCGGCCGAAGGCGGCCCGGGCGATCGGGCACGCGCTCGGCGCGAACCCGCTGTGCATCGTGCTGCCGTGCCACCGGGTAGTCGGCGCGAACGGCTCGCTGACCGGCTACGCCGGTGGCATCGACGCCAAGCGCTACCTGCTCGATCTGGAACGCGCCGGCTGACCGATCATGCCGAACAGCACGGCGGCGACCATCGAGACCACGATCGAGGTGACTGTCGCCCCCAGCCAGGTTGGCGGGGTGAAGCTCAGCCAGCCCTGGACGTCGGTCCAGAAGTCGGACCAGCCCGTGACCGTCCCCGGCCAGACCAGCTGGTAGGTGACGAAACCGCACAACCAGGCGACCGCCGGCTGCCAGCGGAACCGCGCCGTCGAGGACACGTCCCAGCGCATCCGGCTGACCACGAAGAAGTCCGCGATCGCCGCCGCGAACAACGGGATGAACACCGACCCGATCAGATAGAGGAACTGCGTGTAGTTGCCGAGGTCAACGAACATCGCGAGCGTCGTGGCGAGCACGCCGATCGCGACCGAGATCCAGCGCCGGTCGACGCGCCCGATCACGTTGTGCGCGGACATCGTGGTCGAGTAGATGTTCGCGTAGGCCTCGTCCACCTCGTCGACCAGCAGCACGAGCAGCGCGACCGCACCGGCCGGAAGGGTCACCAGTGCGGTGATCACGTCGGCGTCGTTGGTCTGCAGCGTCGCCACCGCGAGCACGCCGAGGATCAGGTACACCACCGCGGCCAGCCCGTAGCCGAGTGCCGACCCGGCGAACGCGGCCTTGTTCGTCTTGCTGTGCCGGGTGTAGTCGGCCGCCAGCGGGGCGAACGAGACCACGGCGGCCGCGGCCAGGTCGACGGCCGGCCAGAATCCGAACACGCCGTCCTGCGGCAGGTCGTGGAACGGCTCACGCAGCACCTGCACGAACAGGAAGGCCGACGCGAGCAGCACCACCCAGATCATGAATTTGCGCAGCAGCTTCACGCTGCCGAGCGGCCGGACCGCCATCGCGGTCGCCAGTACCCCGGCCACGATCACGAACAGCGGGCGCCATCGTTCGCTGGTGACCGCGACCGCGGCCTGCGAGATCACGATGATCTCCATCGTCGCCCAGCCGATGTTCTGGCCGATGTTGAGCACCGTCGGTACGAGCGAGCCGCGGCGGCCGAACAGCCCGCGCAGGCACGCCATCGCCGGCGCGCCCGTCTGGGACCCGAACACGGCGGCGCCACCGAGCACCAGTGCGCCGATCGTGCAGCCGACCACGACGGCGAGCAGGCCTTGCACGAGCGATCCGGTGTACGCCGCGACCAGCGCACCGGTGACGGGGCCGAACAGCGAGATGCCGAGGTTGCCCCAGAGCGAGAACTGGTCGAAGAACCCCAGCGTGCGCGGGGTGTCGGTGGTGAGGACGAGCGGAGCCTCGCCCTTCGTGGACTTCAAGGATTGCTGAACTGCAGTGGACATGAGCGATCCTGCTCCCTACGCCGGCATTACCCGGTCAGGTTCAGGCGGTCGGCGACCCGGTTGCAGCAGACGCTGCGACTCGTCGCCCTCTCAGCCCGCGATACGGTGCGAGCTCCCGCGTTCTTTGACGCGTCAAGACTAGCCCTACGGCGCGACCACGTCGCCGCAGGTCCGGAAGTCGGAATGCGTTGCCGGCAGTCAGGCCGAGGTGCCCTCCAAGGGGCGGATACCGGTCGCCTCGGCGAAGGCCCACGTGTCGGTGTACTGCTGCCACCGGACGACCTTGCCGTCTCCGATGTCCCACACGTGTACCACCTGCACCGAGAGATCGCGTCCGGTGGGCTGCACCACAGCGGTGTAGCGGCCCTGCATGATCACCGAGTCCCCGCAGTCGTGCAGCCGCTGCACCTCGATCCGGAACGTGTCGCCGTACAGTTCAGGGATGCGCGCGAACACCTGCGACACGACCTGCTCGGTCCCGATGATCGGCCCGCCCGGCCACAGCGCCACATGCTCGGCCTCGTTCCATTCCACCTTCGGGTCCATCGCGGCCAGCATCGACGGCACGTCACCCCGGGCGAAGGCGTCGTAGATCCCTCGCACGATCTCGACTCGCTCAGACATCGCTTCCTCCCCGGCCCACCACCCCAGCAGGCCCACGACATACGTCGCTGTTCTTCCGAGTGTCCGCCCGTCGCGCCGGAAGGTGAAGGGCTACTACTCCCAGGGCGGACGGGCCGGGGCGGACTGCACCACGGGCTGCAGGTCGGGGCGCAGCACCCGGTAGGCCATGATCAGGCCGGCGCCGACCAGCAGCAGGCCGAGGCCGCCGTACCCGTACGCGCTCGGCAGCCTGCCGGTGGTCGCGTCGTCGGAGCCGAAGCCGGTGCTGGCGATCATCAGCATCCAGATCAGGATGAAGACCGCTCCGACCGCGATCAGGCCGAGCCCGACGTACTCCGCGATCGCCGGCGAGCGACCCTGCCTGCGCCGCGCGAGCAGGTCGCGGATCCACAACGTCAGCGCCGCGCCGGTCAGGATAGCGACGGACAGCTGCCCGATGGTGTCGATCACGTCGGTCCGCAGCGGATGGTTCAGCTCGGAGCCGGGAGCCTGCGCGATCTCACGCAGCGCCGTCCGCTGGATCGACAGCGCCAAAAGGCCGTAGAACGCGGCCACGATGCCGGCGATCAGCGCGACCCTTGCGGCACGCGGGTTCGGGTCGACGGTACGGACCGGACCCGAGTGCGTGCCGACCTGTCCGTACTCGTACGACGGCTGCCCGAGCTGTCCCGGGGTGTACTGACCCGGGGCGTACTGGTCGGCACCGTACTGGCTCGGTGTGTACTGGCTCGGTGCGAACTGCCCGTGGCCCGACTGGCCCGGCGGATAGCCGCCCGGGTGGTAACCACCCTGGCCGTACTGTCCTTGACCGAACTGCCCCTGGTCGTGCGGCGCGTACGGGCCCTGGCCGTACTGCCCCTGGCCGAACTGCCCGTACGGCGGTTGACCGTATGGAGGCTGACCGTATGGGCCCTGCCCGGCGGGAGTGCCGTACGAGTTCTGCCGCTGCTTCGACGGGTCGCCGTAGCGCGGCTGGTCGCCGTACCGTTCGGCCGGCGGGATCTCGGGCGCATGCTCGGGCTGCTCCCGCGGCTCGTCGTCACCGCGTCCGTAGGTCGGGAAGTCCTGCGACATAGCGGCTCCTCGCGGTCTCGGTCGGCGGCGGACGGGTCGATCCTGCTACACGGTGCGGGTCCTCAGGAACTTCCCGAAGTGCGGCACCGTGAACGCGACGGTACCCCGCTCGGCGGAGTACACGAGACCCTTCTTGATCAAACCGTCACGTGCCGGCGACAGGCTCTGCGGCTTGCGCTTCAGCGTCGACGCGACATCGGCGGTGGGGACGGAGCCGTCGTCCGTCTGCACGCCCAGGTCCGCCATCGCCCGCATGTAGTCGCGCTCGGCCGGCGTCGCGCGCTCGTACCGCGAGCCGAAGAACCCGACGGTCAGCTCGGCCGATGCCTCGGGCCCGGCGACCGCGACGTCCTTCACAGTGATCGGGCTGGCCGGCGCGTGGTCCCAGGTCGCGTGCGCGAACGCCTGGACGAAGTACGGGTAGCCGTCGGTCTGCGCGTACAGCTCGTCCAGCGCCTCGTCCTCGAACGCGACGTCCTCGGTGGCGGCCGGCACGATCAGCGCCCGGTCGCAGGCGTCGCGGGCGAGCCGGTCCACCCGGATGTAGCGGAACAGCCGTTCGGAGTACGACTTGCTCGCGGACAGCACCGCCGGCAGGTGCGGCAGCCCGGCCCCGACCACGATGAGCGGGGCCCGCTGCTGGCTGATCTCGTGGCACGCGGCGCACAGCGCGGACAGCTCGTCGGCCGTCACGTCCTGCATCTCGTCGATGAACAGCCCGACCCCGACCGACAGGTCGTTGGCCAGGTCCGCGGCGTCCGCGAAAAGCTCGATCAGGTCCATCTCCAGGTCACCCGAGTCCGCGCGCCCCTTCGCCGCGACCACGTCCACCGGCGGATGCCAGCGCACGCCCTTGCGGTCCTGCTGCGGGGTGCGCAGCGCGAACGCCTTCAGCACGGCGAGGAACTGGTCGACGCGCTCGTCGTCGCGATGCCGGTGCCCGAGCTCGCGCATCGCCGAGTGCAGCGCCTGCGCGATCGGCAGCCGGATGCTCTGGTCCGGCCGTGCCTCGATCTTCCCGGTGCCCCAGGCCCGCTTCATCGCCATGCTGCGCAGCGTGTTGAGCAGCACCGTCTTGCCGACGCCTCTCAGGCCGGACAGCACCAGGCTCCGCTCGGGACGACCGGCGGCGACGCGTTCGAGCACCACCTCGAACTGCCGGATCTCGGTGTCGCGACCGGCCAGCTCGGGCGGGCGCTGACCGGCGCCGGGAGCGTACGGGTTCCGGATCGGGTCCATGATCGGACTCTATGCCGGTATCTAGGATTTCCCGTAGATTTCCCTATCGACCTCAATCGGCGTGTCGCGAATTCCGTTCATCGGGCCCTTGTGACCCGGCGTGTCGCCGCTCATCGGGCCCTTGTGACCACGGGACGCGTGCCGTCAGAGCCACTCGAAGTAGCTCCGGCCGAGCTTGTCCTACCCTCCGCTGTCGGCCACAGGTCCGCCGCCGAACGTGTATCGGGCACCGTCGTCCGCCGCGAACAGCCGTACATCCCACCCGATCCGCAAGTCATCCGGAGGCACAGCGGATGCCAGTCCGTGGGCAGCGGCACATGGTCAGAAGGGCCCGATGAACGGCGACACGCCGCATCACAAGGGCCCGATGAACGGATCAGGACGGGTGGACGGTGGTGCGGAGGGCGCGGTAGGCGGTGCGGATCTCGGTGCCGAGGGAGGGGTCGGGCGTTTCGGGGATGGGGACGGCGGCAGAGGGCCAGACGGGTGGGGTGGCGGCGCCGGAGAGGGCCCAGGCGGCTTGGCGGGCGGCGCCGAGGGCGACGTACTCGGCGGGTGGGGGTACCGCGACGGGACAGCCGAAGACGACCGGGGCGACGGCGGCGACGGCGGCCGAGCGGGCGGCGCCGCCGATCAGCAGGACCCGGTCGACCGGTACGCCGACGGCGCGCAGGGCGTCGATGCCGTCGGCGAGTCCGCAGAGCATGCCTTCGACCGCGGCGCGGGCGAGGTTGGCCGGCGTGGCGTTGGTGCGGGTCAGGCCGCCGAGCGTGCCGGTGGCGTCGGGCAGGTCCGGGGTGCGTTCGCCGTCCAGGTAGGGGAGCAGTACGACGCCGCCGGCGCCGGGTGGTGCGGACAGGGCGAGCTGCTCCAGTCCGGGCAGGTCGACGCCGAGCATGGCGCCGGCGGTGGTCAGTACCCGGGCCGCGTTCAGCGTGCAGACCAGCGGGAGCTGCCGGCCGGTCGCGTCCGCGAATCCGGCGACGAAGCCGCTGGCGTCCGCGGTGACCTCGTCGTGGCTGGCGAACACGGTGCCGCTGGTCCCGAGCGAGACCACCACGTCCCCGGGGGCAATCGAGAGTCCGAGGGCGGCCGCCATGTTGTCACCGGTGCCGGCGGCGACGACCAGGCCGTCGGTGGTCTCGCCGGCCACGTCGGCCGGGCCGAGCACGCGCGGCGTACCGAGTACCCGGCCGAAGGCCAGCTCCAGCAGGTCGTCGCAGTACCCCGTTCGCGACGACCAGTACGCCGTTCCGGAGGCGTCGCCGCGGTCGGTGACCAGCTCGGCCGAACCAGCGCCGCGAAGCTTGAACGTCAGCCAGTCGTGCGGCAGCACGACGTCGCTCACCCGCGCCGCGAGCGAAGGCTCATGCGTCGCCAGCCAGCGCAGCTTGGTCGCGGTGAAGGACGCGACCGGCACGGATCCGACGGCCTCCGCCCACGCGGCCGCACCGCCCAGCTCGGCGACCAGGTCGTGCGCTGCGTCCGCGGACCGGGTGTCGTTCCACAGCAGCGCCGGCCGGACCACCTCGCGCGCGTTGTCGAGGGCAACCATCCCGTGCTGCTGGCCGCCGACCGAGATCGCGGAGACGCCTTCCAGCAGGCCACCGTCGACGGCGGTGCCGTACGCGGACCACCACACGTCCGGGTGCACCTCGGTCGCGTCCGGGTGCGGCGCCCGGCCTTCGCGGACCACCTCGCCGGTGGCGGCATCGCAGACCACGACCTTGGTCGACTGGGTGGACGAGTCGACGCCCGCGACGAGAGTCCTAACGCTGGTCATGCCCACCATCGTCGCCGGTCGAGAGCGCGCGGTCGAACGCCGTCTCGACCGTGACCCAGGTACGGGTCGCCATGTGCTTCCAGTGCCCGACCACCCGGCCGTCCAGCAGCACGGTGTGCAGGTACGCCGGTTCGGCGGCGCGCGCCTGGTCCGGATCAAGAAGCTCGTCCTTGCTCTCGCTGTACGACATGACGTACTCGTCGTATCCCTGGATCAGGTCCACGACCGGCGAGGCCGGCGCCGGGACGTCCGTCCCGGGCAGCGACCAGTACGTCCGGTCACCCACCACCTCCCGCGAGACCTCGGACCCGAGCAGGTCGAGACCGTGCCGGCAGTCCGCGAGGGTCAGGCTCGACCAGCCACTGAGGTCCTTGACCGTGGCCGGTCCGCGGGTCGCGAAGTACCGCCATCACGGCACGGGCCTGCACGGCAAGCTCGTCAGGCGTCGCCGGTACCGACGGATGCCGGTCCGGCATCACGTCACCGTTCAGGAATGCCTTCCGCGATGGCGCCACAGACCTCCTCGGGTCGGTTCACTCACCGATCACGGCCTCAACGGTCGCACGCGCGCCGCGTTCGTGCAGGGACGACAACGCCGAGGTGTACGACGCGACGAACCGCTCGTCCTGGGCAAGGTCGCCGAACAGGTCCGGGTCGGAGATGAACGCCAGCGGATCGTCGCGCTGCCGCGCGGCCCGCGCCATCACGATGTCCCGCAGGCGATCCACCACCTCGATCGGCTCGCCCTGCTCGTCGACACCCTCGGCGTACCGGGCCCAGGCGGCCACGACCAGCGCGGACCGGTCGATGCCGCGGCCTGCGGCGAGCTGCTCACGGATCACCGGTAGCAGCCATTTCGGGATCCGGTCCGAGGACTCCGCGCACAGCCGGGCCAGTGTGTCGCGCACCTCGGGGTTCGCGAACCGCTCGATCAGCTGGTGCTTGTACCGGTCCAGGTCCACGCCCGGCACCGGTGGCAGCGTCGGCGCCCCCTCGTCGTCCATGTAGCCGAGCAGGAACCGGACGAACAGCGGGTCCGTGCAGACCTCGTGCGCGTATCGGTAGCCGGCCAGGTAGCCGAGGTAGCACAGCGCCTGGTGGCTCGCGTTCAGCAGCCGCAGCTTCATCAGCTCGTACGGCTCGACGTCGTCGACCAGCTGCACCCCGACGTCCTCGTACGGCGGCCGATCGTTGCCGAAGGCATCCTCCAGCACCCACTGGGTGAACGGCTCGCACACCACCGGCCAACCGTCGTCGATGCCGAACCGCTCTGCCAGCGCGGCGCGATCGGTGTCCGCCGTCACCGGCGTGATCCGGTCCACCATCGAGTTCGGGAAGCGGACCTCGCGCTCGATCCAGTCGGCGAGCTCAGGGTCCTTCAGCCGTGCGTACGACGTGAGCATCCGGCGGGCCACGTCGCCGTTGCCCGGGATGTTGTCGCAGGACATCACCGTGTACGGCGTGATGCCGGACTCGCGGCGCCGGCGCAACGCCTCGACCACGAACCCGAACGTGCTCACCGGCGGCTCGTCGCCGCGCAGGTCGTGCTGGATCGCGTCATCGGTGCTGTCCAGCTCGCCGGTCACCTGGTGCACGTGGTAACCGCCCTCGGTGATGGTCAGCGACACGATCCGGGTCGCCGGGTCGGCCATCCGGGCCAGCACGGCCTGCGGGTCGTCGGGGGCGAACAGGTAGTCGACGATCGAGCCGATCACCCGCGGTTCCAGGGTGCCGTCCGGGTGCTTGACGACAAGGGTGTACAGGCAGTCCTGGGCCCGCATCACGTCCCGCATCCGGGCGTCCGCGGGCATCGTGCCGACGCCGGTGATGCCCCAGTCCAGCGCCTTGCCGTCGTTCATCAGCCGGTCCAGGTACATCGCCTGGTGTGAACGATGGAATCCGCCCACTCCAAAATGCACGATGCCGGAGCTGAGTACGTCTCGGGCAAATGTCGGCACCGGTACGTGGTCACCGAGCGTGCCCACGGTGGCCGTGGTCAGCCTGGTCAGGCTGTCGGCGGTCACTTGACTGCCCCCAGCGAGAGGCCGCGGACGAGCTTGTCCTGGGCTGCGAACCCGGCGATCAGCACCGGCAGCGACACCAGCGTCGCAGCCGCGCAGAGCTTGGCGAGGAAGAGGCCCTGGCTGGAGATGAACCCCACCAGGAAGATCGGGGAGGTCGCGGCACGCACCGCGGTGAGGTTCACGGCGAACATGAACTCGTTCCAGCTGAAGATGAAGCAGATCAGACTCGTGGCCGCGAGCCCCGGCATCGTGATGGGAGCGATGATGGAGACCAGGGTGCGGATGAAGCCCGCGCCGTCCACCTGTGCGGCCTCGAGTATCTCGAAGGGCACCTCGGCCAGGAAGGAGCGCATCATCCATACCGCGATGGGCAGGTTCATCGACGTGTAGAGGATGACCAGCGTGAATATGTTGTCGAGCATCCCGAGGTACTTGACGATGAGGTAGATCGGCAGCAACGCGGCGATCAGCGGCAGGAACTTGGTCGACAGGAAGAAGAACAGCACGTCGGTCCACTTCTCGACCGGCTTGATGGACAACGCGTACGCCGCGGGCACAGCTAGCACCAGCACCAGCACCGTGGAGAGCACGCTGGCTGTCGCCGAGTTGATCAGGTACGGAGCGATATCACGGTCGAAGAGATCGCCGTAGTTGGAGAACGTGATCGGGGCGAGTACGGACGGCGGGTTCGTTGCCGCGTCGGCCTCGTGGTGAAACGAGGTGAGCACCATCCAGGCAACGGGCAGGAAGAAGATCAAAGTGACGATCCAGGTACCCAGCGCCCACCACGGAAACCCCGATGTCCTCGGCTCGGCCTGGCGCCGGCGTCGCCGGCCGCGCTGGCTGGTCCTTGGGGCTCTCGTCTGAGGTTTGTCCACCACGGTGGTCATCGGGAGATCTCCTCCTTGAACAGGGACGAGATGGTGCGAAGGGCGAAGGTGGCGACGATGATGGTGGCGATCACCGTCACGACGCCGGCAGCAGCGGACTCGCCGTACTCGTACTTCCGGAACGTGGTCAGATAGATCTCGTACGGCAGGTTGGTCGTGGCGGAACCGGGCCCACCCTGCGTGATCGTGTAGATGGCGTCGAACGTCTGCAGGACGTAGATCGAGCCGAGCAGGGCGGAGAGCTCGATGTACTGCCGGAGATGCGGCAGCGTGATGAAACGGAAGGTCTGGAAGCTGCCGGCACGGTCGATCTTGGCGGCCTCGAGCACGTCGCCGGGTTGTGACTGGAGGCCGGCCAGCAGGATCAGCATCATGAACGGCGTCCACTGCCACACCAGCGCGGCGATCACGGACGGCATCGGCCACCTCGACACGTAGTCGATCGTCGGGCCCTCCCCGGCACCGAACAACTGCCAGATCCAGTTGAGGATGCCGTTGAACAAGCCGTAGTCCGGGTTGTACAACGCGTGCTTCCACAGCAGCGCCGCCGCCACCGGCATCACCAGGAACGGTGCGATGAGCAGGGTCCTCGCCAGCCCGCGTCCCGGGAAGCGCTTGTCCAGCAGGATCGCGAGCCCGAGCCCGATCAGCACACTGATGACCACCACCGACGTGGTCAGGACGACGGTGTTGACGACCGCGTTCCTCAGCCGGGCATCGCTGAAGACGGTGGCATAGTTCTGCAGACCGGCGAACGATTGGTAGTTCCCCAGCCCCAGGAAGCTCTTCTCGCCGGGTTGCAGGATGTTCCAGTGGAGCGTGGAGATGGCGATCGTCAGCACGAACGGGATCTGGGTGATGATGATGGTGAAGATCAGCGCGGGAAGCAGCGGCCCCCTACGACGCCACTTGTCGCGCGCGGTGGGAGGCTGGGTCGTGGGCGGGCTGGTCGCCGCCTCTGATGCCAGAGCAGTCATGGTTCCTCCAGGTGCGAGACCCCACCGATGACGGAGGTCCCGGGCTAGGGGCGGACCGGATGGCGCGGTCCGCCCCGGGCGGGTCTACTTCTGCTTGCCTGCCACTTCCTCGGCGAGCTTCTGACCCTTCGCGAGCGCTTGCTCGACCGTGCCTCGTCCCGCGATGGCCGCGGCGATGTCCTGCGTCACCTTGGTGCCGAGGTCCTGGAACTCCGGGATGTCGACGAACTGGATGCCGATCGTGGGCCGGGGCTGCACGCCGGGATTGGTCGGATCGACCTCCTCGATCGACTTCAGCGTCATGTCTCCGAAGGCGGCTGAGGCCTGCTTGTACTCCGGGATCTGGTAGGTGCTGGCCCGCTTTCCGGCCGGAATACGGGACCAGCCGAGCTTCTGGCCCACCAGCTGCTCGTAGCCCTTGCCCGACGCCCACAGCATGAACTTCGAGGCGTCGTCGGCCTTCTTCGTGGTCTTCGGCATCACCCACGCCCACGTCCACAACCACCCGGAGACCTTGGTCTTGTTCACTGGGGCGAAGACGTAGCCGACCTTGCCGGCGACCTTGCTGACCTTGGGATCCTCGAGCGAGCCGGCGGCCGAGGTCGCGTCGTACCACATCGCGACCTTGCTCTGGCTCATCGCGTTCAGGCACTCGGTGAAGCCTGCCTGCGAGGCACCCGCCTCGCCATGGGCCTTGAGCAGGTTGACGTAGAAGTTGGTCGCCTCGGTGAACTCCGGGGCGTTCACCTGTGCCTGCCAGTCCTTGGTGAACCAGGTGCCACCGAAGGTGTTGACCACAGTCGTCAGGGACGCGCCCAGCTCGCCCCACCCGGGCAGACCCCGCAGGCAGATGCCCTTCATGCCGGGCGCCGCGCCGTCGACCTTCGCGGCCATGTCGGCGACCTGCTGCCAGGTCGGACGCTGCGGCATCGTGATGCCCTTGTTCGCGAAGATGTCCTTCCGATACATCAGGAACGAGGACTCTCCGTAGAAGGGTAGGCCATACAGCTTGCTGTCCTCGCCGGACAGCGACTGCACCATCGGCTTGAGCAGGTCGGCCTTGTCGAAGTTGCTGTCGGCGTCGGCGTACGAGTCGAGCTCGTGCAGCCAGCTGTTCTTCGCCCAGATCGGCACCTCGTAGGCGCCTACGGTGGCGACGTCGTACTGGCCGGCCCCTGTCGCAACGTCCTGCGTGACCTTGTCACGCAGCTCGTTCTCGGGCAGCACGGTGTAGTTCACCTTGATGCCGGTGTCCTTTGTGAAGCTGTCCGCGGTCAGCTTCTGGATGTCCACCATCTGCGGGTTGCCGACCATGAGGACGTTGATGGACTTCTCACCATCGCCGCCACCACCGCCGCCACCGCCGCCGGCCCCACTACAGCTGGACATGATCAGCCCTGCGGCCAGTGGCAGGGCCACCGCGATCGTCGTACTCCTGAACCTGGTGCGCACAGCTGCCTCCAGATGGTGTCGATCCTCTGCGTCATGTAGTGCGGTCGACCTGCGCTCCACGTCCGGCGGTGCGTGTGTCCCATCGCCGCGCTCATATGAGCACTGTCCCGCTCACATATGAGTGAATCGGGCTCTTGCGCGACTGTCAAGAGGTCGTGCGACACTTGGGCAGCGCAGCGCTCATCTGAGCGCCGGATCCAGGACAGGAGGGGCGGATGGAGCCGACCACCTTCACCGGGGGGCCGGCGCAGCTGGTACTGACTGCGTCGATAGCCCGGCGGTACTACGTGGACGGCCGGTCCAAGGTCGAGATCGCGGACGAGTTCCAGCTCAGCCGGTTCAAGGTCGCCCGGCTGCTCGAGGCTGCGCGCAGCAGCGGGATGGTGCGGATCGAGATCGGGTACCCGGGCGGGATCGACCTGGACCTGTCCGCCCGGCTGCAGGAGACGCTCGGGCTGCGCCGCGCGATCGTGGTCGACACCCCGGAGGAGGACCCGGCAGCGCTACGGCTGCAGCTCGGCAAGGCCGCGGCGGACCTGCTCACCGAGATCGTCACCGCCGAGGATGTCCTCGGCCTGGCCTGGGCGCGCGCTGTCACCGCGATGACCGACGCACTGGTCTCGCTGGCTCCGGCGCCCGTGGTCCAGCTCACCGGCGCGCTGACCCGGCCGGACGTTGATGCGAACTCGGTCGAGCTGGTACGGAACGTGGCCCGGCTGTCCGGCGGCGCGGCGTACCTGTTCTACGCACCGCTGGTGGTCCCGGACGCCGCCTCGGCCCGGATCGTGCGGCAGCAGCCGGAGGTGGCAGACGCGATCTCGCGGTTCACGTCGGTGACCAAGGCCGTCGTCGGGCTCGGCCACTGGTCGGCCGGGCAGTCCACCCTGTACGACGCGTTCGACGACAAGGCGCGCGGGCAGCTGGAGCGCAGCGGCGTGGTCGCGGACGTGTCCGGGGTGTTCGTGACCGCGGCCGGCGAGCCGGTGAAGAGCCGGGTGACCGACCGGCTGATTGCGATCGACGCCGAGCAGATGAACACTATCGACGAGGTGATAGCGATCCCGTACGGGCTGGCGAAGGTGGACGCGGTACGCGCCGCAGTCCGCAGCGGGCTGGTCAACGGCCTGGTCACGCACAGCCCGCTCGCCCGGGCGCTGGTCGACAGTGATGGGTGAGACCGAGACGCGACTGCTCGGCGGAACGGCGAACCGCGGCCTGGTGGTGCAGGTCGGCGACACGGTACGACGTCCGCTGCGCGCGTCGAGTCCGGCGACGCATGCGGTGCTGAAGCATCTCGAGAGCGTGGACTTCGAGGAAGCGCCGCGGCTGCTGGGCATCGACGACCGGGGCCGGGAGGTGTTGTCGTACCTGCCGGGCGAGACGGTGCTGCCGCCGTACCCGGCCTGGTCGATGACCGACGCCGCACTGGCCAGCGTGGCGCGGCTGCTGCGCCGGTACCACGAGGCGGTCGCCGGGTTCGACCCGTCCGGCTACGACTGGGTCGAGCCGGTGCCCCCGTCGTACGACGAGGGTCTGGTCAGCCACAACGACCCGAACCTGGACAACGTGATCTTCCGCGACGGGATCGCCGTGGGGCTGATCGACTTCGACCTGGCCGGGCCGGGCTCGGCCCTGTGGGACGTCGCGGCGGCGATCCGGCTGTGGGCGCCGCTGCGGCCGGACCCGGACATCGCCGACCCGCGGCACGGCCGGGCGCTGTCGCGGATGCGGTTGTTCGCCGATGTCTACGGCCTCTCCGGTGCGGACCGGGAACGGCTGGTCGACGCGGCCGTCGCGAACCACGTCTGGTGCATGGACTACGTCCGCCGTGGGGCGGAGAACGGTCACCCGTGGTTCCACCGGCGATGGTCCGGTGGTGAGGCGGAGCTTACCGACCGGACCAACGCCTGGTTCGCGGAGTACGACGCGGAACTGCGAGCGGCCGTCCGCTCCTAGCTGGCGGCCATCGGTCGGGTGAACCGAGCCCGCGCCCACAGGTAGCCGATGAGTGCGATCGCCAGACACCACGCGACGGCCGCGGGGCCGTCGCTGCCGATCTGAGTGCCGAGCAGCAGGCCGCGCAGCGTCTCGATGATCGGCGTGAACGGCTGGTACTCGGCGAACCAGCGCACCCCGACGACATCGAGTCCGTTGGCACGAAGGCGCTGCCGATGAACGGCAGGTACATGATCGGCATCACGATGTTGCTCGCACCCTCAGGGCTCTTCGACACCAGGCCAAGAGCGACGCCGAGCCACGTGAGCGAGAAGCACAGCAGCACCAGGAAGCCGATGGCCAGGAGCCAGTCCGTCGCGCTCGCGTTCGGCCTGAAGCCGGCCAGCACCGCGACCCCGAGCAGGAGCACGACGCTGGCCATCGACTGGATCACGCTGCCGAACACGTGCCCGGTCAGCATCGAGGTACGGGAGATCGCCATCGTGCGGAACCGCGCGATGATGCCCTCGGTCAGGTCGGTGCAGACGCTGATCGCGGTCTGCGCCGGGCCCATGGCGAGGGTCATGATGACGATGCCCGGTGTGAGGTAGTCGATGTAGTCGCCGCCGCCCTTCGCCATACCGCCGATGCCGGCGCCCAGCGCGTCACCGAGCACGAAGACGAACAGCAGCAGCATGAGCACCGGCATCCCGATCATCATCATCGTCAGGCCCGGGTACCGCTTGGCGTGCAGCAGGTTGCGGCGGAGCATCGTCGTGGAGTCGGTCATCGCGTAGCTCCATCGGACTGTCTCCTTCTGGTCGGTGGGCTGCGCGTCGTCGTCGCGGGACACCTCGCCGAGCGCTCGGGCGGCCTCCTCGAGCCGGGCCGGGTCGTTGAACTGCAGGCTGAGTGGCCGCCGGGGATCTGCCGCTTGAGCTCGGCCGCGGTGCCCTGCGCGACCAGCCGGCCGTGGTCCAGGACGGCGATCCGGTCGGCCAGGTGGTCGGCCTACTCCAGGTACTTATACGGCTACTCCTTGGCAAGGCCGACTTTTGGCTAGTGTCCTGGCCATGGGTGGTGCCGAGGGCGCGGTGGCGACGTACCGCAGAACTCACCAGCAGTACATCGGCGGCGCGCGAAAGCTGGAGGCGCTGATCAGTGAGCTGATCGGCGAGGAGGAGGGCATCAACTACCTCAGCGTCGCCGCCCGTGCGAAGGACCCGGCGTCGTTCGAGGCCAAGGCGTGCCGGGTGCATCCGGCGGACCCCTCGCGGCCCAAGTACGACGACCCGCTGCGGCAGATCACCGACCTGGTCGCGGCCCGGGTGATCACCTACCTCGCGGAGGCGGTCGACCGGGTTTGCGAGGTGATCGAGCGCGAGTTCGAGATCGTCGAGCACACCGACATGGGCGCCGACGTGAAGGCCCGCGGCGGGTTCGGGTACTCCAGCCGGCACTTCCTGGTCCGGCTCAGTCCCGCCCGCGCCGAGCAGGCCGAGTACGACGTGCTGCGCGGTCTGACGATGGAGATCCAGGTGCGTACCGCGGTCCAGCACGCCTGGGCCGAGGTCGAGCACGACATCCGCTACAAGGTCGCGATCCCGGACGAACGGCGGCCCGAGTTCGACCGCAGGTTCCTGCTGGCCGCGGCGCTGATCGAGCTCGCGGACACCGAGTTCACCGCGATCGACACGATGTACCGGGGGCTTGCCGCAGAGGAGCAGCCCACCGGTGGTGACACGTTCTCCACGGACACGCTCACGACGTATCTGACCCGGCGCTACCCGGACGCGCCGCTCGCCCGGACCGTGAACTACGCCTGGATGCTGGACATCCTGGCCCGGCTCGGCGTCGACTCCGAGGAACGGCTGTCCGACCTACTCCGCGACGTCGACAGCACCGCCGTCCAGGCCGCGATGAACCACCGCTTCCCGGCCGGCATGGTCCGGCGCCTCGACGACGACCTGCTGGCCGCTCAAGGCGGGGACTATCTCGCGTTGTTCGGTGACGAGGAGCGCAGGCTGGGGATCCTCCGCAGCCGGCTGAAGGCACTGGTTCGGGCCGGACTCCTGCCGGAGTGATCGCTGCCGGTGCGAGGATGTCCGCATGGCTCTGTGGCTGACCCGGGAACCCGAGGCGAACGACCTGCTGGACCGCGAACCGCTGGCTCTGATGATCGGCATGCTGCTGGACCAGCAGATCCCGATGGAGGTGGCGTTCGCCGGGCCGAAGAAGATCTACGACCGGATCGGTGGGCTGGACACCCAGGCCATCGCCGACTTCGACCCGGAGAAGTTCGCCACTCTCTGCACCACACCGCCGGCGATCCACCGGTTCGGCGGAGCGATGTCCAAGCGGGTCCAGGCGCTGTGCGTCTATCTGGTCGAGCACTACGACGGCAGCGCCGAGGCGGTCTGGACCCGCGGCGCACCGGACGGCCCGGAGATCCTGCGCCGGCTCAAGGGCCTGCCCGGGTACGGCGAGCAGAAGGCGAAGATCTTCCTCGCCCTGCTCGGCAAGCAGCGCGGCCTGGAGGCGTCCGGCTGGCGTGAGGCCGCGGGCCACTATGGCGAGCACGGCTCGCACCGCTCGGTCGCGGACGTGACCGACGAGGCCAGCCTGCAGGAGGTCCGCACCTTCAAGAAGGCAGCCAAGGCCGCCGCCAAGAAGGGGTGAGCGCCGGCTCTCTGCACACGCAAGAAACCTCAGGACAGTGGTGGAGCGTCCGGTGTGAGGGTGCCGGCGTCGGCGTCGAGGGTCACGGGGGCGCCGAGCGGGACGGAGAGGTTGACCGGCTCGTGGCCGATCGCGGCGCCGCGCACGGTCGGGACACCGAGCGGCGCGAGCCGGTCGGACAGCAGGAAGTCGACCATCGCCGGGTCGTCGGACTCGCTGAAGTCGCCGAGCACGATGCCTGCGACCCGGTCGAACCAGCCGGCACGCAGCAGCTGGGTGAGCAGCCGGTCCAGCCGGTACGCGTCCTCGCTGATGTCCTCGAGCACCACCACGGCGCCGTGCGGGACGTCGTACGTCGGGGTGCCGATGCTGTCGGCCAGCAAGGCGACGTTGCCGCCGCGCAATGGCCCGGACGCCCGGCCGCCGACCATGGTCGTCGCACCGGCGGAGGCGAGCAGGTCTGTCACCGTCTCCGGCTCGAAGAGCAGCTGCCACAGCCGGTCCCGGCTGTCGGCGGTCTCCAGCTGCCCGACCGCGGCCACCATCGGGCCGTGCACGGTGACGATGCCGGCGGCGTTGAACACCTCGTGCAGTGCGGTGATGTCGCTGAAGCCGACGAACACCTTGGGGTCGGCCGCGACGAGCTCGGCGGCGTCCAGGTGCGGGAGCATCCGCTGGACGCCGTACCCGCCACGGGCGCAGAACACCGCCGCGTACGACGGGTCCAGCCAGGCGGTCCGGAAGTCCTTCGCCCGCGTCTCGTCGTCGGCCGCGAGGTAGCTCAGCCGGTCGTGCACGCCGGACACGCCCGGCAGTACGTCGACCGTCAGGCTCCACTCGCGCAGCAGCGTCAGCCCGACCGCGAGCCGGTCCGGTTCGACGGGTCCCGCCGGTGCGACGACGGCCACGCGGTCGCCGGGAACCAGCCGCCGGGGTGTTCGGTAGTCAGACACGGCGTGAGGCTAGCCGACGCCACTGGGAGGATGGCCGGCATGGTTCTCGAGGTCGCGCTGGTCGAAGTGGTTCCGGGTCAGGAGGACGCGTTCGCGGCGGCGTACGCGAAGGCGCACGAGGTGCTCGCCGGTACGCCGGGCTGCCTGTCCGTGCGGATGACCCGCGGGATCGAGTCGCCCAGCCGGTTCGTGCTGCTGGTCGAGTGGGACTCGGTCGAGGCGCATCTGCGCAACTTCCGCGAGAGCGACCGGTTCACCACCTGGCGCGGGCACATCGGCGCGTTCTTCGCCGAACCGCCTCGCGTCGAGCACTTCACCGACGTCCGGCCTGAAGGACGCCCCCCACTGGTCACAAGGGCCCGATGAACGACGACACGCCGGGTCACAAGGGCCCGATGATCGGATTGGATGTCAGGTCACCTGCACCTCGGCGGACTGGGTGGTGTTGTTGACGGTCACGGACAGGCGGATGGTGCCGCGGTACTTGGCCGTCAGGGTACCGGTGGACGGGTCGTAGGAGGCCGTGGCGCACCAGGGGGCGTCAGGTGTACGGCGGGCAACCGATCGGTGACAAAGTAACGCCTATAGCCCGGCTACCGGTCAGTTTCTGGCTAGCCGTCTCGTCTTCAGCCGGCAGTTCGCGTGGTTGACCCGCTGGGCGGCGGGTTGTCTCTGGCTATGACCGGGGCTAAGTCGCGGTTCGGCGGGTTCACCACGCGAATTGCGGTTGGGGTGGAGGGACCAGGCCGCACGCGTGTGGCTGGTGGCGCGGGTCAGCCGGCGACGGGACGGCCCGCAGCGGCCCACTGGTACATGCCGCCGTCGAGGTTGACGGCATCCTTGCCGGCCGCGTTCAGGAAGTGCGCGGCCCGGCCGGACCGGCCGCCGACCGCGCAGACGCAGACCACCTTCTTGCCATCCGGTACCTCGTCGAGCCGCCCGGGCAGCTGTCCCAGCGGGATGTGCTGCGCACCGCTGATGTGCCCGCCGGCCCACTCGTCGTCCTCGCGCACGTCGAGCACGTGCACGTCGCGGAGCAGGTCATCGGTCAGGTCGGTCACCGTGATGGCCGGAACGTCGGGGGTGTGGAACATACCGCCGATTCTCGCAGGGGCGGGAAGGCGCCGCCTACTTCAGGAGCTTGGACAGGCGGCGGTCGGCGAGCGGCTTGCCACCGGTCTGGCAGGTGGCGCAGTACTGCAGCGACGAGTCGTGGAAGCTCACTTCGCGGATCACGTCACCGCAGACCGGGCACTTCTCGCCCTTCTTGCCGTGCACCCGCAGCCCACTCTTCTTCTCCGACTTCAGGTCCTGCGCCGCGAGGCCGGCGGACCGCTCGACCGCGTCCCGCAGCGTCGCCTGCATCGCGTCGTACAGAGCGCTGAGCTCGTCCGCGCTCAGGTTGGACGCAGGCTTGAACGGGCTCATCTTCGCGACGTGCAGGATCTCGTCGGAGTACGCGTTGCCGATGCCGGCGATCACCGACTGGTCCCGCAGCACACCCTTCAGCTGGGACCGGCCGGCCTTCTTCATGATGTCGCCGAGCGCGTCCTCGTTGAGTGTGAACGGGTCCGGCCCGAGCCGGGAGATCCCTGGCACTTCGGCCGGGTCGCGTACGACGTACACGGCGAGCTTCTTCTGCGTGCCGGCCTCGGTCAGGTCGAACCCGGAGTCATCGTCGAGCACCGCGCGGAACGCGATCGGGCCCTTGCCGGGTCGCAGCATCGTCTTCGGCTGCTCCTCGCGCCAGCGCAGCCAGCCGGCCCGGGCCAGGTGGATCACCAGGTGCAGCCCCTGCGCCTCCAGGTCGAGAAACTTGCCGTGGCGGTGCACATTCTCGATCACCAGGCCGGCCAGTGCGGATACCGGCGGGTCGTACGTCTTCAGCGCGCTGATCGCGGTGATGTCGGCGCGCACCAGCGCGTGGTCGACCGCTCGCTCGCGCAGGAACGCGGCCAGCGACTCCACCTCGGGCAGTTCGGGCACGCGTTTATTGTGCCCGGTTCCGGTGACAGGTCGAATGATGAGCGATGAGCTGAGGGCCGAGACGACGGTGCCGGTACCGCCGGAACGAGCGTTCGCGCTGTTCACCACCGGCCTCGCCCAATGGTGGCCCCGGGAGTTCTCCTGGTCCGGCGCGTACAAGCTGGAGCAGGTCGGAATCGACGACGGCGTGCTGTACGAGATCGGGCCTCACGGGCTGCGCTGGGACTGGGGCCGAGTGCTGGCCTGGGCGCCGCCGCGCGGCCTGACGTTCTCCTGGCAGATCGGCCCGGACCGGGTCCCGATACCGGACGCCGACTCCGCGAGCGAGGTGGTGGTCTCGTTCACGCCGGTCGCGGACGGCAGCCGCGTGCTCGTCGTACACCGGCGCTGGGACCGCCACGGGAAAGCCGGGCAGGCGTACCGGGAGGCGTTCGGCCCGGCGTGGGAGCAGGCGTTGCGGTCGTACGCAGAGGCAGCCAGGCGGCTGTGATAGCTGTACGGGCAGCCGAGGTCGTCGGACTTGTCCGGTTCGGATAACGTCAGGTGCGGAGGTAAGGAGCCGACATGGGAATCGTCAAGGGTGTGCTGAAGACCGCGGTGATCGCCAAAGCGCTGCAGATCGCACAACGCGAGATGAGCAAGCCGGAGAACCAGCGCAAGGCCAAGGAGATGCTGCACAAGGTTCAGCAGCGCGCCAAGCGCTGACCTTCAGCGTTTGACGGCCTGCAGCGTGTACGACGCGGGCAGCCGCTCGGGCCGGTCGGCCAGACGCCACTCCTTGCCGTCGGGCGTCCGGGTCATCTGACCGGGTAGCGCCAGCCACGGCACGCTGTCGTGCTCGGCCAGCCCGGTGAGCTCCATCCCGCTGCCGAGCAGCGCGGTCACGATCTCGCCGAGGCCGCGGTTCCACTCGTGCGTGGTGTTGTGGACAAACTCGGCGTTCGTCTCGACGTACGTGCCGCCCTCGGTCCAGACGAAGGGCTCGGCCTGCTCGAAGTAGCTGTGCCCGATCGTGAGCGCGTCGGTGCGCCCCTCGTCGATCGACCACAGCACCGGGTGTCCCTCCCGGATGAACAGCCGCCCGCCCGGCCTGAGCAGCCCGGCCACCGTCGCCGCCCAGCGCTCGACACTCGGCAGCCAGCACAGCGCGCCGATGCCGGTGAACACCAGGTCGTACGACCCCGCGCCAAGCACGTCGACCGCGTCGTACACATCGGCTTCGACGAAGTCGACGTCGTCGCCGGTCCGCGCGACCAGCGCCCGGGCCTGCTCGAGCGCAGCGGCGGAGAAGTCCAGTCCGGTCATCCGGGCGCCGAGCCGGGACAGCGAGATCGTGTCGGTGCCGATGTGGCACTGCAGGTGCACGCCGCGCAGCCCGCGGACGTCGCCGAGCAGCGGCAGGTCGAACCGCACCACGTCGCTGAGGAACTCCGGGTCCGCGACGAACCGCTCCACCGCGTAGTCCACCGACGCAGCATGCGCCGGCGCCCGCTCGTCCCAGCTCGCCTTGTTCAGCACCCGGTAGTCGTCCACACCGCCGACCCTGACACAGCCGTGCGCTCGGCTGCCTCCCGATTTCCGCTGCTCGGGTCAGGAGGTGTCGGTGGCACGGCGCGGGCGGCGGACCAGCTCGCCGGCGCAGTTCGGGCACACGCGATGTATCTCCGTCGTACACGACTCGCAGAAGGTGCACTCGTACGTGCAGATGTACACCGTCCCGTCCGGCACGACGTCGGTCCCGCACCGCTCACAGGTACTCCGCATCTCCAGCACACGCCCAGTGTGGTGCCATCCGCCGCCAACACGGAGGGTTGGGGGAAAGTCCACCGTGCAGTGACCGGCTGTAGCCCCTGCTCCAAGCGGTCCGCGCCGGTGAAATCGAGGCATGACCACCGCCACCTGGCGGGCGGCTGGGGCTCGGTGATCGCCGAGCATCTGAAGGCGCTGCCGATGTACGGCCTGTCGCAGATCAGCATGCACGGCCCGACCACGTCGGCTGGCTGCCTAGGGCTTACGCCTAGTGACCGGCGCGGCCTGACACGTGAACGGGCCCGGGGAACCAGGCGCTGTCCTGGTCACCCGGGCCCGTTCACCGACGGCCCGCCTGGGCCGGTCATGCGGCGTGGCGGCCGTGGTTGTGGGTGAAGAGCCGGCCGCGACGGAGCGAGAGCACGTTGCCCTGTGTGTCGAACGGCTTGTGGGTGAACGGTTCGGCCTTGCCGCCGAGGGCGAACAGGTCGAGCTTGGTCCTGGCGACATCCCGGTCAGGGCGAGTCCCGCTGCCGGAGTGGCCCGCGAACGAGCCGCTGTTCCGGCGGTGGCTGAACTCGAGTGCCGCGATGATGGCCAGCGCGAGTACTACAAGGATGATTGTTCCGGTCATGGCAGTAACTATCCTCTCAATGAGATCCAGCCACAATTGGCATAACTGACCTGCTTCTACAAGTTTCTGCCATACTGGCTGACGTGTTGACGAAAATTGGCGTGGTCCTGCTGGAGGACGTCGCCGTGTTCGAGTTCGGCGTGCTGACCGAGGTGTTCGGGATCGACCGCACCGATGACGGGGTGCCACCATTCGACTTCAGGGTGTGCTCGACGCGGCCGGGGGAGCCGCTGCGGGCCACCGGCGGCTTCTCCCAGATCGTCGCGCCGCACGGCCTCGACGCCCTCGAGGACGTCGACCTGGTCGCCGTACCCGCCACGACGATCCGCGACGAGTACCCGGCCGAGGTGATCGCTGCGCTGCGGGCCGCGGCGGAGCGCGGCGCGACGCTGCTGACGGTGTGCTCGGGCGCGTTCGTCCTGGGAGCCGCTGGGTTGCTTGATCACACCCGCTGTACGACGCATTGGCGCTATGCGGATCATTTCATCGCCCGGTTTCCGGACGCCAAGCTCGACCCGGACGTGTTGTTCGTCGACGACGGCAACATCATCACCAGCGCCGGAACCGCCGCCGGGATCGACGCCTGCCTGCACCTGGTACGGCGCGAGCTGGGCAGCGCGGTCGCGACGCGGATCGCGCGCCGGATGGTGGTACCGCCGCAGCGGGACGGCGGTCAGCGGCAGTACGTCGAGCTACCGGTGCCGGAGTCGGCCGGCGACAGCCTGCAACCGGTGCTGGACTGGATGCTGGAGAACCTCACCGTCGAGCACACCGTGCCCGCACTGGCGCGTCGCGCGCAGATGTCGGATCGGACCTTTGCCCGCCGGTTCGTCGCCGAGACCGGCACCACCCCGCACAAGTGGCTGACGCTGCAGCGTGTACTGCACGCCCGCACCCTGCTCGAGGAGACCGGCCTCGGCATCGAGGAGATCGCGACGGAGTCCGGGTTCGGCACCGCGGCATTGCTGCGGCACCACTTCCGCCGTGTGGTCGGGGTACCGCCGCAGGACTACCGCCGCACCTTCCACTCCGTCCCTGTGTGAGTCCGGGTCTGGTCCAGGTCTAGTCCTGGACCAGGCCGATGATGTTGCCCTCGGCATCCTTCAGTACGGCGATGACCCTGCCGCCGCCGACGTCCTTGGCTGCCTCGAGCACCTCGGCGCCGGCCTTGACCAGCCGGTCCACGCTGTCGTCGATCGCGGCGACGTGCCAGTACGGCGTCGTACCGTGCTTGTGGCCGTTCGGGTCCAGCCCGATCTCCTGGTCGCCGACAGTGAAGCCGACGTAGTACGGCGAGTCCGAGCTCGGCTCCGCCCCGAGCAGCTCGGTGAACATCGCCTTCGCCCGGGCGAGGTCCTGGACCGGGTAGATGACGGTCTTGATGCCTGTGCTCATCGGATGCTCCCTCATGATCGTTCTGTCACACCGCCCGGTTCCGGCCGGTCACTCGTATGACAGCACGCAACGGAGGAATGTGACCGATGAATGAAGCCGACTGGCTGGCGACGCGGTTCGAGGAACACCGTGGTCACCTGCGCGCCGTGGCGTACCGGATGCTCGGGTCTGCGAGCGAGGCCGACGACGCCGTACAGGAGACCTGGATCCGGCTCAGCCGCAGCGACACCAGCGACGTCGAGAACCTCGGTGGCTGGCTGACCACGGTCACCGCCCGGGTCTGCCTGAACATGCTCCAGACCCGCAAGAACCGCCGCGAGGACCCGGTGGGTACGACGCTCCCGGAACGAGCCGACACGATCGACCCGGAGCAGGAGGCGGTGATGGCCGACTCGGTCGGTCTCGCTCTCCTGGTCGTCCTGGACACGCTGGCGCCGGCGGAGCGGCTGGCCTTCGTACTGCACGACATGTTCGGGGTGCCGTTCGACGAGATCGCGTCGATCGTCGGCCGCTCGCCCGCCGCCGCCCGGCAGCTCGCCAGCCGGGCCCGGCGCCGGGTGCAGGGCGCGCCGGCGACCGCCGATCCGGATGCCGCCCGGCAGCGGCAGGTGGTCGAGGCGTTCCTGGCCGCGTCGCGGAGCGGCGAGTTCGAGGCACTGCTCGCGCTGCTCGACCCCGAGGTCGTCCTGCGCGCTGACGCCGCCGCCGTGATGACCGGCGCCGTCGGCGAGGTCCGGGGCGCCTCCGACGTCGCCGGTACGTTCGCCGGCCGCGCCCGAGCCGCCCGGCCCGCGCTCATCGACGGCACGGCCGGGCTGGTCTGGTCCCAGGGCGGCGTACCGCGCGTGGTCTTCGACTTCACCATCGTCGACGGCCGGATCGTCGCTATCGACATGGTCGCCGACGCCGACCACCTCGCCCAGCTCGACCTGGCCCCGCTCGACGATTGACCCTCCCGCAGCCCGCCGGCCTGCACCTGGCGTGGTCAACCACGCGAAGCGTGGGTCAGCCCCGCGCATAGCCGGGGACAACCCTGCGTTCGCATGGTTCACCACGCGAATTGCCCTCGCCGGCCAGGCTTGGGTTCGGCCATCGGGCGCGCGACGGGCCACGCACATCGCGCGTTCCGCCGGTCGACTATCCAGGCGTGGTGGACCACGCGAACGGAGGGTTCGCCCCGGCTATTGCAGGAGGTAACCCTGCGTTGGCGTGGTTAGCCACGCGAATTGCGCGACGCCGGCGGGGTCTGCCGGGTGGTTAAGGCCTGGGGCTGGGTCAGGCGGTGGGGACTGGGGTGGGGGCGGGGGTGTCGCGGGTGGTGTCGGGCTGGTCGAACTGGGTGCGGTAGAGCTCCTCGTAGCGGCCGCCTGCGGCGAGGAGCTGGTTGTGGGTGCCGCGTTCGACGATCCGGCCGGCCTCGATCACGAGGATCTGGTCGGCGGCGCGGACGGTGGACAGCCGGTGCGCGATCACGATCGAGGTCCGGCCGGCCAGCGCCTCGCCGAGCGCGGCCTGGACGGCGGCCTCGGAGGTGGAGTCCAGGTGCGCGGTGGCCTCGTCGAGGATGACGACCCGCGGGCGGGCGAGCAGCAGCCGGGCGATGGTGAGCCGCTGGCGTTCGCCGCCGGAGAGCCGGTAGCCGCGTTCGCCGACGACGGTGTCCAGGCCGTCGGGCAGCGAGCGGACCAGGTCGGCGAGCCGGGCCCGGCGCAGTACGTCCCAGATCTCGTCCTCGGTGGCCTCGGGCCGGACGAAGGCCAGGTTGCTGCGGACCGACTCGTGGAACAGGTGACCGTCCTGGGTGACCATGCCGAGCGTGCTGCGGATGTCGTCGAAGGACAGGTCGCGGACGTCGACGTCACCGAGCCGCACGGTACCGGCGTCGACGTCGTACAGCCTGGGGACGAGCTGCGCGATGGTGGACTTGCCCGCGCCGGACGAGCCGACCAGCGCGATCAGCTGGCCCGGTTCGGCGCGGAATGACATGTCGTGCAGCACCTCGACCCCACCGCGCCGGTCCAGCGCGGCAACGTCCTCCAGCGAGGCCAGCGAGACCTTGTCCGCCGACGGGTAGCTGAACCGGACGTGCTCGAACTCGACCGCGACCGGCCCGGCCGGGACAGGCTTCGGCTCGGCCGGCTCCTCGACCAGCGGCTTCAGGTCCAGTACCTCGAAGACCCGCTCGAAGCTGACCAGCGCGCTCATCACCTCGACCCGCGCACTGGCAAGGGCGGTCAGCGGGGCGTACAGGCGGGTGAGCAGCAGCGCCAGCGACACGACCGCACCGGCGTCCAGCTGGTCGTTGAGCGAGAGGAACCCGCCGAGCCCGTAGACGAGGGCGAGCGCCAGCGCCGACACGAGGGTGAGCGAGGTGACGAACGTCGACTGCGCCATCGCCGTACGCACACCGATGTCGCGGACCCGGCGGGCGCGCGCGACGAACTCGTCCGACTCGTGCGCGGGACGGCCGAACAGCTTCACCAGGGTCGCGCCGGGCGCGGAGAACCGCTCGGTCATCTGGGTGGTCATCGCGGCGTTGTGGTTCGCCGCCTCCCGGTCCATCCGAGCGAGCCTGGTCCCCATCCTGCGGGCCGGAATGACGAACACCGGCAGCAGTACCAGGGCCAGCAGTGTCACCTGCCAGGACAGGCTCAGCATCACGCCGAGGGTCAGCGCCAGCGTGACCAGGTTGCTGACGACGCCCGAGAGCGTGTCGCTGAAGGCACGCTGCGCGCCGATCACGTCGTTGTTGAGCCGGCTGACCAGCGCGCCGGTGCGGGTCCGGGTGAAGAACGCGACCGGCTGCTTCTGCACGTGATCGAACACGGCGTGCCGCAGGTCGAGGATCAGGTTCTCGCCGATGTTCGCGGACAGCCAGCGGATCAGCAGCCCCAGTCCGGCCTCGGCGATGGCAATCACCGCGATCAGGATGGCAAGACCGATGACGGTCTCGACTGACTCGCGCGCGACGATCGCGTTCACGACCCGGCCGGCCAGCACCGGGGTGGCGACCGCCAGCAGCGCGCCGACGATGCTCGTCGCGAGGAACGCGGTCAGCAGCCGCCGGTGCGGCTGTGCGAAGGACGCGATCCGCCGCAACGTAGCGCGAGAGAACGACCGGCGCTCCTCACGCGCGTTGCTGGCGTGGTACATCGACATCCACGCAGTGGTCTCCATGTCCATGGGTATGGACCCTTTCCGTTCGAGCTCGCCAAGTCAGTCTGCATCCGGCCGCCGACAAGACGACCCTAGGAGTTAGACCGCACTTGAGCTCAAGTCTCATCGCTCCCGCCTTCTGTGACCGCGTGCCGGTCACGTGACGGACATCGGGATAGACAACCCGACAGTCGTGACAGAACCCGAGCACCCGTCGCGCCCGCGCCGCCTACCACGTGGCCGCCGCCGCACGGGCCGCGTTATCCACAGAAGCGGAAAAAGTGACCGATGACCGGCAAATAGGAAGGGGGAGTCAGCGGGCGAGGGCGAGGGCTTTGGCGTACCAGGGCTTGATGACGTCGTCGATGAGGGCGAGCCGCTCGTCGAAGGGGATGAACGCCGACTTCATCGCGTTGATCGCGAACCAGCGCAGGTCCTCGAGATCGTAGCTGAACGCCTCGGACAGCAGGGCCAGCTCGCGGCTCATCGACGTACCGCTCATCAGGCGGTTGTCGGTGTTCACCGTGACGCGGAAGCGGAGCTTGGCGAGCAGGCCGATCGGGTGCTCGGCGATCGAGTCGGCCGCGCCGGTCTGGACGTTCGAGCTGGGACACATCTCGAGCGGGATCCGCTTGTCCCGGACATACGACGCCAGCCGGCCCAGCTCGGCGCCGTCGTCGAAGATGTCGTCGATGATCCGGACGCCGTGGCCGAGCCGGTCCGCGCCGCACCACTGGATCGCCTGCCAGATCGACGGCAGCCCGAACGCCTCGCCGGCGTGGATGGTGAAATGCGCGTTCTCCCGCTGCAGGTACTCGAACGCGTCCAGGTGCCGGGTCGGCGGGTACCCGGCCTCGGCCCCGGCGATGTCGAACCCGACCACGCCCGCATCCCGGTAGGCGACGGACAGCTCGGCGATCTCCATCGAGCGGGCTTTGTGCCGCATCGCGGTCAGCAGCTGCCGTGCGACGATGCGGCCGTCCGACGCCGCCATGCCCTGCTCGAACCCGAGTGCCACTGCGTCGACGACGTCCTCGAGGGTGAGTCCGCCGTTGAGGTGCTGCTCCGGCGCGTACCGCACCTCGGCGTACGCGACACCGTCCGCGGCCAGGTCCTGCACGCACTCCGACGCCACCCGGGTGAGTGCCTCCGCGTGCTGCATCACCGCGACGGTGTGGTCGAACGTCTCCAGGTACCGCTCCAGCGAGCCGGAGTCCGCGGACTCGACGAACCAGCGGCCGAGCTCATCGGCATCGGTGCGCGGCAGCCGGTGCCCGATCTCGGCCGCGAGGTCCACGATCGTCTGGGGCCGCAGGCCACCGTCGAGGTGGTCGTGCAGCAGCACCTTCGGCGCGGCCTGCAGCTGGTCCGGGGTGAGCGTCATGCCGGTCATCCTGTCAGCAGGTCAGCGGAACGCGGCCGGAGGAGGCAGGCCGAGACCGGCCCGGACCCGGCGCAGGTAGGTCTCCCGCGGCAGCTCGACCGCGCCAAGCGATGCCAGGTGCGGGGTCAGCCACTGTACGTCGAACACCCGGTCCGCGGCGTAGGTGTCGGACATCAGCTCGATCATCCCAAGCACCGCGGCCTTCGACGCGTCGGTGCGCCGGTGGAACATCGACTCGCCCGCGAAGAGCCCGCCGATCGCCACGCCATACAGGCCGCCGGCCAGGCCCTTGTCGTCCCAGGCCTCGATCGAGTGCACCCAGCCCAGCTGGTGCAGCCGGGTGTACGCCGCGACGATCCCCGCGGTGATCCAGCCGCCGGAGCGGCGCGGGTCCGCGCAACCCGCGATCACCTCGTCGAACGCGGTGTTCACCCTGATCTCGTACGACGCGCGCGCCCGGCGCAGTGAGCGCGACGGCCGGAACCCGGCCACGTCGAACACGCCCCGCCGGGCCGGTGACCACCACAGCAGACCGGTCCCGTCCGGCATCGGGAACAGGCCCTGCCGGTACGCCGCCAGCACGGTGCCGGGCTCGAGATCCGCACCCGCTGCCACCACGTCACCGCGGCCGGCGACGCTCGCGGGCGGGAAGTCCCACAGACTGGCCGGGGGTTCGACGCTCACGGGTACATGGTCGCCGACGCCGCTTCGGGTCGGGGTCGGGTGGGGGTTGATCCGGAGGGGCCTACCGACGGCGGCCACGTATCGTGGAGTGGCCGTCACCACGCCCCAGCGGGCTTGCGTACAGGAGAGCAGCACAGTGGCAGGAGTCGCCAAGTTCGTCACCAGCAGCCTCGCGCCCGCGGCACAGCGACTCACACCGCAGGCCGCGGCGGGCGTGCTGCGCCAGGTGCTCGAGGTCGCGATCGACGGTTACAAGGGATTTCCCGGCGCGGAGGCGGTCGCCGAGCGGCACCGGGAGAAGTTCCCCGACGACCCGCGCCAGGCACTCGACGCGATCGTCGACCAGCACGTCCGGCTGGCCGGGGTGCAAGGCTTCGTGACCAGCGTGGGCGGAGTGGTGACGCTGCCGATCGCGCTGCCGGCGAACCTGACCGGGCTCGCCGTGGTGCAGGCCCGGATGATCGCCGCGATCGCGGCACAGCGCGGGTACGACCTGAGCGACCCGCGGGTGCGGACCGCGGTGATCACCTGCATGCTCGGCGACGACGGTGTCACCGACCGGCTGAAGAAGTCAGCGCTGCCGACGTCGCCGCTGGCGATAGCCACCGCGCCGGTGTTCGACCCCGAGCTGGACCGGCGGGTCGCCGCCGAGGTGATGACGGAGCTGATGGCCCGGGTCAGCGGGAAGCGGATGGCGATCGCGATGACACGCAAGATACCGCTGCTGGGCGGTGCGGTGGGTGCCGGCGTGGACGGCTGGTCTACGTACCGGATCGGCCAGTACGCCGACAGCATGCTGATCCGCCGGATCCCGCGCCAACTCGAGTCGTGACCGCCCTCTGGGGCGTCACGCTGGACTGTCCGCACCCGCTGGGGCTGGCCGAGTTCTACCAGCGGATCGGCGGCGGCGAGATCGCGGTCCGCACCACGAACTTCGCCGAGCTGAGGATCGGCGGCTTCGCCCTCGGGTTCCAGCGCGACCCGGATCCGGGTGCTGCTCGACCCGGCCGGGCATCCGTTCTGCCTGACTACCTGGGGTACGCCGGCGGGCCCGGCGATCGCGTTGCGCTGAGGCTCAGCCGGCGAGGGCCTGGACGACGCGGGAGACGGGCGGGCGGCCGAGTCGTTCGGCCATCCAGACGCTGGTCGCGACCAGCTTGGGCAGGTCGACACCGGTCTCGATGCCGAGGCCGTCGAGCTGCCAGACCAGGTCCTCGGTGGCCAGATTTCCGGTGGCGGACTCGGCGTACGGGCAGCCGCCCAGCCCGCCGGCCGAGCTGTCCACGGTGGTCACGCCGGAGCGCAGGGCGGTGAGCGTGTTCGACAGCGCCTGGCCGTAGGTGTCGTGGAAGTGCACGGCGAGCTTCTCGACGCCGACCCCGGTGGCTCCGAAGGCGTCGAGCAGTGTGGTCACATGGCCGGGGGTGGCGACGCCGATGGTGTCGCCGAGGCTGAGCTCGTGGCAGCCGAGCTCGACCAGCCGGGCGCCGACGCCGACGACCTGGTCGACCGGTACGTCGCCCTCCCACGGGTCGCCGTAGCACATCGAGACGTACCCGCGAACCGCCAGACCGGCATCCACTGCACGGCGTACGACGGGCTCGAACATCGCGAACTGGCCGTCCAGCGTGGAGTTCAGGTTCTTCGCGGCGAACGTCTCGGTGGCGCTGGCGAAGATCGCGATCTCGCGGACCCCGGCGGTCAGAGCCCGGTCCAGGCCGCGCTCGTTCGGCACCAGCACCGGTGCCCGGATCCCCTCCGGCAGGTCGATCTTCTCCAGCAGCTCCGCGGCGTCGGCGAGCTGCGGCACCCATTTGGGGTGCACGAAGCTGGTGGTCTCGATCGTGGTCAGGCCGGCGTCCGCGAGCCGGTGCACGAACTCGGCCTTGGTACCGACGTCGACGATCGCCTTCTCGTTCTGCAGGCCGTCGCGCGGGCCGACCTCGTACACCGTCACCCGCGCCGGCAGGCCCTCCGCCGCGACCCGCTGTGGCTTCCGCACCGGCCGACCTCCGAGACTAGGCATCCTGATGAGCACACTCGCTGACATTCTGCGCGGTATCGAAGCTGGGGTGTTCCCTGCCCCGGACCTCAGCGTGACCGTGGTCCCCGCGCCGGGTCCACGGGAGTCCTGCGTGATCGGGCTGACCGCACACATCGTGGTCGCGGCCGACGTCGACCCGGCCTGGGTGGCGGACCAGCTACCGCCGGGTGACCTGTCGGCGCCGCTGAACCCGCCGTTCCTGATGGCGCTGTGCGACAAGACCGGCCGCCGGGTGAACGCGATCGACGCGATGCTGCTCGCCCCAGCACTCGCAGGCGCCGAGCGAGAGCAGGCGCTAGCCGGGCTGGTCGAGATCACCGACCGGGAGCATCCACGGGTACGACGCGCGCTGCGCTACCGCGACCAGGTCCAGGCATACGTCGACGGCGACGGCGGGATGGTGCTGACCGGGCTCGGCCTGGCCGGTCGGCAGGAGTGCGCGGTCGAAGTCCCGGACCACCGCCGCGGCGCGGGCGCCGGACGCCGGCTGGCTCGCGCGGCCCGCGCCCTCGTCCCGGCGGGCACCCACCTGTGGGCCCAGGTCACGCCCGGCAACGCGGCATCGTTCCGGGTCTTCCTGGCCGCCGGGTTCCAGCCGGTCGGCTCCGAGGCGCTGCTGGTGACCGGCCCGGGTAGCCCGATCGACTGAC